>FTIF01005338.1_pt2 | contig 27464 bp, 21 predicted proteins | sample 1658001 | NCBI WGS metagenome assembly FTIF01 (sample SAMEA3914789, study PRJEB12502) | metagenome | biome: forest; material: soil | place: Canada | collected 2011-07-03 | depth 0.3 m | reverse complement strand
TCGAGCAGCGACAGCGTGCGCCAGGTCACCGCCAGCTTCCAGCACTGCAACACGGCGTAACAGCCCCAATAGTAGTAAGGGTCCTCGTCATGCCCCTGCTGCGGCAACAGATGCTGGTAAACCAAGCTACTCACCGTGTTGCTGTACAGGCTGGCCGCCGCCGTCAGGGTGGCGAAACGCCACAACAGCTCCGGTCGCGACCACAGCCGCGCCAGGATGGTGCCGGCCAGCAACAGCGGCAGGAAGAAAAAAGCCTCCGACTCCAAGCCCCACAAGTCGAAGCGGCGCGGCGAGTCCACCGCCAACCACGCCAATGCAGCGGCCAGCAACAGACTCGTCGCCATCAGCACCCAGAACAAGCCCGGCCCCAGGCGCAGACCTTCCACGGACGGCTTGCCCAGGAGCGCCAGCCGCAATCCAGCCGCGAGCGTGCCGGCAAAATTTTTCGATGCGGACACCCGCGGCGGCAGTGGCGGCAGCGCCAGCGGCTGCAGCAAGGGCGCCGGAGGAAGCGGCACGGCAGGGACAGGCGGCTCGCTATGCGGGCCGACAGCGGAAGGGAAATCGCTCATGCCCCAGTATGCCGCCGCCCCGCCGGAACCGAAAAGCGCCGGGGCGCCGAGCGGCCGATCTGGCCGGCCGGGCTGTCGGGCCGCCGGGCGGCTTCGGCATCCAGCCTTCCTCCCGGCTATATCAAACAAATAAATCAGTATTTACCCGCGGAGCGCTGTTCGGGACATAGTGGCCCTTCCAAAAAAGGCCGGGCCGCAGGCAAGCCCAGGCCATGTTGTCATCGGGGATCGCTGTGGCATTGTTCAACCGTTTTTCGACGCGCGCATCGAAGAAGAGTCAGCTCCTTCTCGCCGCGTGGGCCTGTTCCTGCCTGCCCCTGCTGCCATTGCAGGCGCTGGCCGACGAAGCCACCGCAGCGCCGGCCACGGACACGCCGGACACGGCCCAATTGCAGACCGTGGTGGTCACCGCGCAAAAGCGCAACGAGGCGATCAACTCGATCCCGATGGCCATCAGCTCCTTCCGCGGCGAGGAACTGCAGGCGCTAGGTGTCTACGACACACGCGACCTGGGCAAGCTGGTGCCCGGCTTCACCGCCGCCGATTCCGGCTTCGACACGCCCACCTACACCCTGCGCGGCGTCGGCTTCGCCGATTCCAGTTTCGCCACCACTTCCACCGTCGGCGTCTACAACGACGAGGTCAGCCTGGCCTACCCGATCATGAGCAAGGGGCCGAACCTGGACCTGCGCCGGGTCGAAGTGCTGCAGGGGCCGCAGGGCACGCTGTACGGCCGCAATTCCACCGGCGGCACCGTCAACACCATCGCCAACAAGCCCAGCGCGTCTTTCGCCACTGGCGCCGATGTGTCCTACGGCAGCTTCGGCCGGGTCGACGCCGAAGGCTACGTCAGCGGCCCCCTCGGCGAATCCTTCAAGGCGCGCATCGCCGCCAGCAGCACCACCTCGACGGAAGGCTGGCAGGTCAGCAACACCCGCCCCGACGATACCCTGGGCAAGCTCAACAAGCAGGCGGCACGCGGCATCCTCGACTGGCAGGCGCGGGACAACGTGCTGGTGCGCCTGACCCTCTCCGGCTGGACCGACAAGAGCGAGCCGCAGGCGCCGTTCGCCATCGCGCGCCAGGCGCAGTTCAAGCTGCCCCTCGGCACCCAGTTCACCCAGCTGCTGCAGACCCTGACCGGCCTCAACATCAACAACGCCTTCCTCGATCCCTCGCTGCAGAACTACCCGCTCATCCCCAACAACAAGAACCCGCGCATCGCCGACTGGAATCCCAACCCGGAATACAAATACGGCCTGCACGACAACTTCTGGATGGCCTCGCTGCGGCCGAGCTGGGACATCGGCGACACCGTCAACCTCACCGGCCTGTTCAGCTACCAGCAGATGCGCGCCGACGGCTCCTCCCTGCCGCAGGGCGGCACCAACCTGGAGGACATCGACCAGCTGCTGCACGCCTACATCCGTACCTACCAGGGCGAGCTGCGCCTGTCCGGCAAGTTCGGCGAGCGTGGCGACTGGCTGCTGGGGGTCAACGGCAACTACGACAAGCACCACGAGGTGGACGAGGGCCTGGGCTCGGACAACAGCCTCAACGTCCTCATCTTCGGCGACACCCCGCCGCTGAACAAGCCGCTGTTCTTCCAGAAAGGCGCCTCGAAAGGCGATGCCCAGGTGCAGGCCGGCAGCGCCTTCGCCGACGGCAATGTGCAGCTGCTGGATGCGCTGAAACTGACCCTCGGGGTGCGCTACACGCGCGAGAAGCAGAACTACTCCGGCTGCACCTACGTGCTGGCCGACAACGACTCCATCATCCCCTTCCCCTTCTTCACCGCCGCCAGCTTCCTCAAGGGCGGCCACTCGGTGGTGCCGCAGGGCCAATGCGGTAGCCTCGACGCCAATGCCAACGCCGGCCTGTTCGTCGACAGCCTGAGCGAGCACAACCTGTCCTGGCGCTCGGTGCTGAGCTGGACCCCGGCGCGGGACACCCTGCTCTACGCCTCGTACTCGCGCGGCTACAAGGCCGGCGGTTTCCCCACCGTGTTCTCGGTCGATCAGCAGAGCCTGTCGCCGGTGGTGCAGGAGCGGCTGGACGCCTACGAGATCGGCGCCAAGTTCGCCTCGCCGGGCAAGACCCTGCAGGCCAATTTCTCCGGCTTCTACTACAACTACCGCAACAAGCAGCTGCTGACCTACTTCAAGGACCCCATCTTTGGCGCCCTGCAATACCTGCAGAACGTGCCGAAGTCGCTGGACGAGGGTGTGCAGCTTTCGACCACCTACGTGCCGCTGGACAAGCTGTTCCTCACCGCTTCCGGCTCGTACATCCGCACCAAGGTGATCGAATATCAGGGCAAGAACACCCAGGGCGACGACTTCGATTTCGCCGGCCAGCCCTTCAACTACACCCCGCGCCTGCAGGCCAGCCTGCTCGCCAACTACACCTTCGCCCTCAACCGCGACCTCAACCTCTCGCCCGGCGCCAGCTTCACCTACACCGGCAGCACCAACGCCACGCTGGAGCATGACCCGCTGTTCGCGATGGACGCCCACCGCGTCTACGACGTGCACCTGGCCCTGACCCCACCGGACCGCAAATGGTCGCTCAGCGCCTACGGCCGTAATCTCGGCAACGAGTTCTATCGCAGCTCGGTGATCAAGCTCGGCGACACGGTGTTCGCCTACGCGGGGATGACCCGGGTCTACGGCATGACCCTGACCTACGACTTCCGCTAGACGCTGCACCAAGTTTGCCTCTCCCCCTGGGAGAGGCCGCGCCGACAGGCGCGGGTGAGGGCCGCGATATCAAGGAGCGACGCGCTTCGCCGATCACGCCGCCCTCACCCCTCCCCCTCTCCCAAAGGGAGAGGGCATCTCATCACTGGTCGGGCTTACTGAAAACCTAGCCTTCCAGTATCGCCGTCACCCCCAACCCACCCGCCGCACAAACCGAAATCAACGTCCGCCCGGAACGCCCGGTCTCGGCCCGCAACTGCGCCAGCCGCTTCGCTGCCGAAGCGACAATGCGCGCCCCGGTCGCCGCAAACGGATGCCCCAACCCGACCGAGCCGCCGTTGACGTTGAGCTTGCTGCGGTCGATCGCGCCCAGCGGCGCGGCCAGCCCCAGCACATCGCGGCAATAGTCCGCGCTCTCCCAGGCCGCCAGGGTGCACAGCACCTGTCCGGAAAACGCCTCGTGGATCTCGTAGAAATCGAAGTCCTGCAGGCTCAGCCCGTTGCGCGCCAGCATCCGCGGCACCGCATGCGTCGGCGCCATCAGCAGGCCCTCGGGCTGCGGCCCGAAGAAATCGACCGCCGCCGTCTCCGCATCGACCAGCCAGGCCTGCGGCTGATGGCCATGAGCCTTGGCCCAGGCCTCGGACGAGAGCAGCACCGCCGCCGCGCCGTCGGTCAGCGGCGTCGAATTGCCGGCCGTCAAAGTGCCGCGGCCGGAAGTACGGTCGAACGCCGGCTTGAGCCTGCCCAGCTTCTCCGCCGAGGTATCGGCGCGCAGGTTGTTGTCGCGCTTGAGCCCGGCGAAAGGCACCAGCAGGTCGTCGTAGAAGCCCTGCTCGTAGGCCCGGGCACCATTGAGGTGGCTGGCCAGCGCCAGCTGGTCCTGCGCCTCGCGGCTGATGTTCCAATGCTTCACCATCAGCTCGCAGTGGTCGCCCATGGTCAGGCCGGTGCGCCGCTCGTTCACATTGGGCACGCTGGGCGTGAACATGGCCGGACGCAGCTGCGTCAGCAGCTTGAGGCGGTCCTGCCGGGTCTTGCTGCGGTTGAAGCGCAGGATCAGCTTGCGCAGCTTGTCGTTGAGCGAGACCGGCGCATCCGAAGCGGAATCGACGCCGCCGGCTATGCCCACCTCGATCTGGCCGACGGCGATCTTGTTGCCGACCAGGATGGAGGTTTCCAGCGAAGTGGCGCAGGCCTGCTGCGCGTCATAGGCCGGCGTCTGCGGCGACAGCCCGCTCGACAGCACCGCCTCGCGGCTGATGTTGGCATCGCGCGAATGCTTCAGCACCGCGCCCGCCGCCACCTCGCCGACCCGCTCGCCCTGCAGGCCGAAACGGTCCACCACGCCCTTCAGCGCCGCCGTCAGCATCTCGGTATTGCTGGCGTCGACATAGGCCGTGTTCTGCCGGGCAAAGGGAATGCGCACCCCGCCCAAAACCGCTACCCGCTGGATGGTCTTCATCGGAGCTTTCTTAATGATATGACGATTATAATATTATTGGTCCCAAAAAAAACAAGGCCAGCGGAATTCCCGCTTTCCAATCCAGCGTTTTAAGGGTGATTCCGGCTCTTCCGGATGCGTCAAAAAGCGCAGGCACGCCACGCGCTCACCGCATGCGTGCCAACAAAAACCCATGGCACGCATGGCACGCATGGTGTTTTTGGGGGTAAAACAACCATGTAGGCCATGTAGCCCGGGAAGCGCGCAGCGCTACCCGGGGTGGTCATTCACATGGAAAGCGCAATTACCGATACTGCGACAGCAAGCCGCCCCCCTGCGTCACCAGCCGGTCGCCCTGCGCCAGCTGCACCCCGGCAGCACAGGATTTCAGCCGCAGCGGCGCAAAACGCTCGGGCGAGCGATGCACCCAAGCCACCGCCGTTCCATCCGCTTCCAGGGCACAGGCCCCCGCAGGAAGGGCGGCAAGTCCATCCACGGCCACGTCCAATCTAACTTCCACCAGCTGACCCGGCGACAGGGCCGTCGCATCGGCCAGGTCGAACAGCAAGCGCCAGCCGGGCGCACCGGCCAGCGGCTCCTCGCCGCGATAGACCAGCTTCACCGCGGTCGTCGCATCGAGCCTTGCCTCGGCCTTACGAATCCGCTCGCCGAGCTCACCATCGAAACTGAGGGCGACCAGGCGCATCCTCGAAGGATCGGCCAGCTGGAACAGGGTCTGCCCTGCCGCCACCACATCGCCCGAACGCGCCGGCGCGACCAGCACGCGGCCCGAGACCAGAGCGCGCAGTGCGACGCGCTCGCTCAGGCTTTGCGCCACCAGCTCGCGCTCGTGCTGCAGGGCATCGCGCTCCGCCACAGCCTGCTCCAGATAAATATTGCCGGTGGCCACCTTCTCATCGGCATTGACTGCCCCTTGCAGGCTCAGGCGATCGACGTTGAGATTGGCGATGACCAGTTGCTGATCGAGGTCCGCCACCTGGGCACGGCGGCGCGCCGCATCGCGCTGCGCGATCTGCGGATGCAGCCAGGCCAGCACATCGCCGGCATGCACCAGCCTGCCCGGCAGCGGCCACGCTGCGCCGGCAGATTCGAGCCGGCCAGGCTCCGGCGCAGTGATGGTGACGGCCGCAGCGGGCTGCGCCTGCACTTCTGCCGTCAACGATACCGGCACGCTCGCCGCCGCCGCAGACCAGACCTGCGTGCGGATACCCAGCAGACGCTGCGCCGCTTTCGGCAGATACAGCTCGCCATCGGGCAGGCGCTGCGGCCGCTCCGCCAGGGCGGCAGCGGACAAGGGTGTGGCAGTCGCCGCTTCATCGCGATGCACTTCGCCTTCATGCGCCGCGCTGGTGGCGGCGACCAGCAGGCCCAGTGCAAAGCCGAGACCTGAAGCGATACCGGCTCTCACTGCATTCCCGTCCCGGCCTGCGCCGCAGCTGCATTGAGCGCGGCAACGCCATCCGTCACCACCCGCTCGCCGCCATGCAGACCGCTGCCGATATGCACCTGTTCCCCGCTGTCGGCGGCAGCGACTTCGACCTGCTGCGCCACGAAGCGTTGCGCCTCGGGATGCAGCCACACCCAGGCATGGCCGTCACGCCGGAAAACCGCGGCGGCCGGCAAAACAATCCCGGTCCCTTCATCCAGCTCGCGCGGCGCATCGAGCGATAGCGGCTGGTTGACGTGGACATCGGCATCCACATCGGCGATGGCATAGAGCGCGCGATGCGAGCGCAGGCCGCTGTCGTAGCTGACACCGAGAAAGACCAGGCTCAACGCCTGCCCATCCGCGGTGACCGCCTGCTGCACCGCATCGGCATCGATATCGTCGTCGGTATATTCGGCTGCCACCGCCAGCGCCCCCGGCGCATTCAGTTCGAACAAGGCCTGGCCTGCCGCCACCACCCGGCCGGCGGCAGCGGGACTGCGCAGGATGGTTCCGGCGCGCGGCGCCAACAGCGGCAGCGGCTGCTGCAAGGCGCCCTGCAACTCGCTGCTCCGCGCCTGGGCGGTACGGTAGTTGGTGAGAATTTCCACCGACGGCGTCGGCAGCTTCACTTCCAGCCGCTCCTTGTCGTTGATGCCATAACGGTCGATCTGGATGCGTCCGAGCTTCATGTCGCGCTGCGCAGCGGTGAGGTCCACATCCATGTCGCGCCGGTCCGGCTGTGCCAGCACCGGCCGCAGATAGGCCAGCACCTGCCCCGCCTTCACCCGCTGTCCGGGCAGCGGCAGCGAAGCCCCGGCCAGCTCGACCACACCATCCTGCGGCGCGGCGATACGCAACTCCCGTCGCGGATCGGCGACCACCTGCGCCGGCAGGCGCACCGCGGCGGCGCCCGTTCCGGCACGCACCGTGCGAATGCCCGCACGGTGCTGCGCCGGCTTGTCCAGCACCACACCTGGCACGACCCCGGACTCATGCGCCGAAACAGCGGCGCAGCACAATGCTACCAACAGGCCGGAAGCCATCGCGCAGCGATTCGTCATCGATGGCCTCCGACTGCGCTTTCGGCCTAGTGCGTGCCGTTGCCGGACGCGGGCGCTTTCACCGCCGGCGGATCGAGCAGCGCGACGATGCCGTCGAGTCCCTTGACCTTGGCTGCGCGCAACGGCGTGTAGCCGGAAGTGGAAGCGAGGCTGCGGTCGGCGCCGCGTTCCAGCAGCAGGCGCACCTGCGCCTCATGCCCGGTGACGCTGGCGAAATACAGCGGAGTAATGCCGCGGCCGTTGCGCGCATCGATGCTGGCGCCGTGATCGAGCAGCTCCTTCAGCACCACCGAACTGCTGGCAAACCAGGCCGCATAGTGCAGCGGCGTCCAGCCGGCGTTGTCGGCCAGATTGACGTCGGCGCCGTGCGCCAGCAGCAGCTGCACTTCCTCCAGCGAGTTGTGGCTGATGGCGGCGAGCAGCGCCGTCTGGTCGAGCGAGTCGCGCCCGTTCACCGGGATGCCTTCGGCCAGGCCCTGCTTCAGCGCATCGATCTCGCCGCTGCGCGCGTGGTTGACGAAGAACGATATACGGTCTTCCTGCGACAAGCCATCGGCAGCTGCCGCGGCGGGCGCAGCATCCGGCTTGGCCGCCTGCTGGGCGCAGCCGGCCAGCAATAGCACGGCCAGCGCAGGCACTATCAGTAGAGTTTTCATTCAGCGCGCGCTCTTGGCAGTCGAGGCAAGAGTGCCGGGGCCGGTGACCTTGGCGTTGGCGCTGAGCTTGGCGGTGAGATTTTCCAGCTTGAGCTGCGCGGTCTTCTGGCGCAGCGCCTGCTTGGCATTGTCGTCCAGGGCATCGTAGGACGGCGGATTCTGCACCGGGCGCGGGCCATCCTCGATCTTGATGATGTGCCAGCCGAAGCGGGTGCGCAGCGGCGTCTTGCTGTACTCGCTCTTCTTCAGGGCCACCACCGCATCGCTGAAATTGTGGTCGATGAAGATGTCCGGACGGAACCAGCCGAGGTCGCCGCCGTTGGTCTGACCGCCCGGGTCCTGGGTGTAGCGCTTGGCCAGATCGTTGAAGTCCTCGCCCTTGTTGAGCTTGTCGATCACCTGGCGCGCCTCTTCGGCGGTAGGCAGCAGGATCTGCCGCACCTTGTACTCGACGATCTTGCCGTTGGCGCGGCTCCACTCGTAGGCCGACTTGATGCTGTCGTCGGTGACCGGATTCTTGGCGAAGTAGTCTTCCAGGTAGGCGCGCGACAGGATGGCGCGCTCCTGGAAGGCGATCTGGTCGGCCACGTCGAGCTTCTTGTCCAGCCCTTCCTTGCGCGCCTGCTGCGCCAGCAGCTCTTCGGTGATCAGCTCGGAACGCGCCGCCGTCTTGGCCTCCGGCCCCGGCACGCCCTTGTCCGGAGTGAAGTTGGCGCTCATTAGGGTGATGTGATTCTGGCTGATGGCCTGGCCGTTGACGAAGACGTCGGCGGCAAGGCCTGAGCTCGACTTGACCACGCTGTCGTCGGCGGCGAATGCAGCCGGCGCACTGAGCAGGCCGGCCACGATCAGGGCCAGCTTGAATGAAGAAATCGGAGCGCGTTGCAGGATCTGTTGCGTTTTCATGTTGTGTATCCGGTGATGCATGGAAATTCTCTCAAGACGGGAAAAGCGCCGCCTGCTTGCGCAGGCGGCGCCGTCCCGATCATTGGCTTGTTGGAAGCCTCAGTTCATCTCAGCTGTTGCCGTCAGGGTTGAGCGGCGCGGCCGGGTAGTAGCCCGGGCCGAACAGCGGCGCCCCGTCGCGCTCGAAGATCGCCGAGTGCGGCTTGGCCGAGCCCTTGGCGCCACGCGCACCCGGCCACAGCCAGGCGTCGCGCGCCGCGCTGTCGAAGTCGAGGCAGGGCGTGCCGAGGATTTCGTCGGTGAACGAGGTATCCAGCACGGTGGCGCCGGTGGTGCGATCGACCTTGCCCAGGCAGATGGTGCGGTCGCCGTCCGAGCCGGTGCCGGGCAGCGGCACGTGGTTCAGTTCCACGAAGTACTGGATGAAGGCGAAGCGCTCAGTGCCGCTGGCCGCCGGCTTGCCCACCACCGCATCGCGCGGCAGGCCCAGGCCGGAACCGTCGTTGAGCGGCGTCAGATCCAGGTAGCCGCCCTGGCCCGTGGCCAGGATCGGCTGATAGCCGATACGGTCGATCACGGTGAAGTGAGGGCCGCCATGGGTGTACAGGTTCTGGATGGTATTGAGGTTGCCGCTGCCCGGGCCACCGCCGGTGTTGCCGGAGGGCTCACCGCCGGTCTTGGCCGGAGACAGCAGGATGTTGCCCAACGTGCCGGACTCGACTTCCTGGATGGTCTGGCCCAGCCGGATGTAGCCGGTGCCGGGCTCGCTGGTGTTCGATGACTCCGTGGTGGCCAGGCCGCTGCCGTTCGGGCCGGTCTCGAACTGGCCGATGGCGCCGCGGACGCGCGGGCAATCGTCCGCTTCGTTGTTATGACGCAGCACGTTGAACTTGCCGCTGATGCCGCCGGACAGATCGGCGCGCGTGGCGACGAGGCCGAGGCTGGTGTTGGCGGTGCGGGCGGCATCCGGCGGCGGGAAGTCGCACTTGATGGCGGTGGCGGGGGTATCCGCGTGACCCTTGGACAGCAGCGGGCGGATGTCCACGGTCAGCACGCGACGGCTGTGCTCGCGCGGATAGTCGCGATCGAACTCCACCGCGCCGTCCGGATCGATCGAGCCGGGGCTTTCGATGCCCGAGATCGGCAGGATCAGGAAACGGTCGTCATCGGTGAGGGTGAAATAGGACACGCCGGTGCAAGGGCCGACGTCATACACCGCGCGCCAGTACGGGCCCTTGCCGCCGAAGGCATTGGTGGTATTGCCGTCCAGAGTGATGTCGGGGCTGTAGTACAGCACGCCGCCGCACATCGCCGCGGAGAAGGCGCCGTCATGCGGAACATAGGTGCTGGTGCCCTTGACGCTATTGGCGGGGGTGATGGCGGAGTTGGCATTGGCAGCAACGCCGGCCGTGGAAACGGCCTTGTCGTAACTCGGATCGCCCAGGCCAACCCAGCCCTTCTGATTGAGGGTGTGATGCGACTGGTGCGGCAGGCCGAATGCCATCAGGCCTTCGTTCTCTTCGTGGAAGATCACTTCCTCGTGACGCGGGCCGTCCGGCACGGCGCTGACCGAGCGGATGTAGGGGTTGCCGGCATAGACGCCGGCCTGGGCCAGCGAGTCCTTGGTCTTGCCGTTGGTGTAGCTGTTGCTGGTCGGATAGACGCGCACCGAGCTGCCGAAGGAGGAGCCGCAGACGCCGAGCGCGCCGGCACTGATGCTCTTGCCGCCGGAGATCAGCGATTCCTGGTTGCACAGGCCGCGCAGCGCGCCATTGATGGCGGACGCGCCGATGCTGGCCGCCACTGCGTAGTCGGACTGCACCAGGTACTTGCCGTCATAGGTCAGGCCCATGCCGTGTGGCAGGCCCTCGATGCCGGCGTCCTTGTTGCCGAAGTAGAACACGCCCTCGTTGAAGGAGCGCGACACGCGGGTGTCCGGGTAGCTGGTGTACTCGGTAGGATTGCGCGGCTGGTTCGCCTTGACCACAGCCGAGTACTCGGTGATGCCTTTGTGCCCGAGCAGGGGGCTGTCATCCGCCACGTCCACGCCGGCCAACAGGCTGGGCAGGATGCCGCCCTGGGCTGCGCTCTCGAGCAGCGGCACCACCGCCGGAATCGAGGCCACGCACAGGCCCAGAATGGTCGGTGCCTTGCGGCCCGGATCGATTTCCGTAACGGTGCCGCCAGGGCCGTACACATAGTTGCTCATGTAGGTGTACATGATCTTGTGGTTGGCGCCGGGAGCCGGCATGACGATGAAGTCGTCGGTCAGCGAGGAGCGGCGCGGCTGGGTGCCGCAGACCGCGATGTCCGCCTTCTTGATGTTGCGCACGCTGGTGATGTCGAAGCGGAACACGTTCTTGCTGATGACGCCGCCGGCGAAGGTGTACTTGTGGCCCTGGACCAGGCCGTCGCCGCCGCCGGAGATGTACGAGGTGTAGCTCAGCATGTGATGCGGATCGTTGTGCGAATCCGAACCGAGCACGCCGAGGATGTTGCCGGCAACATCGGAGGCCAGGATGTTCGGCAGTTCGGCCGTATCGATGACGTTGCCGAAGGTGGCGGAGTTGGGCTCTGCGTCGACCACCGCCAGGAAGTCCTGGCTGGTTTTCGGATCGCACAGCGGCGTGGAACAACCGTCGCCGGTCCAGACCAGCAACACCGCGCCGTTGGCGATGGGCTGTCCGTTGTACTTGTTGATGGCTGCCGGTGCGGCGGCAGATGCGGCGCCGGCGGCGCCAAGCGCAAGCGTGGCCGCTGCTGTGGCCAGCCAGCGTCCAAGCGATCGCGTTCTCTCGCGAGAGGGCGAATTCATATTCCTGCTCCTGAGCATATTTCCCTTGTGTAAGAGAGGCCGGCGGCATCTTCCCAGGCGCCGCAGCCCTCTCCCCTTTCCGTCGGATCAAGAACAGCATCCTCGGAAAGTGGACGATACACAGACCAGCCGAGGGGCAAAGCCCCGTTTTTAGACTTTTTCCGAAGCGGCTAATACCTTGCAGCACTAGCACATCGCGCAGGCCTCGCGAACCGATGGATGTCGCCAAAACTGCACGGTCATCACTCCTCAATCGCCGGCAGAAGTTATTGCAGCGCCTGCTTTTCGGTGCTGAGCACATGCCATCCGGTTATGAGAGGGCGCGGCATCGATTCAATCCGTCGCGGATGGCGCCGTATCGCCGAGCAGGCGTCGCAACGGCGTAGCACCGAAGCGCCGGAACAGCAGCGGCGTGATGAAGCTGTCGAGCAGGGTACCGCTGATCAGCCCGCCGAAAATCACCAGCGCCACCGGATGCAGGATCTCCTTGCCCGGCGCGTCGGCCGATCCCAGCAGCGGCAGCAGGGCTGCGGCCGCGATCAATGCAGTCATCAGCACCGGCGTCAGGCGCTCGCCCGAGCCGCGCAGGATCAGCGCATCGCCGAAAGGCTCGCCTTCCCGTGCCAGTTGCAGGTAACGGCTCAGCTTGAGGATGCCGTTGCGCGCGGCGATGCCGGCCAGCGCCACAAAGCCCACCAGGCTGGCAACGGACAGCGGCGTATGCGTCAAGGCCAGCGCGGCGATGCCGCCGATCAAGGCCAGCGGCACATTGCCGAGGATGATCAGGCTGAAGCGCAGCGAGCGGTATCGCGCATACAGCACCGCCAGCATCAGCAGCAGGGACAGCATCGCCAGCCCACCGATGCGCCTGATCGCCGCGGCCTGCGCCTGGAACTCGCCCTCTAGGTACAGCTCATAACCGGGCGGCAGCGGCAGATCGGCCAGGCTGGCACGCGCAGCCTGCACCGCCTGGTCAAAGCGCCCGGCGCCGGCATAGGCGGAGACGGCAATGCGGCGGCGCAGGTTCTCGCGCAGAATTTGGCTGGGGCCGCTGCCGCTTTCGACGTCGCCCAGCCAGCGCAGGGGCACCGATCCGGCCGGCGTGTCGATAGGAATGTCGCCGATGGTGGCGGGATCGAGCGAAGCTTGCGGCAGGCGCACCACCAGGTCGAAGCGGCGCTCGCCCTCGACGATGCGCGAAACAGTGCCGCCGACGGTGAGCTCGCTCAACGCATCCTGCACCCGCGGCGGCGATACGCCGTACTGCGCGGCACGGCGCGCATCCACCTGCACTCGCAACTGCGGCGTTTCCGCCTGCGGCTCGGCCTGCACATCGGCAAGGCCCGCGATGTCGTGCAAGCGCTCCACCACCTGGTCGGCCAGCCGGCGCAACGTATCCAGATCGTCACCGTAGAGCTTCACTGCCAGCGGCGCACGCACGCCCGACAGCAGATGATCCAGCCGGTGCGAGATCGGCTGGCCGAAGATCAGCGTGGCCGGCAGCGCCGACAGGCGCGCGCGCAGATCGGCCACCACCTCCGGACGCGCGCGCCCCCCGGGCCGAAGGGCAATCTCCAGCTCGGAGTAATGCAGACCCTCGGCATGCTCATCCTGCTCGGCGCGGCCGGTGCGGCGACCGACGCTGGCCACTTCCGGCACGCCCAGCGCCAACCGCTCGGCTGCAGCGCCGATATCGTTGGAAGCATCGAGCGAGACACCAGGGCGCAGCAGCAGGTTCAAGGTCAGAGTGCGCTCGTTGAACGCCGGCAGGAAAGCACGCGGCAACTGCCAGGCGGCAAACAGTGCGCCCAGTAGCAGGAAGGCGGTCAACAGCAAAGGAATACGCGGCGCCTTCAATACAAGCTGCAGCGCACGGGCATAACGCGCCTTCAACGCGTGCAGCCAGGCGCGTTCCTGCGGCGGCGCTGCATGGCGTGCGAAAGCAAAATGACTCAGCGCCGGCGTCAGCGTCACCGCTACCACCAGGCTGGCGAGGATGGCGGCTATATAGGCCACACCCAGGGGCGCGAACAGCCGGCCTTCCACACCTTGCAACGCAAACAGCGGCACGAAGGCCAGCACGATCAGCAAGGTGGCGTAGAGAATGCCGGAACGCACTTCGACCGTGGCTCGCGCAATAACGCTCGCTGCCGCTTCCGGTGCCGGACTGAGTGCGTTTTCACGCAGGCGCCGGATGACGTTCTCGACTCCCACCACCGCATCGTCCACCAGTTCGCCGATGGCGATGGCCAGACCGCCCAGGGTCATGGTGTTGACCGATAGCCCGAACAGGCCGAGCGTGAGAATGGCAGCGGCCATGCTCAGCGGAATTGCCGCCAACGATATCAGCGTGGCGCGGCCGCCGGCGAGGAACAGCAACAGGGTCAGCGCCACGATCAGCGCGCCATGCAGCAGCGCCTGCTTCACATTGGCGACGGATTCCTCGATGAAGTCGGCCTGGCGAAAGACGTTGACGGCCTGCACATCGTCCGGCAGCAGGCGCCCTTCGCGTTGCGCGAACACCGCCTCCACCGCCCGGGTCAGCTGCAAGGTATCCGCGCCCGGCTGCTTCTGGATCGACAGAATCACCGCCGGCTTGCCGTTGAAGCCGGCATCGCCACGCTTGAGCCGCGAGCCGATGGCAAGGTCGGCCACCTGGCCGAGACGGATGGGACCGTTGCCACGCCAGGCCACCGCCGCTTGTGCCAGGTCCTCCAGCCGGAACGGCCGGCCGATGCCGCGGATGGCGTACTCGCTGCCGCCGGCAATGGCGACGCCACCACCGGTATTGCTGCCGAAGCCGCGGGCCGCCTCGTTGATCTGCGCCAGCCCGATGCCGTTGAGGCGCATGCGCTGCCCATCGGGATGGATCTCGTATTGCTTCACCTCGCCGCCGATGGCCAGCACCTGTGCCACCCCGGGCAGCGCCAACAGCTTCGGCCGCAGCGTCCAGTCGGCCAGGGTGCGCAACTGCTGCGGCGTGGTGTCGCCGCTGCGGGACTGCAGCGACACCAACAGGATCTCGCCCATCAGCGAAGTCAGCGGACCGATGCGCGGCTCGGCGATCGGCACCAATTGCGAGCGGATGGCATCGACGCGCTCGGCAACCAGCTGGCGGTCACGCCAGGGATCGCTGTCCCAGTCGAACTCCGCATACACCACCGACAGGCCCGGGCTGGTGACCGAGCGCAGCCGCGCCACGTCCTGTAGCCCGCTCAGCGCAGTCTCGATGGGAAAGGTGACCAGGCTCTCCACGTCCTCCGGCGCCAGGCCGGCGGTCTCGGTCTGCACCGTCACCATCGGCCGGGTCAGGTCCGGCAACACGTCCACCGAGAGCTTGCCGGCCGCGCGCACGCCGAGCGCCAGCAACACGACGGCAGCAGCCAGCACCAACACCCGGCCGCGCAGGCTGGCTTCGACGATGCGGGCGAACATCAGGCGGCGCCGAATCCCTGCGCCGTGCGTCCGCCGCGCCTGCGCCGCAACAGCCAGCCCACGCCAAGCAGAATCAGCGCCGCCGGCACAGCGGCAACGATCCAGCGTGCATCATGCCAGGCAGATTCTGCATGCTCGGCATGATCCGCCACCGCCGCGGACGGCAGCACGGCGTGCAGCTGCGCGTCGAGGCCCGCGCCGTGCACCGAGATGTCCAACGCCTGTTCGGTGCGGGCGTCGATCAGGTCACCCGCAATGCGATAAGTGCCCTCGCCGTTCGCCGCGGCCTGCAAGGTCAGCGTGCCGCTGCGCACGCCGACTTGCAGCCCGCTCAGCGGCGCATTGCTCGCATAGTCGTCGAGGTACAGCACGATATCCTCGCCCTCGCGCTGCGCCACCAGTTCGATCTGTGGCGTATCCAGAGCGGTGTGTGGTGCGGGCACAGCTACCGGAGCAGCTGCTTCCGGCTCAGCCTCATGGTGACCCTCGTGCGCCAGCACCGAACCAGGCAGGCAGCACAGCCAAGCAGCCAGCAGGAACGTCAAGGGAAGGTTTGGCTTGGTCATGGCAGTCAATCGTGGGTCTCGGCGAAACGCCGGTCGTGGATGAAAGATTCATCGGTGAGGGTGTCGAGGAAAGCCAGCAGCGCATCGCGCTGGCTGGCCGAAAGGGCAACACCATTCGCCAGCAAGGGATCGAGCGTGGGCGAAGGCTGGATACCAACGGCGTAGTGATCGAGCACCTGCTGCAGGCTGTCGTAGCGGCCGTCATGCATATAGGGCGCGGTGAGCGCCACATTGCGCAGCGAGGGCACGCGGAAGCGGCCCTGGTCCTCGACGCGACCGCTGATGACGGCGCGCCCGCCATCGCGCGGCGCCGCATCGAGACCGTTGTTGCGATAGCTGAAGTCGCTGAACAGTGGCTCACGGTGACAGGAGGCGCAGTGTTGGCGGAACAGCTCCAGGCCCGTGCGCTCCTGTGCAGTGAACTCTTCCCTGCCCTGCACATAGCGGTCATAGCGCGAATCCGCGGAGACCAGGGTGCCGGTGAACTGCGCCAGCGCGCGCAGCAGGCGCTGCGAGTCGATGCCGGGCGAACCGAATGCGCGGGCAAACAAGCCCGGATAACGCGCGTCCTGACGCAGCTTGTCCACCGCCAGCGCCAGGCTTCCGCCCATCTCCACCGGGTTGCTCATCGGCGCCACCGGCTGCAGTTCCAGATGATGCACCGAACCGTCCCACATCAGGTCCGGCTGCCAGGCCAGGTTGAACAGGCCGGGGGTGTTGCGCTTGCCGTTGACGCCGCCGATGCCGTGGCTGACGCGATGATCCAGATGGGCGAAAGCTGCAAACTGCTGGTGGCAGTTGCCGCAGGCGATGCTGCCGTCGCGCGACAGGATGGGGTCGTAGAACAATCGGCGGCCCAGCGCAAAGCCGGCCGATGTCACCGGATTGCCGGCAAAGTCATAGCGCGGCGCGGGCCAGCCCCGCGGCACCTCGAACTGCGGCGTGGCGTGCGCCACGATCAAGGCCCGCGCCCACGGCGTCGCGGCCAGCGCGGCCACCACCGGCACCGCGATCAGCAATAAAGTCGATCGCTTCACAAGCCTGACGCGAGTCCCGCTTTCGGCAGCTTGTGCACATGGTCGATGCGGAACAAGCCGGCGCTGTTGTCCGCCACCTCGGCCGCGGCGGCAGGGTCCATCGCGGTGGGCAGCGCTGCCGGACGCAGCACATGGGCGCCGTCGAACAGGCGCGCCAGGTCGGCGTGCAGATGTAACTCCGCGCTGTTTTCCGCCGTGATCTGCAGCGGTGTCTGGAACTGCAGGAACACGCTGCGGGCCGGCGCGCCGGCGCCGCCACCGGTGTGCCAGGTCAACGCATGCTCGGCGTCGCTCGACTGCGGCGAATGCCCCTCGAACTGGAAGAAGATATAGCCGGTGTTCCAGGTCCAGAACATGCCGCGCGCGGGATCGAGCGTGCCGGTCTGGGCACCAGCGCTATTGCGCGCCGCATCGACGCCGACCTGGAACTCGATGCCGCTGTAGGCTCCCTCCGGCAGCGGCCCGATCTGGAACTGCTTCGATGCCGCGTCCGCCTCGTCCACCAGGAAATAGCCGCGGCTGCTGTCCGTGGCCTGCGGATTGACGAACCAGCCGCCGTCGGCGCGACGCAGCCGGAAGTTGCTGAGGTAGTAGCGCAGGCGCTCCGCGCTCCAGCTGTCGCCGGCCGCGGTCTTGTAGCTATCGCCGAGCTGCAGCGGCGCGTCGCCCACCACATGGCTGATCTCGATGCGTAGCGGCAGCCCGCCCTGCGCACCGCCATGGCTGCAACCGGCGAGCAACAGCAGGCATGCGGCAGCCAGACGGCGCCCCGCCAGTTTCATTTTGTTTTTCATGTTCCCGTTCCTGAGCCACTTCCGGCGACGTGCGCGCGGGAGGGCATCATAGGTTTGGCCGATGCGCAGCAGACACCGGTTTTCCAGATCGAATCGGGCTATTCATAGATGGATTGCACAGCGGCCCACCGCCGGCGATCGCAGAAGAGGGCGCCGGCGATAGAACCAGGCAGCAGCACAGACGCAGTCGCCGGCACTGCATGAAGCCGCCGAAAGCCCCGTAAACACAGGGCTTTCCCGCCACCGTCGGCAATCGACCCGGCTTCTGGAAAGGCCTGCCGGCAAGCGTTGCGCGGGGCATGGCGAGGCACACCTGCCTGTCCGTTATATGGATAGATGCGCAGATCATTTTTTTCACGGCCCGGCATGCGCTATTACATGGGCCACACAAAGGGGCGCCCCTGCAGGGCGTACGCGGCTGTTTGCTCAGGAAGCAATGCGGTGCATGCAAAGAATCACGCTGCCGGCGGCGTACGCCCGGCCTTGCCCGAACTGCGGCTGCAAGTGGTGGACCGCAACTTCGCCTTCCGCGCGTTTAACTACTCGCTGTATCCCTCGTGGCTGGCCTATCCCTGGGCCAATGCTCACCTGGTGATCCGCGGCACCCGGCCTTACTCGCTCGACCGCTGCGACCGCACCGCCTTGCGCAGCGAGGCGTCGGTGGTGGCCTCCATGCTCGAGGCCTCGACGCAGTACAGCGAAGGGCTCGATGCCGCCGCGGTTGCCGCCGCCCTGCTCGAATTCGCGGAGACCGCACCGCGACCGGCGAAAGTCCTGCTCAATCTCAACACCCTGGCGAAGACCCGGCGCGTCACCGGCCAGCTCACCGTGCTCGGCTGCCGCATCGCCTCGGTCGGCAAGGCCGGCGAGCTGAGCACGCTCGGCGGCCTCGATTTCGTTCCGGCGCTGCGCTCGGAGCCCGGCGGCCCGGCGCGCACCGACGGCCTGCGCGTGCGCCATCGCATCCTGATCCGTCCCGACACGCGCGTGCAATTCGCGCTGCCGCAGGCGCTGGCCGACGCTGCCCGCAAGCGACCCAGGCCGGGGCAACGCATCGAACACATCGAGGTCCTGCCTTCCGTATTCACCGACAGCACCACCTTCCGTACCTTGTGGCCGGAAGGCCCGGAGCCGCTGCTGGGAGAACGTTACCGGGTGGATTTCAGGCAGCTGGATCAGGGCGTGGCCGCGAGTCTTCAGCCGATCGCGACTACCGCATCGGGGCTGATCGAAGAAACGACACGGCAAGAGCTGGAAGCCGATCCGGCAACCTGAAAGCGTCGGCGCCCCTGCTCGCCCGCCGACGCAGGACAAGCAGGATTACCACTCATCTGCGGAGACGAGGCGTTACGCGATAAAATCGGCGAAGGTTCGGCGGGCCTGTACGGCTGTAGGTACAGGAGCCCCGATCTTCCCCGAATGAGCGCAAGCGCTCCACGCACCCACGACCGACCTATGAGCTCCGCACCTGCCCCCAGCCTTCCCTACGTCTCGCCCTGGATGGACGAGGATCTGACCATGTTCCGCGATGCCGTGTCGCGCTTCGCCGAAGCCGAGATGGTGCCGCACGACGAGCAGTGGCGGCATCAGAAGCACGTCGGCCACGAGATCTGGCGCAAGGCCGGCGCGCAGGGCCTGCTCTGCACCGACATCCCGGCCGAGTACGGCGGTGCCGGCGGCGACTTTCGCCACGAGGCAGTGGTGTACGAGGAAACCCAGCGCCGCGGACTGAGCGGTTTCGGTCAGGGCGTGCACAGCATCTGCGCCCACTACATCCTCAATCACGGCACCGAGGAGCAGAAGCAGCGCTTCCTGCCGCGCATGGCGCGCGGCGAGCTGGTCGGCGCCATCGCCATGACCGAGCCCGGCGCCGGCTCCGACCTGCAAGGCATCCGCACCAAGGCGGTCAAGGACGGCGACGACTACATCATCAATGGCTCCAAGATCTTCATCACCAACGGCTACCTGGCCGAGATCATGATCGTGGTGACCAAGACCGATCCCTCGCAGGGCGCCCGCGGCACCTCGATCTTCCTGGTGGAGACGCCGGGGCTGAAGGGCTACCGCGTCGGCCGCATCCTCGACAAGATGGGCATGAAGGCGCAGGACACCTCGGAGCTGTTCTTCGAGGACGTGCGCGTCTCCGCCGACAACCTGCTCGGCGGCCGCGAGGGCCAGGGCTTCTACCAGCTGATGTCCGATCTGCCCTACGAGCGCCTGATCGTGGCGCTGGGCGGCGTCGCCGCGATGGAAGGCGGCCTGGAAGCGACCAAGCAGTACGTGCGCGAGCGCAAGGCCTTCGGCAAGACCATCGCCGAATTCCAGAACACCAAGTTCAAGCTGGCCGAGATCGCCACCCACACCCGCGTCGCCCGCGTCTTCATCGACCGCTGCATCCAGGACCACCTCGAAGGCAAGCTTGATACCGCCACCGCCTCGATGGCCAAGTACTGGGTCACCGACACACAGCAGCAGATGCTGGACGAATGCGTGCAGCTCCACGGCGGCTACGGCTACATGAACGAGTACCTGGTCACCCGTATGTTCGCCGACTCGCGCGTGCAGCGGATTTACGGCGGCACCAACGAGATCATGAAGGAAGTGATTGCGCGCTCGCTGAGCTAGCACAGACAGCAATCAGGCAAGCGTCAGCCATGGCGGATCGAGTTTCGATCCGCCATTTTTTGCCTTGCACATGACGCCGGAGTCACCGGCCCAACGGTAGCAGTTGCACCCTTGACCGGTACCGCTCCTACCCGTTCGGGTCGGGTCTGAAACCATATCGCCACCCTAATCTGGCCTGGCGAGGAGAACGAAGAATCGGCGACGCGAGGCACCACCCAATGCAGGTGGCTGCAGCCATCGCGGCAAACGCCGCTTCAACCAACATCGCCCGCTACAACAAAGCATTGCTGGCTCAGGGACCGCGTCAAGCGAAGCCTGGCAATCGACATAAGGGTGAACCATGAAACGAGCGAAAGCAGCATGTTGGCGGATCGGCGTCTGTGCCTGCCTGATCCTGGGCGCAGCTGCGCAGGCAGACGATGATCCTGCACCGGCCGCATCGAACTGGACTGTTCCGGACTGGCTGTCCCTCAGCGGCTATGTCCGGCCCGAGGTGGCGCTGAGAGCGTCGGACCGCGAGAATCCATTCAACCAACGCGGCAATCTCTACAACGGCGTGCCGGTGGCGCGTCACAGCTTCGCCGCCGACGACGTGGCGACGCGCAACGGCCAGCAGGCGGATAACTACCTCAACCTGGCCATGCTGCGCACCGAGCTTGACGCCTCGCTGCGTTTTTCCTCCGAGCTGAGCCTGACGGCAAAGCTGCGCGGCGTATTCGATCCTGCCGTCTACGATGAATTCGATCCCGCTGCGGTCAACAGCCAGGCGGTGGGCAGTCTTTACGGTCGACCCAACTATTTCAAGTACGAAGTGGAGGGCAGCGCCCATCCGCAGCCGCTGGAGTGGGCCGGCCGTAACTACCAGCTCTACTTTCCCACCTTGTTCCTCGAATACAGCAAGGGCCCGCTGGACGTGCGCGTCGGCAACCAGCAGATTGCCTGGGGCCAGGCCATCTTCTTCCGCGTGCTCGATGTGCCGGACGGTCTGGACCTGCGGCGCCATTCGGCGCTCGACTACGCCTCGGAGGAGTTCTCGGACAAGCGCGTGCCGGCGCCTGCCGTGCGGGTGCTGTACCAGATCGCCGATCACTGGCTGGCGGACGGCTTCGTGCAGAAATTCCAGCCCACTGTCTACGGCAATCCGAATACGCCGTACAACGCCATTCCTTCGCAGTTCACGGTGCACGACAACTACGGGCACTACGACAGCAAGCTGGACTACGGCCTGCGCTTCAAGGCCGACTTCGGCGACATCGGCCTGCAAGCCATCGCCGCGCGCCGCTACAACCCGGACGGCGTTTATCGCTGGACCGCATCAGGCGTCAATCGCGACCTGCCCGGCGCTGCCGGATCCGGCGCGGTGCTGGCGCAGACCCCGTTCGAAGTCGACCCGACCGGTGTATGGAGCTCGGCCGAGTGGTTCACCTATGCCGGCATGGCGCGGCTCAACGGCCTGGAGGGCCTCAACGCCGCGGTGCGCGACTTCCCCGCCGCCGCCCTGCTCGGCGCAGCGCAGGTGCCGACTTACGAGCTGGCCCGGCAGGAGCTGGATACCTTCTTCCAGGCATCCGGCAGCGGACTGCGCGGCCATATCCAGCGCTCGTATCGCGCCGAAACCAACTTGGGCGGCGGCGCCAGCTACGTCATCTCCGCCGCACCCGGCTCGCTGCTGGATCAGCTCATCATCAACGTCGAAGCGCTGTACGTGCCGGACCGCACCTTCACCGATCCCTCGCTCGGCGCCGGTTTCCTGCGCAAGCACGAGTGGACCACCGCACTGGTGCTGGAAAAGTACCAGCGCTTCTCGGTCAGGCTGCCGGCGACGTATATGGTGTTCCAGTGGCTGCACAAGAGCGAGAGCGATCTGTTCGGCCGCTACCTAGGCGGCATGGGCGGCGATGTGAGCAAGCCGCCGCCCGGCTATGGCGGCGGCTACAACGCTCTCGCCTTCGCCCTGCAACAGCCCTTCACCAACCTGATCTGGCGTGCCGACTTCGCCGCGCTGTACGACCCCAAGGGCGGCCTGCTGCTGCAACCCGCCGTGCGCTGGAAGCCCAACGGCAGCTTCACCGTGGAAGCGTTCTACAACTACATCAACGGCCATCTCGGCACGCCGAGCGACAACGCCCTGTCGACCTTCGACTACGCCAGCGAAGTGACGCTGAGAGTGGGGTATCAGTTCTGAGATGCAGTGGGTTCAGACGGGCCGGGACCAGCGCGGCACATCCCGGCCCGTTGCCGGCTTGCACACTTACGCCGGCAGCTCCTCGCCTCAGTCCAGGAAGCGGCAGAACTGGTCCAGCGGCGCGCGCTCCGTGCGCAGCCGGTTGGCGGCCGCCGCCGTGTCCTCGTAGCCAATGGCCATGCCGCAGAACAGCATCAGTTCCTCGGGCGCGCAGAGAAAAGTCCGCACGGTCTGGTGAAAAATGGACCAGCATTCCTGCGGACAGGAATCGACGCCGGCTTCGCGCAACAACAGCATCAGGCTTTGCAGGTACATGCCCAGGTCCGACCACTGCGGCGCGCCCATCTGCCGATCCACCAGGCAGAACAGGCCCAGCGGCGCACCGAAGAAATTGAAGTTGTTGCTGAACCAGTTGAGCCGGGCAAACTTGTTCTCGCGTGGGATGCCGAGCGCGCCGTAGAGGTCTTCGCCGTTCTTGAAACGGTAGTCGCGGTACGGCGGCTTGAGCGACTTGGGATAGACCTCGTATTCCAGCGGCGGCTCGCCCATCGGGGTCTGCCTGATCCGCTTCGCCACCAGCGCCTTGAACTCCACCAGCGACTCGCCCGACACCACGTAGATCTGCCAAGGCTGCACATTGCCGCCGGAAGGGGCGCGCGCCGCCTTGGTGAGCGCTTCCTCGATCAGGGCCCGCGGCACCGGCGTATCCAGAAACGCCCGCACCGAACGGCGGCCTAGCATGGCTTCACTGACGTTCATTGCCGATTTCCCTGTTATGGCTCATGTATCCGGCATCGGATCGACGCCGGGCCGATACCGCAGGCACCGGTCGCGGACATGATACAGAGCCGGCGGCCTTTTTCGTTCGCAACTGTAGCTTGAAGCAGGCCGGACAATCCGTCCTAATAGCGCCTCCGCAACCAGCCACTATCAGAGCGATATCAGGCGATGACCCAGCCAACCAATGCACTCGGCCAGCCCCTGGATCAGCTGCTGCCGGACTGGCGTGCGCCTGCAGTGCCGCCGCGCGAAATCATCCAGGGGCGTTGCTGCCGGCTGGAGCCGCTGGACGCCGAGCGCCATGCGCGGCAGCTTTACGAGGCCAATGCGCTCGATGCCGAAGACCGCAACTGGACTTACCTCCCGTATGGCCCTTACGACTCCTTCGATAGCTATCGCGCCTGGGTGGAATCGGTCAGCCAGGGGCCGGACCCGCTGTTCTTCGCCATCGTCGATCTGGGCTCGGCACAGGCCGTCGGCGTGGCCAGCTTCATGCGCATCGACCCGCGCAGCGGCTCGATCGAGGTAGGCGGCCTCAATTTCTCGCCGCCGCTGCAACGGCGGCCGGCCGCCACCGAGGCGATGTTCCTGATGATGCAGCGCGCCTTCGATCTGGGCTATCGCCGCTATGAGTGGAAGTGCAACGCCCTCAATACCCCCTCGCGCGCGGCGGCGCTGCGCCTCGGCTTCAGCTTCGAGGGCGTGTTCCGCCAGGCCACGGTGGTGAAGGGGCGCAACCGCGATACCGCCTGGTATTCGGTGATCGACGGCGAATGGCCGGCGCTGAGGCAAGCCTACAGGCGCTGGCTGGCCGCCGAAAACTTCGACGCGCAGGGCAACCAGAAACTGCGCCTGGCCGACCTCACCGCCACCACGCCCCGTGTCGGCAGCACCGATTGAGCGGCGGGCTTACCTCCGGCCTCGGGCCGGATTCATCTATATTAAGCGTCTATAAAAACGATTCCAGGGGGAGCCCATGATCGGATACCTGTTTGTCACCGGCCTGATTTTCGCGTTGGTCGGGCTGTACAGCCTGATTGATCCGAATGCCGCCCTGGCGCCGCTGGACCTGCACTTCCAGACGGTCAACAGCTTCAGCCAGGAACGCGGCACCGCGGGCGGTGTAACGCTGGCAGTGGGCATCCTCATGATCGCCAGCGCCCACTACCGCAGGCTGGTCCTGCCGGCCCTGTGGATGGTGACCATGGTCCTCGGCGGCCTCGAAGCCGGCCGCCTGGTGAGCCTGTTCGTCGACGGCGTGCCCGGCAAGGTGGTGTGGATCTACTCGGCCTTCGAGATCCTGGGCCTGGTGCAGGGCCTGTTCTGGCTGCGTCGGGAGCTGGCGGCGCAGCCCTAGCGCCGATTCACTGAGAGAGTTGCCTCAGGCTGCGCTGCTGGTCAACGCACCGCGGCCGGTATCGGTGAGCTGGTCGTGATGGTCGATCAGCCCGGCGCGCCGCAGCGCCGCCAGGGTCAGCATGCATTTACCATAGTCGCCGCGCGCGTGGCACTCGCCGAAGGGATCGCGCCCCGAGGCGATATTGTGCAAAGCCGACAACTCCATCTCGCTCAGTCCCAGGTTCATGGCCTCTCCTTATGCGCCATTGCAGATTAACCGCAGTGCCTCGTGCTTTGGAGTGGGTATAACAGACTAATGCTGAATCGCGGCTGAAGAGCGGTAGCGGCGCGGGGAGCAAGTGGTCATGAATGCCGATCCCTCGAAGGCCCATCCGCTTTTTTCGTACGGGCTGTTACTCCCGCGATCCGGTCAAGGCCGGGACAGCCCGGACCTCAGGCCGAAACCAGCTTCAAGACCCTGAACCCGGCCAGGCGGCCTTCGATGAAGGTCCCCGTCACCGTGACGATGACGTTGAAGGTGCCGCGCGCCAGCAACTCCGGCGAGTCCTTGAACAGGCCCCGGTCGCCGGCCGTCATCTTCTGCTCGCTCTCGTACAGGCGCTGTCCGGAATCCCCCTCCCAGCGCACCGGGTCGCCGAGCAGGGCAACGAACTCGGCCTTGCTCATTCCCAGCCGCAGGCCGCCCAGCTGTTTCGCCTGGTCGGCATAGCGGCCGTGCAGCTCGCGGCAGCCTTCCGCCGTGCCGGTCACTGCCTCGCGCACCTCGAAAGCGGAAAGCTCCAGTTGCGGCACCGGCGAGACGAAGCTGATCACCCCGTTGGAACCGAGATAACAGACCCGCGCCTCGTAGTCCTCGCTGTCGCTGGATTCGATCAACCTGGTCTTGCCCAGCCGTGCCTCGACATCGTTGAGCGTGCCGATATTCAGCCGCAGTCCCAGAAACGAAGTAAAGCGCGCGCCGTCATCGTCGGCCATCGCCGGCAATGCCAACGCCATCAGAACCACCGCCAAGCCGCGCAAAATCACGTCCCCACCCCTCTTTGGGCTACCATTCAAGCATAACCAAGCCGTCCGCCGCCTGCCTGTTCCCTGAACTTCCCGGCGGCCGGCCTGGTCAAAAATCCCGATAGTCAATAAAGCGGAGCACCGCAATGAAGCTCAGGAAACGCACCATTTTGGCCGTGGCCCTCGCCATTACCGCCTGCACGGGAGCCGCGAACGCCGGCAAACTGCACAAGCCGGCTGCGCCGAAGGCGGCGACTCCGGTCGTGCCATTGCCGACGGACGCTCCTCGCTCGATTCCCACCCCGATGGGCGGCCCCACCGTGACTCTGCCGGTTCGCGAGGGTATCGATGTGGCCAACACCCCGCCGGCCACACCGGTAGCGATGTCGACGACACCGGCACCGCGGCCGGCGGTGCCTGCGACGCCTCCTAAAGTCGTCCTGCCGGCAGGCAGCGACGCCTCCCCGGTGCACACCACCGAAGCCGGCCCACTGGTCCCTGCGTCGAAGTAGTCATCCTCGGCAAGCGTAGCGGCTGCATCCGCTTCAGCGCTTCAGAACGACTCGGCGATGATCCGCCCCACATCGGCCAGCGCAGCATTGCGTTCGGCAGCGGGCGCGGCGGACTCGGTCAGATAGGCGGCCACCAGAATCGGCGCACGACCGGGCGGCCACAGGATCGCGATGTCGTTGGTAGTGCCATGCTCGCCGCTGCCGGTCTTGTCGCCCACCCGCCAGCTGGCCGGCACAGCCGCGCGTAGTTTGTTCGCGCCGGTGGTATTGGCGACCAGCCAGGTCTCGATCATCTGACGGGAACCCGACGACAACGCTTTGCCCAGCAGGATCGCCTGCATGTCGCCGAGCATGGCGGCGGGGCTGGTGGTATCCCGCTCATCCCCCGGCGTGGCTTCGCCCAGGTTCGGCTCGATCCGGTCCAGCCGCGTCACCCTGTCGCCCAGCGTTGCCGCATACCTGCCGATGGCTGAAGGCCCACCGAGGGTTTGCAGCAGCAGGTTTGCGGCGGTGTTGTCGCTGTACGTGATCGAAGCGGCGCACAGATCGGACAGGCTCATGCCGCCCTCCCCGACGCGCTGGCGGGTGATCGGCGCATAGTCGAGCAGATCGGACTGGCCATAGGCAATGCGCCGCTCGAGCTTCTCCTGCTTCTCATCCACCCGCTTCAGCACCGCCGCCACGGCGAGAAACTTGAAGGTGCTGCATAGGGGGAAACGCTCGGCGGCACGATGCTCGATGCGCCGGCCGTTGGCCGTATCGATCGCAGCCACCCCGAGCCTGCCCGCCACGCGCTTTTCGATTGCCGTGAAACGATCTGTTTCAGCCTGGACCGGTGCCTCCACCCCCTGAGCGGCGATAGCGCGGGCAGCGGGAATCAGCAACGCGGCGCCGATCAGAAAGGCACGGCGCTCGGGATGGAAGTTTTTCATGGTCGGCAGGGACTCCGCATATTCGACAGGTGACCTGCGGCAACAGACGGGCGTTCCGTCCTGTCGTGGCATGGACATGCGAGGCACTGTAGTCCAGCGTCTTGCCGAATCGGTGCGCGATTGGTGCAGATTCCGTGCAAAACCGCCCTTGCCGACCCCGCACAGGCACTTTCCCACCGAGGAGTGCGCGCACCGCCGAATCGGCGAAATATCCCCGACCAGGCGCGCCCGACATTGAATCGACACCGGGCGCGGAGCATGATGACCGTGAGAGCCACAAGGATGAAAGTGACTCGCTACAGTCCAGAGCCTACCGAGGGGAGCCGTCCATGAGAAACACACTGCATCTCGTTTTGGGAACCGTCCTGCTTGCCGCCGCTGCCGTGGTGACGGCGCCGGTTTACGCCGATACCGCGGCCGCAACCGTCACCTGCAAGGACGGCGCCAGTTCCAAGGGCGGCAAAGGTGCCTGCCGCGGTCATGGCGGCGTTGACAAGAGCGCCGGCGCGGCCGGCGCCAGCGCCGCTGCCGCGCCAGCAGCCGCTGCGCCTGCAGCAAGCGCCGATGCTTCGGCACCTACCGTCACCTGTAAGGACGGCGCCAGCTCCAAGGGCGGCAAGGGCGCCTGCCG
>FTIF01020264.1_pt1 | contig 27729 bp, 21 predicted proteins | sample 1658001 | NCBI WGS metagenome assembly FTIF01 (sample SAMEA3914789, study PRJEB12502) | metagenome | biome: forest; material: soil | place: Canada | collected 2011-07-03 | depth 0.3 m | reverse complement strand
CTGGCGCTGCTGGTGGCGAAGCAGAAGGGTTACAAGTCCGGCGACTACCGCGATGTCATCCGCGAGCTGAAGAAGGCGCAGATCACCGGCCCCGCGATCCTGCCGTTCTACCAGAAGCGCCTGGCCGCCATCGAGGACATCTTGCGCAAGCAGCATGAAATCACCGTGCCGCAGCGCAAGGCGGTGATCCGCCTGGCCAGCGAGGCTGAGTCGGCGCAGAGTCCGGCGCCGCACATGAGCCCGCCGCGCCTGATCGGCAACACCGGCGAGTACGGCGAATTCGTGCTGCCGCTGAAGACCCCCGGCAAGGCCGGCGAGAAGGATCTGAAGACCGACGATTTCACCTACGACGCCGCCGGCTGGAGCCTCACCGCGCACGAAGCGCGGCCCGGCCACGAGCTGCAGTTCTCGGCCATGATGGAGCATGGCGTGTCCATCGCCCGCGGTGTGTTCGCCTTCAACAGCGTCAACGTCGAAGGCTGGGCGCTGTATTCCGAAGCCGAGATGAAGCCCTACTTCCCGCTCGATGGGCAGCTCATCGGCCTGCAGTTCCGCCTGCAGCGGGCGGCACGCGCCTTCCTCGACCCGATGGTCAACCTCGGCATGATCACGCCGCAGCAGGTGAAGCAGTTCCTGATGGACGAGGTGGTGTTGTCGGAAGGGCTGGCCAAGGAAGAAACCGACCGCTTCACCTTCCGCGCGCCGGGGCAGGCCACGTCCTACTTCGTCGGCTACCAGGCCATCATGGAAACGCGGCAGCGCGCAGAACTGGCGCTGGGGGCGAAGTTCAACAAGCAGCGCTTCCACGATTTCGTCATTGCCCAGGGCTTGTTGCCGCCGGACTTGCTGCAGAAGGCGGTGCTGGAGCAGTTCGTGCCGGCCGAGCAGCAGAGACCCTAGCGGCTTGCGAAAAAAAGGCGGCGGGATGTGTGTCCCGCCGCCTGATGTTTTGTCCCGGCCGGTCTAATTTCTTGGTGTGTACGGCTTCACCGTGCCGCAGTCGGCGCTCTGCCACTGGCCGCTGACCTTGTTGTCCATGGCGAAGTCCCCGCCCAGGTGGGGGTTGCTGCCTTCCATATGCGCGGTGCCGGTATAGCTGCTGCCGCCGTTGCCGGTGAATTGTTCGTGGCCGTGCATGTCGCCTGCGTGGCCGTGACACACCAGGTCCGCCGAAAAGGCATTGCCGGACCAGTTTTCGTTTTGCAATTGGCAGTCGCCGCGGCCGCTGTCGGGATGATCGTCCTTGGCTGCTTCTTCCGGTGTCAGGCAGGATTGAATGGTCGTCGGGCCGCTCATGTCCGGCATCTTGATGCCCATTTGCTGCATTTTCGCCAACTGGTCCGGCGGAATCTGCGGGCCGCCCTTGGTGAAGTTGGTTTGCACCGTGATTTGCCACAGCCCGGGCTTGCGGTGACCGGCGGCCGAAACGGCCAGCGGCAGAACAATAGCGGCCGTGACCCCGAAAATGAGTACCTTGTTCATGGCGTCCCTTTGGCTTGAGCGCGAATGTCTCTACAAAAGGATACGGCAAGCGTTATTCAAAAACGCCACCTACCCCGCATATCAGGGGGTATCCCTGTCAGGGCTAGCCGTCATGGGTCTTTTTCAGCAAGTACAGGAAATCCAGCGCTTCGCGCGGTGACAGCGCGTCGGGGTTCAGGCCTTCCAGCAGGGCCAGCACCGGCGCTGGCGCGGGGGTGAATAGCGGCAGCTCCGACTGTGCCGGCGACGCGGCCGGGGCTGCCGCAGCCGGTGCGGTTAATGCGGCGTCGCGCTCCAGCTCCGCCAGCACGGCGCGGGCACGGGCGGTGACCGCCGCCGGCACACCGGCCAGGGCCGCGACCTGCAGGCCATAGCTGCGGTTGGCCGGCCCGGGCTGCACCCGGTGCAGGAACACCAGCTGCTCGCCGCCGGCATTGCTGTATTCGGCGGCGTCCAGGTGCACATTGGCGATGCCCGCCATCTCGCCGGCCAGCGCCGTCAGCTCGAAGTAGTGGGTGGCGAACAGGGTCCAGGCACCGACCCGCGAGGCCAGGTGCTCGGCGCAGGCCCGTGCCAGCGCCAGGCCGTCGTAAGTGGAAGTGCCACGGCCGATCTCATCCATCAGCACCACGCTCTGCGCGGTGGCGTTGTGCAGGATGTTGGCGGTCTCGCTCATCTCCACCATGAAGGTGGATTGCGCGCGCGCCAGATCGTCGGCGGCACCGATGCGGGTGAAGATGCGGTCCACCGGGCCGATGCGCGCGCTCTCGGCGGGCACGAAGCTGCCGGCATGCGCCAGCAGCACGATCAGCGCGGTCTGCCGCATGTAAGTCGATTTGCCGCCCATGTTGGGGCCGGTGATGACCAGCAGGCGGCGCCCCGGATTCAGCTCCAGGTCGTTGGGCACGAACGGCGTGGTCAGCACCTGCTCCACCACCGGATGGCGGCCGGCGCGGATTTCCATGCCGGGCGTATCGTCCAGCTGCGGACGGTTCCAGCGTAGCGCCTCGGCGCGCTCGGCGAAGCAGGCAAGGGCATCCAGCTCGGCCAGCGCCGCCGCAGCTTCCTGCAACGGCCGCAACTGCGCCGTGAGCAGATCGAGCAGCTCTTCGTAGAGCTGCTTCTCGCGGGCCAGCGCACGTTCGCGCGCGCTCAGCACCTTTTCCTCGAAGCGCTTCAGCTCCTCGGTGATGTAGCGCTCGGCATTGGTCAGTGTCTGCCGCCGGGTGTAGTCCAGCGGAATCTTGGCGTTGTGGCTCTTGCCGATCTCGATGTAATAGCCGTGCACGCGGTTGTAGCCGAGCTTGAGCGCATCGATGCCGCTGCGGGCGCGTTCGCGCTGCTCCAGCTCCACCAGGTAGCCGTCGGCGTTTTCGGACAGGCCGCGCAGTTCGTCCAGCAATGCGTCGAAACCGCGGCGGAACACGCCGCCGTCCTTCACCGTCAGCGGCGGCTCCTCCGCCAGCGCGTTGCCGAGGTGGGCGGACAGTTCGGCGTGGTCGCCCAGCTGTTGCAGCAGCTCGCGCAGCAGCGGCGCTTCCACCGTAGCCAGCGCGGCCTTCACCGCCGGTAGGCCGGCGAGGCTCAGGGACATGCCGCTCAGATCGCGCGGGCGTGCCGAGCGCAAGGCCACGCGAGCCAGGATGCGCTCCATGTCGGCAACGCTGCGCAGGGCTTCGCGCAACTCGCGGCTGGCGCCACCAAGCAGGGCCGCAACCGCATCGTGGCGTGCGCCGACCCTGGCGCGATCACGCAGCGGACGCAGCAGCCAGCGCCGCAGCTGGCGGCTGCCCATGGCGCTGACGCAGCGGTCCAGCACGCCGGCCAGGGTGATCTCGTGCGCATCCGACAGGGAGTGCTCGATCTCCAGGTTGCGCCGCGTCGCCGGGTCCAGGATCAGGGCGTCTTCCACCGCCTCGACGCGCAGGCCGGTGAGGTGGGTGAGGCGCGCCTTCTGCGTCTCTTGCACGTATTGCAGCAGGGCGCCGGCCGCGCCGAGGGCGGCACCGAGCTCGTCGGCGCCGAAGCCGCGCAGGTCGCGCGTGGCGAACTGCTCGGTGAGCAGGCGCCGCGCCGAGGAGGGATCGAAATGCCACACCGGGCGCGCACGGCTTTTCAGCCCGCCCAGCTCCAGCCCGGCTTCTTCCGGTGTCAGCAATTCGCTCGGCCGCAGGCGGTGCAACTCGGCCTGCCAGTCGGCCATGCGCTCGGTTTCCAGCACGGCGAAGCGGCCGGAGGACAGCTCCATCCAGGCCAGGCCGTAGCGTCCGCCGGAATGGCAGGCAGCGGCCAGCAGGTTCTGCACGCGCGGGTCGAGCAGGGCTTCCTCGGTGGCGGTGCCGGGGGTTACGATGCGCACCACCTCGCGCCGCATCGGGCCTTTGTCCAGGCTCACTTCGCCGATCTGCTCGGCGATCACCGCCGATTCACCCAGCTTGATCAGCCTTGCCAGGTATTGCTCGATGGCATGGTGCGGCACCCCGGCCATCACCACCGGCGCGCCGGCGGATTCGCCGCGTTTGGTCAGGGTGATGTTGAGCAGGCGCGCCGCCTTCCGCGCGTCCTCGAAAAACAGTTCGTAGAAGTCGCCCATGCGGAACAGCACCAGGGTATCCGGGTGCTGGGCCTTGATGGTGAGGAACTGCTGCATCAGCGGCGTGTGCGCTGAATAATCTTCTTTGTGCATTTAAATCAATTGATTATGTGTAGGCCGCCGCTGCGCAGACGAGCGCCGCGGATTCCGGGTGCCGCGAATGCCCGCAATCGGTTGGCCAAGCTGTAAGGGATTCTAAGGCGATGGCCGCGACTTGTCCGGGTCCAAATGGATTGTGGCGAATGCTTCGTACACCGCGCGATAGGGATCGCCGGCCAGCGCTGCCAGATGCTTTTCGACGGTCTGGGCGTCGTTGCGGACGATGGGGCCGGTCAGAAAATTTTCAGGATGGGTCGGGTCGGCCACGATGTTGCGACTGACCTGTTCGAGATAGGGGATGGCAGCTTCGGCCGGGATGCCCAGTGTGGCTGGAAACTCCTGGAACAGCGTGGCCCACAGAAAGCCGGTGAAGTTGCCCGCCATGGCGCAGAGCGCGTGGTAGCGCGCCTTGTCCTCGCGGCGGATGCCGTAGCAGGGATTCGGCAGGCCCGGGAAAAGGCCCCGAAACAGAGCGGGGTCTTCTACGACAAAAGGAATCCGCTCGTACTCCGGGCGCGAATACAGCTCACGGCCGAAGCTCATCAGGGGGTGCATGCCGTGGACGTCGGCGCTGGTGAACGATCCCGAGAAGTGAACGCAGGTCCGGCCGGGATAGCGGCTCGCCAGGGCTTCAATAGCGGGGTCCGAGACCAGCAGGAGGATAACCGGGCAATCGGCCAGGGATTCGGCGGGCGAGCGGCGCGACCACTGCCGGAACGGAATGCCGGCGAGCCGGAAATAGTGGGCGAAATGCGTCGCCACGCGGCCGGCGCCGACAATCCCGAAAGGGCCTTCGGAGTAGCCCTGCGGGGCCGGGTTCAAGGTCATCTGGAGGATAAAGCCTATAATTCCTGCCCCATTATGGCCGTAAAAGTGCTGCCGTGACCCTCCAGAAGAATACCGATCCCGCACAAGGCTGGGCCCCCGACTCCTGGCAGTCCCGCCCGGCCGTGCAGCAGCCTGCCTACCTCGATGCCGGGGCGCTGCAGCAGGCGCTGGCGGAGCTGTCGCACCTGCCGCCGCTGGTCACCTCCTGGGAGGTGAACAACCTCAAGGCCCAGCTGGCCGAGGCCCAGGCCGGCAGCCGCTTCGTGCTGCAGGGCGGCGACTGCGCCGAGAGCTTCGCCGACTGCGAATCCACCATCATCGCCAACCGCCTCAAGGTGCTGATGCAGATGAGCCTGGTGCTGGTGCACGGCCTGCGCAAGCGGGTGGTGCGCATCGGCCGCTTCGCCGGCCAGTACGCCAAGCCGCGCTCCGCCGACACCGAAACCAAGGACGGCATCACCCTGCCGTGCTATCGCGGCGACCTGGTCAACCTGCCGGAATTCACCGCTGCTGCGCGCGCTGCCGATCCGCAGCGCCTGGTCGAAGGCCACAAGCGTTCGGCCATGACCATGAACTTCACCCGCGGCCTGATCGACGGCGGCTTCGCCGACCTGCACCACCCGGAATACTGGAACCTCGACTGGGTGGAGCATGTGCCCCACGCCAACGAATACCGCGAGCGGGTCGAAGCCATCGGCGAATCCTTGCGTTTCTTCGAGACCCTGGCCGGGCAGACCATCAGCGACTTCAACCGCGTCGAGTTCTACACCTCGCACGAAGCCCTGCTGCTCAACGCCGAAAGCGCGCAGACGCGCCGCGTGCCGCGCCAGTCCGGCTGGTACAACCTCTCCACCCACTTCCCCTGGATCGGCATGCGCACCGCCGCGGTGGACGGCGCCCACGTCGAATACTGCCGCGGCATCCGCAACCCCATCGGCGTCAAGGTCAGCCCGTCGATGAGCACCGAGTGGGTGCTGCAGCTGTGCGAGCTGCTCAACCCGGACAACGAGCCCGGCCGCCTAACCCTCATCCACCGCATGGGCAATGGCAAGATCGCGCAGCACCTGCCGGGCCTGATCGACGCCGTGCGTGCCAAGGGCCATAAGGTCTTGTGGATGTGTGACCCCATGCACGGCAACACCCAGACCGCCGGCAACGGCCTCAAGACCCGCGCCTTCTCCGATATCCTCGGCGAGATCGAGCAGGCCTTCGCCATTCATGCCGATAGTGGCTCGCGCCTCGGCGGCGTGCATCTGGAACTGACCGGTGAAGACGTCACCGAATGCCTGGGCGGCGCCCGCGACCTCAACGAGACCGATCTGGAACGCGCCTACCGCAGCGCCGTCGATCCTCGCCTCAATTACGAGCAGGCGCTGGAGTTGGCGCTGCGCATCGTGTCTTTCAAGGGCGCCGTCGGCGGCAGCTGAAGTCTCGGGATCGACGACAGTCCGCGCCAAGTCGGGCTGTCGCTTGCCGTGGCGGCCGTCAGGGCATCAAATCCGTACTGGGGAGTTCCAGTGCGGATGTCCGGGGCGTAGTGCCGTGATCGTCTGGTTCGATGAAATCAATAAGGAGTTTTTGAAAAATGGATCATTGGGCCGCAGCTGTTACATATTTGTTTTCCGATCCGCATCTACGACCCCCGATCTGCGGGCGGCTCCACGCCGCCGTTGAGTTAGTGCATTAGCGCGGGATGAAATCAAACAGCCGATCGGTTCTTTTGACGTATGTAACGCTGTCGGTGGTCATCGGCGTCTATCAGGCCGTTCTGTTTGGTTTGGGTCATGAAATTGGCCATGCTCTTCAACGCACATGGCTGTTGGTGTCACTCATGCTGCTCGTCTTCTGGGTTGAGCTTGATTGCCGAGAGCACAAGGATATCTATCGCCCTTTTGAGTTCGGATTTCTCCTCCTAATATTCTGGTTGCCGTATCTTCCGTATTATTTGTTCCGCACACGTCGTGCTTATGGCTTGCTTTGGTTGCTCGGCTTTGTCGGACTGTCCTGTCTTGGCTACGCCCTGGAGTGGGCCATCTATGTTATTCGCTAACAAAGCCTCCCTGAGCGCATAGGATGCAATGAGCATTTTTGCGAATTGCATCGTTGGTATCTGCGCGATTGATGCAATTCACTTCGTTCATTGCATCCTACAATGTGGGCAATGGAATTCTTCCGCAACCTGAGCAAGAAGCGGCGTGACTTCGTCGCCTTCCTCGATTACGTCGAGCAATGCGAGGACGCGTTGCGCGAACTCGATGCATCGAACGATGTGGCTTGGGGTTTCAGGGGTGCAGTCCGCACGCATGGTCCACAGCCGGGGAGGGTCCGGTTTTCATGCCAGGATGGCCGTACCGTCACAGCCCGCGTTCAGGTTGCGGGCACCTTGAACACGATGACCGGGGCTTGGCAATGGGCCTGGGATAGCACGTCCATTGATCGGGCATTGTCAGTCGCCGCCAACAAGACTCGCGAGCTCGGCGTCGAGAAGCGCATGGAGCGGCTGACGACGCCGCGCTTTGCCGCCACGTTGATTGAGGCCTGGGGTTACTGTGCTGTGACCTGCGCGGTCGTTGGAGCGCAGGGCGCGTTCACCGAAGCCAGTGGCCCCGGACTCATCTTTTTCATCTTTGACGATGTCGTTGTCTCGGGTGCCTTGCAGGGGCCCCAGGCCGAGGTCCTGACTGCTTCGCGGCAGCAGGGCTGATAGCTTCGCAGCTGGCTGAACAAGGGCCTGGTTCGCCAAAGCAGGCATTGCGCCCAGACTATTCCGAAACCCTCTCAGTAAGTCACCGTCACCATGATGGTATCGCTATAAGTGTTGGGTGCCGGTGTGGTTTGCGTCTGGACCCGCCCGCACACGGTGAAGTTCTGCGCCACATTGGTGCCGGTGCCGCTGACCAGGGAGGTGCCGGACGTCGCATCGCCCCAGACGGTGCTGTAGTTGCAGCCGGTGCCGCCGCTGCTGGTGATGGTGGTGGGGGTGAACAATTGGTAGTGCACCACGGCGCTGCCGCTGCCGGCCATTTGGCGGTCGGCGAGGCTGGCTCCTGTGGTCGTGCCCTTGTTCAGCGCGATGGTATAGCCGTCATTGTTGGTGCAGGTGGCGGTGATAGTGCCGGTGTTGGTGAGGGTGCTGGTGAGGACGCCGACGCTGCTGCCGAAATTGACCGGGGTAGCGGAGACGCTGCAGTTGTTGATCACGGTGGCGTTGACGGTGAGCGCGAAGGTGCTGCTGGCGTGGGTGCCGCTGGGACCGGACGTACAGGACGTGGGGGTGCCGGGAAGGAAGAGAGGGGAGTAGGAGTAATTGTAGGTCAGCGTGGCGGTGGGGCTGGCGCTGTAGTTGCCGGCGATGGCGGTGGTGTTCTGGCTCGATTTCAGATTGCCGTAGATAGTGTAGGGGCCGCTGCTCGCGGTGCCGCCCAGCAGCAGGCTGCTGACGGTGAGGTTGACCGGGTTGGGCGGGCTGGGCAGGCTGGGCGAGCCGCCGAAGGTTCCCCAGACGGTGGTGTGGGCGCTGTCGGAGTAGAGATTGTAGGCGAGGGTATTGGCGCCGAAGTTCATGGTGCGCGGCGTGGTGCCGCTGGCGCCGGCGATGTTGACGCAGGCTGAAACGTTGACGGAGCCGAGGCCGAGCAGGCCGATGTTGCAGGTGATGGTGTAGGTGCCGGTGGCGGGGTAGTCGGCGCCGGAGGTGACGTCGACGCTGCCTCCGAATGCAACGGTGGTGGCGCTGGCGGTGCACAGCTGTGCCAGCGCACGGCCTGGCTCCAGCAGCGCGGCGATCAGGCAGATCAGCACGACGGAATGCATCAGCCTGCGGCGGCTCAAGGTCTTCATGGGGCGTGTTCTCCATCCGTTTTGCACGCCACCGGACCGATGGTGGGCAGGCCGGTGCTGCCGCTCGCCGGCAGATAGTCGAAGGTGGCGGAGCAGTGCAGGTTTTTGCCGCGCGCCGTCAGGTGATTGTGGCTTTGCAGATTTTCGATGAAAGCCTGGCCGTCGTAGCCGACCACGAAGTCCTGGCCGGATTCCGTGTGCTTGAGCAGGGTTCCGCTCGGCAGGGCCTGGCCACTGGCATCCACCAGGAGAACCGTGGCTGCGGTGTAGCGCTGCACCACGAAATGCGCCAGCACGCCGGCTTGGCTGCGCGGCGCCACGTCGATTTTGGTCACTGGGATGCTCGCGTCCACCGGCAGCACCATGCTGTCGATCTCCAGATGGTTGTGCTGGTACGAATTGAGATCCGGGATCAGCAGGTGGCCGCCGCCGTCGGTATTGCCCATGACGCGATTCTCGTTGAGCACCGGGATGCCGGCAATGCCGTCGGTGGAAACCAGGGCGAAGCTGTCGTAGATGTGCCGTGAGGGTTCGAATACGCCGTCCATGAAGATCAGGCCGCCGTCGGCTTCGAGCGACAGCAGGGTCTGGCCTTGGCTGTCCTGGGCGGAGGTCGAGAGCTGGCCGTAGCGCCCCAGGTAGCCGGCGCGCGCCAGCCGGCTGTAGCTCTGGCCGCCTTCGTTGTCCTGCACGCCCCAATTCCAGCCGCCGTTGTAGTCGGTGCTCTTGACCAGGCTGGCGCCATAGCTGTTCTGGCCCTGGTTGCGGCCGCCGTCGACGAAGCCGGTGAGGCGGTGGCCGAAATTGAGCGAGGCGCCGAGCCAGAAGCCGCGCGAGTGGCTGGCGTCGACGTTCTGATAGGCGTTGGCGAAGAGGTTGCACCAGCTGCTGATCTGCGCCGAATAGGTCAGCGAGACGATGCGCGACACCTCGTTCGAGGCGCTGCTGATCGGCGGCATGCCGGGCGTGGTGACGGTCTGTCCCGGCAGCAGCGCGTTCTGGGTGTGGATGTAACTCAGGCCGATGCTCTGCGTCTGCAGGATCGGCATCGACAGGTTGACCTGGTCGAAGATGCGCGGCGGCGGTGTGCCGCCGATGGCCGCGAGATCGCGATACTGGCTGAAGTTGCGCGTGGTCTGTGCGATGAAGCTGAAGCGCGGCAGGATCAATTGGTAGCCGATGCTGGCCTGGGTGCCGCTGGTCTTGCCGACGTTGCCGGCCACGGCGGCGTTGACCACGCCCCACTGGCCGAGTCGCAGCAGGCCGCCGGTGCCGGCGTTGTAGAGACCGGCGGTGGCTTCGCCGTGGCTTTCGAAAGTGAGGGCGTCGGACCAGCCGTAGCGCCAGGAACCGCTGGCGCTGGGCGTGGCGCCGTAGTCGAAGGAGCGGCCGCCGTAGTTGCGGCGCAGGAAACCGGTCTCCACCGAATAGTTGCTCAGGCCGCGCGCCACCATGCGGTTGTCGACGTAGATCGGCAGCGTGGTGCTGACTTCGCGGCCCAGCGCGTCGCGCACCACCAGGCGCGCCTGGCCGCTGCCGGTGAGCGCCACCGGATTGTTGATGATGAAAGGCCCACTCGGTACCTGGCTGCTGAACTGGCGCACATTGTTGACGTACAGGTCCACCGAGGATGGCACGGCGGCGCTGCCCGACAGCGTCGGCACCGGAAAGGTAATCAAGTCCGGCCGTAGGGCGAAATTGCGGCGGAACTGGAAGCCGCCCAGGCGCACCGCGCGCGACCAGCTCAACGACGAGGAGATGGCATCGCCGGCCTGGATGGTGGTGAGCTTCTGCGCGTCGTCATCGTGCCAGAGGCTGTCCAGGCGGGTGTAATGGTCGAGTCCGCCGCCGGCGCGGGCGACGCCGCTGTTGCTGAAGATGCCCAGCCGGTTGAACAGCCGTTCCTCGTTCGCCACGCTCAGCGTGGTGGTGCCGCCGCGATCCGGACTGCCTTGCAGGAAGGCATCGTAGTTGAATACCAGGCCGGAGTCGGCTGCCGCGGCAACCGGACTGCCCGAACGGTCGCCGATCAGGTTAGGCGCCACCAGCCGGTCGTCGGCGAGCAGGTCGATGGTCTGTTTGCTGGGGTCGTAGTGGTAGCGCAGCCCGGGCACGCGGTCCAGCGCAGTCAGCCGGATGGTGCCGCCCTGGGTCTGATCGAGGCGGATCGCCTTGAGATCCGGCAGGCTTTCCAGGCTGCCGTTTTCCAGGCCGATCTGATACAGATCGGCCACGTCCGCCATGAGAAGCCCGTCCTTCTGGTAGAACGAGACAATGGTCTGCGTCGGGCGGCCGTTGAGCGTGACTTCGAGATACAGGACAGCATAAGCCGATGCATCCGCAGCGATGCCCGCAGGCTGGGCAGGCGTCGGCTGTGAAGCAGGGGTTCCCAGGTCGAGGCCGGCGGGGTTGGCTTCCCCGGCCAGGGCCTGCCCCATGCACAGCAAGCCGATGGCCGCCGCCGTTACTGCGCCGCCGCAGCGCCTCGTTGCGGTGCCGAAGCAGCGGGCGGGCAAGGCCGGACCGCTTGGCCTGGAGTGGGGTGAACAAAGATAAGGGCGCATGTCGAGAGGGTTATTGCGTCCATTGCCCTGGAATGCACGCCGCGGCATCGGGTGGCTGATGCGGCCACCCTTCCGCCTACGGACCGGTGCTTACCACAACGGCTGCGGCCGGCTGCGCCGCCGTATTCACCGTCGCTTCCACCTTGAGGCCGGCGGCGGCAAGCCTGGCCGGGAAGTTCTCCGGCAGGCGCCACTCGCGGCCGCTGCCGGCGAGGGCATAACCGAGCAGCCCGGGAGCTACCTGGAAGCTTTCGCCACCGGCGCCGTTGAGCTTGACCATGCTCAACTGCGCATGGGTGGGGCCTTGGTTGCTGGCGCCCAGGAACCAGGCGCCGTCATGCTGCTTCAGCGTCCAGCTCAGTTTGGGATCCGCCGGCGCGCCCGCCATTGGCACGAACACCGGGATGGAATAACGCAGGCGGAAATTGACGCCGCCGCTGACGCCGGCCGAAGCCGCGGCTTCCTGCGGCGGCGGCAGCTCGTCGATCAGCAACCGATAGGTGATTTCGTGGTCGGCGGGCTGCCGGTTGATGCGCACCACGCGCACCAGCTGCTCGCCTTGCTGCGGAATCACCACCATCGGCGGACTCGCCACCAGGGTCTGCACCGGCTCCAGCTTGTCCTCCTTGCCGTCCTGGGTCCAGGCGAATACCCGCACCTGGCCGGTGAGGGGGGCATCGCCAGTGTTGCGCAAGGTGACTCCCAGTGCCGGTTGTCCCGGTTCGAACTGCAGCGTCACCGGCGATACCTGGAGCGACGCGGCCAGCGCCGGCTGGGCGCCGGCCAGCACGGCCACGCCTAATGCCGCTGCGGTCCACGGTGTCAGCCTGTGCAACAGCCTCGGCCTCGCCGATCCGTTTTGTCCCTGTGACTGAGCCATGAGCATTCTCCAGAATTGGCCAGAATTAGAATTAGAAGGTCAGCGAAGCCGTGATGATCGAGCTATACAGGTCCGGGGTTGGCATGCTCTGATCGAGTATACGGCCGTACACGGTATAGGTCTGGACGCTGCCGGTGCCGTTGCCGCCGACGCTGTTGGAGCTGCCGTAACTGCCATCGCCCCACAGCGTGAAATAGGACGGATCGGTGTAGAGCTGGTATTGCAGCCGGTCGCTATTGCCCGCGCTGCTGCCGGCCAGCAGCCGCACATCCACCGTCGAGCCGGGCACGCTGCCCCGGTCCATGTACAGCGTGTAATGGGTGTTCTTCGAGCAGGTGACATACAGGCTGGTGACCTGATCGGTCTGTAAGAAGGAAAGGTCGGAGCCCAGGCCGAGCCGGGCGCCGATATGGCCGAAATTCAGCGCATTGGCGCTGGAGATCAGGCAGTCGCTATCGACGATCACCGACACCATGAAGGTGGCGCTGCGCACGCTGTTTCCCGCGGCGGCGATCTGCGCCGACGCCGAGAGCATCAGGGCCAGTGCCGCAAGGATTGCCGCTTTGCCCGATCGCTTTCCGTTCATGTCAGCCCTGCCTGCCGGTTGGCACGGACACATTCTTCAGTAGGTGACCGTGGCGGTAATCGTGGTCTGGTAAGTATCCGGCTTGGGCGAGGTCTGCACCGGCACCTGGCCATAGACGTTGATGGTCTGGGCACTGCCGTTGCCGGTGCCGCCTACCCAGGTGCCGCTGGAATTGCCCCACTGCGTGGTACGGCCACTGTCGGAGTAGAGCTGGAACTGCATGGTGGTGCCGGTATTGCCGGCGGTGGTGCCCGCCATCAGCCGGGTGGCGATGGTCGAGCCAGTGACGGTGCCAGCATCCAGCCCGACGGTATAGGGGGTGGTGTTGGAGCAGGTCACGCTGAGCGTCGAGCTGCCGTTGACGACCGCGTTCAGCACACCCACGCTGGAGCCGAAATTGAGTGTGTTTGCGCTGATCGCGCAGCTGGCAATCAGTGTGATCTGTACCTGGAGGTTGGCGGTGGCGGTGCCTGCCTCGGCGTTGAAACAACCCGCCGCCAGTGCCATGCCTGCAACGGCGCCCAGAGCGCGTAAACCAGTTTTATTGTTCATCCGTAAACCTCGTCCCGAAGTGCAAACGCGGGCCAAAACTCTCCCCGCCGCCGCATGCGGCCCGTGCGTGGGCAGTGCTTCAACGCGGGTTCTGCGGCTTCAAGCGGTGCCGGCTGCCGGATGGAGGCCGGCACCACTTGCGTTCCGAGGCTTACCCGCTCCGAAAATCGCTGAGATACAGCCTTCGATCAGAAGGTGATCGTCACAGTCTCGGTGGAGGTGTAGGTGTCCGGGGCCGGCATGTTGCCGGTGGACAGCGCCTTGCCGTTGACCGTGACGGTCTGGGCGTGGCCGTTGCCGGTGCCGCCAACCGTGCTGCCGTTGGTGCCATCACCCCAAACCGTGCCGTAACCGCCGTCGGTGTAAAGCTGGTACGGCACCTTGGCGGCGGTCGTCCCGCCGAGCAGCAGGCGGCTGAGGATGGTCGAGCCGGTGGTGTCGCCCTTGTCCAGAGCCAGGGTGTACGGGGTGGTGTTGGTGCAGGTGACGCTGAACGTGGTGGTGGCGGGAATGGCGGTGGTGATCAGGCTGCTGGTCGCCGTGCCGAAGTCCAGCAAGTTGCCGGCGGTGATGGTGCAATCCTTCTGAACGGTCAGGGACACCAGAAACGTGGACGACTGGGGGGAACTGCCTGCCTGGGCCGAGAAGGAAGCCACGCCGATCACTGCGGAGGCGGCAAGGGCGGCGCAGGCCGACAAAGCGGGTAAAGCGCGGTTGCTGATCATCGAAATATTCTCCCAACGGTGCGAAAGGTAAAGGGTGCTTCGGAATGAATGCCTGCCCTCACGGCGGGAATCCTATGCGGGTAGGGGGTCCTACACGGAGCAGTCGGACGGGCGGCACCAGCCGTGGGAGATGCGGTTTTGGGACCCCTTGGACGGTGATGCCTGGCAGATGGGCGGTAGGTCGGAAAACCGTCCAGGCGGTGCGTCGCGCAAAGCCTCACGGCGGGTCGAGAAAGCAATCCCCGGATGTCAGGCTTGCCAACCCAAGGACTGCGCCGGCACTCGACGCCGCAAGGCGTTAACCTGTGCAGAATCCGGCAAGATCGAGGTTCAGATGGAACAAGCGCTTTCGCCCGCCCGCAAATTTGCCGCAGGCCTGATGATGCTGTCGGGCGTGACTCACGTGGCCCAGCTCGCGGTGTACAAAGCCGAGGCCCATGTGGTCACTGCCGCGGTGTTCGGCCTGCTGTATTTCTCCATCGGCCTGTACCTGCTGCGGCCCAAGCGGGCGGCGCTTTGGTGTGCCGCGCTGTTCCCGCTGATCGGCGGCAGCCTGGGCATCTACCGCTTTCTGGTGCTGCAGCCGAACCCCTTCACCGTGCTGCACGTGATCATCGACATCGCGGTGATTTCGACTTCCGTGTGGCTGCTGCTGCAACGCGAGGCATCGGCGTCGCCGGCGTGAAGCCGAGCGAATCTGGCCAAGAATGGCGGCTACTTCGGCCAAAAGCGTTGCACTGAAGTCGCCGGATGCCTACAATGCGCGGCTCAAACGGATGGTTAGCTCAGCGGTAGAGCATCGCCTTCACACGGCGGGGGCCACAGGTTCGATCCCTGTACCATCCACCAGTAAAATCAAAGGCTTGGGTGAAAATCCGAGCTTTTTTTATTTGCACTGCATATCCAGGTTTGCCACTAGGCCGGCGATGAAGATCACCGACGCCGGCTTGCTCGTGACGGGGTGCAGCGGCTCGCGCATTTCGCGAAGCCCGAAACCTGATTCCTGAAACAGTCTGATCCAGCTTTCCAGCGTCCTGAAATACCAAGGCGGTGGATCGGTGAAGTCCGCGCTGAATCCGCTCCATGATCCTTCGCGCCAGCCGTCCGCGTAGGCGGCATCGCCGCAGGCGCTGAGCGGATGCAGGGTCTGCACGATGAAGCGGCCGCCGGGGTGGAGCAGCGCGGGCAGGGCGTGGAACAGCTCTTCGACCGACTCCTTGCCGAGCAGGGCGAAGTTGCACACGGCCAGGTCGACGCGGAGTTCGAGCCTGCCGGCCGCGAGGTCGGCATAGGAGGCCACGCGAAAGTTGCCGCCGCCGGTGCTGCGGGCCTGCTCGACCAGCGCCGGGATCGCATCGACTCCCGTTGCTTCGATGCCCTGCGCTGCGAGCCTGCGCACCAGCCAGCCTTCACCGCAGCCGATGTCCAGCACCGAGCGGGGCGCGGCATCGAGCACTGCTTGGATCACGGCGCGATCGGTGACCAGCCTGCGGCTCTCGATCTGCCCCTGCCGCACCGCCTCGGTCCAGGCCGCAACGTTTTTTGACCAGGAGTCGAGGATGCGTGCCTCGTCAGGGGCCTGGGTATCCATTGCCTGAACCGGCCGCTGCGGGCAGCGACTCAGCTGGCCTCGGCTTCCGGCATATCCAGGCTGAAGGCCTCGGCCGCGTCGTCGTAGGTGAACACCTCGGCGTAACGGCCCCACTGGGTGATGGCGCGCAGGGTGTGCTCGGCGGCGCTGTCGCTGAGGTAATCCTCCAGTTCGGACAGGAAGCGTACCGCCGGCGCGCGGTGGCCCGGGCGTTCGTCGAGCACGCTCTTGATGTGCGCGGCCAGCGGGATGCGCGTCAGCATCTGTTTGGCGAAGCCGACCTTGCGCACCTGGGTATCGGCCAGGGCGAACTGCAGGCCCAGCGGGGTCAGCTGCACGTCGCCGGATTCCAGTTCTGCGTAGCCGAGCATCTGTAGCGACTCGGCCAGCGGGAACAGTTCGTCAACTTCCAGCGCCAAGGCCTGGGCCAGTGCCGGCATGTCGGCGCGGCCCTTGTAGGTTTCCGAGGCCAGGGTTTCGATCAGGCCGGCCATCAGGTTGGTGGACACCTCCGGCAGGCGTTCGCCGATCGACAGCACGGTGGCCTTGCCGGTGGCGTGGCGCACCGTCATGCGCGAGTAGATGTCGTCCACCAGCTGGCGGAAACGCGGGTCGAGGCGGTTGCGCGGATGCTTGAACGGCACCTTGATCTCGGCAACGACGCGGCCTGGATTGGCCGAGAACACCAGGATGCGGTCGCACATGAACACCGCTTCCTCGATGTTGTGGGTGACCAGCAGCACCGACTGGATCGGCAGCTTGTTCTCCGTCCACAGATCGAGGAAGTCGGTGCGCAGCGTTTCCGCGGTCAGCACGTCCAGCGCCGAGAACGGCTCGTCCATCAGCAGGATGGAAGGGTTCATTACCAGCGCGCGGGCGAAGCCGACGCGCTGGCGCATGCCGCCGGACAGCTCGCGCGGATAGGCGTTGGCGAAACCGTCGAGGCCGATCACGTCGATGGCGCGCAGGGCCTGCTCGCGGATGTCGTCGGGCGCCATGCCCTGGGCTTCGAGGCCTGCTTCCACGTTCTGCAGCACCGTCAGCCAGGGGAACAGGGCGAAGGACTGGAACACCATCGAGATGCCTTCGGCCGGGCCATGCAGCGGCTCGCCGCGATAGATGACCTCGCCGTCGGAAGCCTTGATCAGCCCGGCGACGATGCGCAGCAGTGTCGACTTGCCGGAGCCGGAGCGGCCGAGCAGGCCGATGATCTCGCCCTTGTGCAGGTTGAGGTTGACCGACTCCAGCACCACCAGCGGCTCGCCGTGCGGGCGCTTGAAAGCGCGGCGCACGCCGCGCACTTCCAGCACGGCATCGGCCAGAGGCGGTTCACCCGGCGCAGCGTATTTGTATTCGTCGTTCATCAACTGCCTCCGGTTATTCCTCGACGCCGGCGAGGCGCTCGGCGCTGCGGTACAGCGGCCGCCACAGCACGCGGTTGAAGCCGACCACGAACAGCGACATGATCGCCACGCCCAGCACCACGCGCGGATAGTCGCCGTCGTTGGTGGCCTGGGTGATGTAGGTGCCGAGGCCGTGCGCCTGGATGTGCTTGTCGCCCCAGGTGACGATTTCCGAAACGATGCTGGCATTCCAGCAGCCGCCGGCAGCGGTCATGGCGCCGGTGACGTAGTAGGGCAGGATGCCGGGAATCATCGCCCGCTTCCACCACAGCCAGCCGCGCAGGTGCAGGTTGTCTGCGGCGTCGCGCAGGTCGTGCGGGAACACGCTGGCGCCGGCCACCACGTTGAACAGGATGTACCACTGCGTGCCGAAGATCATCAGCGGGCTCAGCCAGATGTCCGGGTTGAGGCTGAACTTGACGATCAGCACCACCGCCACCGGGAACAGCAGGTTGGCGGGGAACGCGGCGAGGAACTGCGCAACCGGCTGCACCATCGCCGCCAGCCGCGGCCGCAGGCCGATGGCGACGCCGATCGGCACCCAGATCAGGCTGGCCAACGCCACCAGCAGGATCACCCGCGTCATGGTGGCCAGCCCGAGCAGGGTCACGTGCCCCAGCTCGGCGAAGCCCAGGCTGTGACCGATATAGTGCACCATGGTCCAGGCGCCATAGGCCGCGGCAAGCACGATCAGGCCGTACCAGGCGATGTCCAGCGCCAGCGGCGTCCAGGGCGGCAGGTTGAGTCCGGCTTCGGCCTGCACTTTCGCCGCCCGGCGCTGGCGCAGCAGGTAGCTGATGAAGGCTTCCGTCGGCCGCCACAGGGTGCTGACGAAATGCGAGCGCTGCAGCATGCGCAGCACCCAGGATTCCGGCTCCACTTCGCCCGGCTCGTTGTCGGCGCGGAATTTCTCGCCCCAGGCGATCAGCGGACGGAACAGCAGCTGGTCGTAGAGCAGGATCACGATCAGCATCGCCAGGATGGCCCAGCCGATGGCGCCGAGATTTTTCTCGGCGATGGCGGTGGCGACGTAGGAGCCGACGCCGGGCAGGGTGATGGTCTGGTTACCCACCGTGATCGCTTCCGAAGCCACCACGAAGAACCAAGCGCCGGACATCGACATCATCATGTTCCAGATCAGCCCCGGCATGGCGAAGGGCAGTTCCAGGCGGCGGAAACGCTGCAGCGGGCTGAAGCGCAGGCTCTTGCAGGCTTCCACCAGGTCCGGCGGCAGGGTGCGCAGGGACTGGTACACCGAGAAGGCCATGTTCCAGGCCTGGGCTGTGAAGATCGCGAATACCGAGGCCAGTTCTGCGCCCAGCACCTTGCCCGGGAAAAGGCCGAGGAAGAACGGCACAAGGAAGGTGAGGAAGCCCAGCACCGGCACCGACTGCAGGATGTCCAGCACCGGAATCATGATGCGCTCGGCGCGCTTGCTCTTCGCCGCCAGGCCGGCGTAAGCGATGCTGAAGATCAGCGACAGGATCATCGCCGCGCCCATGCGCAGGGTGGTGCGCAGCGCGTAATAGGGCAGGGCCGAGGGGCTCAGGTCGACTGGCGTCTTTTCCAGCGCCGACAGCGGTGCGCCGAACTGCGAGGTGCCCACCGAGATCAGCACCAGGGTGCCGAACAGCAGGGCGAAGGCGACAATATCCCAGGGACTGGGCAGGTTGCCGCGGGCGATGCCGCGCACCGCGAGGTAGGGGTGGGCGACGATGCGACGCACCGCGGCCGGCGCATGGGCCAGCTCGCTCAGGGTGATTTTTGGATCGCCAGCGCCGGTCCTGGTATCCAAGGGCCGCCTCGTCGCAGATGCTGATGGATGTTGGGGTCTGGACCCATGGCACCGGTCACACCGGTTCGGCGCATAGTCTAGTGCAAGACCATGCTGCGGCAAGGATTATTTTGTTGCAGTCCGATGACTCCCGAACGCCTGCAGCATCCGGGAGGAGCGGCGGCTTTCAGCCCGCTTTCAATCAGTGCTTCTGCACCGGACGCCCGACGCAGTCGTAGACGAAGCCTTCGCCACGCACCCAGGCCGGGTCGTAGAGGTTGCGGCCGTCGACGATCACCGGCTGCTTCAGCAGCTGCTTCAGCTTGCCCAGGTTGGGGCTCTGGAACACGCGCCACTCGGTCACCACCGCCAGCGCGTCGGCGCCTTCGGCCGCGGCCATCGGCGAATCCACCAGGACCAGGTCGGCGCGCTCGCCGTAGATCTTGCGCGCCTCGTCCATCGCCACCGGGTCGTAGGCGCGCACCTTGCCGCCCTCGGCCCAGATCGCTTCCATCAGGGTGCGGCTGGGGGCTTCGCGCATGTCGTCGGTGCGCGGCTTGAAGGCCAGGCCCCACAGCGCGATGGTCTTGCCCTGCAGGCTGCCCAGGTGCTTGTGCAGCTTGCGGTGCAGGGTCTGTTTCTGCTTATTGTTGACCAGTTCCACCGCCTTGAGGATGGCGGCGTCGAAGTCGGCGTCGGCGGCGCTCTTCACCAGGGCCTTCACGTCCTTGGGGAAGCAGGAGCCGCCGTAGCCGGCGCCCGGGTAGATGAAGTGGTAGCCGATGCGCGGGTCCGCGCCCATGCCGATGCGCACCTTCTCGATATCCGCGCCGATCTGCTCGGCCAGGTTGGCGATCTCGTTCATGAAGCTGATCTTGGTCGCCAGCATCGCGTTGGCGGCGTACTTGGTCAGCTCGCTGGAGCGCACGTCCATGACGATGACGCGGTCGTGGTTGCGGTTGAACGGTGCATACAAAGCCTGCATCAGCTTGGCCGCACGCGGGCTGTCGGCGCCGACGATGATGCGGTCCGGCTTGTTGAAGTCGACGATGGCGTCGCCTTCCTTGAGGAATTCCGGGTTGGAGACGGCGTCGAATTCCAGCTGGGCGCCGCGCGCGGCCAGCACCTCGCGCACCGCGTCGCGCACCTTGTCGGCGGTGCCCACCGGCACGGTCGATTTGGACACGATCAGGCGATACTCGCCCATGTGGGTGGCGATGGAGCGAGCCACCGCCAGCACGTATTGCAGGTCGGCCGAGCCGTCCTCGTTCGGCGGCGTGCCGACGGCGATGAACTGGTACAGGCCATGCGCCACGCCCTCGGCGGCGTCGGTGGTGAAGCGCAGGCGGCCTTCCGCGGCATTCTTCAGCACTAGCTCGGTCAGGCCCGGCTCGTAGATCGGAATCTGTCCTTGGCGCAGGCGCTCGACCTTGCCGGCGTCGATATCCACACACAGCACATCGTTGCCGACATCGGCGAAGCAGGCGGCGGTGACCAGTCCGACATAGCCGGAGCCGAAAATAGTGATATTCATGAATTTCCGAAGTTCAAATTTCTGCTCGCCGCCCGAAAATCGGCAGCAATCCGCTAAATAGTAGCACCGGGGCGGCCAAAAACCCGTGACGATATGTGACCGGGTTGTCGGTCGGCCTACGATGGGCGACCATACAGGCTGATTAAAACAATTGTTTGATTTTAGCGGAGACTGCCTTGGATTCACGAGCACGCGAGTGCCGGCTGGCGATGCGCAACGCCACCGACTACGCCACCTGGCGCGAAGCGGCGACGGATTTCGACCGCGCCACCGGCCGCGAGGACTGGAAGCACGAGGAGGAATCCGATCAATACGATTGGAAGCTGGTCAAGAACCGCCTGCGCCAGATCCGCCAGCTGCGCCAAGACGGCCAGGTGGCCAAGCTGGTGCATCACCTGCGCCAGGGGCTGTACTGGAATCTGGGCAACCTGTGCAATCCGGCGCTCTATGGCACTGCCCTGGTCGGCACCAAGCGCCTGATCCACGATTATGTCGCCGAAGTGGTGACGGCGCTGAACTACCTCAGCGACGGCGACTTTCCCGAATTCGACAGCGCCGCCAAGCGCCGCTTCTTCCACGATACGGCGGCTTCCTACGGCCGCTCCGCGCTGATGCTGTCGGGCGGCGCCACGCTGGGCCTGTTCCATGTCGGCGTGGTCAAGGCCCTGGTGCTGGAAGACCTGCTGCCGGAAGTGATCTCCGGCTCCAGCGCCGGCTCGGTGGTGGCATCCACCGTCGGCACCCGCACCCCGGACGAGCTGATCGACCTGCTCGATCCGCAGAACGCCTACTACCATTTCTGGAAGCCGCTGTCCCTGCGCGAGATGTGGCAGAAAGGCGTGCTGATGGACCAGCGTCAGATCCGCAAGGCCATCGCCTCGAACATTCCGGACCTAACCTTTGAGGAGTCCTACCAGCGCTCCGGCAAGGTCATCAACATCACCGTCTCGCCGGCCGGCAGCAACCAGTCGCCGCGCCTGCTCAACTACCTCACCTTTCCTTACCTGTACCTGCGCGAAGCGGTGCTGGCTTCCAGCGCGGTGCCGTTCCTGTTCGAGCCGGTGCTGCTGATGACGCGTGACGAAAACGGCCGCCGTGTGCCCTACATGCCTTCGCTGCGCTGGACCGACGGCTCGCTCAAGTCCGACCTGCCGGGCATGCGCCTGCGCCGTCTGCACAACGTCAACCACTTCATCGTCAGCCAGACCAACCCGCACGTCATTCCGTTCGTGCGCGGCTCGCTGGAAGAGCAGGGCCTGGTCGGCAACCTGCGCGATTTCGGCTATTCGCTGGTGCGCGGCTCGGCGCAGTATGCGATCGGCGTCGGCCGCGTCAGCGTGCCGGTGCAGAAGGTGCGGCACACCCTGGACTACGCCTCCTCGATCCTCGACCAGGACTACCGCGGCAACATCATGATCGTGCCCAAGCTGACGGTGTGGCGCTACGCCAACGTCACTGCCAATCCGCGGATGGACGTGATCCAGCGCTTCATCAAGGAAGGCGAGCGCGCCACCTGGAAGCGCATCGAGATGGTGCGCAACCAGTTGCTGATCGCGCAGACGCTGGAGCGTTGCCTGCGTCGGCTTGAGCCGCAGCGGCTGAGCAAGAGCGTGCGCGGTGAAGCGGCGAAGAAGCCGAACCTGAGCGTCGTGCGCAGCAAGGACGCGTGAGGCATCGCTGTAAACCAAGGATGTGCTGAGCGTAGCGAAGCGCATCGGTTACCGCGTCGCGACGCTCGATTGATGCGCTTCGCTGCGCTCAGCACATCCTTCTTGCTACCGTGTTGTCAGTTTCGTAGGGCGGCCACAGGCCGCCCTACGAAGCAGCGGTCTTACAGTGACTCGATACTCTTCTGCTGCTCGCGCAGCGCTTCCAGCTCCTGCTTCTGCTGCGCCACCCGCGCGCGCTCCTTTTCCAGCACGGCCGGCGGCGCACCGCTGACGAACTTCTCGCTGGCCAGCCGTGCCTCGTTCTTTTCCAGATCGCCCTCGGTCTTGGCGATGAGGCGGCCCAGGCGAGCCGATTCGGCGTCCTTGTCAATCAGCCCCGCCATCGGCACCAGGATCTTCATGTTGCCGAGCAGGGCGGTGGCGGACTGCGGCGCGGCTTCGCCGGCGGCGAGCACGCGCGGTGTCTCCACCCGCGCCAGGGCGCCGATGAAATCCTGCAGGCGTTGCAGCTGTTCGCGGTCCTTGTCGCCGGCGTCCTGGACCAGCACCGGCAACACCTTGCCCGGCGCGATGTTCATGCCGCTGCGGATCTGGCGCACGCCGAGGATGAAGGCCTTGAGCCATTCCACGTCGGCTTCCGCTGCGTCGTCGATCTTCTCCGGCTGCGCGGTGGGGTATGGCTGCAGCATGATGGTTTTGCCGCCCTTGCCAGCCAGCGGCGCGACCAGCTGCCACAGGTCTTCGGTGACGAAGGGCATCAGCGGGTGCAGCAGGCGCAGGATCGCTTCCAGCACGCGCAGCAGAGTGCGGCGGGTGCCGCGCTTGGCGGACTCGTTGTCGCTGCGCAGGGTCGGCTTGGTCAGTTCCAGGTACCAGTCGCAGTACTCGTTCCAGACGAACTGGTACAGGGTCTGCGACAGCAGGTCGAAGCGGTAGGAGCGGAAATGCTCGGCCGCTTCGGCCTCGACTTTCTGCAATCTGGAGATGATCCAGCGGTCGGCCTCGCTCAGCCAGGCTTGCCCATCCGGATTCGGATCTTGCTCCTCGCAATTCATCAACACATAACTGGTGGCGTTCCAGATCTTGTTGCAGAAATTGCGGTAGCCGGTGGCGCGGCTGAAATCGAAGCGGATGTCGCGGCCGGGGCTGGCCAGCGAGGCGAAGGTATAACGCAGCGCATCCATGCCCACCGCCTCGATGCCGGCGGGATAGTCCTTGCGCGTCGCCTTCTCGATCTTCGGCGCGGTCTCCGGCTTCATCAGGCCGGTGGTGCGCTTCTTCAGCAGCTCGTCCAGGCTGATGCCGTCGACCAGGTCCAGCGGGTCGAGCACGTTGCCCTTGGACTTGCTCATCTTCTGGCCTTCGCTGTCGCGGATCAGGCCGTGCACGTAGACCTCGCGGAACGGCACGTCGCCGTGCAGCTTGAGGCCCATCATCACCATGCGCGCCACCCAGAAGAAGATGATGTCGAAGCCCGTCACCAGCACGCTGCTTGGGTAGAACTTCTTCAGCTCCGGCGTCTCCTGCGGCCAGCCCAGCGTCGCCAGCGGCCAGATGTCGGAGGAGAACCAGGTGTCGAACACATCTTCGTCCTGCCGCAGCGCAAGATCGGCGGCCAGCTGGTACTTGCTGCGCACTTCAGCTTCATTGCGCGCCACGTAGATGTTGCCGTCAGCGTCATACCAGGCCGGGATGCGGTGGCCCCACCACAGCTGGCGGCTGATGCACCAGTCCTGGATGTTGCGCAGCCAGTGGAAGTAGGTATTGCTCCAGTTCTCCGGCACGAACTTGATGCTGCCGCCTTCCACCGCCTGGATCGCCGGCTCGGTGATTGCGGTCCAGCCGCCGGGGCGGCCGTCGTCCAGGGTCTTGCGGGTCAGGTCGACGAACCACTGGTCGGTGAGATAAGGCTCCACCACCACGCCGCTGCGGTCGCCGCGCGGCACCTTCAGCTTGTGGTCGTCGATCTTGGCCACCAGGCCCTGCGCTTCCAGGTCGGCCACCACGCGCTTGCGCGCATCGAAGCGGTCGAGGCCACGATAGGCGGCAGGCGCCTCGTCATTGATGGTGGCGGTGGGTGTGAAGATGTTGATGATGGCGAGTTTGTGGCGCTGGCCCAGGGCGTAGTCGTTGAAATCGTGCGCCGGTGTGATCTTGACGCAGCCGGTACCGAATTCGCGGTCGACGTAGTCGTCGCCGACGATAGGAATCTCGCGATCGGACAACGGCAGCATCACCTTGCCGCCGATCAGGTGCTTGTAACGCTCGTCCTCCGGGTGCACCGCCACCGCGGTATCGCCCAGCATGGTTTCCGGGCGGGTGGTGGCGACGACGATGTAGTCCTTGCCGTCCTGTGTTTTTGCGCCACCGGTGAGCGGGTAGCGGAAGTGCCACAGCTTGCCGTTCTCTTCCTCCTGCACCACTTCCAGGTCGGAGATGGCGGTCTGCAGCACCGGGTCCCAGTTGACCAGGCGCTTGCCGCGATAGATCAGGCCGTCCTGGTGCAGGCGCACGAAATGCTCGATCACCGCCTCGGAATAGCCCGGGTCCATGGTGAAGGCCTTGCGCGACCAGTCCACCGAGCTGCCCATGCGGCGGATCTGGTTCTCGATGGTGTCGCCGGAGTATTTCTTCCACTCCCACACCTTCTCGACGAATTTCTCGCGACCCAAGTCGAGGCGCGAGCTGCCCTGCAGCTTGAGGTTGCGCTCCACCACCATCTGCGTGGCGATGCCGGCGTGATCGGTGCCCGGCTGCCACAGCGTGTCGTCGCCCCGCATGCGGTGGTAGCGCGTCAGCGCATCCATGATGGTGTGCTGGAAGGCGTGACCCATGTGCAGCGTGCCGGTGACGTTCGGCGGCGGGATCATGATGGAGTAGGGCGCGCCGCTGCCCTGCGGCGCGAACCAGCCGCTCTGTTCCCAGGTATCGCGCCAGCGTGCCTCGACGGCGCGGGGATCGTAAGTCTTTTCCATGTCAGGGTCGTCGTTGACTGCGCACGGCGCAGTACATAGGGGCGCCCGGCCGAAGCGGTCCGGAGCGCAAGCCTTATTTTACCGCGCGCCCGAGGCCTGTTCCGGGCTGCGGGCGATCAGGCTAATTGGCGTTCGGCGGCGTCAGGGCCGGGCCGGGCGCGCGGTCGCAGTCCGGCCCGCGCACCACGTCGACCTCATCGACCACGCCGCCGCTGGGCACCACCACCACCTGGTCGCGGTTCTCGCAGGCGAAGCTGACCTTGCCGGCGCGCTGCACGCAGGACAGGAAGCGCGAGGCGCTGCGGCTGCGGCCCAGCTCATCGGTGAAGTTGCCGGTGCGGGTGTCGCAGTTGTAGCCCTGCGACGACAGCGTCGCTTCGGCCGCCACCATGGTGGTGCCGATCGGCACGCTGGCATGCACGTGATCGTTGGTTTTCGGATCGACGGTCTGGCTGAAGGTGCTGCGCATGTAGTCGTGCAAGGTGCTGCAGCCGGAGATCAGGACGATGGCGGCGAACCCAGCGGCAAGGCGGGGGAAGTTGCGGCTCATGGGATGCCTTTTATAAATTGTGTGAGGAAAGCTCGTAACCGCGGTCGCGGTAGAACTTGTAGCGTTCGCGTGATTTTGCGCGCTGCGCGGCGTCGCCGTCGACAATTTCCAGCACCCGCTCGAAACGGCTGAAAAACGGCGGCACATCCAGCCCCAGGTTGATCATCACGCCGTGGTGGCTTTCCGGCGGCTCGCCGTCGCCGATCAGCACGTAGGGCAGCGGCTCCTGCAACGGCGTGCCGAGGCGTTCATGAGCGATGAAGCTGCCCTGGCGGAAACTCCACAGCAGGCTGTCGACGCTGTTGGCCACATCGTCGGCCGGCGCATAGACATAGACCCGCTGGCCGCCCGCGGCCGCCTTGTCGCATAGCTTGCAGGCGGTCATCACCGCACCCTCGGGCGGCTTGCCGCCTTCGGGAAGGATGTAGAAGTCGACGCGGGTCATTGGAATGCGGTGGTTAGTGACTAGTGGCCAGTCAAGCGGAGATTGTCGCTGTTCGCGCTTTTACTAGCCACTGAGCACTAGCCACTGACCACTGCTTATTCCTCATGCTTGGCGGCGTAGTTCAGCAGGTACTGCACCAGCAGGGGCACCGGCCGGCCGCTGGCCTTCTTGCCGGTCCAGGCGGTGCCGGCGATGTCCAGGTGCGCCCACTTCAGCTTGCGCGTGAACTTGTGCAGGAAGGTCGCCGCAACGATGGCGCCGGCCTCGCGTGCGCCGACAGTGGCGATATTGGCCACATCGGCGAACTCGCTCTTGATCTGCGGCTCGTATTCCGGCCACAGCGGCAATTCCCAGGCGCGGTCGCCGATCTGCTCGCCGGCGGTGAGCAGGGAGCGGGCCAGGCCGGACTGGTTGGCGAACAGGCCCGAAGCCTGGCTGCCGAGGGCGACGACGCAGGCACCGGTGAGGGTGGCCATGTCGATGCACACCGCCGGGTCGTAGGTCTTCTCGGCATAGGTCAGTGCGTCGCACAGGATCAGGCGGCCTTCCGCATCGGTGTTCAGCACCTCGATGGTGATGCCGGCCATGCTGGTGACGATGTCGCCCGGCTTGACCGCTTCGCCGTTGATCAGGTTTTCGGTGGCCGGGATGATGCCGATCAAGTTGATCGGCAGCTTCAGCTCGGCCACTGCGGCGAAGGTGCCGAACACCGAGGCGCCGCCGCACATGTCGAACTTCATCTCGTCCATCGCCGCCGCCGGCTTGATCGAGATGCCGCCGGCGTCGAAGGTCAGGCCCTTGCCCACCAGGGCGATGGGCGCTTCGCCCTTGGGTCCCTTGAGGTACTCCAGCACGATCAGCTTCGGCGCCTGGCTGCTGCCTCTGGCCACAGCCAGCAGGGCGCCCATGCCGAGCTTTTCCATATCGGCTTTTTCCAGCACCTTGGCCTTGAAGCGATAGGCCTCGGCCAGCTTCAGCGCCTGGTCGGCCAGATAGGTCGGCGTGCAGTAATTGCCCGGCAGATTGGCTAGATCCTTGGTCAGGGCCACGCCGAGGGCGATGGCCAGCGCTTCCGCCAGGCCTTTTTCACCGGCCGGCAGGTCGCTGCGGCGCGGCACGTCGAAGGTCAGGCGCTCCATCTTTGGCTTGGGCAGGTCTTCCCGCGCCCGCTCGCCGCGCATGGCGTCGAAACGGTAATTCTCGTTCTCGATGGCCAGGGTCGCCTGCTGCACGTTCCAGTGGAAATCGCGCCCCTTCACCGCCAGATGGGTCAGGTAGATCACCGCGTCGATGGCGCCGGTGGAGCGCAGCGCCCGCGCTACCGAAGCGTGCACCTTGCGGAACGCGTCTTCGTCGAAATCGCGCTCGCGGCCCAGGCCGACCAGCATGACGCGGTCGCAAAACACGCCGGTCAGATTGTGCAGAACCAGGGTCTGGCCGAGTTTCCCGTCCATGTCGCCGCGGCGCATGATGCTGCCGATGGCGCCGTCGGTGACCTGATCGATGGTGGTGGCGGATTCGGTCGGATTACGGCGGTCGAAAATACCCACGACAACGCAGGCGACGCGCTGCTTCTCGGGATTGCCGCTTTTTACGAAATATTCCATTTTTTCTCTGAATCTGGCGGTAGAACGCTTG
>FTIF01001053.1_pt2 | contig 27764 bp, 21 predicted proteins | sample 1658001 | NCBI WGS metagenome assembly FTIF01 (sample SAMEA3914789, study PRJEB12502) | metagenome | biome: forest; material: soil | place: Canada | collected 2011-07-03 | depth 0.3 m | reverse complement strand
CTTGGTGGTCTGCACCGGATCGAACTGATAGTGAATCGGTGACGCCGGGCAGGCCAGGTTGTAGATTTCGTCCACCTCCACATAGAGAGGGAAGGTGACATCGTGTCGTAGCACTTCGAAGTACGGCTGCTCCATCAGCCTCACGATGTTCTGCCGTGTTCCGGTGAAGAAGTTGTCGACGCACAGCACTTCATGGCCCATGCCGAGCAGGCGTTCGCACAGGTGCGAGCCGATGAAGCCGGCGCCACCAGTGACTAGCACTTTCTTCTTCAGAGTATTTTGCATGTCAATTGCACTCCTGGCCGCTTTCCGGACTCAATTATTCTCTCAACCACCGGTACTTGAGGATGCAGTAGATCGCGCGAAAGCCATCACGCCAGTTGATCTTCTTGCCTTCGGCGTAGGTTCGTCCGTAGTAGGAGACGCCTACTTCGTAGATGCGGATGCCGGGAATCTTCGCAATCTTGGCGGTGACTTCCGGTTCAAAGCCGAAGCGCTGTTCCTTCAGCTTGATGCTCTTGAGGATCTCCGCCCGGAACAATTTGTAGCAGGTTTCCATATCGGAAAGATTGACGTTGGTGAACATATTGCTGGCCAGCGTCAGCAGGCGATTGCCTACCGAATGCCAGAAATAAAGCACGCGGTGGGAGTCTCCGCCCACAAAGCGGCTACCGTAGACCACGTCCGCCTTGTCGTCGAGTATCGGCCGCAGGAGTTTGCGAAATTCGCGCGGGTCATACTCTAGGTCCGCGTCCTGAACGATGATAAAGTCTCCGGAAGCATGCGCGAACCCGGTTTGCAGGGCAGCGCCCTTGCCGCGATTTTTCTCATGCAGCAGCAGCTGGTGGATGAGGGGGCGCAGGGGTCCCCGGAGCAGATCGCGCGTGCCGTCGGTGGAGCAGTCGTCCACCACGATGATTTCAAGGCGAAGGCCGGACTCCGAGGCATGCAGGGCTCGAAGCGCATTCTCGATGGTGCGCAATTCGTTGTAGCAGGGCACAACCACAGACAGCGTTCTGGTCTCTTCCACTACCCACCTCAAGAATTATTCCGCAAGATCAATGAGTTGCGGACTTTATGAAAGAAAATTCAAGTAAAACAGCGGCCAAATTCATACTCGGCACCACCCTGCTATGCGCATTCGCGGCACTGCTTCTTGCTACTTACGGAGCCGGCCCCCAGGCGTTGTTTGAACGCGCCTCCGTATTTTATTCATTCGCCCGGAATCACGCTTGGCTATTGCTGGGGCTCTACGTCCTGCGCCTGCTGTTCTTTCTGCCGGCGAGTTTTGTCCTGTTCCTGACGGGCATGATTTGCGGGCCGGTGCTCGGCGAACTCATCGCCGTGGTCGGCCTCACCCTGAGCGGCTCACTGGAATTCCTGGCAGTGCGCGGCTCGTTTTCCGCAGTGCTCTCCCGTTCTTCGAACCGCTTGTTGCGGGGATGGCATGAACGCATCAATCGGGCGCCGTTCCACGCCATTCTGTTGATGCGGGTCTGTTTTGTGCCGTTCGATGTGGTCAATATTGCTGCGGCACTGGCCCGCGCACCGTTCAGGCCTTTCGTGCTGGCCACCGCTCTGGGTATCACGCCAACCTCGCTGCCCATCATCATTTCCGGAGCCTCGGTGGATTTCAAGGCCTGGGCGGCGAGCGGGCGGCTTTGGCCGGGGGAGGGGGTGGTCAACTGGCCCTACTTGCTGCTCTCCGTCGTCCTTATGGCGATGATCATCGTGCATGCCAGCAGGCGTGCGAAGCTCGGTTCCGTAGAGGGGGCGGAACAGGCTGCCGTGAACTTGCAGAAATAGGCGCAATCTCCCGATTGACCGCGTGGAATCACCACCTCTGCATCCTGAATTCCGGCGGTCGGGAATCCGTATCGGAACACCCGGTGGGTTTCCCGGCAACCGGACCTTCGGATCGACAGCCAACGCCTATAGCGGGCGAGGATGCGGCAGGGCCTATTCCCCGAATCCTACCGCGGCGCGGGTGCTGCGCCCGGAATATTGCCGTGCTCGATCTGCTGCTTGAGCCTTTCCAGCTGAGCCGCCTCCGAGGGAGCAAGATCTTCGCCGGCGATTCCGTTCAGTACTTGCAAAGCGGCATCGCGTTCACCGCGAAGTACCAGGACATTGGCGAGCTCCGTCCGATATCCGAAGCTATGCGGGGATCGCCTGATCGCTTCCCGCAGCATGTCCGCCGCCAGGGTGTAGTCGCCAAGCTGATTGGCGGCGAAGGCACCATAGGTCGCCAGCAGCTTCGGGTCGGCTTGAGGGTGGTCCAGCGCCGCGAGAAAGGCCGCCAGCAGTCGCGGTGCATCTGCAGCGCAGCTGCCATTGCGCTGGCAATCGGCCAGGGAGGTCAGGGCTCCGATGTCTTCGCTTGATGGGGGGCGTTCGCCGAGCCGCTTCGTCAACTCAACCCACCACTCCGGCTTGACTTCGCGGTGGGCGTGACTCGCGACGACAATTAGCGCCGCCAGCGGTGGAGCCCCCGCGCCGGGTAATGCAGCAGTCGATTCGAACGCCTGCAGCGCCGGATCGATCAGCCTGGAATCGCTGCGGTAGCCCGAGGCGATGGTCAGGGTCCTGCCCAGTTCGTAGTTGGCGCGCGGCGACGCCGGATGGATGGCCGCTTCCGCATAGGCAAACTGGATCGGGTTGGACCATTCATGCGCACGCAGGCTGGTGACGGCGGAAAAAGCAGCCAGTGCCAGCAGGGGCAGCGCTCGCTGCAACAATCCATATTCTTCGGGAATCGCCTCCAGCAACCCGCCGGCTGCCAGCAGCAGGCCGATACTGGCGAAATAGTTGCGATGCTCGAATACCAGTTCCAGCGGGATGGCGGTGGCCGTGAGCAGATGCGCCGCAAAATACCAGCCGATGCCGAGTGCCAGCAGGGGCAGCTTGCGTCTCAGCGCGATCGCTGCCGCGATGCCGCCGGTCAGCAGCAAGGCGCAGCCGAGCGTCGCCGGTGGAGACAGCCATCCCAGTGACAATGGAATGTCGTCATGATAGAAGCTGAGAGAGGCAGGATGCGGGAACAATGTCCACTTCGCATAATCGACGAGGACACGGGTTTCCGTGAGCAGCCGTTGATCCAGCGTAAAGGAGCGCGTGGCGTACGCGGCGAGGGAGAGGGTACGCGGCAGCAGCCACGCCAACCCGATGATTGCCGGCACGAACAGCAGCACGCCGAACATTGACCAAAGCAGGCGCCGGCCAATGCCGCCGTCGCGAGCCGCGAAATGCAGGACGGCCAGTTCGACCAGAAATGCATAAAGCGGCAGCAGGACGGCGGACTCCTTGCAGAGAACCCCCAGGATTGCGCCACCCGCCAATCCGGTCGTGGCGATTGAAATGCTGCGCCAGCTATCGCCAGCGAGCATCCGCCGACGTCCGACGAGGTAGAGCCACAGCCCCGCCAGCACGAAGCTTTGCGCCAGGCTTTCCATCCGCTGCACCACGTACAGCACCGAACTCAGGTTGATCGGTGCCACCAGCCACGCGCAGGCGAGGCCAAGCGCCATCCAGCGCACCCGGGATGCTGGATACGGCCGCGGCCGTCGTTCATTGCATAGCCTGAGCAGCGCAAGCAACATGCCGAACAGCAGGATGCCATTCAGAAGGTGAATACCGAGGTTGGTCAGCTTCATCGGCAACGGAGCCAGGCCTGTGAAGTAATAATTTGCGGCGAAGCTCAACATCGCCAGGGGGCGGCGCAGTTCCGGCGAGGGTGAGGCCAGGGCCGCTTGCCGCCAATCACGCCAGTCCAGGGTGCTGACATGGACGTCCAGGTTGTCCGTGATATTGGGGAAGTCATCGAATAGGTACCCTCCGGCCAGCCCTGGCCAGTAAAGCGCTGCCGTCAAGACCAGTACAACGCAGAGGCCGAGCATTCCGCCGCGAGCGCTATTCATTGGTGCGCGGTCTCGTCGGCGGAGCCTTATCGCGGGACGGCACGATCAGTCCGCGGGCCGTTGCATCGGCTCGCAACTGTTCCTCGATGCCGGCGAACTCTTTGGCCCAGTAGCCTTCGTAATCAAGCAGCCATAGGTGGATCGCGGCCATACCATGCAAGCGCCGATCCCCAGGCGGAAGGGTGCGATAGTAATCGAGGTGCTTCAGTCCGAGATCCGGAAACCCGGCGTTACCCAATAGCGCTGCCTGCTGCAAGGCTCTGTCGGGTGTTGAGAGTGCAGACAGACCCTCATTGAAGTCATGCAATGCGGCTTCTCCATCGCCCTGGGCCAGCGACAGCCGGCCTTGCAGCTGCGCGACCTGGAAGCGGTGCTCGGGACCGTCACCATAGTTCGGATTTTCGCTGAATGCCTGCGCCATCGCTGCCAGGATCTGCAGGTCAATGCCAGGACAACGGTCTTGCGTGACCCGGTCTATTGCGCCGATCATCCAGTTTTGTACGAACTCGTTATTGCTCAGGTTGTGCCGCAGGGAATAGAGTGCTGCGTCCCTTGTTTTAGCGCTCACTCCGCCCAGCGCACACTGGGCATCGATCCAGTTCAGGGTCAGCTGTACCTCATCCGGCATCCTGGCGACGGACGCTTCGAGCCGGTGCGAAGCCAGATTGGCTGCTCCGTGGGCAAGCTCATAGGCCGCGGCATTTGCTTGTCCCCGGGGGGATTCCGGATTCGTCTGCGCCAGGAGCAAGGCCTGCTCAAAAGGCTGGCCCCATATGCCCGCGCGAAGGTGGCAGAGCGCCGCCAGAATCCCGAGGAGCAGAATGGCCAGGGCGTATCTCAGCCGATGCAGCGCCCCTGTGCCGGTCAGCCAGATCGCCAGGGGCCAAAACAGGAGCATTGCCGGCAGGTAGTTGCGATGCTCGAAGTACAGCTCCAGGGGGATCAGCGTGCTCTCCAGCAACTGCCCTGCGAAGTAAAACAGGATCGCGAATGCCGCCGCCGGATGCTTGTGCCGCAGGCGCAAACCGAGAAGTATCAGCAAGCTAATCACGCCGATTGCCGGCAGGGTCGACCAGGGATGGAACAGATCGATAGAGGCATGATAGCCGTCGTTGAAAAGGCTGGCGCCGCTGGCGCGCGGGATCCACAACTGTTTCAGGTAATCGCACAATACCCGTGGCTCGGTCAGCAGTCGCTGGCCGATGGTCCAGGGCCGCGAGTAGGTTTCTCCGGAAAAGACCTCGGGGACCTTGGTGAAAAGCCATGCGGCCAATAGCCCACTCGGCACTTGGAGCAACCAGCGCCGGACGATGCGAAGCCGCGCATTCTGAACCGCGCCGGCGGGCAAGTCGGTTGCGGGAGCTAGAAGCGTCCATTCCATGGTCAGCAGCAGCAACGGTAGAAGGGCGCCGTTGGCCTTGCACAGAAGCGCCAGCGTGGCACAACCCCAGGCTGCGGCCATCATCAATGGGATTCCGCCGCGCTGTTTCCTCAAAAGCCGTTCGCGACCGGAAAGCCACAGCAGCATGCCGCTCAGGGTGAAAGTCGCTGGCAGCATCGCCTCCCGCTGCACTACATAGAGCGTGGTGGAGACGAGAAAAGGATGCAGCATCCAGATGGCGGCGCCCATCAGTCCAGCAAGTCGGGCGTGAATCTGCGTCAGCCCCATACGCAGCCCGAGTTTCAGCAGCACGCAGCTCAGCAGCAAGCCATTGAGCAGATGCAACAGGATATTGGAGCGTTTAAACGACTCTGGATCGGCCGGCCAATCTCGCGCGTCAATGAGGAAACTCAACAGGGCCAGTGGCCGTCCCGTAGGGTCCGCAGTGCCCGACGACAGATAGAACAACAATGAACGCAGGTCGCGGACTCCACCGTAAGTCCCGAGTTTGTCGAGATTGTTGAAATCGTCGAACAGGAACGTGCCGCTCAGGCCCGGGTAGTACGCCCACCAGCCTGCAATCAGAAACGCCAGAAGGCCTGGCAGAATGAATATCTTGCGCATTAAAAAGGGCCGCACGGGGCGGCCCTCGATGTCAGCTGTTTAAGTCAGGATTACTGACGGCAAACCTGCGGACGGTATTTGGCGACGATGGTGCCGAGGCGGCAGGTCCAAGCGATGGAGCCAGCGGTGCCGGTGGTGATCGCCGAGTAGATCAGCGTGCTGCTGCCGATCTTGGTGTTCACATTGGCGCCACCGTAAACAACGGTGATTTGGCCGCCGGTAATGGAAACCGTGCTGACGTACTTGCCGGTGATCGAGGTGGAGGCTTCAACGCCGGCGCTGGCGTTGTTACCCGGGAAGTAGCCTTTGTTGTTGTAGAACTCGCCCAGGGCGGTCTTCTGGCCGTCGGCCAGCACGGCGCCTTCAGAAGCCTGCGAGCGGATGGTGTAGTCCTGGTAGGCCGGGATGGCGATGGCGGCCAGAATGCCGATGATCGCGACCACGATCATCAATTCGATGAGGGTAAAGCCCTGTTGAACCTTCTTCATGTTTCTTCACTCCGTTAACGGTTGATTAAAAGTTATACGCGGCCGTCGCCGCTTTTAAAGACAAGCAGGCTTCATGCCTGTTGTATTTCTAAATAAAAACAATGGCTTGATAAATTATTTCTGACTGATTTGCTGGTTACCGTCCAGGCTGGCCGGCGTAAAGTGACGCAAATTGTCAGCGGTTAGGCGCGTACGACGTTCGGTAAGGGCTGACGGTATATGCCGCGCGTGTCGATGACGGTTGAGGCGTGCCGGGCGATGGCTGGGTAATCGAACGCATCATGATCTGCCGCCACGATCACCGCGTCACAAGCCGCCAGGCGCTCCGGAGTAACAGCAACACTGCTCAACGCAATATGCCCGCGCCGCAGCGGCGGAATCACCGGAATATGCGGATCGCTGTATTCCACTTCCGCCCCCAGCTGCTGAAAGCGCTCCACCAGCTCCAGCGCGGGCGACTCGCGCAGATCATCAACATTCTTCTTGTAGGCAATGCCGAGGATCAGGATGCGCGACCCGCGCACCGCCTTGCCGCGCTCATTGAGCGCATCGATGGTCTTGCGCACCACCCATTCCGGCATGGCGTGATTGATCTCACCCGCCAGCTCGATGAAGCGCGTGTGCACGCCATATTCGCGCGCCTTCCAGGTGAGGTAGAAGGGGTCGATGGGAATGCAGTGTCCGCCGAGGCCTGGGCCGGGGTAGTAGGGGACGAAGCCGAAGGGCTTGGTCGCGGCGGCATCGATCACCTCGAAGATGTCGATGCCCATGCGGTCGGCCACCATCTTCAACTCGTTGACCAGGCCAATATTGACGGCGCGGTGGATGTTCTCCAGCAGCTTGGCCAGCTCCGCCACCCGGGTCGAACTGACCGGCACCACCCGGTCCACTGCCACGGCATAAAGCGCTTCGCCTACTTCGCGGCAGGCCGGTGTGCAGCCGCCGACCAGCTTGGGGATATTGCGCGTGTCGTACTTCTTGTTGCCAGGGTCCTGCCGTTCTGGTGAATACACCAGGAACAGGTCCTCGCCCACCTTCAGCCCAGTGCTCTCCAGCACCGGCCGCAGTTCCTCCTCGGTAGTGCCGGGGTAGGTGGTGCTCTCCAGCGAAACGATCTGGCCCGGACGCAGATGCCGGCTCAGCTCGCGCGTGGTGTCCAGCACGTAACTCAAATCCGGCTCGCGGTGACGGTTGAGCGGAGTGGGGACGCAGATGATCAGCGCATCGGCTTCCCTGCAGCTGCTGAAGTCGGTAGTGGCAGTGAAGCCCGCGTCGAAGGCTGCAGTAATGGCCGAATCCGGGATGTAGTTGATGTAGCTCAGCCCAGCCGCCAGCTTGCGCGGCTTTTCCGGGTCGATGTCGAAGCCGATCACCTTCACCCCGGCCTCGGCGAAACGCAGGGCCAGCGGCAGGCCGACATACCCCAGCCCGACCACGCCGACCGAGGCCTGTCGCGAGCGGAAGCCTTCCAGCAACTTCTGGGCGTGACTATTCATTGAATTTTCTTGGATTTCCCGGGTACCGCGGGTCGCTGCAGACGGGCAGGGGACCCCCGTGATTGCTACAATCCGCGTTCTTTATGTCCGCGTTGCCACCGTAATTTCCCATCATGCAGCAAGACTATTCGCCGCGCCACGTCGAAAGTGACGCGCAGGCCTACTGGAGCGAACATCAGGTTTTCCGCGCCGTGGAAGATCCGGCGCGCGACAAATTCTATTGCCTGTCGATGTTCCCCTACCCGAGCGGGCGCCTGCACATGGGTCATGTGCGCAACTACACCATCGGCGACGTGGTCTCGCGCTACCAGCGCATGTGCGGCAAGAACGTCCTCCAGCCGATCGGCTTCGACGCCTTCGGCCTGCCGGCCGAGAACGCGGCGATCAAGAACGGCGTGCCCCCGGCCGCCTGGACCTACTCCAACATCGACTACATGTGCGGCCAGCTGCGCCAGCTCGGCTTCGCCTACGACTGGGAGCGCAAGTTCGCCACCTGCGAGCCGGACTATTACCGCTGGCAGCAGTGGTTCTTCGTCCAGCTGTTCCGCAAGGGCCTGATCTACCGCAAGAACTCCATCGTCAACTGGGACCCGGTCGACCAGACCGTGCTGGCCAACGAGCAGGTCATCGACGGCCGCGGCTGGCGTTCCGGTGCGGTCGTGGAGCAGCGCGAGATCCCGCAGTGGTTCCTCAAGATCACCGCCTACGCCGACGAGCTGCTAGACGAGCTGAAAAACCTGGAGCACTGGCCGGAAGCGGTCAAGACCATGCAGGCCAACTGGATCGGCCGCAGCGAAGGCCTGGAGATCGACTTCAGGCTGGGCCAGGCGAGCGCCACCGGCGCCGACCACCTCACGGTGTTCACTACCCGTCCGGACACCCTCTACGGCGTCACCTACCTCGCCGTCGCCGCCCAGCACCCCCTGGCGCTGGAAGCGGCGCAGCGCGATCCCAAGGTCGCCGCCTTCGTCGAGGAGTCCAAGCTGGGTGACGTCACCGAGGCCACGCTGGAGACGATGGAAAAGCGCGGCGTGCCCTTGGGGCTAGACGTCATCCATCCGCTCACCGGCGCCAAAGTGCCGGTATGGGCCGCCAACTTCGTCCTGATGGGTTACGGCAGCGGCGCGGTCATGGCCGTGCCCGGCCATGACCAGCGCGACTGGGAATTCGCCCACGCCTACGACCTGCCGATCCAGGCCGTGATCGGCGCCGAGCCGGGCAAACCCGCGGACGTCGCCGAAGCGTCTTACGAGGAAAAAGGCTGGCTGATCAACTCCGCCGAATTCGACGGCCTGGCGTTCAAGGCCGCCTTCGACGCCATCGCCGCCCGCCTCGAAGCCCTGGGCCAGGGCCGCAAGCGCATCAACTACCGCCTGCGCGACTGGGGCGTCTCGCGGCAGCGTTACTGGGGCTGTCCCATCCCCATCATCTACTGCGAAAGCTGCGACGCCGTGCCGGTCCCCGAAGACCAGCTGCCGGTGCGTCTGCCGGAAGACCTAGTGCCGGACGGCCGCGGCAACCCGCTGCTGCGCCTGCCGGAATTCGTCAACGTTCCCTGCCCGCAATGCGGCAAGCCGGCGCGGCGCGAGACCGACACCTGCGACACCTTCGTCGACTCCTCCTGGTACTTCGCCCGCTTCGCCAGCGCCACCCAGAAGGAAGCGATGCTTGACGGCCGTGCCGCCTACTGGCTGCCGGTGGACCAGTACATCGGCGGCATCGAACACGCCATCCTGCACCTGCTCTACGCCCGCTTCTTCCAGAAGCTGATGCGCGATGTCGGCGTGTCCAACGTCGGCGAGCCGTTCAAGCGTCTGCTGACCCAGGGCATGGTGCTGGCCGAAGCCTACTACCGCAGCGGCGAAGGCGGCGGCCGCGAATGGATCGCCCCCAAGGACGTGGAAGTGGAGCGCGATGCCAAGGGCGCTTCCCTGCGCGCCGTGCTCAAGAGCACCCGCGAGCCGGTCACCGCCGCCGGCCTCGGCACCATGTCCAAATCCAAGAACAACGGCGTCGATCCGCAGGAAATCATCGACTCCCACGGTGCCGATGCGGTGCGCCTGTTCATGATGTTCACCGCCCCGCCGGAGCAGACCCTGGAGTGGAGCGATGCCGGCATCGACGGCGCCGCCCGGTTCCTGCGCCGCGTCTGGAAGCTGGTTTACGAGCACGCCCAGCAGGGCGTCGCTCCGGCGCTGGACGCCACCGCTCTGACGGCGGACCAGAAGGAACTGCGGCGCAAGCTCCACGACTCCCTGGCCCGCATCGGCAACGACTTCGAGCGGCGCTTCAACTTCAACACCGCCATCGCAGCCTGCATGGAGCTGGTCAACGCCGTGTCCCGCTTCGAGGACACCAGCCCCAACGGCCGCGCCATCATGCAGGAAGTGCTGGACGCGCTGGTGCGGGTGCTGTCGCCGATCGTGCCGCACATCACCCACCAGCTGTGGTTTGCGCTGGGACATGCGCAGCCAGTGATCGACGCCGCTTGGCCCCAGGCCGAAGCCTCGGCCCGCGTCGCCGACACCGTCCTGCTGGTGGTGCAGATCAATGGCAAGCGACGCAGCGAGATCACCGTGCCCACCGATGCCGCCAAGGAGCAGATCGTCGAAGCGGCCCTGGCGGACGAGAACGTGCAGAAATTCCTCGCCGGCCAGCCGCTCAAAAAGACCGTCGTGGTGCCGGGGAAGCTGGTAAATTTCGTAGTGTGAAGACCCGATCCCCTCATCAGAGGCCGCGGCAATCCGGCATTTTCCTGGCGCTGGGCGGCTTGCTGCTGGCTGGCGTGCTCAGCGGTTGCGGCTTCCATTTGGCCGGCGACCGTCCGTTGCCGCCAGCCCTCAGCTCGGTCTACATCGACATGGTGCAACCCTACCGGGTCGGCACCCCGCCGCTGGAAACCGCGCTGCAGTCGCGCATCGCCTCCCGCGGCGGCGTGATCAAGTCCCATATCGGCGACGCCAAGGCGGTGCTGCGCCTGTCCGACCTCAGCGAAACCCGCGAAACCCTGTCGGTGGGCCCGGATGGCAAGGCCAACGAATACCGTCTGGTGACCCAGGTCACCTACGAGCTGCACAGCGGCGAGCAGGAACTGGTTCCGCCGGAGGCCCAGGGCATCTCCCGCTCCTACAGTTTCAGCGTCGATGAAATCCTCGGCAAGGAAGCGGAAGAAGCGCGCCTGCGCAACTACATGCAGGACGAGCTCGCCGCACTGATCATGCTGCGCATCGATGCGGCACTGGCGCACACCGTCATCCCGGTCCCCGCGCCCGATCCGAACCCGCCGGCGAATCCCGCGGCCGAAGCGCCCGTCGCTCCGGCTGTGGTGCCGACGGCGCCGGAAGCAGCCACCCCGTCGCCCTGAGTTTTCGCCGCCCTCGTCTGCGCTGGAAATCCGGCGGCATTTTTGCTGGCCGGGTGTAAGGCGCCGTTCGTATAATTCCAGGCCGCCTCCGCGCAAGGATGCCGAGGCGGCCGCCCCATCCCATCTGCAAAGGAATACGATCATCATGAAGCAATGGAAGCTGATTGCCCTCGCCGCCACCCTGAGCCCGCTCGCCTGCCTGGCCGATTCACCCTGGAGCGGCGACGCTTCCGCCGGCTATTTGAGGAGCACCGGCAATACCAACAGCACCTCGCTCAACTTCAAGGGCGGCCTCGACTGGAAGTCGGCCCCCTGGGAAAACCAGTTCACCACGCTCGGCGCCTACGGCAGCAGCAAGGGTTCCTCCACCGCCGAAAGCTACCAGTTCGACGACAAGCTGAATTACGACCTCAGCCCGAAAGACTACGTCTTCACCAATTTCGACTACAGCAACGACCGCTTCGCCGGCGTGGTGTCGCGCTTTTCCGAATCGGTGGGCTATGGCCGCCATTTCATCAAGACCGACATGCAAACCCTCGATGTCGATGCCGGTATCGGTGCCAGCCAGTCGCGCGACGCCGAGGCGCGCGATTACGACAACCAGCTCATCGGCGTCTTCAACGTCGCCTACCTGCTGAAATTCACCCCCACCGCGCAGTACAAGCAGACCCTGCACATCGAGGGCGGCGCCAACAACACCTTCATCAATCCCGTCGCCGAGCTGAAACTTTCCATCATCGGCAACGTCTTCGCCACGCTCGCCTACGATTGGCGCCACAACACCTCGGTGCCTTCCGGCAGCGTCCACACCGATACCATCACCACCGTCAACTTCGGCTACACCTTCGGCAAGAAGCCATCCTGAAGCCCGCATGAGCGAGAACTTCTACAAGCACCACGTCTTCTTCTGCTGCAACCAGCGCGATGGCGGCCGTCCCTGCTGCAACGACAAGGGTGCCACCGAGCTGCGCGACTACTGCAAGAAACAAGTGAAGAAGCTCGGGCTGGCCGGCAAGGGCCAGGTGCGCGTCAACATGGCCGGCTGCCTGGACCGCTGCGAGGAAGGGCCGACCGTGGTGGTCTACCCGGAAGGGGTCTGGTACCGCTACGCCGACCGCAACGACATCGACGAAATCGTCGACAGCCACCTGGTCAACGGGCGCGTGGTGGAGCGTCTGCGGATCTGAGCTCCGCCGGACCGGCCGTGGCGGTCTGCGTCATCGCGGCGGCCTTGCCCGAGACCGGCGGCTTGGCCGTCGCCGTCTCGCCCTGCGTCATCCAGGACAGCATGTCGTAGTAATTGCGCACATTGCCGACGAAGCCTACCGCCTCGCGGCCGCGGGCATAGCCATGCCGCGTCTTCTTGAACCAGCGCTCGCGGCTGAGCAGCGGCAGCGCGTTGCGCACGTCGAGCCAGCGGTTGGGATCGCCGCCCAGTTGAGCCGCGAGCGAGCGCGCATCGAGCAGGTGGCCGACACCTTGGTTATACGCCGCCAGCGCCATCCAGGTGCGGTCCGGCTCGGTGATCTGCGGCGGCAATTGCCCCAGGATCTGCTGGAAATAGCGCGCGCCGCCGTGGATGCTTTCCGCCGCGTTTTCGCGATTCAACACCTTAAGGTCCGCCGCCGTCTCCGTGGTCAGCATCATGATGCCGCGCACCCCGGTGGGGCTGATCGCGGCGGGGTCCCAGTGCGATTCTTGGTAGCCGATGGCGGCCACCACACGCCAATCCAGGCCATAACGCCTTGCCGCATCCTCGAAATAGGTGCGGTAACGCGGCAGCCGCGCCTGCACATCGGAGGTGAACTTCACCACGCCCTGATAATCGGTTTCGTTGATATGCCCGAAATAGCGGTCCCGCAGGCGCGCCATCTCGCCCTCGCCGAGCTGATGCAGATACTCCTGCACCGCGTTGTACAGCGAAGGGTCGCCGCCCTGCGGCAGCGCCCAGGCCAGATCCTGCTTGTCCGAAACCGCGAACGCCACCCGCAGATTGGGGTAGTAGCGCTGATTGATCGCCACCAGATCGGAGTTGGCGATGGTGTAGTCCAGCTCGCCCTTGGACACCTGGTAGAGCAGGTCGTCCACATCGTTTTCCGTTTCCGCCTGGTTCCATGTGAGCCCCGGATAGCGCGGCTTCAACGCCGTCAGGATCTCGTCGCCGCTGCTGCCCGGCACCACATCCAGCTCACCCTGCAGATCGCCGAGATTCTGCGGCGCGCTGTCGTCGCTGTTGTAGACCAGTTGCAGCACCACCTGCTGCAGCGGATGGGAAAACTGCACGCGCGCCTCGCGCGCCGGAGTGATATTGATGCTGGCGGCAGCAAGGTCGGCCTTGCCCGCCGCCACCGCGTCCACCGTTTCCGGCGTGCTGTCGAAGAACTGCAGGTCGAGCGGCACCCCCAGCTTCCTGGCAAGTCCCTGCAGCAGATCGCACTCGTAGCCGGTCAGGCCCTGTGGCCCGTCGTAACAGGTAGTGGGGCTATTGGTGGTGGCCACCACCAGCTTGCCCGTCATCCGCACCCGCTCCAGCATCGTCGGCTTGGGCGAGCAAGTCGATAGCGGCAGCAGGCTCAGCAGCAGCAGCCACCGCAACACCGCGTTTGTCTGGCGCAACAAGGCATTCATCGGGTATTGCGGAGTTTCTTTCCTGATCCCCGACCATATTCAAACCGGCGGCGGACGGGGACCTGGCCGCTTCTGGCTGCGGATGGCCAGTGATCGCTGGCTCATTTGACCGCATTTCCCTTGTTCAATTCCGTGCCGCCCGTCTCCGCAGGCGCTGTCCCTGCGGTCAATCCAGTGAATCGGGCCGCCGATTTGCCGGCGAAGCTGCTAAAATAACCGTTCGGACGCCGGCCCTCCATGGATTCTGGCGTTCGTGACAGCGTCGGGAGATTTCGCCCCACGCTGCGCGGCAAAAACCCGGAGAGGTACCGAAGCGGTCATAACGGCGCCGACTCGAAATCGGATGGGGGACGCAAATCCCCACAAGGGTTCGAATCCCTTCCTCTCCGCCATTTCAAATGTAAAGCCGACTCACTGTCGGCTTTACATTTTTGTGCTGCATTTTGTGTCGCCTGCAAGCGCAGGATACCTCTTCCCGACATTTCGTTCGTTCAGCAAGCGGCTATCGCTGGAGAGGCGCAGGAGCGGTACGGCTGGGCTTGTGCCGCGTATATCCTTAAATTGCCTGAATGGCCTCTCGCTGCCTGCTGCGCGCGCATTTGCGCCGCTTGTCAGGCATGGCGTCGCGAGCGGTCGTATCAGAGTATGCTGCGACCGCTCGATCGGATGCCGGGTCGCGCAATTCATGTTTCTGTTCCGAGGAGGGACGAACATGGTCGAGCTGACCGAGACGGAGCGCTGCTGGCTCGCTGCACAAGCGGATGGCGAAAGAACCATAGTCGTGCCTGCCAGCCTGGAGCCGCGGTTGCGGCAGATGGGCCTGATCACCACACGTTACGACAGGTCCTTCGTCCTCACCGGCCTCGGCCGTGGGCTGGCGCTCCGGCTCAAGTATCGGCTCAAGTTGTCCATGGGCTACGGCACGGGCCGCAAGTAGTGCCGGCGGGGATTGCCCCTCGCACCTGCAAAATGTTCCATAATCCCACTTCGTTTTTTTCATGAAAAAGCCTGCCTTGCCCACCACCTCCAGCAAATCCGTCGCGGCCCGCAAGCCGTCCGCCAAGCCGGCGCATGCGCTGTTGAGCGAAGCCGACATTCGCAGCATGCCGGCGTCCGACTACATGAACGAGGCCCAGCTCGATTTCTTTCGCCGCCGCCTGACCGACATGCGCGAGGAAATGCTCAGCCGCGAACAGGGCTCCAAGGAGCGCCTGCATCAGAACGAAACGCACGCCGATCCGGCCGATCGCGCCACCGCCGAGGAAGAGCACTTCCTCGACCTGCGCCTGCGCGAGCGTGAAGCCACGCTGCTGCGCAAGATCGACGAGTCGCTGCGCCTGATCCACTCCAAGGACTACGGCTATTGCGCCAAGACCGGCGAGCCGATCGGCATTCCGCGCCTGCTGGTGCGGCCGACGGCCACCGTCTGCATCGACGTCAAGGATCGCGACGAGAGGCTGGCGACGCACTCCTATTCGGCGCAGCACGCGAGCCGCCGCGGCCAGTGATTGCGCCCGCCGGCGGCTTGATCGCCGGCAGTTGGGACGCCCGTAACCGGAGCGTAACCGGAGGCGATTCCACGGTTTGCGCAGCGTGTCGGCGCACTGCGCGGATTCGACTTTTAACGGTCAAGCGCGTATTGTGTCCCCCGCAGTCGCTCAAGCAGCTTAGTTCAGCGCGGTTTCCCTCAGTTTCTGTCGGGCTCGAATCTCACTCAGCTTTTTTCTTGATGGCCTGCAGCCTTGCGGGCGGCGTGCCCGCGCAATCGTCAAAGGAAACAAGCAAATGAGCGATGTATCTACCGGTACCGTGAAGTGGTTCAACGACGCCAAGGGTTTTGGCTTCATCACCCCGAGCGAAGGTGGTGAAGACCTCTTCGCCCACTTCAAGGAAGTGCAGGGCAGCGGCTTCAAGACCCTGACCGAAGGCCAGCGCGTCGAGTACAAGGCCGCGCGCGGCCCGAAGGGCATGCAGGCGACGCAGATTCGTCCCCTGTAAAAATGCTGCAAGCATTGAAGGAAGCCGCGACTTCGGTCGCGGCTTCTTTTTTGGTGTCGCCCCCTGATAAATTCTCCAGCAACCCCTCAAGAAAGACCTGATTCCGGTCCTCATGGTGCTCCATGAAAACCCCGCCTGGCCTGCAAGAGCTGATTGAAGACGGCATCATCGACGAGGTGATCCGCCCGCTCAAGAGCGGCAAGGAAGCCGCCGTCTACCTGGTGGCCAGCGGCACCGTCGTGCGTTGCGCCAAGGTCTACAAGGACGCCAACAACCGCGGCTTCCACAAGCTCGCCGAATACCAGGAAGGCCGCAAGGCCCGCGGCAGCCGCGATGCGCGCGCCATGGGCAAGCGCAGCCGCCACGGCCGCAAGGAACAGGAAGCGGCGTGGAAGAACGCCGAGGTCGACGCGCTCTACCGTCTCGATGCCGCCGGCGTGCGCGTGCCCAAGCCCTACGGCTTCTTCAACGGCGTGCTGCTGATGGAAGTCATCACCGACGAACACGGTGACGCCGCCCCCCGCCTCAACGACGTGCAGGCCACGCCCGAGCAAGCGCGCGAGTGGCAGAAATTCCTCATGTCGCAGGTCGTCATCATGCTCTGCGCCGGCCTGATCCACGGCGATCTTTCCGAATACAACGTGCTGCTCGATGCCAACGGCCCGGTCATCATCGACCTGCCGCAGGCGGTCGATGCGGCCAGCAACAACAACGCCTTCGCCATGCTGCAACGGGACGTCAACAACATCACCGCTTACTGCGGCCGCTACGCCCCCGAGTTGCTTGAAACCGAATACGCCTACGAAATCTGGAAGCTGTTCCAGACCAGAAAGCTGCGCCCGGATTCCGAGCTGACCGGCCTGTTCGTGCACGACGAAACCGAGGCCGATGTCGACGGCGTGCTGCTGCAGATCGAAGAAGCGCGCCAGGAAGCCGAACGCCGCCAGCGCGGCCGCGACGAAGCCGAAGCGGCGCACTCAGCGGAATAGCGCAGCCGCCGCCGTTACAGGCAGCGGACTGCGGCCTTACTCCGAAACTTCCAGCGGCAGCCGGTTGGCGTCGATCAGCTGGTTCAGTGAAATCGAAGAGCTGACCTCGCGCACCCCTTCGATCTGCGACAACTCGTTCCACACGAACTGCTGGTAGCGATCGACGTCGCGCACCACGATCTTCAGCAGGAAATCCACATCGCCCATCAAGGTGTGGCACTCAACCACTTCGGGGTGGCGGTTGATCGCCAGCACGAACTTGTGCAGCGCGTTCTTGCCGTGCCGCGCCATCTTGACGTGGGCGAACACCGTCACGCCCAGCCCGACCTTCTTGGTATCGAGCACCGCCACTCGCTGCTTGACGATGCCGCTGTCGAGGAAGCGCTGGATGCGGCGCCACACCACCGACTTGGAAGAGGCGACCTTTTCTGCGATATCGTTCACCGGCATCGTCACGTCCTGCTGCAGCAGGTCCAGGATGCGCAGATCCAGCGCGTCGAGCGTTTCGGACATTTATTCCTCAAAATTTCATTTATCAGGAATATTATCCCAACTATGCAGAGCTTGTCGGGAAAATCAAGGAAGAAATACCCTAGGAAAGGTTTATGCTGATATGAACAATCGGCAATCCCTGCGCCCCCCTCGTGGAGTCCGGCGCATGATGGATTGCCGGCCCCGCCAGCCGGCCTACTCGCCGTCTCGCCGGGATCAATCAGGAGGAGAGGATGGACAAGAGCACCCCCAAGCACGCGCAGAGCCCGCTGAGCCTGCATATCCCCGAGCCCACGGCGCGGCCGGGCGATGCCCCCGACTTCAGCAAGCTGCTCATTCCCAAGGCCGGCAGCCAGGCCCGCCCTGCCACCAACACGCCGGCGGCGCAGCTGCGCGACTGCGCCTACGACCTGGTGCGCGTGCTGGACGAGTCCGGCAACGCGGTAGGCGAGTGGAACCCGCAGCTGGGCGCCGAGACCCTGCGCAAAGGCCTGCGCGCCATGCTGCTGACCCGCGTATTCGATGAGCGCATGATCCGCGCCCAGCGCCAGGGCAAGACCTCGTTCTACATCAAGTGCACCGGCGAGGAAGCCGTGTCGGTGGCGCAGGCCTATGCCCTCGATCCCAAGGACATGCTGTTCCCCACCTACCGCCAGCAGGGCCTGCTGGTCGCGCGCGACTGGCCGCTGGTCGACCTGATGTGCCAGATCTACAACAACACCGGCGACCGCCTCAAGGGCCGCCAGTTGCCCATCATGTACTCGGTGCGCGACGTCGGCTTCTTCTCCATCTCCGGCAACCTCGGCACCCAGTTTCCGCAGGCGGTGGGCTGGGCCATGGCCTCGGCCTACAAGCACGACACCCGCATCGCCGCGGCCTGGGTCGGTGACGGCACCACGGCGGAAGGCGACTTCCACCACGCCCTCACCTTCGCCGCCGTGTACCGCGCGCCGGTGGTGCTCAACGTGGTCAACAACCAGTGGGCCATCTCCTCCTACCAGGGTTTCGCCGGCGGTGACGAGACCACCTTCGCCGCGCGCGCCGTGGGCTACGGCCTGCCCGGCCTGCGCGTCGACGGCAACGATTTCCTCGCCGTCTACGCCGTCACCCAATGGGCCGCGCAGCGCGCCCGTGACAACCACGGCCCGACCCTGATCGAGCTGTTCACCTATCGCGCCGCCGCCCACTCCACCAGCGACGACCCGTCCAAGTATCGCCCCGAGAACGAGGCCGAGAAATGGCCGCTGGGGGATCCCATCGCGCGCCTTAAGCAGCACCTGATCCGCATCGGCGAGTGGAGCGAGGAGCAGCACGCCGCCCTGACCACCGAACTGGAAGAGCATGTGAAAGCGGCGCAGAAGGAAGCGGAGAGCAAGGGCACCCTCGGCACCCAGCCGGCCAGCCCCAGCACCATGTTCGAGGACGTGTTCAAGGACATGCCTTGGCATTTGCGCAAGCAACGCCAAGAGGCAGGGTACTAAGCTCGCAGCTCCCATGAGGCCGCTGGAGAATCCGCGGCTTTGATCCACAGAATTCTGATTTGTGAGGTTTGCTCAGTATGAACAGAGCACTAATTGATTCTCCGGCTATATCGGCGCTGGCCTGTCTGCGGCGCGCTGCGCTTGGGCTTCACTCTCCCCATGGAACAACCATGGGGCTCGCTCCAGCCCGGCGCGCATCACGCCTCGACGTACGGCCAGCACTCGATCCCCTCATGGGAGCTGCGAGCTAATGGCGACGATGAATATGATTCAGGCCATCAACTCCGCCATGGACGTGATGCTGGCGCGCGATCCCGACGTGGTGATCTTCGGCGAAGACGTCGGCTACTTCGGCGGCGTGTTCCGCGCCACCGCCGGCCTGCAGCAGAAGCACGGCCGCACCCGCGTTTTCGACACGCCGATCTGCGAGGCCGGCATCATCGCCACCGCTATCGGCATGGGCGTCTACGGCCTGCGCCCGGTGGCGGAGATCCAGTTCGCCGACTACATCCTGCCGGCCTTCGACCAGCTGGTGTCCGAGGCCTCGCGCCTGCGCTACCGCTCCGGCGGCGAGTTCTGGGCGCCGATCACCGTGCGCACGCCCTGCGGCGGCGGCATCTTTGGCGGCCAGACCCACAGCCAGAGCCCGGAGTCGATCTTCACCCACGTCTCCGGCCTGAAGACCGTGATGCCGTCCAATCCTTACGACGCCAAGGGCCTGCTGATCAGCGCCATCGAGGAAGACGATCCGGTGATCTTCCTCGAGCCCAAGCGCATCTACAACGGCCCTTTCGACGGCCACCATGACCGCCCGCTCACCTCCTGGGCCAAGTACCCGCAGAGCGAAGTGCCGGAGGGCTACTACAAGATCCCGCTGGGCAAGGCCGCGGTGGTGCGCGAAGGCAGCGCCGCCACCATCCTCACCTACGGCACCATGGTCCATGTCTCGCTTGCTGCCGTCGCCGAGTCGGGCCTGGACGTGGAAGTGATCGACCTGCGCACCCTGTTCCCGGTCGACGTCGAAACCATCGAAGCCTCGGTGAAGAAGACCGGTCGCTGCGTCATCGTCCACGAAGCCAGCCGCACCTCGGGCCTCGGCGCCGAGCTGATGGCTCTGGTGATGGAACACTGCTTCCATCATCTCGAAGGGCCGGTGCAGCGCGTCACCGGCTGGGACACGCCGTACCCGCACGCCTTCGAGTGGCAATACTTCCCCGGCCCCGACCGCGTGCGCGCGGCGCTGGCCCTCGTCATGGAGAGCTGACATGGGCCAGTTCACGTTCAAGCTGCCGGATATCGGCGAAGGCATCACCGAAGCCGAGATCGCCACCTGGCGCGTCGCCGTCGGCGATACCGTCAAGGAAGACCAGCCCCTGGTCGATGTGCTGACCGAAAAGGCCGCGGTGGAAATCCCCTCGCCTTATGCGGGCAAGGTGATCGAGCTGAAGGGCAACCCCGGCGACTTCGTGCCGGTGGGCTCGATCATGGTGGTGCTGGAAGTGGCGGGCGAGGGCGCGGCTGAAGAACCCGCCGCCGCTCCCGCCGCGAAGGAAAAGCCGGCGAAGCCGGCGTCAGCGCCTGCTCCAGCCGCAGCGCAGGCGACGGCCCCTGCGCCGGCGGCGCAGGCCGTCAGCGCGCCCGTGCCCCTGGTGCCGCGCAGCGAAAGCGAGAAGCCCCTGGCCACGCCGGCGGTGCGCCAGCGCGCCCGCGACCTCGGCATCCAGCTGTCCTATGTGCCCGGCAGCGGCCCCGCCGGCCACATCACCCACGCCGACCTCGATGCCTTCATCGCGCGCAAGCCGGTCAGCGGCGCCGTGGTCTCGAACACGCGGCAAAAACGCGAAGGCGTGGAGCAGATCAAGATCATCGGCCTGCGCCGCAAGATCGCCGAGGCGATGCAGCGCTCCAAGCAACGCATCCCGCACTTCGCCTACGTCGAGGAAGTGGATGTCACCGAGCTGGAAGCCCTGCGCACCCATCTCAATGACAATCGCAAACCCGATCAGGCCAAGCTGACCCTGCTGCCCTTCCTGGTGCTCGCCCTGGTGCGCGCCGTGCCGGATCATCCGGAAGTGAACGGCACCTTCGACGACGAGGCCGGCATCGTGCACCGTCCCGCTGCGCTGCACATCGGCATCGCCGCGCAGACCCCCAACGGCCTGGTGGTCCCGGTGATCCGCCACGCCGAAACGCTCGACCTGTGGCAGGCCGCCGCCGAGATCAAGCGCCTGGCCGAGGCCGCGCGCAGCGGCAAGGCCAGCCGCGAGGAACTGTCCGGCTCCAGCATCACCATCAGCAGCCTGGGACCGATGGGCGGCATCGTCTCCACCCCGGTGATCAACGCCCCGGAAGTGGCCATCGTCGGCGTCAACAAGATGGTCGAGCGCCCCGTGGTGCGCAATGGCCAGATCGTCACGCGCATGATGATGAACCTGTCCTCCTCCTTCGACCATCGCATCGTCGACGGCTGGAACGCGGCCGAGTTCATCCAGCACATCAAGCGCCTGTTCGAGAATCCCGCAACGCTGTTCATGGATTGAAGCAATGGCCAAGACCATCACCACCAAGGTCCTCGTTGTCGGCGGCGGTCCCGGCGGCTATGTCGCCGCCATCCGCGCCGGCCAGCTAGGGCTTGAGACCATCCTGGTCGAGGAAGACCGCCTCGGCGGCACCTGCCTGCTGCGCGGCTGCATTCCTTCCAAGGCCCTGATCCACGCGGCGAGCAAATTCCACGAGCTGGGCCACGCCGGCAACATCGGCATCACCCTGCCGCAGGCGCCGACTTTCGATATGGCGAAAGCGGTGAGTTGGAAGGACGGCATCACCGGCAAGCTCAACAGCGGCGTCACCGGCCTGCTGGCCAAGGCCAAGGTGCGCACCGTCAACGGCCGCGCCGCGTTCAGCGACGCCAAGACCTGCACCGTCGAAACCGCCGAAGGCCCGCAGATCATCAAGGCCGAGCACGTCATCCTCGCCACCGGCTCCAAGCCGTCCGAACTGAAGAGCCTGCCCTTTGGCGGCGATGTGCTTTCCTCCACCGAAGCCCTGTCGCTGAGCGAGCTGCCCAAGCGCCTGGCCGTGGTCGGCGCCGGCTACATCGGCCTGGAGCTGGGCATCGCTTTCGCCAAGCTCGGTAGCCAGGTCACCGTGGTCGAGGCGCAGGATCGCATCCTGCCGCTGTACGACACCGAACTGACCCGTCCGGTCGAGCGCTGGCTGAAGAAGAACGGCGTCACCGTGCGCCTCAAATCGATGACCACTGGCCTGGCCGGCAAGGGCAAGAGCCTCAAGCTGCAATACCAGTCCGCCGACGGCAGCAGCCAGGAAATCCCCTGCGACAAGATCCTGGTCACCGTCGGCCGCCGGCCCAACACCCAGGGCTGGGGACTGGAGAACATGGCCGTCGACCTGGCTGGCCCTTTCGTCAAGGTCGACGAGCAATGCCGCACCTCGATGCGCAACGTCTGGGCCATCGGCGACCTCGTCGGCGAGCCGATGCTGGCGCACAAGGCCTCCAAGCAGGGCGAGATGGTGGCCGAGATCATCGCCGGCCAGAAGCGCAGCTTCGATCACGTCTGCATTCCGGCCGTGTGCTTCACCGAACCGGAGATCGTCAGCGCCGGCCTCAGCCCGGAGCAGGCCAAAGCCGCAGGCCATCAGATCAAGATCGGCATGTTCCCATATGCCGCCAATGGCCGCGCCATGACCATGGAAGGCGGCAGCGACGGCGGCTTCGTGCGCGTCGTCGCGCGAGCCGACAACCATCTGCTGCTGGGCATCCAGGCTGTAGGCGCGCATGTTTCCGAGCTGTCGGGAGAGTTCGCGCACGCGCTGGAAATGGGCTCGCGGCTGGAGGACATCGCCGGGACCATCCATGCGCATCCGACCTTGGGCGAGGCTCTGCCGGAAGCGTCGCTGGCCGCGTTGGGGCATGCGCTGCATATCTGAAAGATCGGGTGCATGCCGCCCACCCCGGCACCGTCATTCCCGCGCAGGCGGGAATCCAGTTTTCCTTCGGTGAGCTGCGGTCTTGGGTGGAGTGCTGTCTTTGCGCTGAAACTTCAGCATGCACGCCAAGGTTTCAGCGCAAAAAGCCCGTCAACGCAACTCGCGCCCAACCGCCGCCGGCACCCCCGGCTCATGCAACCGCCGCACCACATACAGCGGTCGCTGCTTCGTCTCCATGAAAATGCGCCCCACGTACTCGCCCAGCACGCCGATGCTGAGCAGATTGATCCCGCCAAAGAACATCACGGCGACGATCAACGAGGCATAACCTGGGACATCAGTGCCGAGGATCATGGTGCGTATCAGGATGAAGCTGCCGTAGAAGAACGAAACGGCGGCGATGACTATGCCGACATAGGTCCATAGCCGCAGCGGAAACGAGCTGAACGAGGTAATGGCCTGGATCGCCAGGCTGAGCAGGCGGCGGTAGTTGAATTTGCTTTCACCGGCGGCGCGCAACGGCCGCTCGTGCTCGATCAGATGCTGGCGGAAGCCGACCCAGGCGAACAGGCCCTTGTTGTAGCGGGTGCGCTCGGGCAGTGCCAGGAAGGCCTCGATCACCACCCGGTCGAGCAGGCGGAAGTCGCCGGCATTGGGCACGAAGCGCATCTCGGAAACGGCGTTGAGCAGGAAGTAGAAGGCGCGCGACAAGCCGCGGCGCAGCAATGTGTCGGTGTTGCGGTCGGCATGCACCGCCACCACGGTTTCATAGCCTTCGCGCCACTTCGCCAGCATCTGCGGGATCAGCTCGGGCGGGTCCTGCAGATCGGCATCCAGGGTGATGGCGCAGGCGCCCCGGCAATGCCACAGGCCGGCAGTCAGGGCCGCCTCCTTGCCGAAGTTGCGCGACAGGTCGACCACCCGCAGCTGCGGGATCGAGGCTTGCAGCCGCAGCAGGCCTTGCAGTGTGTTGTCGGCGCTACCGTCGTTCACCACCACGATCTCGAAATGGGCGGTGGCGGCGTCCATGATCGGCAGCAGCGTGCCGAACAGGAAATCCAGCCCGGCGCTCTCGTTGTGCACCGGGATCACCAGGCTGACCTCGGGAGGGCCGGAATCCCCAGCCTGCCGCTGCGGCTGTGCGAGACTGTCGCTCACGGCAGTGTGATACCGGGGGTCCGAAGAGCCGGGGCAGGCCGCTGGGTGCTCACTTCACGCTCCTTGTTGGATGCTGGCCACAGCTGCCGCGGCCTTGCCTGAATTATAGGTGCCGCGGCCGGCGCTGTATGCGGCATGCGGCCCTGCCGCGCTATATTGGCACGACTGTCCGTGAACCGCGCCCGCCGGGGCAGGCACGGCCTTCATCGATCCGGAGCCGCATGAGCGCTGCAGGGGGTTTAAATTCGAGGGGATCCTTCCTCTCCAACATCAGCGTCCAGGCGAAGCTGGTTCTCGCCTACGGCCTGGTGCTGGCGATGTTCACCTTCACCTGTCTGACGGTGTACGAGAACAGCACCGAGCTGACCGATTCCCGCGCCCTGGTGCGGCATACCTATACGGTGATCGCGCACCTGGACGAGTTGAAGATCGCCATGCTGCAGCAGCGCATCGATCTGGTGACGGCGACGCGCGAGCCGGCTTACCTGGCTCGCTATGAAGTGGCCAGGCAGAGCTTCCAGCACAACTTCGAGGACGCCAAGCAGCTCACCATCGACAACCCTTCGCAGCAGCAGCGCCTCGACCTGATCGAGGCGACGATGGGCGGCTGGTACAGCTCGATCGCGCAACCCCTGGTCGCCCGCGCCCAGGCCCAGCTGGCCGGCGAGCCGGTCCCGCCGGTGACGCCCGGTTCATCCCAGTACGGCTATTCCGAGCTGGAAAAGGTCGCCGCCCTGCTGCAGGACGCCGTGCAGGAGGAGCTGGGGCTGCTCAAGGATCGGATCGGGGTGGTGGACCACAGCACCAGCCGCCTGAAGATTTCGGTGCTGGTGATGCTGGTGCTGGGCCTGTTCGTCGGTGCGGTGACGGTCCTCTTCACCCGTCGGCAGGTGACGGATCCGATCGTGCACCTGACCCGGTTGATGGACCGCCTGGCCGCCGGCGATACCGCTATCGAAGTGCCGAACACCGCCCAGCGCGACGAAATCGGCGCCCTGGCGCGCGGCCTAGAGAGCTTCCGCAGCATCAAGCAGAAGGCCGACAGCGAGAATTGGGTGCGGCAGCATTTGCTCGACATCAACGCCGGCCTGCAGCCGACCGCCACGATCGACGAGTTCGGCGAAATCCTGTTGTCCAGTCTGTGCCACCTGCTGCGCGCCGGATACGGCGCCTTCTTCGCCTGGGACGATGCGCAGCAGCGCCTGTTCCTGCGCGCCGGCTTCGGCTATTCCGGGCACGCCAATCTGCCGCAGAACTTCAGGCTGGGGCAGGGCCTGGTGGGGCAGTGCGCCCGCGACGGCCAGGCGATCGTGCTGGCACCGGTGCCGGAAAACTACCTGCGCATCGGTTCGGCACTGGGCGAAGCCACGCCCAGCTGCCTGATGGTCTACCCGCTGAAGGGGCGCGGCATTCTCGGCGTGATCGAGCTGGCCGGATTCGAAGTGCCCGGAGCCGATCAGCAACAACTGCTGACGGAGCTGCTGCGCAGCGCCGGCCTGCAGCTGGACGCCATCGTCAATGCCGAACGGACCCGCGTGCTGCTGGCGCAGGCGCAGGCCCAGACCGAGGAGTTGCAGGCTTCGGAAGAAGAGCTGCGCGCCACCAATGACGCGCTGCAGGACAAGAACCAGCTGCTGGAGCAGCAGCGCACCCAGCTGCAGGAGTCGGAGTCGGCGCTGACCGCCCAGGCTGAGGAGCTGCGCGCCACCAACGAGGAGCTGGAGGAAACCGGCCGCATCCTCAACGAATCCAACACTCAGCTGGAGCAGACCCGGCAGGCGCTGGAGCAGAAGGCGACGGAGCTGGCGCGCGCCAGCCAGTACAAGTCCGATTTCCTCGCCAACATGTCGCACGAGCTGCGCACGCCGCTGAACAGCGTGCTGATCCTGGCGAAAAGCCTGGCCGACAACGAGGAAGGCCACCTCAACGACGACGAGACCGAATCGGCGCGGGTGATCCACGACAGCGGCACCCATCTGCTGCAGCTGATCAACGACATCCTCGACCTGTCCAAGGTCGAGGCCGGCAAGATGGAGGTGCTGGCCGAGGAGGTCGCCATCGCCGACGTGCTCGGCATCAGCGAGCGCCGCTTCCGGCCGGTGGCGAAACAGCGCGGCCTGGCGCTGCGGGTGGAGCAGGCCGAGGGACTGCCGCAGACCCTGCGCACGGACAGCGCCAAGCTGCAGCAGATCCTCACCAACCTGCTGTCCAACGCCTTCAAGTTCACCGAGCACGGCCGCGTCACCCTGCGCCTGCGCCGTCCGGACAGCGTCCCGCCGGGCGCTCCGGATCTGTCGCCGACGCAGGCGCTGCTGTTCGAAGTGCTCGACACCGGCATCGGCATCCCGCAGGAAAAGCTGGACAAGATCTTCGCCCCGTTCGAACAGGTCGACGCCTCCACCTCGCGCAAATACGGCGGCACCGGCCTGGGCCTGGCGATCAGCCGGCGCATGGCGCGCCTGCTCGGCGGCGATCTGCAGGTGAGCAGCACGGCCGGCGAAGGCTCGGTCTTCCAGCTCTATCTGCCGCAGCGCTTCGCCGGAACCGCCGCCGAGCCGTCCACAGCGGCGCCCGCCGACCGGCCGGGCACGGCGCAGTCTGCGCTCGAGGCACTGCCGCCGCTGGCGCCCGCTGCGCCGGGTCCGGCCCCGGCAATCCTGGTGATCGAGGATGACGTGGTCTTCGCAAAGGTGCTGGCGGGCACGGTGCAGAAGCGCGGCTATCGCGTGCTGCTGGCGCACGATGCGGCCACCGGCCTTACGCTGGCGCGGCAGCTGCCGATGGCGATCCTGCTCGACATCCACCTGCCGGACATGGATGGCTGGCAGGTATTGCAGAAGCTCAAGGCCGATGCCGCCACCCGGCATATCCCGGTGCACATCGTTTCCGGCGTGGACGAAAGCGCTCGCGGCATCCAGCTCGGCGCGGTCGGCTATCTGGTCAAGCCGGTCAGCCGGGAGTCGATCAACCAGGCGCTGGACCAGGTGCAGCGCGCGGTGTCGCGGCCGGCGCGGCGCCTGCTGGCGGTCGGCGGCGACGCGGCGCTGAGCGCTTCGATCCTGGAACAGCTCGGTTCCAGGGATGCCTCGCTGGACACCGTCGCCAGCGGCGCCGAGGCGCTGGCCTGGCTGGCGCAACAGAGCTGCGATTGCCTGGTGCTGGGCTTCAAGCTGCCGGACATGAGCGCCTTCGATTTCCTCGACGCCGCGGCGCAGCGTGGTCCCCTGCCGCCGGTGGTGGTCTATGCCGAGCGCGAGCTGAGCCAGGACGAAGTGATGCGCCTGCGCGCCCATACCGACAGCATCGTGGTGCGCGGCGCCCGGTCTGAGGAGCGCCTGCTCGACGAGGTCAGCCTGTTCCTGCACAGCCTGCGCACGTCGGCCGGCCGCGCCGCGGCGGTGCAGACGCAGACCGAGGCCGCCGACCTGGCCGGGCGCACCGTGCTGGTGGTGGACGACGACATGCGCAACATCTTCGCCCTGTCCAAAGTGCTGCGCGCGCGCGGCCTCAACGTGCTGATGGCGCAGGACGGGCCCAAGGCGCTGGCCCAGCTGGAGCAGCGCGAGGGCAAGATCGACGCGGTGCTGATGGACGTGATGATGCCCGGCATGGACGGCTACGAAACCACGCGGCGCATCCGCGGCCGCGCCGACTGGGCCGGCATCCCGATCATCGCCGTCACCGCCAAGGCCATGCCGGGCGACCGCGAGAAATGTCTGGAAGCCGGCGCCAACGACTACCTGACCAAGCCGATCGACATGGACAAGCTGCTGTCGCTGCTGCGCACCTGGATTCGCAAG
>FTIF01012246.1_pt1 | contig 27936 bp, 19 predicted proteins | sample 1658001 | NCBI WGS metagenome assembly FTIF01 (sample SAMEA3914789, study PRJEB12502) | metagenome | biome: forest; material: soil | place: Canada | collected 2011-07-03 | depth 0.3 m | reverse complement strand
TACGCCGACCATGACGGGAAAAGCAAACACCAACGGTCAAACTCAAAGGCCGTTGGTATTACGCCCAGATCAATCCAGACGGGGGTGCGCCCCCTCCGTCACGGGGCTTCGCCCCGCGCCACCTCCCCCGCGCTGCGCGCAAGGGATGAGAAGAGGCGACGTCAACCAGGACCGGCCAAGGGCGGCAGCCTTTGCCACTGACCGCTGGGGGTTCCGCCCCTCCATCGCCGTCAACACCGCGCTCGTCGCGGCGATTCATGCCGTGAAGATCAAGCCGCACCAGGCCTTCAGGAAAAAAACCGCGTCCATAGTCTCGCTGCTCGCTGGCGCGCGATGACGTGCGGCCCGCAATCGCCCTAGATGTGCAGCCCCATCTTGTCCAGAGCCGGGGGCTCGGCGCCCCCCATCACCCGCGCCAGGGCCGCGGTCAGGTCGTCGGGCGCATAGGGCTTGGCGAGGAAGATGCTGTCGAGCGGCAGGTCGGACAGCTGGGTTTCAGCGAGGCCCGACATGACGATGATCTTCACCGGCGGCCAGCGATGGCGCACATGATGGGCCAGGCGCAGGCCATCCATCGAGCCGGGCATTTTGATGTCGGTCAGCAGGATTTGAATATCGGGATGGAGATCCAGAAGGGCGATCGCCTCATCTGCGTCGCCGGCGTCCAGAACGATCAGGCCCGCCCGCGCCAGCCGCTCCGCCAACTCTATACGCACCACCGCCTCGTTCTCCACGATCAGAACGGTGATGGGTTTGAGGCGCGCGGACTGTGCCATCCGTCCATAACGCAGGGTGCGCGCTTTGGGTCCCTACACACAGGAATTCAGCGCCTGAGCACGCTTGATTGATCCTGGCGCATGGTCAGCGGGCGCCGGCCGAGGCGGGCGGCTCCGTCCGCACATGCACCACCGCGAACCGGTCGGCATAGAGCCTGCGCCACCCCGGCCGGGTGTCCATCAGAGCCACCGCCGGCGCGCCCGGCGGCAGGATGGTCCAGGCGATCCCATAGCGGGTCAGCGCCTGGTCCAGGGCGACCGGGTCAGGGCTGGTGATCTGATAGTAGCGGCGCATAAAGGCGTCGCCGAACAGGTCGGTGCGGCCGTCGACGAACGGGCGCACGCCGCGGAAGATCAGATAGCCGCCGAAGCCGTAATCGTTGAGCACGGGCCGGGCGCGCAGGGCCGGGGGCACATGCTCCAGGGCCGCACCGGGCGTTGTCGGGCCGTCTGGGCGAGTCAGGGGCAGAGCCCCGCGGGCGGCGATCAGGGCCAGGGCTAGCCCGGCCAGGGCCAGTCCGGCGCCAGGCCGTGCGGGCCGCGCCTCAGGTCGTGGCTGACCCAGGGCGGCGGCGAAAGGCTCGGCCAGCAGCAGGGCGGCCACCAGGGCTGCGATCATGATGTGGCGGTTGTGCTGCAAGGCCATGTGCAACAGGCCGATCAGCATCATCAGGCGGATGGGGCGCACCTTGGCCCCGCGCGACAGGCCGACGAACAGGGCTACGGCCAGGGCGATCTCGAACGGGCCCGGCTTGGAAAAGTCGGTGGCCCGCCACTCGTCGATCCCGGCCAGGGACGTCATGCCCATCAGCTTGAACGGGAATATCAGGCCCATTGGCCCCTGGGGCGTGATCGAAGCGGCGGCGAGGCAAGCCAGCCCGAACAGGCCCCAGTCGCGCAGCACGCGCCAGCGGTCCGCGGTCGGCGCTTCATGCAGCGCTTCCAGGGCGAAACCGGCGAGCAACAGAAACCCGAACACGAAACTGCCATGCAGATTGGCCCAGAGCAGCATCAGGCCGGAGGCCGGCAGCGGCGGCGCGCGTCCCGCCGCGCGGGCCTGGAGCAGGGCGACGGTCCAGGCGACCACAAGCGGCAGGATCAGCACATGCGGCCGGGCCAAGAGGTTCGGGGCGGCGCAGGCCAGGGCCAGGGCCAGGGTCAGGGCCAGGCTGAGCCCGGACAGATAGCGGCGCAGGCCGCCCGTCAGCAGCAGGGCCAGGCCCGCCAGGGCGACGCCATAGAGGGTGACGACCCCGCACCAGCCGCCCAACCGGAACGCCGCGGCCATCAGCACCTCGGACAGCCACTCATGAGCCTGCCAGGGCGCGCCGGCGCGGGTGAAGGAAAAGGGGTCGGTGTGCGGGACCTGGCCGTGGCCGATCATCCAGTCGCCGGCCGCCAGGTGCCAATAGGTGTCGCCGTCATTGAGCAGGCGCGGGTCGAACAGCGCCACCGCCAACAGCAGCAGGGCCGCCCCCGCGCCGATCAGCCAGCCGGACTCGGCGAAGGCCGCGCGCCCGGGTTGGGCGCGTGTCGCGGGGGGCGGCGTGGAGGCGGTCTCGGCCATGGGCCGACCCTGGGATAGAGACCTGAAAGGCCTGTTAACACTGGCGCGGCGCGCTCAGCCCGTTTCGCATGCGCGTTGGCCAGATCCAGCGGCCGGGCGGAATCCGTTCGCGGACGCATGAATTTGCTGGGCAGACGCGGTTCGATACCGATATTTCAACCCTGAACGATCAAGAGGGGGCCAAACATGCGGATCTGGACTGGAGCGATCGCCGCGGCGGCCTTGATCGTCGCTGGACAAACCGCCCAGCCCGCCCGCGCGGCCGAGGCCTGCCCCACCGCCATCGCCGGCCAGGCTTTCGACACGGCGACCGCCGGGCTGGAGCGCAAGGACGGCCTGGCGCCGGTCTATCTGGACCGCAAATGCGGGCGGATCCTGCTGGCCCTGAAGCCTTCCGGCCAGGACGGCGGCTATGGCCGGTTTTTGTACCAGGTCTATCTGCGCGGCGGCCTGGGCTCGGCCCCCGTGGGCCTGGACCGCTCCAATGCCACCGAAACCCAGGTGCTGGCCTTTCAGCGGGCCGGAAACCGGATCGTGGCCAATCTGGAGAACAGCGGCTTTCGCGGCGACGCCTCCGAGGACGAGGCGCGGGCGGTGCGCGAATCCTTCGCCTCATCCTCGATCTGGGCCGGCGAGATCATCGCCTATGGCCCGGACGGAACGGCGCTGGTGGACATTTCCAGCTTTCTCACCCGCGACGGGTTCGGCGCCGCCGACGTGCTGAAGGCCGCCAAGCAGGGGTCGTTCAAGATCGCCGCCGCCCTCAGCTATCCCGACGTAGCCGAGACCCAGGCCTTTCCGGAAAATCTGGAATTCGACGCCCACCAGACCCTGGTCAGCGACGAGCCGGGCCCGGAAGTCAGCGGCATCGTTCCAGCCCTGCACAACCTGACCCTGATGGAGCACTATTCGCTGATCAAGCTGCCGGAGGCGGGCTTTGTCACCCGGCCGTCCGACCCGCGCACCGGGGCCTTCGCCACCGTGATCGCCGACTATAGCGCGCCCCTGGGCGACCCGCTGGTGATCCGCCTGGCCCACCGGTTCCGGCTGGAAAAGACCGACCCGGCCGCCGCGCGCTCGCCGGTGAAGAAGCCCATCGTCTTCTATGTGGACCGCGCCGCGCCCGAGCCTGTCCGCTCGGCCTTGATGGAGGGCGCCGCCTGGTGGGCCCAGGCCTTCGACGCCGCCGGCTTCGTCGACGCCTTCCAGGTCAAGCTGCTGCCCGAGGGCGTAAGCCCGCTGGACGCCCGCTACAATGTGATCAACTGGGTGCACCGCCAGACCCGCGGTTGGTCCTATGGCATGAACATCATCGACCCGCGCACCGGCGAGATCGTCAAGGGCGCGGTGCTGCTGGGCTCGCAACGGGTGCGCCAGGACCGGCTGATCTTCGAGGGGCTGGCGGGGGCGGACAAGACCAGGACCGGCGCCCAGGACGATCCCGTCCGCGTCTCGCTGATGCGGCTGCGTCAGCTGTCGGTGCACGAAACCGGCCACGCCCTGGGCCTGGAGCACAATTTCGCCGGCAGCGCCTTTGGTGACCGCGAATCGGTGATGGACTACCCGCCGCCGCGCATCCGGATCGTCAATGGCCAGTTCGATTTCACCGACGCCTACAGGATCGGGGTCGGCGCCTGGGACCGTTTCGCCATCCATTGGCTTTATGATCAGGCCGCGCCGGGCAAGGACCAGGCCGCCGAACTGACGCAGATCGTCACCGACGGCTACGCCCACGGCCTGAAGTTCGTTTCCGACCCCGACGCCCGGCCCACCGAGGCGGCCAATCCGGCGGGCGCCCTGTGGGACGACGGGGCCGATTCGGTGGCCGAGCTGGCCCATGTGCTGGAGGTGCGCAAGATCGCCCTGCAGAGGTTCGGGGTCGGCAATCTGCCGGCCGGCGCCCCGACGGCGGATCTCAAGCGGATCATCGTGCCGATCTACCTGTTCCACCGCTACCAGGTGGACGCCGCCACCAAGAAGATCGGAGGGGTGGACTTCGCCTATCCGATCAAGGGCGACACCGGACCGGCGGCTCGGATCGTTCCGGGCGGCGAACAGCGGCTGGCGCTGGCCGCCGTGCTTGGGACCTTGGACCCCGCGATGCTGGACCTGCCGGCGCCGCTGATCGACCTTCTGTCGGCCGGCGAGCCGATCGAGCGGGACAAGGCCTATGACATCGAGGTGTTCGGCTCCTCGCGCACCCCGGTGTTCGACCTGTCGACCGCCGCCGAGGCCGCGGCCGACATCACCCTGGGGGACCTGCTCAATCCCGCGCGGCTGAACCGGGTGGCCGACATGGGCGCCCGCGACCCGGCCCAGCTGAACCTGGGCGAGCTTTTGCGGCAGACCGTCGCCCAGGCCTTTCCGACCGTCAGCGACGGCGGGTCGCGCGGGGTGGTGCGGCGGCGGGTCCAGGCGCGGCTGGTGGTCAAGCTGGCCGCCGATCTGCAGGACAACAGCCTGTCGCCGGCGGCCGCAGCCCAGATCCGCCAGGCCCTGACCGAACTGGGACGTCGCCTGGACGCCGCCAAGGGCCTGGACGGCGCCGATACCGCCGAGGCGCGCTACCTCGCCGCCATCCTGCTCGATCCGGCGCCGACCCGTCTGAAGGCCTTGGCCGAGCAGGACAAGGCCCGCGACGTGGCCCCGCCACCGGGCATGCCCATCGGCGGCCAGGGCGAGGACTGCTGGCTATGCGCGCCGGCGGCCCTCGGTGACTGACCCATTTGTCCGCCGTTTGGCGATTTGAGGAGGACTTGTCGATGCGATCCATCTTGATGGCGGCCGGCCTGGCCCTGGGCGCCCTGCCCGGACTGGCCCAGGCTCAGAACGCGGTCACGCCGACCCTGAGGCCCGATCAGGTCGCTTTTCACGCTCTGTACAAGGAGCTGGTGGAGACCAACACCACCCTGTCCTCGGGCAGCTGCACCGCAGCGGCTGAGAAGATGGCGGCGCGGCTGAAGGCGGCCGGCTATGCCGACGCCGACCTCCACCTGTTCGCCGCCGACGGCCACCCCAAGGAAGGCGGCCTGGTGGCCGTGCTGCACGGAACCGACCCCAAGGCGGCGCCCATGCTGCTGCTGGCCCATATCGATGTGGTCGAGGCCAAGCGGGAGGACTGGGCGCGCGATCCCTTCACCCTGGTGGAGGAGAACGGCTATTACTATGCGCGCGGCTCCAGCGACGACAAGGCCGAGGCCTCGGTCTGGGCCGACACCCTGGTCCGCTTCAAGCAGAGCGGCTTCAAGCCCCGGCGGGATGTGAAAATGGCCCTGACCTGCGGTGAGGAGACCGCCAGCGCGTTCAATGGCGCCCACTACCTGGCCACCCACGAACGCGCCTTGATCGATGCGGCCTTCGCCCTGAACGAGGGCGCCGGGGGGCGGCTGGACGCGGCCGGCAAGCCGATCGCTCTGAATATCGAGGCCGGCGAGAAGTTCCCGCAGGACTATCGGCTGGAGGTGATCAATCCCGGCGGCCATTCCTCGCGCCCGTCCAAGAACAACGCCATCTACCACCTGGCCGGCGGGCTGGTGCGGATCAGCCAATATGATTTCCCGGTGGCGTTCACCGACGCCTCCACCACCTATTTCGCCCGCATGGGCCCGATCGTCGGCGGGGAGATGGGCGCGGCCATGACCGCCATCGCCAAGGACCCCAAGGACGCCAGGGCCGCCGCCGTGATCGAGACCGACCCCGGCTATAACGGCATGCTGCACACCACCTGCGTCGCCACCATGCTCGACGCCGGCCACGCCACCAACGCCCTGCCCCAGCGCGCCCGGGCCAATATCAACTGTCGCATCTTCCCGGGAACCAGCGCCGAACAGGTGGCGGGCGCCCTGACCCAGATCGTCGCCGACCCCGAGATCAAGGTCAGCCTGATGGACGCCCGCAGCGAGGTGACCAAGGCGCCGCCGCCCCTGACGCCGGACATCATGAAGCCGATCGAGACCGTGGCGGGCAAGATCTGGCCGGGCGTGCCGATCATCCCGGTGCTGACCGCCGGGGCCACCGACGGCGCCTTCATGAGCCCGGTGGGCATCCCGACCTACGGCGTCACCGGCATGTTCGGCGACCCTGACGGCAATGGGGTGCATGGGCTGAACGAGCGCATCCGCATGACCTCGCTCTATAATGGCCGCGACTTCCTCTACGAGCTGGTCAAGCTCTACGCGATGCAGAAATAGGCCGCCTAAACAGGGTGCGGATTGTCAGGGACGAGATCGGCGCATGATGACGCGAGAAGCCTGTGTTGGGCTCGATCTTGACGATCCGTTGCGGGCGCGGCGGGACCTGTTCAGCCTGCCGGCGGGCCTGATCTATCTGGATGGCAATTCCCTGGGCGCCCTGCCCCGCGCGGCCAAGGCCGCGCTGGACCGGGTGGTGGAGGTCGAATGGGGCCAGGGCCTGATCAGAAGCTGGAACAGCGCCGACTGGATCAACCTGCCCGCCCGGGTGGGCGCCAGGATCGCCCCCCTGATCGGCGCAGAGGCTGACGAGGTGATCGCCGCCGATTCCACCTCGGTCAATGTGTTCAAGCTGGTGGCCGGCGCCCTGGCCCTGCGCCCCGGCCGCAAGGTGATCGTCACCGAGCCGGGCAATTTCCCCACCGACCTCTATATGCTGCAGGGCCTGGCGGCCCAGACGCCGGGGTCGGATCTGCGGGTTGTCGAGCCGCATCAGCTGGTGGCCGCCCTGGACGAGACCGTGGCCGTGATGCTGCTGACCCATGTCCATTACAAGTCCGGCCGCATCCACGACATGGCCGCCCTCACCGCCCGCGCCCATGAGGTCGGGGCCCTGGCCCTGTGGGACCTCAGCCACAGCGCCGGCGCCCTGCCGGTGGCGCTGGACGCCGTCCAGGCCGATCTGGCCGTGGGCTGCGGCTACAAATATCTGAACGGCGGCCCCGGCGCCCCGGCCTTCGCCTATATCGCCCGGCGCCACCAGGCCGCGTTCCAATCACCCCTGACCGGCTGGATGGGCCATGCCCGGCCCTTTGACTTCAGCGACGCGTTCGCGCCCGGCGACGGCATGAAGCGCGCCCTGTGCGGCACCCCGGCGGTGTTGGGCCTGGCGGTGCTGGAGGCGGCGCTGTCGGTGTTCGATGGCCTGGACCTGGCGCAGCTGCGGGCCAAGTCCATGGCCCTGGGCGAGCTGTTCCTGGATCTGGTCGAGACCCGCTGCGCCGGCATGGGCTTTTCGCCGGTCTGCCCGCGCGAAGCCGCCCATCGCGGCAGCCAGGTCGCCTTCGCCCACGACCACGGCTACGCCATCGTCCAGGCCCTGATCGCCCGCGGCGTGGTCGGTGACTTCCGCGCGCCCGACGCGCTGCGCTTTGGCCTCACGCCGCTCTATCTGGGCTATGCCGATGTGTGGGACGCGGTGGAGCACCTGGTCCAGGTGATGTGCGGCGAGGAATGGCGCGAGGCGCGGTTCAACCTCATCTCGCCGGTGACTTAACCGCCTTGGCGCGGGGGCCAAAGGCCAATTGTCGCATCCCGAATATTCCACACACCCCAAGCCTCATCGTTAACGGCTCGAAACGACAATGCCTCAATCATGGGCGGGGTGTGACTTGGGCTTGGTGAACTTCATTTGGCCCGCGCGCCGCGCCGGACCCGTGGCTGTGATCGCCGCCCTGGCCCGGCTGGCCGTGGGCGCGCTGGTCCTGTTCGGGCTGGAGCACTGGGCGCTCAAGATCCAGCTGGGCTCGCCGGACCTGCGTTTAGGCCTGCTGGCGCTCATCGTCGCAGCCGCCGGCCTGATCCTGATCAGCAGGGTTCGAGCCGAGGCCTTGAAACCGGCGGCCGCCCTGACCCGCCATTTGGATGCCATGGCCACCGGCGACCATGACGCTGCGCCGCCGCATATGGACAAGGACGGCGCCCTGGGCGAACTCGCCAGGTCCATCGAAGGCCTTCGCAAGGCCGCCTGCGAAAGGCGCCGCCTGCGCCTCGCCCATGAAGGCGACGCCAAGACCGCCGAAGACCAGTTGCTGGTGCGCTCGGCCGAGGCTGAACAGCGGTCAGGCGAGCGGGCGGTGATCATCGACATGCTGGGCGACGCCCTGGAGCGCCTGGCCATCGGCGATCTGTCCATCCGCCTGCACACCCATTTCCCACCGGCCCTCGACCAGGTCCGCATCGACTTCAACGCGTCGATGGAAGCCCTTGGCGGCATGATGGATTCCATCCTGGAGGCCACACAGGGCGTCAGCCTGGGCGCCGGCGAGCTTTCCCAGGCGGCCGGTCGCCTCTCGTCCCGCACCGATCAGCAGGCGGCCTCCGTGCGAGACTCCGCCGGCTCGCTGGTGCAGTTGCGCGACGAGGTCGCCCGCACCACCGACTATGCCGAAGAAGTGCTGGTGGTGGCCGACTCAGCCAAGAGCACCGTGGAGGATTCCAGCACGGTGATGCAGCAGGCCAGCGCGGCGATGGTGCGCATCGAGGCCTCCTCCGGCCATATCAGCCGCATCAGCGAGGTGATCAACGAGATCGCCTTCCAGACCAACATGCTGGCCCTGAACGCCGGGGTCGAGGCCGCCCGCGCCGGCGAATCCGGCCGGGGCTTCGCGGTGGTGGCGGCCGAGGTTCGCGCCCTGTCTCAGCGCACAGGAAACGCCGCGCGGGAAATCAGCGACCTGGCCGCCAACGCCCATAAGGAGATCGCCGCGGGGGTCACCCACGTCACCGGCGCCGGCGATCTGATGACCGAGATCGTCGAGCGGGTCGGCAGGGTCAGCGAACTGGTGGTCGGCATCGCCCATTCCAGCCGCGCCCAGACCCAAAGTATCGGCGCCATCACCCACTCGGTGCGCCAGATCGACGAAATCACCCGCGACAATGTCAACATGGTGGCCGAGGCGACAAGCGCCAGCCAGGTCCTGGCCGACGAAGCCAGCGGCCTGACCACCTCCATAGCCCGCTTCAAAGGCCAGGTCGTCCTGGCCGACGATGAGCCGGGAGCGGCGGATCATTGGGCGCCGCCGGCGCGCAGCCGCGGCCGACGGGCCTAAAGCAGCCCGACGCCGGCCGTTTGATGAGGATCAAGGCGGCGCCGGGCCCGGCGGCTTAGACGCGGGGGTCGTCTCCCGCCGCAAAGCCGTCCATGCCCAGAGCGCCGCTCCAACCTGCGATTTCCGCCCAGCACCTGTCCATGGTCTTTGGCGATGGCCTCCCATCGAACGCGGGTGACGCGGAACTGCTCGCCATAGCCTGTGCGGAACCGGCCGAGGTTCTTGGGCGGCTCGGCGCCACGGCGGCGGGGCTGAGCCCGGCCGAGGCTGAGGCGCGGCTGAAAACCGGGGGACCCAACCGGGTTGCGCATGAAGGGCGGCTTTCGGCCTTCGCCGAGTTGCGCCGGGTGGCCTGGAATCCCCTGAACGGCTTGCTCTTGGCCCTGTCCCTGGCCTCATGGGGCCTCGGCGACCCCCGCGCCGCGGTCATGGTCGCCATCATGGTGGCCTTGAGCGTGGGTCTTGGCTTCGCCCAGGAGCACAGGTCAAACCAGGCCGCCGCCAAGCTCTATGAGATGGTCCGCACCCTGACCAGCGTAAAACGCCCCGGCGGAGGCGACGGCTGGATCAGGCAGCCGATCGATGACCTGGTCCCCGGCGATATCATCAAACTCTGCGCCGGCGACCTGATCCCCGCGGATCTGAGGTTGCTGTCGGCCAGGGATCTGCATGTGAATCAGGCGGCCCTGACCGGCGAATCCCTGCCGGCGGAAAAGGTCGCCGAGGCCTATCATGGCCCGCCCGGCGAGGTCCTGGACCTGCCAAATCTGGCGTTCATGGGGTCGAACGTGGTCAGCGGTTTCGCCGAGGCGGTGGTCCTCCGCACCGGCGCGCGGTCGAGCTTCGGCAAACTCGCCGCTGGCCTTGTCGGCTTGGCGCCGCCGACCAGTTTCGACAAGGGCATCAGCGCCTTCACCCGGATGATGCTGGGGGTGATCCTGGTCATGGCGCCGACGGTGTTCCTGATCAACGGCCTGACCAAGGGCGACTGGATCGAGGCGCTGTTCTTCGCCGTGGCCGTGGCCGTGGGCCTGGCGCCTGAAATGTTGCCGATGATCGTGACCGTCAACCTGGCTCAGGGCGCCATCGCCATGTCGCGCAAGAAGGTCATCGTCAAGCGGCTCAACGCGATCCAGAACTTCGGCGCCATGGATGTTCTGTGTACGGACAAGACCGGCACGCTCACCGAAAACCGGGTGGTTTTGAAGCTGCACCTCGACGTCGAGGGCGCGGTGAGCGACTTCGTCCTGACCTACGCCTATCTGAACAGCAAGTTCGAAACGGGCCTGGCCAATCTTCTGGACGCGGCGGTGCTGGAACATGCCGAGGTCGAGGATCAGGTCAAATCAGAGGGCTATTGCAAGATCGACGAATTGCCATTCGATTTTCAGCGGCGGCGGGTGTCGGTGGTGGTCGCCGACAAGAGCGACCGGCACGTGCTGATCTGCAAGGGCGCGGTGGAGGAGGTGTTCTCCTGCTGCACCCGGTATCGGCAGGCCGATCAGGAAGGCCCGTTGGACGCCGCCCATGCCGCCAAGGCCAGGGCGCTGACGGACCGGCTGAACGGCGAGGGGTTTCGCGTGGTCGCCGTGGCCTACCGGGAATTTCCGGCGGCGAAATCAGCCTATGGGATCGAAGACGAAAGCCAGCTGACCCTGGTGGGCTATATCGGCTTCCTCGATCCGCCCAAGGCCAGCGCCGGCCCCGCCATCGCCGCCCTGGTCGCCTCGGGCGTCACGGTGAAGGTGCTGACCGGCGACAACGCCGTGATCACGGGGAAGATCTGCGCCGACGTGGGCCTGGGCGGCGGTCGGATCTGCCTGGGCTCCGAGCTTGTCGGGCTGGACGACGCCGCGCTCGGCAAGCTGGTGAAAGAGGTCCATATCTTCGCCAAGCTCAACCCGGGTCAAAAGGCGCAGGTGATCTCGGCGCTCAAGGCCCAGGGCCATGTGGTCGGGTTTCTGGGCGACGGCATCAATGACGGCCCCAGCCTGAAGCTGGCCGATGTCGGCGTCTCGGTGGAAGGCGCCGTCGATATCGCCAAGGAATCGGCGGATATCATCCTTCTGGAGCAGAGCCTGGCCGTGCTGCAGGAGGGGGTGATCGAAGGTCGGCGGGTATTCGGCAACATCACCAAATATGTCCGCATGGGAGCCAGTTCGAACTTCGGCAACATGTTCAGCGTGCTGGGCGCCAGCCTGTTCCTGCCTTTTCTGCCCATGGCCCCGATCCAGGTCCTGACCAACAACCTGCTCTATGACTTCTCCCAGACGACCATCCCCACCGATCGGGTCGATCCGGACTATCTGACCGCGCCGCGCAAGTGGAAGATCGGCAATCTGCTGCGGTTCATGGTCTTCATCGGGCCGATCAGCTCGATCTTTGATTTCGCCACCTTCGGCGTGATGCTGCTTGTGTTCCACACCTGGAACAATCCCGCTCTGTTTCAGGCGGGGTGGTTCGTGGAATCGCTGCTGACCCAGACCTTGATCATCCACATTATCCGCACCGCCCGGATTCCCTTCATCCAGAGCCGCGCCAGCTGGCCCCTGATCGCCACCACGATTCTGATCTGCGCCGTGGGCATCGCCCTGCCCTACACCTGGGCCGGCCGAGCCCTCGGCTTTCAGGCGCTTCCCGGGCTCTATTGGCCGATCATCGCCGTCTTCATGCTGGCCTATGCGACCCTGACCCACCTGGTGAAAAGCTGGTTCATCCGTCGTTGGGGCTATTGACCGTCACGGAGCCCGCCTATGTTGATGCGGATCAAGGCGGCCGCGCCTGACCACGGCTCTACTGACTTTCGCCTTCGTTGGCATGTCGGAGAACAGCGGCCATGACCTATGCGACCCTGATGGTGCATGTAGAGTTGGGGCGATCGAATGCGGCCCTGCTCAAGCTCGCCGGCGACCTGGCTGAGCGGCTTCAGACCGGCGTGGTTGGCATGGCCGCGGTCCAACCCGTTCAGCTGACCTATGGCGACGGCTTTCTGGCGGGCGAGGTGGTCGAGCAGGATCGCGCGGACATCGCCGGGGAGATCGAGGCGGCCGAGGCTGAATTCCGGGTCGCCCTGAGCGGTCGCGCGCGCCACCTCGACTGGCGCGCCCAGGTGACCTTCCTGCCCCTGGCCGAGGCCCTGGCGCGCGAGGCCCGCCGGGCGGATCTGATCGTCACCGGCCTGGGCCCGCCCGGCGTCCTGTTCAATACGGCGCGCCGCGCCAATGTCGGCGACCTGGCGATGCAGGCGGGCAGGCCGGTCCTGATCGCGCCGGAAGGCGTCGAACGGCTGGAGCTTGGCCATGCGATCATCGGCTGGAAGGAGACGCGTGAGGCGCGCCGGGCGCTGGCGGACGCCATACCCCTGCTGAAACTGGCCGCGCGGGTCAGTGTGGTTGAGATCGCCGCTAGGCCGGACCTGCCCGAGGCTGGCGCGCGACTGGCGGATATCGTCCACTGGCTGAACCACCATGGGGTGACGGCCGAGGCCGAAGCCTCGGCGACCCATGGGGAGGACGCCGCCCGGCTGGCCGCCATCGCCGACCAAAAGGGCGCGGACCTGATCGTCGCCGGGGCCTATGGCCACAGCCGCCTGCGCGAATGGGCGCTCGGCGGGGTGACCCAGGATCTTCTGATGAACGCCAGGCGTTGCGCCTTGGTCTCTCACTAAGGCCACGAGAGCGAGATAAGTCGGTGCGGAGCAGGCCATGCATGCGATGGTGCTGAACACGGCGGGCGGGCGCCTGGAATGGACCGAGTCGCCGGATCGCGCGCCGGGACCGGGGCAAATCCGGGTGAAGGTCAGCGCCTGCGGCGTCTGCCGGACCGATCTGCATGTTCTCGACGGCGAGTTACCCGACCAGAAACTGCCGATCATTCCGGGACACGAAATCGTCGGGCGGATCGAGGCGCTCGGCGATGATGTCGCGGATCTGCATCTCGGCGAGCGGGTCGGCGTTCCGTGGCTGGGCCACACCTGCGGCGTCTGTCCCTATTGCCGCGGCGACCGCGAGAACCTGTGCGATGCGCCGCAGTTCACCGGCTATACCCGCGACGGCGGCTATGCGACCTCGGTCATCGCCGACGCCCGTTTCGCCTTTCCCCTGGGCGAGGCCGGCGACGATGTCGCCCTGGCGCCCCTGCTCTGCGCGGGCTTGATCGGTTGGCGTTCGCTGGTGATCGCGGGGCAAGCCCAGCGGCTCGGGCTGTTTGGTTTCGGCGCCGCGGCCCATATCGTGGCCCAGGTCGCCAAGTGGCAGGGCCGGTCGGTGTTCGCCTTCACCCGTCCAGGCGACGCGCCGGCTCAGGCCTTCGCCCGCAGCCTGGGCGCGGTCTGGGCCGGCGGGTCCGACGAAGTCCCGCCCGAGCCCCTGGATGCGGCGATCATCTATGCGACCGTCGGCGAGCTCGTCCCCCTGGCGTTGAAAGCCGTGCGCAAGGGCGGCCGTGTGGTCTGCGCCGGTATCCATATGAGCGACATTCCAGGCTTTCCCTATGCCCTGCTGTGGGAAGAGCGTCAGCTGGTTTCGGTGGCCAATCTGACCCGCCAGGACGGCCTCGACTTTCTGGGTCTGGCGCCATCGATCGGCATCGTCACCCAGACCACCCGCTACGCCCTGCAAGACGCCAACCAGGCCCTGGCCGACCTTCGCGAAGGCCGGTTCGAGGGGGCGGCGGTGCTGATCCCACCGTCCTCTTGATCTTGCTGAAAAAACCCTGGGGCCTTGCCGGTGGATGGACATCTAACCGATTAGGCTTGGGCGACCTCAACGCGGATCTGGGCGGCGCGTCGGTCCGGCGGCGGATGAAGCCGGTCAGACCAGGGCGCTGCGCAGATCGTCGACTATGACCCCGACAGGCCGGTCCGCCGCCACGCGCCGCCAGCCGTCGCCCAGATCATCAGGTTCCGTCTGAGCCAGGGCGACGGCCGCGGTGGCGTCGGAGGCGTCGTTCCTGCGCGCTTCTATCCGTGCGACGCGCACCTCCGGAGGCGCCTGAAGCCAGATTCCCACAAAGGCGCGCCCAACCGCCGCCTCGACAATGACCTGACGCATGTCTGCGCCTTGAAAGGTCGCATCGGCGACGACGCTGGAGCCGGCGTCCAACGCGTCGCGGGCGCGATCGGCCAGCGCACGATAGATGTCCTCGCGCGCGCCGCGCCGATAGGCTTCCAGGCTCAGCCGATCGGTCTCGCCCACGCCGGCCATGGCCTTGCGGATTGCGTCGGTGCGCAGAAGTCGTGCGCCGCACGGTCCCGGCAGGTCGGCCGCCACGAGCTGGGCGACGGTGGATTTGCCCGTTCCCGACAGGCCGCCGACGGCCAGTAGCCGCGGGCCTGCCCGGTGAAGCAGATCGGTCCCGAGCCGGCGATAGCGCGCCGCCTCGGCCAGGTCCTTGGCCTCGACGGCGACCGCCATCCGCACGGCGGCCCGTAGCCCCATGAACAGCGGCAAGAGCGCCAGCGCCTGTTCCGGCTGCGGAACCTCGTCCCAATAGCGGTTCATGGCCAGGTTGGCCAAGCGGGGCCATCCTCGCGCGCACAGATCCATCAACAGGAAGGCCAGATCATAGAGCACGTCGGCCGTCGCCAGGGCCGGGTCGAATTCGAGGGCGTCGAAGGGCGTGACCCGCCCTTGAAACAGACAGATATTGTTCAGGTGCAGATCACCATGGCCGTGGCGCACCCAGCCGGCCTTGCGCCTGGCTTCGATCAGGGACGATCGCCGGCTGAGCTCATGCTCGAGGGCGGCGAACAGGGCGTCCGAGGCCGGCTCGACATCCTGGGCGGCCGCGCCTTCCGCCTCGGTCCGGCGCAGCCCTTGGATGATCCTGTGGTAGTCCGCGGCGTGGCCGGTTTCGCGTCGGGGTTCGAGCGAGGCGTGGAAGCCGGCGATGACGTGGGCCAGTTCGCCCACCTGCTCCGCGGTCAGCCGGCCGGCGGCGGCGATCTCGCTGAGCAGGGCGCCGTCCGGGAACCGCTGCATGACCACGACCCAGTCCGCGGTTCGCCCCGCGCCGTCGAGCGCGATCTTGCCGTTTTCGTCGCGAGTCACCGCGGACACCGCCTCATAGACGCCCGGCGCCAGTTTCCGGTTGACCGACAATTCCGCCTCGCAGGCCCGCCGGCGCTGTTCCAGGGACGACATGTCCGTAAACGGATGATGCAAGCCTTTCTTCAGCTTGTAGACCCGCGCCTTGTCCAGGAAGACGTGAGACATGTGCGTGTCTATGCGCTTCAGCGGCGCGCCGCCGCCCGTCGCCTGGCCGCTCTCGAACGCGGCGACGATTTCGGTCTGTTCGGGGGACGCGGTCTGTTCGGGAGACATGGGCGTTTTCAGGACCGATCTGCGCCTCGCCAGAGCGGAACGCCCAGCGAATTCGGACGATCCGTCAAGCGTTCAAGACTTGGCGCTCCAAGGCTTTGCCCCTCGTGCGCCGATCGGCCTTGATCCTCGTCAAATGCGGCCGCGAAGCTCTCCGGCCGGCCGAGGCCGGACAATCCGCTTGATTTGGATCAAGGTCGCTCCTCTCGGTTGGGACGATTTTGTCCGCGTGGCGAGCACCCCCTGTTCGCCGCACCCCCTGCAGAAGGCCCCGGCCCCCCCGGCCGGGGTCTTTTTTTTGGCATCGACTCGGGGTCTGGGACCGGGGTCTGGCCGAACGGCGCCAGGGCTGGAGGGCGAGGGGCTACCGCTATCGGACTTCTTGGGTCTGCGCCTCGGCCGCATCGCCCGACCTTAGGCGTTCACGGAATTCGCCAAGGCGGGCGCGGTAGCCTTCGGCGTCGCCATAGTCGAGAAACTGGTAATAGCGCTGATGTGGGTCGCTGACCCGCAGGGCGTGTTTGATCGGACACCAATATTGCTCGGTACGGGCGGCGATTTCCCGCACATAGCCCACAACGCCGTTGCCGTAGCCGCAATACAGGCAATTGAGGGCCTCGATCCAGTTCAGATAGGCGAGGTGACCCCGGTCCAACAGGATGTAGTCCCGCCGCCGGACGCGCGGAATGCGATAGGCCCGAAAACAGATGGCCTGGTACAGGCTCGCCCAGGCGTCGATGAGCATGAAGGGAATGATCAGCGAGTAGATCACCGGCGCGGTCACGACCACGATCAGCGACGAGCGGGCCAGGAAGCCGGCCACATTCGCGCGCAGCCGGCGGTGCTCCAGGGTGACGCCGTGCTCGAATTCGACGATCCGCGCCTTGAGGCGCCAACCCAGGATTTTGCGGCGCTGTTCAATCTCGCGGTCCAGTTCCACCTGGAGGCGGACAATCTCGCTCGCCAGTTCGTGCATGCGGGCCGTCATCGAGACTGCGTTCCTGGGGCGAAGGCCGTCCGCCATCCGCCGCCGGGTGTTCCGGCTCGGGCGCTGAGCCCCAGCTTAACCGTTGCAGGGCGCTGCGGCCATGACCCAGGTCAAAAGGCCGCGCCGCCGCCGGTGACGATGCTCAGAGCTTGAACAGCAGCCAGACCACACCGCAGAAACCGGCCACCAGAAACAGCGCAAGCATGATCTCCGCGCCGATATTGGGCGCTCTGTCGCTCTCGGACCCAAACGGGCGATGGTGGGGCGATGACATGGCATTGGCCTTTGGCTGGTATCCGAGGCTTTTCTAGCACCGTGCGACGCCGTTCACCTTGCGATGGATCAAGCCTCCAGCACATTGTCACCGTGACGACATGGGTTGCTTCGCCAGTCTCCGTGTCGCATCACGGCGGCGATTGCGGATGATATGGCGCCGGCCCGCCGGGGCGTTAAGCTGATCCAGGTCAATCCGTCCTTTTTTACTCTGACTAAAGTCTCGCTCCTCGGTGAGCGCCCACACGAATGTTTTGGGCGACCGTCAAAGGGGATAGATTGTGAAAAGGTCTCTTTATATCGCCGCGGTCGTGGCCGCATTCCTGATTCCCGCAGCCTCTGCGGTTGAGGCCCAGGACTATCAGCCGGCCAAGGCGGGAACCTGGCTGGTCGATCTTCGCGCCTCCGGCATCCTGCCCTCGACCTCTAACGGCATCAATACCGCGGCTGGCGCGGCCACGGGCCTGCATGTGAACGTGAGCGACGACTACAAGCCGACCCTGGGCTTCACCTATTTCTTCACCGATCACATCGCCGCCGAGTTGATCCTTGGGACCAGCCAACATGACATCCGCGCACAAGGCCCGGGGACCAATATCCTGGTTCACAAGACCTGGGTGCTGCCGCCGGTCCTGACCGTGCAATATCGCCCGGCCCCCGCGTCGCGCATCAACCCCTATGTGGGGGCGGGCGTGAACTACATGCTGTTCTATAGCGGCTCCAACCAGAACGGATTCACGGTCAAGACGCCCAATGGCTTCGGCTGGGCCTTGCAGGGCGGCGCCGACATCGCCCTGGCCGGACCCTGGACGTTGAACGCCGACGTCAAGAAGGTGTTTTTCGAAACCGACGCCAAGATCAATGGCGGCGCCCTGACGTCCCAGGTCCATCTGGATCCCTGGGTCGCGTCGCTGGGGATCGGCCGCAAGTTCTAAGGCGCAGCGTCCCGCGGCGATCAGGATCTTGATCTGGATCAATGGCGCCGCGGCGGGACAAGGCAATGTGCCTGTCGCGCCGAACGGCCTTCGCTGTTGCGCCTTCCCGGGTCGAGCCTTCAGGCGCTGTGGGGGGTTCGGCGACAGGACGCGCCATGAGCCATGCAGAGCCTCACCCCGCCTTCGCCGCCAACTGCGCCTATTGCGCCGCCCGGCCCCTGGGCGTCTGCGGGGCTTTGCATGAGGGCGACGCGTTTCGCGAGTTGAGGGATTCGCGCCGAGGCATGCGGGTGTTCGACGGAGGCGCGGCGATCTATCGGCAGGGCGACCCGGCGCCGGATCTGCTGAGCCTGGTTTCGGGCTGGGCCGTGCAGTACCGCGACCTTCCGGACGGGCGGCGGCAGGTTCTGAACTTTCTGATGCCCGGCGCCCTGTTCGGACATGAGCCGTCGGGCCTGCCGGGCATGAGCCATGGCGTCGACTCCCTGACCAATGCCAGCCTGTGCATGATTCCCCGTGATCGCATGGCCGCGCTGCGCGCCCGCCACACGGCGTTCAACGAGCGGTTTCTCTGGATGCGCGAGCGCGAGACCGATCTGGCCTTCGATCATCTGACCTCGCTGGGGCGACGAGACGCCCGCGAACGGGTGGCCCATCTTCTCTTCGAACTGGCGGTCCGCTCCACCGGTCAGGCGCCGGCCGCCGCCGGAGCGACGTTCAAGATCCCCTTGAGCCAGTCGCTGATCGCCGAGGCCACGGGGCTGACGGCGATTCACGTCAACCGCATGCTGCGCCGTCTTCGCGAGGAGCAGATTCTGGACTTTCGCGGCGGGGTGCTGACCGTATTCGACCCCAAGGGCTTCGCCCTCGCGGCCGGCGTCACCGATACGCTGGAGGCCCTGTGGGCCCGGCCGTCGGTCCCCGCGGTCGAACAGCCGCCGGCCAAACGGGCCTGACGCAGCCGCCTTTGCGCCGGCCGGCGGCCGAGACCTCACCGGCGCAGAAAGGCCAACTCGCCCTCGCTTCTCCACTCGGCCGACACATAGTTGACGATCAGCGATTGGCGCAGTCCACGGATCGGGCGCAGGCTGAAACCATGCCAGCTGCTGTCGGACGGAATGAAGATGAGGCCCTTGTTGCGCGCGTAAGGCGCGACCGCCACGCGGTGGTGCTGCGGCGAGGCGTCATAGATGTCGGTGCCGGCGTCCGACAGGTTCGGGTCATCGGAGAGATAGACCAGCAGGGTGAAAAGCTTCGCCCGGATGTCGCAATGCGGCTCCAGCCAGAACCCATCGACGTCCTGGCAATATTCGATGCGCAATCGCCCCTTGGCCAGGTCCGCGCCCGTGACCTCTTCCAAGGCCCGCACCACGCCCGGATCGGCGAAAAGGTCGACGGTCTCGCGGCAGACCGAGAACTCGGCCTGGTTCCGAGGCGTAAAATAGACCCGGCTGGAATTATTGCTCTCGCGGCGGCCGTCGAAAATCGCCTGCCGCGCCGGCGGCAACGGCAGGGCGGTGATCGCCTCGACGATCGTCCGCGGCAGGACATCCGCCAGCAGCCAGAACGGATAGGGCTCGCGCACGGGCGTGGCCTGGGACAGACTTGTCAGCAGATGCGCCGCGCAAGTTGGGCGGCCTGTATCGATCGCTTCACGCGCCTCCGGCATCGAGGCCCCCGAACTGCTTGACCGCCGCCGAAATCCTGTGGCGGCCCAGATTCTTGACCAGGGCCGCGTTGGACCTGAGCCAGTTGAACATGATGTAGCGGCGTGGGCCTTCGAAGGGCGCATGGCCGTGCCACGAATTGTCGGACCGCTTGAAGGCGACGAAGACGCCGCCGAGCGGGGGTATCTCGGTGACCACGCTGTCCCGATCGCCGCCGTCGCGGAACAGGCGAAGCCGGCCGCCGCCGCCGGCCCAATTCTGATCGTTCAGATAGAGCAGACAGCTGACCAGCTTGTCCTTGGAGTCGGTGTGGATGCGCCCGTCCCGCCTTTGGCAAAAGCCGCGCACGGTGATCATCAAGGCCACGTCCGAAAGGTCCATGCCGAATTTTTCGCCGATCAGCGCCGCCATCCGCGGGCTTTTGACCTCTTCGATCAGGCCTGCGAAAGCGCCGTCGCAATGGAGCGCGGAGAGTGGAAACAGGCCCGGCTTGGAGATGGGGGGAAAGTCGCGCGACACCGCATCGAGATCCGCCGGCTCAAGCACATCCGCGGCGCAAAAATATGAAAAAGGCTCGGTCGTGACCTGAGCGCCGGCTAATGCGGTGAAACGGATCAAGCCGCCCTCCACGCGTCCATTGGGAGGGATTGACCTAGGCCCGATCCGCGCCGCCGCCACTAACCTGCATCAATCGGCGATGCGCCGCCGCCAGGTCACGGCGTGGCCGCTCCCGCTATCGCCCGGTGGCGATCCAGCGATCCACCTCGGGCAGCCGAGCCTCGCGCACGGCGGCCAGATAGGTGATGCTGGCCAGCGCCTTGCGTACATCCTGGCGGGCATTGGCCGGGATGTTGCTGTCGGCGAAGGCGTTCAGCTTGTCGGCCAGGATCCGATCGGCGCCCCCGATGACCAGCCGCGGCGCGAAGGTGGCGCGGCTGTCGGGCTCCAGCAGGGCGCTGATCTTCGCCCAATTGGCCGCCACGAAATCCAGAGCCAGGGCCTGATGATGGCGCGACACAGATTGGATGATGGCCGGGGCGGTGGTCGCTGGCGGCTCGCCCGACAACGACAGCTCCAGGGCGCGCCTGACCAGGGCCGGGTCGTCGGCCCGTCCGAGCAGGCTGTAATATTCGCTCCGCTCCAACTCGCTGCGTGCGGTCTTGGCCAGACCGTGCAAGCGCTCCCAGTCGGCAGGGTTGGCGTGCTGGGCCACGATGGCCAGCACCGTGCGGCGGCCGGCGGCGTTGAGGCTGGTGGGGTCGCTGATGAAGGCCTCGAAGCGGTTGTGGGCCTCGGCGACGGTGGCGGGATCGTTCATCTGGCCCAGGGCGGTGAGGACGGAACCGCGCATCAGGGCGACATTGTCGCCCTCGCCCGGTTGCTCGTCCCAGCCGATGCGGGCCAGGCCCCGGGCGAGCACGCCACGGGCATAGGCGCGATATTTCGCTTGGCCAGGCAGGCCGTCATACAGACTGTCGAACCCGCGCAGCTGGTCGGCCAGGTGGCTCCAGACCACCGGATCCGTCCGCGAGTCCAGCCGCACCGCCAGATTCAGAAAATCGGCCACAGGCTCGTCTCCAGCCAGGGCCAGGGCGCGGCTGTCGTTCAACAGGCCGAGCTGATCGTCGGCCCCCAGCTCGCCAAACCGGGCGGTCAGGGCGGACATGCCCGCTGGGGTATAGAGGCTGCGGAAATATCCGGTCTGGCCGGCGTTGAGGATCACCGGATCACAGCCGGCCAGGTCGATCTGGCCGCCGCCAGGGCCCCCAACCACCGTCTGGCCGACGACGCCGGCCAGGATTTCCGCGGTCACCGGCACATGCCAGGTCCTGGCGGCGCGAGCAGCCTCGTCCAGCCCATAACGGCCCTGGGCCAGGGTCAGGCTTGTGCGGCCACCCTGGCAGTTGGCGCCGCCTTGCTTGATCAGCGGAACCCCGGCCTGCAGGGTGAAGTCGTGGGCGATGTCGGTGATCGGCTTGCCGGGCGAGGCCAGATCGATCTCGCGCCACAGGTCATCGGTCACCGTATTGCCATAGGCATGGGCGGCCATGTAGCGACGCACCCCGGCGCGAAAGCTGTCCTCGCCCACATAGGCTTCCAGCATGCGGATCACCGCCGCGCCCTTGTCATAGGTGATGTCGTCGAAGGCGCCGCCGGCCTGCAGCACATCGTTGATCGGCGTGATGACCGGATGGGCGCCGTCGCGGGCGTCGATCTGCATCGCCGATTCCTTGCCGTCCTGCGCCTGCAACCACACCTTCCACTGAGGATGGAAATGGTGGGTGACCTTGCTCTCCATCCACGAGGCGAAACCTTCGTTCAGCCACAGGTCGTCCCACCAGGCCATGGTCACCAGGTCGCCGAACCATTGGTGGGCCATTTCGTGGGCGATGGTGACATAGACCCCCTGGCGATCGGCCTCGGTCGAGACCCGCGGGTCGATCAGCAGGTCATGCTCGAAATAAAAGATCGCGCCCCAGTTCTCCATGGCGCCAAAGAACTGGCTGGAGCCGGGGCCGGCGATCAGGTCCAGCTTGGGCAGGGGAAAGGGCTTGCCGAAATAGGTATTGTAATAGGGCAGGATCTGCGCCGCCGCATCCAGGGCGAAGCCGGCGCTGGCGGTGTCGCCGCGCTTGACCACCACGCCGACATCCACGCCGCCGACGTCGCGATGCAGGCGTTCGAAATCACCCAGGCCGAAGAACAGCAGATAGGATGACATCTTGGGCGTTTCGGCGAAGCGCACGCTCTGCAACCCGCCGCCGAGGGACGTGGTCTGGGCGACCGGCATGTTGGACAGGGCCATCTGACCCTCGGGCACGGTCGCGGTCAGGGTGAAGCTGGCCTTGCGGCCGGGTTCGTCCCAGGAGGGGACGAAACGGCGGGCGTCTGAATTTTCGAACTGGGTGAACAGGGCGCGCCGGGTCCCGGACCCGGTCTGGTAGTCCAGCGCGAACAGGCCCGAGGCCTGCTGGAAGATCTTGCCGCGATAGTCGAGGGTCAGGCTGTAGTGGCCCGGCTTGAGGACGTGGGCGAAGCTGAAGCTGGCGGTCTGGACCTTGTCATCATAGGCGATGGCCGGCGCCGCCGCCTCGGCGCTGAGGGCGGCGTGGTCGATGACCATATCGGCGGCGTTGAGCACGATGCGGCTGGTGGGCTGATGCACGGTCAGATCGATTCGCACCTTGCCCTTGAAGGTCAGGGCCTGGGCGTCGGGTATTATGGCGATGTCGTAGTGGTCGGGCGTCACCTCGGCGGGCAGGACGATCCTCTGGCCGGCGCCGGTCGCCGGTTGGGCCAGGGCGGGCGAGGCGATGGCGGCCAGCGCGAAAAACAGGGCGGCTACACGCCCTCCACGACCTGAAAACATGACATGCCCGCGATGATTCAACCTGCCGCGGACCCTAGAGCGGGTTGAGGGAAAGTGCGAAGCGGTTTTGCGGGAATCCGGCGGTCACCCGAAACGGCCCGGCCGCCCGCTATCCCCGCCCAGGTTCTAATGTTCGTGGAAGGACCGCCAGAAGGTCTGGGTGAGGGGTTCGAACCAGTATTGCAGGGCGGTGCGTTTGCGTAAGGGGACGACCACGTCGACGGGCATGCCGGGCCTGAGGGCGTTGTCTTCGCCGGGGCCGCCGATCAGGGCCAGTTCGCTGCGCGGCACGGTGACGTCGGCGGTGAAATAGGCGCGTCCGGTGCGCTCCTCGATCACGCTGTCGGCCGAGACCCGGGTCAGCTGGCCGTGGAGGATGGGCATGTTGCGGCTGTGCAGGGCCGAGAAGCGCACCTGGGTGGCCTGGCCGACCTTGAGGTCATTGGCGTCGCGCGGGGCGACCTGGGCCTCGACCACCATGGGCAACTGGTCGGGGACGATCTCCATCATCTTCTGGCCGGGGGCGACCACGCCATTGACCGAATTGATGGTCAGGCTGACCACCGAGCCTGAGACGGGGGCCTTGGCCTCGGTGCGGGCCAGTTTCTCGCGGGCCACCTGCAGTTCGGGCTCGGCGCTCTGCAGATCCTGCTGGGCCTTGCGGATCTCGTCGGAGATCTGGCGGGCGCGTTCGTTGTCGCCCTGCAGGCTTTCCAGCCGGGTCTCGTCGGTGACCGCCTTCAGCCGGGCGATCTCGGCGGTCTGGGCCCCGGCGTCGCCCTGCAGGGAGGCGGCGGACTGCTCCAGCGCCCGCACCCGGGTCTGCGGGGCGTAGCCGCGGGCGGCCAGTTCGCGCATGCCCTTCAGTTCTTCAGTGTTCAGAGTCTGCTGGCTGGCGTTGGCCTGCAACTGGCGCTGATTGCCGATGATCTGCTGGGCCGCTTCGGCCTCGCGTTCGCGCAACGTGCCGTGGCGGGCCGCATCGGCGCCGCTTTCCGAGATCAGGGCATGGCTCTCCATGGCCATGGCGTGGTCGGCCAGGGCGCGGTCGTCGCCGGACAGGCCGGCGAACTCGGCCGGCATGACGATATGGGACTGGCCCAACTGTTCGGCCTCGAGCCGGGCCATCTGGATCTTCAGGCCGATCACCCGTTCGGTCAGGGCCCGCTCCTCGGCGATGGCCTCGGCCGGGGCGAACTCCACCAGCACCTGGCCGGCCTTGACGTGGTCGCCCTCCTTGACCCTCAGGGCCGAGACCACCCCGCCGTCGCGGCTCTGCACCGGCTGGCGGTGGCCGGAGACCACCACCACGCCCGGGGCATAGGTGGCCGCGTCCATGCGGGCGAAACTGGCCCAGCCCATCAGGCCGACGAAGAAGGCGGCGGCCACCGCCCCGCCCAGCAGGATCTCGCGGCGCGGATTGTCGGGCGTGGCCGGGGCCTCGGCCAAGGCGGTCCAAAGGGCGGTGGAGGCGCTGGTCGCGGACGGGGAAGGCATGGGGGACTAGGCTCGCATGGCTTGGCGCTGAGCCGCGTCGGGCGCCGGCGCGGGAGCGGGAGTGGGAGTGGGCGCCGCGGGAGGACGCATGGCGGCGAGGACGTCGTTGAGTTGGCCATGGAGGGCGACCTGGCCGCCCTGGATCAGGGTCAGCTTGTCGGCGATCGACAGCACCACGCCGCGATGGGCGGCGACGATGATGGTCACGCCAGCCTTTTTCAGCTGGGTCAGGGTCTCGAGCAGCTGCTGCTCGCCGTCGGCGTCCATATGGGCGTTGGGCTCGTCCAGGATGACGATCTGGGGCTGGCCGAACAGGGCCCGGGCCAGGGCGATCCGCTGGGTCTGGCCGGCCGACAGCCCCGCCCCGCCCAAACCGACCTTGGTGGCGTAGCCCTGGGGCAGGCGCAGGATCATCTCGTGCGCCCCCGCCGCCTGGGCCGCGCGGATGGTCTCGGCGTCGAGCGCCTCCGCATCCTCGCCCAGATGGGCGCGGAAGCGGGAGATATTGTCCTTGATCGAGCCGGAGAACAGCAGGAATTCCTGCGGCAGAAAGCCGATATGACGCGCCAGCCGATCCGGCTCCCAGTCGCCCACCGCCGCCCCGTCGATGCGCACCACGCCGCTGGCCGGCTGGGCCGCGCCGGCGATCAGCCGCAACAGGGTCGACTTGCCGGCGCCGCTGGGCCCGATCACGCCGATATAGCCGCCGGCCTCGATCTGCAGGCTGATATTGTTCAGAGCCACCCGGTCCAGGGTCGGGGTCATCACCGACACGGCTTCGATCGCGATATCGCCGCGGGGCGCGGGCAGTCGGATATGGGCGTCCTCAGGCTTGGTCCCGGCGAACAGCTTGTTGAGCCCCTCAAAGGCGCCCTGGGCCTGGATGATGCTCTTCCAGGCGCCGACGATCTGTTCGATCGGGGCCAGGGCGCGGGTCAGGAGCAGCGAGGCGGCGATCACCGAGCCAGCCGAGATCTGCCGCTCGATGGCCAGCCAGGCGCCGACGCCCAGGGCCGCCGACTGCAGCACCAGCCGGGCGAAGCGGATCAGGCCGCCATAGCGGGCGGCGGCGAAACTGGCCTGGGTCTGCAGCTCGACCACCTCGCGGCGCTCCTCCAGCTGCTTGGCCACCAGGGCGCGGCCCATGCCCAGGCTGCGGATCTCCGAGGCCCAGGCCGAGGCGTGGTCCTGCTTGGCGTAGGCGATGGCGGCGGCGGTGTTGGCGGCCTTCAGCGGCCCGTGCGTGGCCTTCTCGTTCAGCCAGGCCAGGCCCAGCATCAAAAGACCCGAGCCCACGCACATCAGGCCGATCACCGGATGCAGCAGAAACGCCGCCAGGATGTAGATCGGCGCCCACGGCGCGTCGAAGGCGGTCAGGATCGCATGACCGGCCACGGCCTGGCGAAAGGTGTCGAACTGGCGCATGGCCTGGGAGCGGTCGACCCGGCTGAGCTCGGCCTGGTTCAGCACCGCGGCCATCACCGGCCCGGCCAGCTCGCGCTCCAGACGGGCGCTGGAGCGCACCAGCAGCCGCGCCCGCATCCATTCCAGAAAGGCCAGGGTGGCCACCGCGGCCAGGCCGACGACGCTGATCAGCACCAGGGTCTCGACGCCGTTGGTCGGCATCACCCGGTCATAGACCAGCAGCATATAAAGCGTCGGCGCCAGATAAAGCAGATTGACCAGGGCGCTGAAACTCGCCGCCGCCACAAAATGCGGCCGGCAAGCCTGAAGCGCGTTCCTCAACGGCGACGCCATGCCGGAAAACAGCGACGAAGCTGCCATGCGACCTCTATCCTGAAACTGAACCGCGACCGCCAGGGCCTGTGCCGCAAACTTGGTCAAGGCTAGCGATGGCGGCATAATTTATTGTAAACGGCGGGACATCGGCCGGCCCTGATCGTTAAGATTAACCGGCTTGCGGGTTGACTCCGGTTTTCGCCGCAAGCCTATAGTGAGGCTGGGATTTGGTTGTTCTATGGGCGCGGCGGCGCCGGGCCTGGTTTATTGATTTTCAGGATTAATATTGTCTGACGAAGTGCGCCGCCGGGCGATCCACCGGTCTAGGCCTCGTGCGGGGCCATGCCTGGCCGTTCAGGTTAGGCGGGCAGAACCGCAAGATGTGCGACAACTCATCAAGTTGCGTTCGGGTAGAATCAGGTTCAGATATTGACAGATAGATTGGGGAGTGGATCAGCCGCGCGAAAGGAAAGCGCAATTGCAGATCGTGCTTGATCACCGCGCCCCGACCCGGCGGCCGGATCCGAAACTTCCCCGGCCAAGCCGGGTCAATTGGTACCGATTCCTGGCCCTGGCGTTCAACGCCTTGGCCTGGGTCCTGCTATTGACCTATGGCGTCTATCGCTTCACCCGACATTAAAGCCCGATCCGAGGCGCCTCCCAGATCGGGACCACCCGAATTGTGAAGCCCCAAATTATGGAACCATGCGCGGCGAACCGCGTTGGGGATCGCGCGGGCCGGAATCAGCCAGCCCCAGGGGGCCGGACACCCTTGACCTTGGCCAGGCGATGAACTTGGCCCGCATCGTGCTACCAGCACGCTGCTCGGCGTGGATGGGTCAAACTGATGCGGCGTCCAGCCCTGGTCGAGACGATTGCAAGACAGGCGGCTCGGCTTTTTAGGCCGGCGCCGCGCCACATCACCGCTACGCGCCGCGGTCTGGAGTTGACTATGCCGGCTCGTCCGACACCGTCTTGGCGCTATGTTTCCGGCGCCGTGGCCGGCCTGGCCCTGCTCGCGGGAGCGGCGTCCCTGGTCTGGGCCAGCCATGCCCCCCTGGCGAACCATGGCGCGGACAGAGCTGGCGCTGACCGGGCCGGCGCGCGCCAAATCACCCACGCGAACGACGGGCGCTTCACCCTGGCCGCGTTCCACCGGTTCGATGGCCATATCTATCCGGCGAGCCTGGCCTTGGCCCAGCGCTACGACCCCTTGGCCCGCCTGGCCCAGGGCGGATTGCCCGAGGTTCTGGAAGCCCAGGCCGCCCCCCCGGCGCCGCCGGCCCAGACCTTCGAAGACCTGACGCCGCAGCAGGCCGCCCTGATCAATGCCAGCCTTCCTTTCTCCGGGCTGCCCAATGCGCCGGCGCGGCCCTTCCGCCTCCCGGCCGACGCGGCCAATGATCGGGCGCGCGCCCTGACCTGCCTGACCATGGCGGTCTATTATGAGGCCGCTTCGGAAAGCGACGAAGGTCAGGCCGCCGTCGCCCAGGTGGTGCTGAACCGGCTGCGCCATCCTCTTTTTCCCAAGTCGGTGTGCGGCGTGGTCTTCCAAGGCTCCAACCTGCCGACGGGCTGCCAGTTCACCTTCTCCTGCGATGGATCGCTCGGCCGGCGGCCCAGCCAAGCCGGCTGGACCCGCGCCCAGAAGATCGCCCAGCGCGCGCTGGACGGCTATGTGCTCAAGCGCGTCGGCGAGGCCACCCACTATCATACCCAATGGGTGGTGCCCTATTGGCAGCCCACCTTGGTCAAGTTGACCCAGATCGGCGCCCACATCTT
>FTIF01000652.1_pt2 | contig 28014 bp, 31 predicted proteins | sample 1658001 | NCBI WGS metagenome assembly FTIF01 (sample SAMEA3914789, study PRJEB12502) | metagenome | biome: forest; material: soil | place: Canada | collected 2011-07-03 | depth 0.3 m | reverse complement strand
TTCCGCTCCGATGCCGCCAAGGAAGCACGGCGGGTCAGGGCCGGCAACGTGGTGATCGAGCTGCACAACGCTCGCTGAGGCAACGCGCTGAACCGCCTTCGTACCTCCGGGTATCAGGCGGGGTTGTACGGCAATTGCCGAACTGGCATTCTCTCCCGGTAGCGTTCAACTATTGGGGAAAATAGCAATGCGTAGCAATGCAGTTTTACTGGCACTGGCTGTCGTCGCGTCTTTGGGCATGAGCGGCTGCGCCAATACCGCGACCAGCGGCGACTCGGCCGCGCAGGAAGCAGCCAGCGCCAACCAGGCCAAGGACGCCGAGACCTTCTGCCAGACCGACGAGGACACCGGCTCGCGCCTGGCGCACCGCACTACCTGCACCGATGCCAACAGCACCGATGCGCAGCAGGCAGGGCGGGCCCTGCAGAACGGTGGTTACATCGGCCCCAAGGGCAACTAGCGGGCGATTGCGGCCAGCCTTCCTCCTGCCTATGCCGGCCAGTCATTCGGACTGGCCGGCGTCTGGTGGGGCCGGCTGGACGGATGAACGGCTTGTTCGCTTGTTGCCGAAACCGCTGAAGGTATGCAATCCTCAAATGTCACGTGGAGTGCTGAGGGGGTATGCCAAATGCGTAACTGGATATTTGCCGCTACTGCTCTTCTGGGAGCAACGGCGCTGATGGGCTGCGTCAACAATCCTGTAGACGATGAACAGGTTGCGAACGCCGACAAAGAGGTCTATTGCCAGAACGATGAATCGATCGGCACGCGCCTGGCCCCGCTGAAGACTTGCAGCGATGTGGACGCGCAGATGTCGATCCTTGATTCGCAGCAGGCTACGCGCGATATCCAGCAGCGCGGTCTCGCTGGTCACTCAGCAAGCCTAGGCCAGTAGGGCCGGATTGCGGGTAAGGGTGGAACAGCCGGGGGACGACCACCGGCCGGCCATCTGCTGGTGAATCGATTCTGAACCTGAGGGGCGATGCCGGATCGGCCGCCACTTGCCGTAGCCCGTCGCTTGGCCGTACAGTTATACCGCGCCGATTTGTAGCCAGCTTGCGGGGCGCGTAATAAATACTGCTAAAAGGGCGTAAAAAGCCCGTTTAGCGCTCGCTTGCGGGCTTTTTTGTTGCATTACGGAATGGCTGAACGATGAACGACGAGATTGACCCAGCCTGGGGCAGTGCCACCCTCGGCATACGCGCCGCTGAGCCGCGCACCGGGGAACGCGAGCACTCTGCCGCCCTGCACCTGACCTCCTCCTTCGTCTTCGACAGCGCCGCCCAGGCTGCCGCGGTGTTCATCGGGCAGGAGTCCGGCAACATCTACTCCCGCTTCACCAATCCCACGGTGAACGCGTTCGAGAAGCGGCTGGCGGCGATGGAAGGCGCCGACAGCTGCGTCGCCACCGCCAGCGGCATGGCGGCCATCATGTCGATGCTGCTGGCCCTGCTCAAGGCGGGGGACCACCTGGTGGTGTCGCGCACCCTGTTCGGCTCGACCATCAACCTGCTAAACAATGTGTTCAACCGTTTCGGCGTGAGCACCTCCTACGTCGACCCGGCCGATATCGGCGCCTGGTCGGCGGCGATCCGCCCGAACACCAAATTGCTGTTCGTCGAAACCCCCAACAATCCGCTCACCGATATCTCCGATATCCGCGCCCTGGCCGATGTGGCGCATGCCGCCGGCGCTTTGCTGGCCGTGGACAACTGCTTCCTCACCCCGGTGCTGCAGAAGCCGCTGCTGCTCGGTGCCGATCTGGTGATCCATTCCGCCACCAAGTACCTGGACGGGCAGGGGCGCTGCGTTGGCGGCGCCGTGGTCGGCGATGCCGAGCGCGTCGGCAAGGACGTGTTCGGCTTCATGCGCACCGCCGGTCCCTGCATGAGCCCATTCAATGCCTGGGTTTTCCTCAAAGGATTGGAGACCCTGGGCCTGCGCATGCGCGCCCATTGCGAATCGGCGCTGAAACTGGCCCAGTGGCTGCAGCAGCAGCCGGCCATCGCGCGGGTTTACTATCCCGGCCTGCCGGATCACCCCCAGCACGAGTTGGCCAAGCGCCAGCAGCAGGGCTTCGGCGGCATCGTCGCGTTCGAGGTCAAGGGCGGCCGCGAGGCGGCCTGGAAAGTCATCGACGCAGTGAAGATGATCTCGATCACTGCCAACCTGGGCGATACCCGCACCACCATCACCCATCCGGCCACCACCACCCATGGCCGCATCAGCGCGGAAGCGCGTCAGGCCGCGGGTATCGGCGAAAGCCTGGTGCGGGTCGCAGTGGGACTGGAGGACATCGAGGACATCATCGCCGACCTGTCCCGCGGTCTCGGAGCGCAGGCTTGAGCGAGGCCCGGTCCGCGCCATCGCTGCAACGCCTGCGCCAGGTCCTGCTCGGCAGCAGCGAAGCGACGCGCCCGGTGGCGCACATGGAATTGCCGCTCAAGCTGGACTATTTCATCACCCCGGAGGCGGTGGCCCGCTTACGTGCCTCGGCGGTGCTGGTGCCTGTGATCGATCATGCGGCCGGCGCCACCATCCTGCTGACGCGCCGCGCCGATACCCTGCGCCATCACAAGGGGCAGATCAGCTTTCCTGGCGGCGGCCGCGACGAGGGCGATGCCGATCTGGCCGCCACCGCCCTGCGCGAGGCACATGAGGAAGTGGGCCTCGATCCGGCCCTGGTACAGGTCATCGGCTATCTGGACGATTACCCGGTCCTCAGCGGCTACCGCATCACCCCGGTGGTCGGCGTAGTGCGCGAAGCCTTCACCCCGGTGATCGATCCGGGCGAAGTCGCCGAAACCTTCGAATTACCCCTGGCGGTGCTGCTGGCCGAGCAGTCCTTCGAGCGCAAGATGCTGAGCCGCGAAGGCTTCAACGTGCCGTTCTTCGAGCTGAATCACACGGGGCACCGCATCTGGGGCGCCACCGCCGGCATCCTGTGGAACCTGCGGCAGAAGCTGCTCAATGACTGAGTCGCTGCAGCAAGCACTGCGCCTGCAGTTGGCGGCTGCTGCGGAAGGCTTCGACTGGACCGACCCCGCCGGCTTGTGGGACAAGCTGGCCGAAGAGATTGCAGAGCTGCAACAGGCTCCCGATGCGGCCAACCGGGCCGAGGAACTCGGCGACCTGCTGTTCATGGTGGTGAACCTGTCGCGTCATCTGGGTGTGGACGCGGCCGCCGCGCTGACGGCGGCCAATGCCAAGTTCAGCCGCCGCTACGCCTACATCCAGGAGCGTCTGTCGGAACTGCCGGCGCTGGGCGATCCGCTGCGTCTGGAGCGTATGGAAACCCTGTGGCAGGAGGCCAAGAAACTGGAGCGGCATAAAAAAACAGTTTAAGCTTCAAGCAATTAAACGATATTATTAAGAAATAAAAGCGATTAATTGCAGCGTCTCCAGATGAATTCGTCGTTCATGATCGGAGACCGTTTTGCAGCGCGGGGAGGATCGGTATGAGAATTGGGCTGGTTGTGGACTCGGCGTGCGATCTGCCGCAGGATTTTTGTCGCGAGCACAAGATCATCATCCTGCCGGTGACGATCCATGTCGGCAATGAGGAATTCGTCGACCGGCGCGATCCCCAGGCGACGCTGGAGTTCTACCGCCGCCACCTGACCAATGCGGCGCATGCCGAAACCGCCCCGCTCAGCGTGGAGCAGATCAAGGATCTGTTCCTCGAGCGCCTGGTGATCGACTATGACTTCGTGTTCTGCCTCACCGTCGCCAGTTCGCGCAGCCCGATTTTCGAGAACGCCACCCAGGCTTCGCTGACCATCCTGTCCGAGTACAAGCCGGTGCGCGCCCGCGCCGGCTTGCCCGGGCCATTCGCGCTGCGTGTGATCGACAGCCAGAACCTGTTTGCCGGCCAGGGCGTCCTCGCCGCCGAAGCCGTGCGCATGATCAGCGAAGGGCATACCCCCAACCGTATTCGCGAGCGCCTCGACAGCCTGATCCCGGCGCTGTACATGTATGGCCTGCCCAGCGATCTCTATCACCTGCGTTCGCGCGCCCACAAGAAGGGCGACAAGAGCGTGGGCTGGTTCAAGTACGCGGTGGGCAGCGCGCTGGACATCAAGCCGCTGATCCGAGCCAATCGCAATGAAACCGCGTCGATCGCCAGCATCCGCCATTTCGACGAGGGCTCGCGGCGCCTGTGCCAGTTCGCCGCCGAACGCATCCGCGCCGGGCTGCTGGCGCCAACGCTATGCGTCAGCTATTCCGGCGACCTGGAAAAGCTGGAGAAACTGCCGGGGTATCAGGAACTCAAGGCGGTGGCGCACGAATACAGAGTCACCCTCTACGCCAGCGTCGCCAGCATCACCGCCTGTATCAACGTCGGCGAGGGTGCGCTAAATATCGGCTTCTGCGCACCGGAACACGAATTTAAATAAATCAAGAAGCAGGTAATGTTGTTTTCGGATCAAATTGCGGGGGATATATTTCACCCCCTCCAAGGACCCAAAAACATGTTCCACAGTCTCCAGACTTCCTGCAATCCTGTATTAGCCGCGACGGTGGCTATGATTTTTGGTTGCTCGTTTCCCGCATTGGCAGGACAGGATTACCAACGTGGCTTCATTGGCATTTGGCAGCCCCAAGTCTCTGCAAGGATGACCGCTGGAGTAGCCTCTTATCACGGAAGCTCCTACACAGTGCTTTCGGACGACGGAACTTGCAGCCGAGTAACTGAGATGGTTATGGAGCCCATTATGAAATCCGATCAAGAGAAGGATTTTTGGGCTACAGATCGATGCACATGGAGCGTGACGGATAAGAAGCTAACGATGACCACCACAACGTCCATCAGACTAGGGGTAGAGGGTCCACCACCAGACGATTACAAAGTTCTGACTCTCAAAATTATCGGCATGACCAAGCAGAAAATCAGATTCCAAGGGAGCAGCGGGGATTCGATTGAATGGAAACGTGTTTTAGAAATGCCTGAAGAATTTTCAGCTCATCTACCTCATCCGTAGCCATATTGCCTCTGCGTTGCGAACCCCTGCCGAGCGGCAAGAGTGTTTGCAAAAAAAAACGCAAATATCACGTGCTAATCCAAGGCGTCGTACAGCGCGACGTATTCCTGCGTCACCCGGTGGCTCGGGTCGAGCTGGATCATCGGCATGTGCCGCTCGTGCGATTCCTTGACCCGCACCGAGCTGGACAGGGTCTGCTCCAGCACCGGCTGGCCTTCCTCGCGCAGCTCCGCCACCACCCGCGCCGGCAGCTTGGCGCGGCCCTGGAACTGGTTGACCACGATACCCTCGATTTCCAGGCCGTCGTTGTGGTCGGCGCGGATCTCCTGCAGGTTATCGAGCAGGGTATATAGGGCCTGGCGGGCGAACTCGTCGCAGTCGAAAGGGATCAGGCAGCGGTTGGCGGCAATCAGCGCCGAGCGGCTGTAGAAATTCAATGCCGGCGGGGTGTCGATGAAGACCGCGTCATAGCCCTTCAGCTTGTCCAGCGCCTGGCGCAGCTTCTGCACCTTCTGCTTGGCCTCCAGCTTGACCTGCAGGTCCTCCAGGCGCGGGTCCGAAGCCACCACGTCGAGATTCTCGAACGGTGTGTTGGTGGCATAGGTGACGAAGGGCGGAGTCTGCAGCGAGAAGCCCAGGGTCGACTCGAAGAAATCGCCGATGGTGCGGTCGGCCTTGCCGGGCTTGCCCCCCAGCAGGTACTGCGTTGCGTTGCCCTGGGTATCGAGATCGATCACCAGGGTGCGCAAGCCGCGCGAAGCCGCGATGGCGGCCAGATTGCAGACGATGGTGGTCTTGCCGACGCCACCTTTTTGATTGAAAACCACACGACGAATCATCCGGGTACGACTCCGAGCCTGGCGAAAGATTGGATTGCTGGCCTTCATTATCGCCAGTTTCGTGCCGGAACTGCGAGATTCGGCGGGGCGGCTTTTGCAAAAGCACGCCAGCAGCTACGATGCCCGCCCCGGGTGTTCCCGGGTTTTCCACCATCTGTGCGGGGACCACGTCCTCGGCATTTCAGGCTTTTCTCATAGCCAACACGGGGATTCCATGCTGAAACACAACAGCTACTTCAACGGCTCGGTGCAGTCCATCGGCTACGAGCGCAACGGCCTGCGCGCCACGGTCGGCGTCATCGCCGGCGGCGAGCAGCATCACTTCAACACCGCGGCGGCGGAACGCATGACCGTGGTCAGCGGCCTGCTGCGCGCCAACCTGGGCGGCGCCTGGAGCAGTTTCCCGGCCGGCACCTACTTCGAGGTGGTGGCCAACAGCGGCTTCGATGTGCAGGCGGTGGGTGGGCCGGCAGCTTACCTGTGTGAATTCTTAGGCTAGACCAACCCCTCAAAATCATCGTCATACCGGCGAAAGTCGGTATCCAGAGCTGCAAGCGCAATGGCCTGAGGTTCCTGGATTCCGGCTTTCGCCGGAATGACGCAAAGGGGTGAAGGGTGTTCAGAGCCCAAAAAAAACAGGGGCGCCGTAGCGCCCCTGTTTCATGCAGCCGCTTGTTTCAGCAGTCCGGACAGGGACGCCCGGTAGCTTGAACAAGGATGTCTACTATGCAGCCAGCTGACGCAGCATGTAATGCAGCACGCCGCCGTTCTCGTAGTACTCCCATTCCTTCGGCGTGTCGATGCGGACGCGGGCCTTGAAGCTGACGGTTTTGCCATCGCCCTTGACGGCGTTGACGGTGACTTCCTTGGCGCCGTGCTTGAGGCCTTCGATGCTGAACACCTCGGTGCCGTCGAGGCCCAGGGTCTGCGCGTTCTCGCCGTTGGTGAAGTTCAGCGGGGCCACGCCCATGCCGACCAGGTTGGCGCGGTGGATGCGCTCGAAGCTCTCCGAGATCACTGCCTTGACGCCGAGCAGGATGGTGCCCTTGGCCGCCCAGTCGCGCGAGGAGCCGGTGCCGTATTCCTTGCCGGCCAGCACCACCAGCGGGATCTTCTCCGCCTGGTACTTCATCGCCGCGTCGTAGATCGACATCTGTTCGCCGTCGGGCAGGTGTTTGGTCACGCCGCCTTCCACGCCCGGAACCATCTGGTTCTTGATGCGGGTGTTGGCGAAAGTGCCGCGCATCATGATTTCATGGTTGCCGCGGCGCGAGCCGAAGCTGTTGAAATCGGCACGCTGCACGCCGTGCTCGACCAGGTACTTGCCGGCCGGGCCGTCCTTCTTGATGTCGCCGGCGGGAGAGATATGGTCGGTGGTGATGGAATCGGCCAGCAGCGCCAGACAGCGCGCGCCGGTGATGGTCGGGATACCGGGCTTGGTCTTGGTGATGCCGTCGAAGTAAGGTGGATTCTGCACATAGGTGCTCTTCGAATCCCAGGGATAGGTCTCCGACTTGGCGACCTGGATCGACTGCCAGCGGGTGTCGCCGAGGAACACTTCGCCGTAGCTCGCCTTGAACAGCTCGGCGGAGAGCGACTTGGCGATGGTTTCCTGGATTTCCTTCTGCGTCGGCCAGATGTCCTTCAGGTAGACCGGCTTGCCGTCCTCGCCGGTGCCGATGGCGTCCTTGGCCAGGTCCATATCGACGGTGCCGGCGAAGGCGTAGGCGACGACCAGCGGCGGGCTGGCGAGGTAGTTCATGCGCACGTCCTGGTGGACGCGGCCCTCGAAATTGCGGTTGCCGGACAGCACCGCAGCGACCGACAGCTTGTTGTCGCCGATGGCCTTGCCGATCGGCTCATTGAGCGGGCCGGAGTTGCCGATGCAGGTGGTGCAGCCGTAGCCGACCAGGTTGAAGCCGGCGCCTTCCAGCTCGGTGAGGAGGTTGGCCTTCTTCAGGTACTCGGTGACCACCTTGGAGCCGGGGGCCAGCGAGGTCTTGACCCAGGGCTTGGTCTTCAGGCCCAGCGCTAGCGCCTTCTTCGCCACCAGGCCGGCGGCGATCAGCACCGCCGGGTTGGAGGTGTTGGTGCAGGAGGTGATGGCGGCGATGACTACAGCGCCGTCCTTGAGGTCGTACTGGTGGCCGGCGTCGCTGACCTTGGCCGGGCCGGCGGAGGGACGCAGTTTCTGCTCGCCTTCAAAAGCCTTCTTGTAGTTCGGCTGCACATCGGTCAGCAGCACGCGATCCTGCGGACGCTTGGGGCCGGCCATCGAGGGCAGGATGCTGGCCAGGTCCAGGTGCAGCACGTCGGTGTATTCGGCTTCGGCAGTCTCCGGCGTCCACCACAGGTCCTGCGCCTTGGCGTAGGCCTCGACCACGGCGATCTGCTCCTCGCTACGGCCGGTCAGGCGCAGGTAGCTGAGGGTCTCGCCGTCAATCGGGAAGATGCCGCAGGTGGCGCCGTATTCCGGGGCCATGTTGGCGATGGTGCATCGGTCGGCGGTGGCCAGGTTGCCCAGGCCGGGGCCGAAGAATTCGACGAACTTCTCCACCACGCCGCGCTTGCGCAGCATTTCGGTGATGGTCAGCACCAGGTCGGTGGCGGTGGCGCCTTCCGGCAGTTTGCCGCTGAGGCGCACGCCGATTACGTCCGGCATCAGCATGGTGGAGGGCTGGCCGAGCATGGCGGCTTCCGCCTCGATGCCGCCGACGCCCCAGCCGAGCACGCCGATGCCGTTGACCATGGTGGTGTGGGAGTCGGTGCCGAAGCAGCTGTCCGGGTAAATTGTTGATTGGGGCAGGCCGCTCTTCTCGAACACCACGCGGGCCAGGAACTCGATGTTGACCTGGTGCACAATGCCGGTATCGGGCGGCACCACCTTGAAGTTGTCGAATGCTTCCTGGCCCCAGCGCAGGAAGCTGTAGCGTTCCTTGTTGCGCTGGAACTCCAGCTTGGCGTTCAGGTCGAAAGCATCGCTGGTGCCGTAATGGTCGACCATCACCGAGTGATCGATGACCAGTTCGGCCGGGCAGAGGGGATTGATTTTCTTGGCGTCGCCACCCAGGCTCTTCATGGCGTCGCGCATGGCGGCGAAGTCAACCACGCAAGGAACACCGGTAAAGTCCTGCAGCACGACGCGGGCCGGCATGAAGGCGATTTCCTTCTGCGGCAGCTTCCTCAGGTCGGCGCCGGCAAGCGCTTCAACGTCGGCTTTGGTGATGTTGACCCCGTCTTCGTGGCGGACGAGGTTTTCCAGAAGGATCTTGTAGGAGTAGGGCAGGCGGGACAGCTTGAACTGAGGCTCGAGAGCCTTGAGGCTGCAATAAGTATAGGATTTGTCGCCGACTTTGAGGCTGGACTTGGCTTTGAAGCTGTCCGACATGGTTCTTCTCCTGAAAAAGATCTGTACACGCACGCACAGGGCGCGCCACGGCGGCGCGAATTATAGCAAGGAGACTGTATGAAGAAGCTTGGGATACTGGTATTTACGCTGCTTTTGGCTGCCTGCGGCAATGGAACGACCGATTCGCCGTCCATTTCAGGCTTCAAGGCCAGTGCAGCGGCGGTCAATAGTGGTGCAGCGGTGACCCTGAGCTGGGCGGTCAGCCACGCCACCCGGGTGGTGCTGCAACCGGGCAACGTCGACGTCACCAGCCGCACGACCTACCCGGTGACGCCCACCGCCAGCACGACTTATACGCTGACGGCCAGCAGCAGCGTCGCCAATGTCCAGGCCACTGCCGCGGTGCGGGTCTACGACTGGACCAAGCTCGGCGCTGCACTGGACGGCTTCGTTTCCAGCGCTAGCAATCCGCCTTCGGGCTCGGCAAGCGGCTACAGCTTCCTGCTGTTCGACAGCAGCGGCACGCTCTACACCCGCGCCGGCGGCGATCACAGCCTGGCCACGGTCGAGATGCTGGCGTCCGCCAGCAAGCTGCCCTCGTCCGCGGCGATCCTGACCCTGGTGGATCAGGGCAAGCTCAACCTCGACACGCCGATCGCCAGCTATCTGCACAATGCCGGCGATCCGATCACCTGGCCCAGCGACAAGGCCGCCATCACCATGCGCATGCTGCTGGCGCATACCTCCGGCCTGCCCGGACTGGCCGACAAGCAGCCGAACTGCCTCAACCAGCCGGCCGCCGGCACGCTGCAGCAGTGCGCGCAGGACATCGCCAATGCCACCCTGGCATCCCAGCCCGGCGCGGAGTTCAACTACGGCGGAGCCGACTACCAGGTGGCGGGCTATGTCGCCACCCTGATCTCCGGGGCGGCGAACTGGCAGACCTTCTTCAGCACGGCCATCGCCACACCGCTCGGCGGCATTGCCAGCTACAGCTATGGCGATCCTGCCGTGGTCAGCAATCCGCGCATCGCCGGCGGCGCCATGAGCAATGTCACCGACTACGCCACCATCCTGGGCATGGTGCAGGCCGACGGCAAGTTCAGCGGCAAACAGGTGCTATCGGCATCGGCGATCAGTGCACTGAAAACCAACCAGATCGAAGGCCTGCCGAACGCCTTCACCCCGTTCTCGCCCAGTGCGGCGGCAAGCTATCCGGGGTATGGCCTGGGACTGTTCATCTCCGCTCCGGCGCTGTACCAGCGCAGCCCGGGGCCGGAATTCAGTGATCCCGGCCTGTTCGGCGCCACGCCTTGGTTCGACAACGGTTTGAACTACGGCGCAGTGATCCTGATCAAGCAGGACACGCAGACCGGTCTGGACATGTGGAACGCAGCGCGGCCGCTGATCATCCAGCAGCTGACCGGGTCGAGCAGCTAGTTTTCGATGCCCGTTTCGATGTTTTGCGTGGCGGCGATTTCGCCGCCGCCCAGGCATTCCTCGCCGTTGTAGAGCACCAGGTACTGCCCGGCCGCAGCCGCACGCTGCGGCTGGGTGAAGTTCGCAACCAGCGCACTGTCCGCCAGCAACCGCACCGTGCACTCCTGCAGCGACTGGCGATGGCGGATGCGCGCCTGGAAGGTCTGCTCGAATCGTTCCGGCTGACGCACCCACTGGAACGGCGCCGTGACGATGCGCCGCGACATCAGCCGCGGATGATCGGCCTCCTGCGACACCAGCAGGGCGTTGCGCGCCGCGTCCTTGTCGATCACGTACCAGGGCGCTTCGCGCGCACCGCGCTGGCCGCCGATGGCCAAGCCGCGCCGCTGGCCCAGGGTGTAGACCATCAAGCCGCGATGCTCGCCGATGACGCGGCCGCCAGCGTCTTCGATCGGCCCGGGATTGGGCTTGAGGTATTGCGACAGGAAATCGCGAAATTCGCGTTCACCGATGAAGCAGATGCCGGTGGAATCCTTGCGCCGATGATTGGGCAGTCCGGCGCGGCGGGCGATCTCGCGCACCATCGGCTTGGTCAGGCCGCCGATGGGAAACAGCACGCGCTGAAAATGCTCGCGCGCCACCGCCGCCAGGAAATAGCTCTGGTCCTTGTTGTCGTCCGCCGCGCGCAGCAGGCGCGGGCCGTCCGCGGCCTGCTCGATGCGCGCGTAGTGACCGGTGGCGACGAAATCCGCGCCCAGGCGCAGCGCGTGTTCGCGGAACGGCTGGAATTTCACTTCGCGGTTGCACAGCACATCGGGATTCGGCGTCTTGCCGGCGCGGTAGTCGGCGAGGAAATGATCGAACACGCGCGCCCGGTATTCGGCGGAGAAGTCGACCCGGTGCAGCGGAATATCCAACTCCTCGCATACCGCCCGCGCCGACTGGAAATCCTCGGCGGAAGTGCAGTAGCCCTCCTCATCCTCGGTCCAGTTGACCATGAACAGGGCGGATACGCGGTAGCCCTGTTCCTTCAGCAGCCAGGCCGTGACCGCGGAATCGACGCCACCGGAAAGGCCGACCACCACATGTGCCGCAGCCGTGTTCATTGCGGCCGCCCAGCAGAAGTTGTGCGCTGGCGCAGCAGGACGCTCAACAAGGGCACGGCGAGGACGATTTTGGCCGTATCAATGGCGTAGAAGGTATTCAACACCGCAGGCGCATCGGGTAGTTGTTCGCGCAGACTCAGATAGTCCAGCACCATCCAGATCACGGTAGGCGTCACCACCATCAGGGCAGCCGGGAGTAGGCGCCGCGAATAGAGGCGTGACAATACCCAGGCAAACGGCAGGCTTACCAGAACCACCACCAGGGTATGGAGCAACTGATACCAGACCCAGAAGCGCGCATGTCTGTCGCCGACCAGGGAGGCCAGGAATCCGGGCTCATTCAGCGCCGCGCTCAGGCCGATCGCCTGCGGCAGCAGCACTGTGTAGAGGGCCGCCCCAACCAACAGGACGAGGGCGCCCTGCAACGGGCTGCGATCAAACGGACTGGTATCCACCTGCCAATTATCGCAGATGGTTTACGAGATCGAGGGAATAGCGCTTGCCGGCAAGGTAATCATCGACCCCAAGCAACACCATCGGGCTGCGATGCCGTTCCGCACAGGCCGCCAGTTCGTTGCGGCTCATCCACACGGCGCGTTCGATGCCGTCGTCGAGTTTGCGTTGCGGATGGTGCCGCAGTGCCTGGGCGGCGAAAGCGATGCGCAGGAAGCCGTGATCGAGGTGCGCCGGCTTGTAGGCATAGAGGCCGAGCACGGCGCTGAGTTCGACCTCCCAGGCGCTTTCTTCCAGGGTTTCCCGCAGCGCCGCAGCATGCAGGGTTTCGCCTTCCTCCCAGTGGCCGGCCGGCTGGTTCAGCACCAGGCTGCCATCGGCGGCGCGCTCCTCCACCAGCAGGAAACGCCCCTCGCGCTCGACCACGCAGGCAACGGTGATATGCGAATCCCAGCTCATCTGCCCGGCGGACCGGGCAGGCTGCCCCGGTTGCGCAGGTGGTAGTAGCCGCGGGTATCCGGCTGCCCCAGGCCGCCGGCCTGCAGCATGTTGCGCAGGTTGGGATCGGCGTTGTCCTTGGCCTTCACCTGCAGATCGTAGTCGTAGCTGCGATCCGCTTGCAGGTGCACTTCGCCGCTGGCGTCGAGCGGCCCGGACAGGGTCTCGATCACCACCTTGATGCTGTCGTTGCCGGAAGTGCCGGCGGCCGGCGGCTGGGTGCTGAGAGTCGCCTTGAAATCGCCCAGCGGCATCGGGTCCTTGCCCAGGGTGAAGGCCAGGCTATGCAGTTCCACGGTGCCGCTGACGGCAGTGGGAAAGCCCTGACGCAACTTCAGGCTGTCGATATCGAAGCGGGCCTGGCCGTCGACCGGAACGAAGGGGAAGCCGGCCACCGCGGCGAGCGCCTTGACCCCGCCGGCACCCTGGGCGCCGCCGATGTTGATGCCGCCGAAGACCAGGGCGACGCGGCCCTTGAGGCTCAACTCCTGGCTGCCGCCATCGACGTGGAAGCTGGCACGCAACAGCGGCAGCCACCAGGGCTGGAAATCCCAGCGCAGGTTCTGCAGCAGCGGACGGCCATTGATGCCCAGCGTCTGCACCTTGCCCTGCTCGAGGCTGCCTTCCAGCCCATATAGCTGGACCGCTGATGCCTTCGGCGCGAACCAGGCATAGAGAGTGCCTGCGGGGGCGTTGAGCAACAGGGTCCAGACAAACACCAGGACGCCGATCAGGATCAGGGTGCGGGCTTTCATGGCTCGCGTTTCAGGGACAGGCGCGCGCTGACCACGCCGGGAGCCGGGCGCCGCTCGACGGCGACGTTGTCGATGCGCACGGCATAGCGCGTCTGCAGATCGTCCATCCAGCGCAACAGGGCGTCGAACGGCACGTCATCGATCCATACCCGCACCTGGTTTTCGCCATCTGGGTTGATGCGCGACAGCGGCTTGCCGAGAATGCCATCCTTGCTCGCCTGGTCCACCGCGGACAGCAGGGATACCTCGTGACCGACCACCGGCGAGCCACCCGCCGGCCGCGATACCTGGGCCTGGGCGCCGATCTGCTCGATACGCGCGGCCAGGCTGCGCGCCGATGCCAGCTCGTCCGCCCGGTGCGCACGGGCCAGGACGAAAGGCTGCCACAGTGCGAGATAGATCAGGGCCAACACCAGCACTAGGCCGCCCACGGCGACGATGACCTGTTCACGCGGCTGCAGCGCCTCGAACCGCACACGCAAGGGCGCCAGTTGCCGGTTGAGCTCCACCAGCTGGGGTTCCAGCCGTTCGCGCAGGGACTTCATGAGCACTTGCCCGCAGTCAGCTTGAGGCGGATCTTGGCACCGGCTTCGCCGGAATCGGCCGACTGCACCTCGAGATTGGCGCAGTGGTGGGCGGCGTACCAGCCACGCAGCTTCTCCAGCACCTGCAGGTCGGAACCGCTGAGATCGAGGAACAGCGCACCTTCGCGATATTCCGCGTTGTTGAGGGTCAGCCCGGGCGTGGCGACGAGGCTGTCCGCCGCTTGTTGCAACAGTGTCAGCGAGCCGCCGTTGCCGTTGCCATGGCTGAGGATCTGCGCCTGCTGCTCGACCTGGGTGCCGAGCGACACCGCGGCGACGCGCTGGCCCGGGAACAGCTGGTTGAAGCGCGCCTCATTGGCGATCTGCTGTGCGGCGGCGGCGTGCTTGAAGCGGATTGCTTCGGTCGTGTTGACCACGATGCCCAGTAAAAATGCGGCAGCGAACAGGCCCGCGGCGAAACGCCAGGGGCGCCAGAAACGATCCAGGCTCTCGCGCTGCGAATAGACACCCTGCAGCAAATTGACGGCCTGCTGCAGCCGCAGATGCCGCACCATCGCCTCAAGCGGATGATTGAATCCGGGAAGCAGCTCCAGGGGCCGCTTCAAGGGGGTGTAATCGACCTGCTCGCCCATCGGCACCAGCACGCGCAGGGAGTGCGGCGTGCCGCTTTCGGCCAGTTGCAGGAACAGTTCAAAGTCTTCCGGCACGCAGCTGAAGCCGGTGAAAGCGCCGGTGCGCGCGGTCAGGTGGTCTGGCTCGGGCAGCACCGTCCAGGGACCGCCGTTATCCCAGGGCAGCGCCAGGGTTTCGGGGATCAGGGCATCGGGCAAGGCGTTGCCGGCGCGGAACGGCGCCAGCCATTCCTGCATATGCGCATGCGAGGCCACCGCCACCGGGAAGGCGCCGTCGGCCTGGCGCGGCCCCAGCGCAAAATGCAGGGTTTCGACGTCGTCGGCGAACTGGTCCTCAAGCACGAAAGGCGCCGCCTGCAGCACCTTGGCCGGCTGGCGCGCAGGCACCTTGACCTGGGTCAGCCGCACTTCGCCCCCGGGCACGAACACCACCACCTTGCGCCCAGCTGACTGCGCGATCACCTCGGACAGGGGGGCCTCGCGCACGAACACGCTGGCAGGCGCGCCGCCGAGGCCATCCAAGCTGACCACGGCATAGGAGGTCGGCTCGTCGGCGAAGGGCTGGCGCAGGCGGATATACAGGGTTTCGCGCACGGTCAGGCGGCGGGCTGGAGGCTAGGGGCGGCGGAGTTATTCGGTATTAGTGCTATGGGCCAGTACTACGGGTGTGCCGCTGCCCGGCCGATAGATGACACTGTACAACGCGAGCCGACCGCTGCCAATGAAAACCTCGGCTTGCAGTTCGAAATAGTTGCTGGTGACGCCGGTAACGACGGTTCCGATAGTGCCGGTACTGCCGCCGCTGCCCTGCGCGGGGATGAAGGCGAAATCGCCGGTACTGATCTCGCTGACATTGCTGATCGGCTGCAGCTTGCGCGCGGCGATGAATTTCTCCACCGCCGCCTTGTTGGTGATATTGGGAGCCAGGGATAGCAGTACCGGTTCGGGTGCGGTGTTGATGTTGATCGGAGTGATCGTTCCGGTACCGGCAAGAGGATTGGTGACGGTGGTGGTTACAGGCACCGGCAGGGCCGTGACATAAGGCTGCAGGGCGGCATACAGCTCCTTGGTCATGCCCTTGACCAGCATCAGCTCGCTGACGCTGCGCATCGGCTGGTTGGCGGCGCGGTAGGGCGGGTCCTGCGACAGATAGTCCTGGTCCTCGGCACCATCGGTGCCGGAACGCTGGTCGTCGGCGTCGATCCAGTCGCGGATGGCATAGCCCAGGCCATGATACTTGGAAGCATCGAAATTCGGCAGGTTGTCGAGCAGGCGGTCTAATTGTTGGATGTAGATCATCGGCCCGGTGGCGGCGGCGTTGTTACCGGTGTTGATTTGGCCGACGCCAATGTTGTTGAGATTGAAGCGACCCTGCAGGTCTTCCATGTGACCACGGATGCCGCCGCCATCAATCGGCAGGAAGTCGACCGGCTGTGCCCACAGGCCGTTGAAGCCCACGGTGTTTTTGTTGAGCTTGGCGTCCTGGATCAGGATGCCCTTGACCCAGGATTCGACGCCGGTGGCGTACCACAGCTCGGCCTCGGACTGGACCAGGTTGGCGCTGCGATGCACGGCGATATTGGCCGCCTCGAACATCGCCACCGCGGCGATGCTGGCCAGGGCAACGACGAAGATTGCGGTAATCAGGGCGATGCCGCCTTGTTTCCTCAAGATCATCCTCCGTTGCTGCTACCGTTACTGTTGCCACCCGAACTGGAACTGGAGCCGAGGCTCAAGCCATCCGGTCCGAAGCGAAACAGCAGGCGCAATTCGCCCCAGTCGCGGGTGCGCAGGGTCAGCTCCGCCGCCAGCGGCGGCACGATGGCGCTGGCATTGCTGCCGCTGTTGGTCAGGTTGGTGCCGCTGGCCGGCCATTGCGCCTGCCAGGCATTGTTCTTGTCGAGAAAGCGCCATTGCACCTGCTCGACATGCTCCAGCAGGCTCAGATCCACCGGCTCGGTCTGCGAGGCCCGGTCCAGCACGCGCCAGCTGCGCCGTATCAATCTGAAGTTGTCGGACTGGGTGTCGTCGAGGAAATAACTGACCCGCTCCAGCGTGGCGCGCGGCAGCAGGGCCGGATTGCTCCAGCCGCCGCGGGAGAATTCGACGCGCTTGTTGTAACTGTCGTAGATGAAGGCCGGTTGCGCCGCGCCGTCGCTGTCGCGGATGGTGCGCGCCGAGCCGTTGACGAAATCGTCGCGCAGCCGGATGTAGGCCTTCTGGTATTCCGCGGTCCGCGCCAGCGATTCCTCGATGTGGCGGCGGGTATTGAGCACGGTATTGAGGCCGCCATAGGCCATGACGGCAAAGATGCCGAAGATCAGGATCACCACCAGCAGCTCGAGCAGCGTGAAGCCGCGCGCAGTGGATGCTGAGGAAGGATTCCGCAAGAGACCTGGGGCGCGGCCTTGGATCATTGCTGCCGCCCCGCGGCGGAAAGGAAAGTGCTCAACTCGATATAGGCATGCTTCTGCGCATCCGATTTCTTTTCCACCCGGATGTTGACGCGCCGCAGGGTCGGGTCCTGCGTGCCCACCACTTCGGTGCGCCAGGTCCAGGTGTCGCCGCCCATCTGCACGTCGTCGCTGCCGGTTCCGGCCTGCGGCCAGACCGGCAGCAATTCGATCTCGGCCAGGCGGTTGCGCGCCACCCACAGCGCCAGCGTCTTGTCGCGCAGGCCCGAAGCCGAACGCGCATAGCTGGAGCCGCCGGAAATGATCGCGGTCAGGGCCAGGGCCAGCACGATGACGGCAACCAACACCTCGAGCAGGGTGAAGCCACCCTGGCCGGGTCGTGCGGCGGCGCCGGCTTTACGCGTAATCACTGCAGGGACCGCCGTTCGAACTGGAGGCGGCCGAGGACATCGGACTCGATATGGAAATAGGAAGCGTAATTCTGCGCCTTGACGTCGACGCTGAAGGCGCTGCTTTCGCCGCCCGGCAATAGCACGATCTGCGGCTGGATCTTCTGCTTCTCGTCGCGCGAGCTCGCTCCGGGCTTCTGGTCCTGCGCCGGCGGGATCATGCGGCCTTCGACGTGCAGCTCGGCATAGAACGGCGCCATCAGCGGCCGCGGCCGCAGCGCGCCCTGGCCATAGTCGACCCATTCGCGCTTGTCGTTGAGAGCCAGGAACTGATAGCCGCTGGTGGTGAAGCGCAGCCCGATCGGCACGCCTTTCACCTGCGATTCCTCCTGTGCCAGCTTCACCAACTGCTCGAAGCGCTCGGACTCGGTTTGCAGACGGTCATCCAGCGCCCGGTTGCCGATCTTCAGGCTGACGAAAGTGGCCAGTATCCCCATGATGACGATGACGATGAGGATTTCGATCAGGGTGAAGCCGGCGGCTTCACGACACTTGGAAGGATGTTGCCGCACGGATCAGGCTCTCAAAGCGGCAAAGTTCTGTGAATGAGCGTTGGCCGTCCCTGGCGAGACCTTGCGGCTACGGCAAAGCCCTGCCAGGCCATCCATGGCCTGGCGTTCGCAGGCAAGCGAAGCTTAGCTTCGCCTGCCTGCTCACCCACCCAGATTCCAGTTGCCGATGTCGGCGTTGACGCCATCGCCCCCGGGCGCGTTGTCCGCGCCGAGGCTGAAGATGTCGATTTCGCCGTGCAGGCCCGGGTTGAGATACTGGTAGGGATGCTGCCAGGGGTCCTGCGGCAGGCGGTCGATGTAGCCGCCCGGCTTCCAGTTGCGCGCGGCCGGCTCGCCCTGGGGCGGCGCCACCAGCGACTCCAGGCCCTGTTGTGTGCTGGGATAGACGTAGTTGTCCAGCTTGTACAGGTTGAGCGCCGATTGCATCGCGGCGATATCCTGTTTGGCCTTGGTGATGCGGGCCTTGTCCGGCGCGTCCATGACGCGCGGCACGACGATCGCGGCAAGAATGCCGAGAATCACCACCACGACCATGATTTCGATTAGGGTGAAGCCCGCCGCGCGGCGGCGCTGGATAATAGATTTGTTCATGATTTTGTAATGAAAATTAGCCGCGATAACCAGGGTTTATGATAGCAGAGCCGTCTTCAAGTTCCCCGCGGGCGTGGGGTCCGCCCGCCGCGCTGTCGCTGTTGTGCCTGCTGCTGACCCTGGCCGGGCCGCAACTGACACAATTCCTGCGTTATGATCGCGCCGCCATCGCCGCCGGGGAATGGTGGCGGCTGTTCAGCGGCAACCTGGTTCATCTCGGTTACTGGCATTTGCTGCTCAATGTATTGAGCCTGGCACTGCTGGTGCTGCTGTGTCCGGAGCGCCTGTCGCCGGCCGAATGGCTGCGCCGGCTGCTGCTGATCGGCACCGGCATGAGCCTGTGCCTGTATTTCTTCGCCCCCACGGTGCAGACCTATGTCGGCCTGTCCGGGCTGGTTTACGGCTTGTTTGCACTGGGGCTGGGACGGCAGGCCTTGCGGCGCGATGAAATCGCCATCGTCTGCCTGGTGTTCCTGGCGGCCAGGGTCACCTGGGAACTGGTGATGGGTGCTCCGGCCTCCGAAACCGAGCTGATCGGCGGCGGCGTGGTGGCGGAATCGCATCTTTACGGAATTTGCAGCGCCCTGGTCTATGCCCTGGCGGCCTATGGCTGGGACAAGGCCAGCCGGGCTGCCCACGGCCCGGCTGGCGGGCCGGATTGAACAGTACGGCTGCGGATGGCCGGACTCTATGGATAGGATGTCGTTTTCAGGGAGGTTCTGCGGCATGAAGTACGCGTTATTGTTTCCGGGCCAGGGCTCGCAATCGGTCGGCATGCTCGCCAGCCTCGCAGCGACCGATCCGCGGGTGGAAGAAACTTTCAGCGAAGCCTCCGCCGTGCTCGGCTGGGATGTGCTGCGCCTGGTCAGGGAAGGCCCGGAAGCGGAGTTGAACCGCACCCAGCGCACCCAGCCGGCCCTGCTGGCTGCGAGCATTGCGGTGTGGCGCGTATGGCGCGCCGGCGGCGGCCCGCTGCCGGCAGTGATGGCCGGACATAGCCTGGGCGAGTACGCAGCCCTGGTCGCAGCCGAGTCCATCGCTTTCGGCGATGCGCTGCGGCTGGTCGAGCTGCGCGGCGAGTTGATGCAGAACGCGGTGCCGGCGGGCGAGGGGGCGATGGCGGCGATCATCGGCCTCGACGATGCCGAGGTGGAAAAGATCTGCGCCGGGTTTCCCGGCCCGGGCACGCTGGAGCCGGCCAATTTCAATGCGCCGGGGCAGGTAGTGGTGGCGGGCAGCAAGGCCGGCCTGGACTGGCTGCTGGCCAATGCCAAGGAGCTGGGCGTGCGCAAGGTGGTGCCGCTGCAGATGTCGGTGCCCTCGCATTGCTCGCTGATGCGCACCGCCGCGGCGCAGCTGGCCGAGCGCCTGCTCAAGGTCGAGGTACGCGCGCCGACGCTGCCGGTGATTCACAATATCGATGGCAAGCCGCGCACCGAGCCGGACGCGATCCGCGACGCCCTGATCGGTCAGCTGCACCATCCGGTGCGCTGGTCGCAGAGCGTGGGCGCGATGGCGCAAGCTGGTGCCACGGCGTTTTTCGAGTGCGGGCCCGGCAAGGTCCTGACCAATCTCAACAAGCGTATTCTGGGCGCCGGCACGTTCATTGCTCTGGAGGAGCCGGAAGGCATCCAGAAAGCGCGCGCCAGTCTCGAAACGGAGCAAGCATGAGCACAGGAAGTGGGCGTTTCGGCGACAACGCCATAGCACTGGTCACCGGTGCCAGCCGCGGCATCGGCAGAGCCATCGCCACGCGCCTGGCCAAGGACGGCGCACGCGTCATCGGCACCGCCACCAGCGCCGCCGGCGCCGAGGCCATCGGCGCCGCATTGCAGCCCTGGAACGGCGCCGGGCGGGTACTCGATGTGCGCGATCCGGCTTCGATCGAGGCCGTAGTGGGCGAAATCGGCAAGACCTTCGGCCCGATCACCATCCTGATCAACAACGCCGGCGTCACCCGCGACACGCTATTGCTGCGGATGAAGGACGAGGACTGGACCCAGGTACTGGAAACCGACCTCAGCGCGGTATTCCGCCTGTCCAAGGCGGTCGTGCCCGGAATGATGAAGCAGCGCCACGGCCGCATCATCAGCATCGGCTCGGTGGTCGGCACCATGGGCAATGCAGGCCAGGCCAATTACGCCGCCGCCAAGGCCGGCCTGATCGGCTTCTCCAAATCGATGGCCCGCGAGATCGGCTCGCGCAACATCACGGTCAATGTGGTGGCACCCGGTTTTGTCGAAACCGACATGACCCAGTCATTGAAAGAGGAGACCCGCGCTGCATTGCTGCAGCAAATGGCGGTGCGCCGCCTCGGCATCCCCGACGATATCGCCGCCGCAACCGCTTTCCTGGCGTCCAGCGAAGCCGCCTACATCACCGGCGAGACGCTGCACGTCAATGGCGGCATGTATATGATTTAATGGAAATCAATCGTTTAATTAGGAAAGAATAATTCGATTGGCTGGCGACACGTGCGGCGAATCTGGCTACACTAAGCGACGTTTTTTACCACCCCGAACGAGGGAGTCTCATGAGCAGCTTGGAAGAGAAAGTCAAGAAGATCATCGCTGAACAGCTGTCGGTCAGCGAAGACCAGATTACCCCCGAGGCTTCGTTCGTCGAGGATCTCGGCGCCGACTCGCTCGACACCGTAGAGCTGGTGATGGCGCTCGAAGAGGAATTCGAGATCGACATCCCCGACGAAGAAGCCGAAAAGATCGTCACGTTCGCGGACGTGCTGAACTACATCAAGTCGCACACCAACCAGGCCTCCTGATCACCAGGCAGGCGCAGCAAACTCCCTCCCCAGACTTCAGATCATCGCCATGACTCGACGCCGCGTGGTCGTCACCGGCATGGGCATCGTTTCGCCCGTCGGTTCCGATCTCAATACCGCCTGGTCGAACATCCTTGCCGGCAACAGCGGCATCGTGCCGATCACGGCGTACGACGTATCCGCCTATAGCACCAAGTTCGCCGGATTGGTCGCCGGGTTCCGTACGGAAGACTGGATGGGACCGAAGGAGATCCGCAAGACCGATCCCTTCATCCATTACGGAGTCGCCGCGGCCAAACAGGCCGTGCGCGACGCCGGACTGGAGATCACCGATGCCAACCGTGACCGTATCGGCATCTGTGTCGGTTCCGGCATCGGCGGCATCGGTTCGATCGAGGAAGAAGTGGGCGCCCTGCACAAGGGCGGTCCGCGGCGCGTGTCGCCGTTCTTCGTGCCGTCGAGCATCATCAACATGATCTCGGGTTACATCTCCATCGACCTGAAGATCACCGGCCCGAACTTCGCCGCGGTCAGCGCCTGCACCACCTCGGTCCACGCCATCGGCTGTGCCCTGCGCATGATCCAGGGCGGGGATGCGGAAGTGTTCATCGCCGGCGGTGCGGAAGCGGGATCGAGCCCGGCGGGCATGGCGGGTTTCTGCCAGGCACGCGCCCTCTCCACCCGCAACGACGCGCCGCAGCAGGCAAGCCGCCCCTGGGACAAGGATCGCGACGGTTTCGTGCTGGGCGACGGCGCCGGTGTGGTGGTGCTGGAAGAATATGAGTTCGCCAAGGCGCGCGGGGCGCGCATTTACGGTGAGCTGGTCGGTCTCGGCATGTCGGGCGATGCCTATCACATCACCTTGCCGCCGGAAGACGGCAATGGCGCGCGACGCGCCATGCAGAACGCGCTGAAGGACGCCGGCCTCAACCCCGAGGACGTCGACTACATCAACGCCCACGGCACCTCCACGCCAGCGGGCGACCAGGCCGAAAGCACCGCCATCAAGGGTGCCTTCGGCGACTACGCCAAGAAAGTGCCGGTGAGCTCGACCAAGTCGATGACCGGTCACCTGCTCGGCGCGGCCGGCGGCATCGAGGCGGTATTCTCGCTGCTGGCGCTGCGCGACCAGGTGATCCCGCCGACCATCAACCTGGACAACCCGAGCGAAGGTTGCGACTTGGACTACGTGCCGCATACGGCACGCAAGGCCAAGCTGGATATCGTGATGTCGAATTCCTTCGGCTTCGGCGGTACCAACGGCACGCTGGTGTTCAAGCGTTTCCAGTAACTGACCAAGGCGCGGAGCCTGGGGTCTGTCCGCAGTCATTTGATTGCTGCGACGGGGTTAATTTTTGTGCAGTGCTAGGAACGACGAGCGAAGTGTACTTGACGTACATGAGCGAGGAGAGACGACGCAATGTGCAAAAATTAACCCCGTCCCGAAGGGTTGCCCCAAAAATTGCGCCATGCGTCGTTACTCGTCGCTCATTTAGTGGTACTAAACTTCGCTCCTCGCGCCTAGCCTGGCGCGATTTTGGGGGCAACGCAGCGACCAAATGACTGTGGACAGACCCCTTATGCTGCGCGCCGAACTCACAGGCAAGCTCGATTTATTGGCGCTGCACCGGCGCGCGCCGGAGCGTTATCCGTTCCTGCTCGAAAGCGTCGCCGGGCATCCCCTGGCCGGACGCTACGACATCCTCTTCGCCTTTCCGCAGCAGGCGCTCGAAACCGGGCGTGACGGGCTGAGCCACGCCGATTTCTTCCAGCGGCTCAATGCAGAAGCGTCCAAGGAGCGCTGTGCCCCGACACATGGCCTGCCGTTCTGCGGCGGCTGGTTCCTGCTGCTCGGCTACGAGGCGGCGCGCGGCGTGGAAGCGCGCCTGCACCTGCCGGATGCCCCTTACCGCCTGCCGGATGCGCTGGCGGTGCGCTGCACCGCCGCCGTCATCGTCGATCGCGAGAGCGGTCGCAGCCTGCTGGTGGCTGAGAGCGACCCGGCGCAGCTGGAGCAGTTGCAGGCGGACTGTGAGGCCTTGCCGCATTCACCGCAGCCGCCCGAGGGCTCGCTGCTGGCCGAAATCAACGAAGACCCGGAGCCGCAGTTCCTGCGTGGCGTCGAAGCGATCCTGGAATACCTGCACGCCGGCGACATCTTCCAGGTCAACCTGTCGCGTGCCTGGCGCGCCCGGCTGCGCCACGGCATCGACTACCTCGATGTGTACTCCCGTTTGCGCCAAGCGAATCCGGCGCCGTTCGCCGGGCTGGTGCGCTGGCGCGACAGTGCGGTGCTCAGCTCCTCACCGGAGCGGCTGGTCAACATTGATGGCGGGGTGGTGCAGACGCGGCCAATCGCCGGCACCCATGCGCGTCTGCGCGATCCGCAGGAAGACGAGCGCCAGCGAGCCAGCCTGCTGTCGAGCCTGAAGGAACGCGCCGAACATCTGATGCTGATCGACCTGGAACGCAACGACCTGGGCCGCATCTGCGTGCCCGGCAGCGTCGAAGTCAGCGAGCTGATGTGCATCGAGAGCTATGCGCATGTGCATCACATCGTCTCCAATGTGCGTGGGCGCCTGCGGCCCGAAGTGGGGCCGGGCGAGACGCTGCGCGCGGTGTTTCCGGGCGGCACCATCACCGGCTGTCCCAAGGTAAGGGCGATGGAGATCATCGCCGAGCTGGAAGGCGTGGGGCGTGGCCCCTACACCGGCGCCATGGGCTACCTGTCCCGTTGCGGCCGCATGGATACCAACATCCTGATCCGCAGCCTGGTCTGCGAGGATGGCCAGGTCAGCCTGCGCGCCGGCGCCGGCATCGTCGCCGATTCGCGGCCGCAGTCCGAGCTGGCGGAGACGCGCGTCAAGGCCCGCGGCCTGTTGCTGGCCTTGGGAGCACAGGTATGAGCGGCGCGATCCAGGCCCTGCTCAACGGGGTGCCGGTCGCCGAGACGCTGATGCTCAGCCGGGGCCTGCATTACGGCGATGGCGTCTTCAGAACCCTATTGAAGTATGAAGGGCAACTGCTTGATTCAAAACTGCAGTTGTTGAAGCTTGCCCATGACGCCAGGGCTCTGGGCCTGGAGCCGCCTGAAGCCGAATTGCTGCTGCAGGAGGCCGCGTCGGTGAACGCCGCCGCCAGCGGCGTGATCAAAATCCTGCTGCTGCGCGGCGGCACGGGGCGCGGCTACACGCCGCAGACCGGGCAAACCGACCGCCTGCTGCTGGGCTATCCCTTGCCGGCCTATCCGGCGCAGCATTGGCAGCAGGGCATCGATGCCTTTCGTTGCACCCTGCGCCTGGGGCGTCAGCCCGCGTTGGCCGGCATCAAGCACCTCAACCGGCTGGAGCAGGTGCTGGCCGCGCGGGACTGGCCGGAAGGGGCGATTGAAGGCATTCTGTGCGACGAGCGTGGCGCTCCGGTGTGCGGCACGCGCAGCAATCTGTTCTGGGTCAGCGAGGGGCGTCTGCATACCCCGGCGCTGGACGGTTGCGGCGTAGCTGGCATGATGCGCGACAAGGTGCTGGCCTGTGCCACCGCCATCGGTCTGACGGTGCAAGTCGAGTTGCGGCCATGGTCGAAGCTGCTGGATGCCGATGAAGCGTTTGTCAGCAACAGCCTGATCGGCATCTGGCCGCTGCGCAGCCTCGAGCAGCGCCGGTGGGAAGCGCCGGGCCCCGTCACCACACGCCTCACCGCCCTACTGCGGCATCCGTATAGCGCTTCAGTTTCCTGAAAGACATGACGCAAGCAAAAAAGAAGAAAAAGAAACGTTCCAGCCTGCTTCCAGCGTTGCTGCTGGGCCTGCTGATCGGCCTTGGTGCCGATGCCTGGCTGCAGCTCAATGCGCCGTTGCAGATCGAGCAGGCTACGACGGTCGAGCTGGAATCCGGACAACGGCTGGCCTCGCTGTCGCGGCAGATGGACGAGCGGGACCTGTTTGCCAGCGAGCGTCAGCGGCTGTACCTGGTGATCTATGCGCGACTGCACGGCGAGGCCACCCGGCTGAAGGCTGGCGAATACGCGCTGGATCCCGGCGTCTCGCCGCTGGGTCTGCTGACCGTGCTGACCTCGGGCAAGATCCTGTTGCATGAGCTGCGGCTGGTGGAGGGCTGGCGCTTTTCCCAGGCCTGGAAGCTGATCCAGGCCGATCCGAATATCGCCCATACCCTGGCCAATGCCGACAACGCGGCGATCATGCAGGCCATCGGCAAGCCCGGCATCGATCCGGAAGGACGCTTCTTCCCGGATACCTATCGCTTCCCCAAGAAGACCAGCGACGTCAGCTTCCTGCGCAATGCCTATGCGGCGATGGACAAGATCCTCGCCGCCGAATGGACGGCGCGGGCGCCCGATCTGCTGTACGCGACGCCGACCCAGGCGCTGATCATGGCGACGCTGGTGGAGAAAGAATCCGCCGTGGCCGGCGAACGGCCGGTCATCGCCGGGGTATTCCTGCGCCGGTTGCAGACCGGCATGCGCCTGCAGACCGATCCGGCGGTGATCTATGGCCTCGGTGAGGCCTACGATGGCAACATCCATACCGAAGATCTGCGCACCGACACGCCTTACAACACTTACACCCGCGACGGCATGCCGCCGACGCCGATCTGCCTGCCGGGCCGCGAGGCGATCCACGCAGCCTTGCACCCGGACGACAGCAAGACCCTGTATTTCGTCGCCAAGGGCGACGGCACCCACCAGTTCTCCAGCACGCTGGAGGAGCACAATGCAGCCGTGATGCGCTACCAGATCAAGCCGCACCTACATCCATGAGACTCCATCGTTCACCTCATTTGGGAGATCACCTGGTCTCGTGGATGCGTCGACTCGCGACGCTAGGATCCCCGCGCTGCTCGCGGGACCCCTCCACGCTGCTCGCGCCGTTGCCATGAGCAAACCCGGACGTCTTATCGTGCTGGAAGGCGGCGAGGGCGCCGGCAAGTCCACCCATGTGCGCAGCATCAAGGCCTGGCTGGAACAGCGCGGGCGCGAGGTGGTGCAGACGCGCGAGCCGGGCGGCTCGCCACTGGCCGAAGCGATCCGCGGCGTGGTGCTGGGCGACTGGCCCGAAGGCATCGATGCGAGCACCGAGGCGCTGCTGATCTTCGCCGCACGCGCGGCGCACCTGCACGCCCTGATCCGTCCGGCGCTGGAGCAGGGCAAGGACGTGGTCTGCGATCGTTTCGTCGACGCCAGCTATGCCTATCAGGGCGCGGCGCGCGGCCTGGGCAGCAACACCATCGCCCAGCTGGAAAAACTGACCCTGGGCCGGCTGCGGCCGGACCTGGTGCTGCTGCTGGACATCGATCCGCAGCTGGGCTTGCAGCGCGCCAAGCGGCGCGGTGAGGAAAACCGTTTCGAGGCGGAGACCCTGGAGTTCATGGGCAAGGTGCGCGCCGAATATCTGCGCCGCGCCCGGGCCGAGCCGGCGCGTTACGCCGTGATCGACGCATCGCGTCCGCTGGAACTGGTGGCCACCGACCTGCAGCGCGAACTGGAGGCCAGGCTGTGAGCGAGCCACTGCAGCTGCTGCCCTGGCAGGCGCCGATGTGGCGCCTGGCGGCCCAGGCCATCGAGCAGGACCGGCTCGGCCACGCCCTGTTGCTGAGCGGCCTGCGCGGCACCGGCAAGCGCGTCTTCGCGCGCATCCTGGCCGCGGCGCTGTGGTGCAAGACGCCGCTGGCGGAGCGCTTGCCCTGCGGGCGCTGCGACGACTGCCGCCAGGTGCTGTCGGAAGCACATCCGGGTTACACCGCCCTGCGCGTCGAAGAGGACAAGCGCGATATTTCCATCGAGGCGGTGCGCACCCTGTGCGAGCGCATGGGCATGACCAGCCATGACGGCCGCTCCAAGGTGGCCATCATCGACCCGGCCGATTCGCTCAACCGCAACGGCGTCAACGCCCTGCTCAAGACCATCGAGGAGCCGCCGCCGCGCAGCCATCTGCTGCTGATTTCGGAGCGCCCCCTGGCGTTGCCGGCGACTTTGCGCAGCCGCTGTCAGCAGATGCGTTTCGCCATTCCGACGCAGGATCAGTCGCTGGCCTGGCTGGCGCAATCCGGCGCTGCGGCACCGGCCGAAGCCACGGCGGCGCTCGATGCTGCCCATGGCGCGCCCTTGCTGGCCCTGCAGCTGTTGCAGGACAAGAGCCTGGAGCTGCAGCAGAGCTGGCATGCGGTTCTGCTGGACCTGGCAGCCAACCGCAGCGAGCCGCTGAAAGCGGCGACGACGGTGGGCGAGGCGCAGGCAGCGGCTTTCCTGCGCTGGCTCTACGGCTGGCTGCTGAACCTGCTGCGTGCCGGGCTGGTGCAGGGCAGCAATGCCGAGATCGAAGCCCTGGCGCGGACCCTGCCGCGGCATGCGCTCGACCGCTATGTCTCCGAGGTGCAGGAAAACCTGCGCCGGCTCGAATTCAACGCAAAGGCGCAGCTGGTGCTGGAGGCAGTGCTGATCCGCTGGCGTGCTCTTGTTGCTTTAGGACAGCGGACTTAGCCAGAATGGCCGCAAGGGATAGGAGAGAGCAAGGATCGTGAACACCATGACGCGTCCCGGCAATGCACCGGGCATGCTGACGCTGAACATCAAGGACAAGAGCGCCTTGTACGCGTCCTATATGCCGTTCATCAAGAACGGCGGCCTGTTCATTCCCACCAACAAGCAATACCGG
>FTIF01023304.1_pt1 | contig 28990 bp, 29 predicted proteins | sample 1658001 | NCBI WGS metagenome assembly FTIF01 (sample SAMEA3914789, study PRJEB12502) | metagenome | biome: forest; material: soil | place: Canada | collected 2011-07-03 | depth 0.3 m | reverse complement strand
TCCAGCGCCGACTGCAGCACCTCGCGCAGGCGCGCGCGATTGCCCAGACCGGTCAGCGCATCCTCATAGGCGAGCCGCCTGAGCTTTTCCGCGCCGTCCCGGAACTGGCGCAAGGCCAGCGCCATTTGACCGAATTCATCGCCGCTGATCGGCGGCAGATCGATCTCAAGCTCGCCGGCGTTGACCTGGCGAATCGCATTGGTGGTTATCTGCAGCGGCCGGATGATCGAGCGCACCACTATCAACACCAACAGCGTGCCGGCGACGCCGCCCAGCGCGATCATCGCAATGGCAACCTGGATGGCCGTGGCGGCGCGTTCGCGCGCTTCCACCAGGGAGCGTTCGGCCAGGCTGCGTTCGCGCAGGCTTGCGGCGCGCAGCGTTGCCTCGATCAGGTTGAAGCGCCGATACAATTCCGCAAGGATGGGCGCAGCATCGTCCTGCTTGCCGGCCGCTACGGCATTCATCACCTGTTCCGAGTACTCAGGCGTACCCTGCAGAGCCGATTCGATGGCCTGCGCGCCGGATTGGTCGAACGAGCCCATGCGGACAAGCTGACTATCGACTTCCTTCCGCGCATTTTCCCATTCGCGCCGCGCCTGCCGTTCCAGGTCCGGCCTCTTCTGCATGATCGCGGAATTGAGCTCTCCGCCCATGTGCCGGTATTGCGCCATCGCTTGCTGGATGGCGTCGATGATCTCAAACCTGCGGTATTGCTCCTGCTGCGTCCGCTGCTCGGACTGGTTGCGCTGGATCAGATAGCCGAGCAGCAGGCTGGAACCGCCAAAGATCAGCAGCAAGCCAATGCTGAGCCCGAGCAATCTGAAACGCACGCTGAGTTGTGGACCTTGCATACCCTGTCTTGCCGCCAAGCAATCAAAATGCTTCCGATACCCGCCTGAAGAGTAGTTGCCGAAAGCCCCTCCCCCGAGCATAACCGGATGTGGCTGGCGCTGGATATTGGAGGAAGCCTGGCCCGGGGCCCGGCGCTTGCCGCGACGCATCGGCCCAGTCTCCGGACAAGTGGCGACTCTTTGACCCGGCCGGCACGCACTGCAACACCGGGCCAGCGGGGCGGTATCCCGGACCGATGGCCGTAGGGGCAAGGCGCGCGCGCCGGCAAGGCCGTGGCCTGCCCCCCCCCGAAAACGAGGCTTGCGCCGCGAACGGCGCAGGACGTAGGGTGTGATGCGCGCCCATGCTGGACAGGGGCGACCGAAAACCTCAGGGAGATCCGGTGATGGAAGGAACAGAGTTGCTGCAGGATCTGACGTTGTTCCGCAATCTTCCAGCCGGGCTGCTGCGTCCGCTGCAGGAGGCTGCGATAAAACGCAGCTTCGCTGCCGGCGAGGCGATTTTCCGCCACGGCGAGGCGCCGGACTTCTTCTATGTCGTGGAAAGCGGCCTGGTGGACGTGGCGGTGCCGGCGCAAGCCGGCGAAATCGTCGTGGCCAGCTTCGAGCCCGGCTCGTTTTTCGGCGAACTGGCGGTATTCGACCGCCAGCCGCGCAGTGCGGGCGCCCGCGCCGTGGCCGATACCGGCCTGATCTGCATTCCGCTGCGCGCCATGGCCGAGCTGGTGGAAAACCATGCGCCGGCGGCACGCCAGTTCATCAGCGCACTGGCCCTGCGCCTGCGCAGCGCCGACGACCTGCTGTCGCGACTGCAGGTGCAGAACGTGAACGAGATCGCCGACGGGCGCATGAGCATCGGCGACCGCATCGCCGACAAGGTGGCGCGCTTCGGCGGCTCCTGGACCTTCATCATCAGCTTCATGTCGTTCCTGCTGCTGTGGATGCTGGCCAACACCGCCTACCTGCTCAGCTCGCCGCCGGATCCGTTTCCCTACATCTTTCTCAACCTGATCCTGTCCTGCGTCGCGGCGCTGCAGGCGCCGGTGATCATGATGAGCCAGAACCGGCAGAACATTAAGGACCGGCTGCAGGCGGACCAGGAATTCCAGATCAACGTCAAGGCGGAGATCGCAGTGCAGCAGCTGCACCGCAAGATCGACGAGCTGCGCGGCACCATGCTGCAGCATCTGCAATCGCAGGAAGTGCACCGGCCGACCTAGGCCGATCCTCGCGGGACTCGTAGGCCGGCGCCAGGCTGTCGACTCAGTTGGCCGATACGCCGGCCGGTGTTGCGGCGGGCTCGAGAAAGCGCTCGCGCAATTGCTGGCGAAAGGCAGCGTCGACACCCAGTGCCTGCTGCAGATAGCCGTCGATCGAGCCGTAGTCCTGCTGCATGGCGCCGAATGCCGAATCGAGGTATTGCGGCTCGACGATCAGCAGGGGGCGCACGCTGGCGGGATCGGTGCGGAATAGGGAGAAGACGCGCATCAGGCACATCGAGCGCGTGTTCGCGGCCTCCAGATAGGCGTTGCTGGCCAGGTAGTCCTGCATCATCGTGTCCCGCGGCACGCCCAGCGACAGCAGCAGCACCGCGGCGGCAAAGCCGGTGCGGTCCTTGCCGGCAGTGCAGTGAAACACCTGCGGCGCACCGCCATCGGCGGTCAGGCCATGTAGCCAGTCACGGAATACCGGGCTGAACTGGCGCACCATGGCCTGGTTGGCATCCACCAGCAGGGTGTCGAAGCGCAGGCCGGCGGTGTCGCCATGCAGGATGCGCCGGCGGAACTGGCGCACGTTCAGCCCCTTGAACTCGATCGGCAGATGCAGCACCGCCGTGGCAAGCGGCGGGGCCAGCCGGTCCGGCGCATCCTCGGTCTCGTCGGCGGCGCGGAAATCGACGATGCGCTGCAGGCCCAGGCGCTCCAGATAGGCCTGATCCGCTTCGCTCAGCTTGTCGAGCGCATTGGAGCGATACAGCAGGCCCCATTTCACGCTGCGCCCATCGGCGCTGCGATAGCCGCCGAGATCGCGGAAATTGGGCGCCCCCTGCAACGGCAGATGGCGCCACTGTGCGCGCTCTGCAGCAGGCAATTGTGCCGGCAGCGGACGTTGTGCCGCCGGCAGTGACTCCGCGCCGTGCTGGCAGGCGGCGAGCCACAGGACGGCAAACAGGGCCAGGCCGGGACGATCCAACGATCTGCCGCCGATACGCGCTCTCATCGAGCTACTTCAGATAGCCGGCGTGATCGGTCACCATGCCTGCAGCGCCGTGTTCCAGCGCGGCACGAAACGCGACCGGCAGAGGCTGCTTGGCCAGCGTCGATGCATCGACATGCACGTAGACCGTTTCCGCGGTGGCGAAGACCCGCTCCTCGCCGGCGATGCGGAATTCGGTGCGCAGGGTGAACGAGGTATTGCCCAGGTGCAGCAGCAGCGGCGACAGTTCGATCACCTGATCGTAGCGCGCGGATGCTTTCCATTCGACGGTCTGCCGCACCAGCTGGAAGTCGATGCTGCCGTCCGCCAGCGCCTCGCCGTAACCCAGGGCGCGCAGGAACTCGGTGAAGCCGAGATCGACGAAGCCGCCGTAGCGCGCATTGAACACGACCTTCTGCGCATCGCACTCGGCATAGCGCACGCGCAGGTAGTAGCGGAATGAGGCATTCATACGGGAGCTTCCGCCGGCATTCCGGTGATGCCGGCTTCAGTAGCGGGGATTTCCACCATCGGCGCCGCGGCAGGCAGGGGCGCAGTGCGCCGTGTGCAGCGGTACGCCATCACCACGGCGGCGGCAAGCAGGACCGGATCGACCGGCTTGCGATAGCGCCCTTCCATCACGGCCTCCTGCTGCACCATGAAATACAGGAACATGCCGAGGCCGCACAGCGGCAGCAGCCATTCGCGCCCGCGGAAACTGCGGCGCGCGACACCGACCGCCAGGACCAGCACCAGCGGCAGCCAGACCCAGCGCGTCCACACCGTCAGCCAGCCGCTGATCGAGGCGCGATCGTTGTCCGGCCAGGATTGCCCGAACGACAGGTAAAGAAAGTTTTCCCAGTAGCTGCGCCACCGCGGGAAGCTGCGCTCCTGCTCCACCCGTTTCTCTTCGGCGATCCAGCCGGCGCGGCCCTGATCCAGGTCCAGCGTGATATGCACGGTGCCGCTGCGATCGGTCAGCCAGTCGGAAAAGGGGTAGAACGTGGGATTGTAAAAGCTCGGTGAGCCGAACTCGTAGTAGCCATGGGAGCCCAGGTTGATGTTGATGACCCGGTTGCCGCTGACCTGGTAGATCGGATTCAGATAACCGTTGCCGAAAGGAGCGAAATAGCCGAGGTTGGCGCGCGCGTGCAGGCCGGCCGGAACCAGCAGGAGCAACAACATCACCACGCCGATCAGCATCTTCGGCAGCCGCCGCGGCTGCGGCAGCCAGATGCAGAGCAGGCACAGCAGCGCCATCGGTAAGGCCACCGTGCGGGTAAAGCCGGCGATGAGCCACAGGGCGCAGGCCAGGGCGAACGCCGCCACCGTGCGCTTGCGCTGCGCCCGGAAGGTAGCCCAGAAGGCGAACCCGGTGAGGCTCAGCAGCAGGGTTTCGTTCATGAAGTAGGCGTAGACGCCGATGAACCCCGGCACCGCGGCCATCAGCAGCGCGCCACTGCGGGCCCAGTTCTTCGGCAGCAGTTCCTTCAAGGCGCGATACCAGCCATAGGGCATGGCGGCGCACAGAAAACCAGTGCCGGTCGCGACCACCGCGGCGACATTGCCCTTGATCTGGATCAGCAGGTAGAGCCAGATCTGGTACACCAGCGGATCGCCGCTGCCCATGAAGGTGGGATTGAGCAGTCGCTGGCCGTTTTCCCAGTGCCGGTTGGGATCGGAAAAGAGGTGGCTGAGCGGGGAGTTGTAGAACGGGAACAGCAGCCGCAGCAGCAGGACGAAACCGAAAACCCAGCGCAGCAGATGCTCGCTGCGCCGCTCCGCCGAAGGGACAGGCAGCGGTTCGGCAGGCCGATCCTGGAGAACGGGGATGGTCGGAGGGGTTTGCATGGAGGCGCATAGGATTGCCGATTGGCGCGCCTTGCGCCAGCCTGACAGCATCCCGGCAGGCCCGGCCGTTGCGGCCCGAGACGATTCCCCTCAGGCCCGGCGCGGCGCGGACTGCGGAAAAACGAAGTAACGGCAGCCGAAATAGAAAGCGATGGAGTACAGCGGCATGCCGGTGAGATGGGCCAGATAGTCGTTGCAGCCGAGATGGATCGCGGCCAGCACGGTGGCGAGGTTGAGCAGATACGAGACCAGGAATACCAGCAGGAAGCGCAGCAGCGCCGGCAGCGGGTGATCGTTGTGGGCAAAGGTCCAGCGCCGGTTGAGCAGGAAGCTGCAGCTCAGGCCCACGGCGTAACCGGCCACGTTGGCCGGCACGTCACCGAATCCAGCCATCGATTTCAGGCCAAAAATGACGGCGAGGCAGAGCAGCGTGTTGATCACGCCGACCCCGGCGAATTTCAGCGCGGTATGCCCCAGCGCCTGCCGCCAACCGCCTGAGGGCTGTTTCACGGCTGCAGGCCCTTCATGAAACCTTCAAGCAAAACCATCATGAACGACCATTCAATTCTAAACGGTTGGCGCAAGACACTATCACAGCTGACGGTCGCGGCCGGCGCTTCGCGGCACCGCCGATGCGAGGATTCGAGAAAACATGACAATTCGGGACAAGGATAATGCGCGGTACGTCCCGGGACTGCTTTCCGAATCGAAATCCATTATCCTGAGACGGCACTCCGTGGGAAACCACGACCGGCAGTCTGAACGTCCCGCACGACTTGCAGCGCCGATAACCCGCGCCCCCTGTGCAATGCAGGGGGCGCGGTTTTTTATGCGTGCGGAGCGCGGCTAATACTCCCCGGAGCGATTCTCTTGTCCTCGCGTTCCCGCATCGTCGCGCAACAGAAGCAGTGGGCGCTTGGAGCGGGCTTGCGGGTGATCGCACCCGGCTACCTGGACAGCGTGGAGGCCAATTTGCAGGCGCCGATGGCGCCGCGCACGCTGGCCGCGTTCCAGGCCGAAGAAGCGGCCGAACTGAAGGATTTTCCGCGCTACCCGGCCAAGCTGCGCGCGCTGTTTTCCTCGGCGGCGCTGGTGGTCAACGTGTTCGAGCACTGGACCACGCGGGACGCCGCGCCGCTGTTGGCCGCTCTGGGCATCGAGGGCGTGGCGCAGCGCATCGATTTCGAGGCGCGCTTCCCGATCAGCCCGGAGGGCACGCCGCCCAACGTCGACGTCTGCATCGCGCTGACGGACGGCCGCAGCATCGGCATCGAAAGCAAGTTCACCGAATGGCATGTGCCGCGGCGACCAGCCAAGATCCGTTTCAAGGACAAGTATTTTCCCGATGGGACGAAGCTGTGGAGCAGCCGCGGCCTGCCCGGCTGCCAGGTCCTGGCCGAGGAACTGCAGAGCGGCCGGACCCGTTACCGCTTCTTCTACGCCACGCAGTTGCTGAAACATGCGCTGGGCATGGCGACGCAATGCAGCAGCGGCATCGGCATCTACTATCTCTACTACGACTGGAGCGGACCGGCGGCGCGCGAGCACCGGCGGGAGATCGAACACTTCGCCGGACGCGTCGGCGCGGAACTGGGCTTCCAGTGGCTCAGCTACCAGGAACTGTTTGCGCGCCTGCGGCAATCCACTGTGCCGATAGACCCGGATTACCTGGCCTATCTGCAGGCCCGCTACTTCCCCGGCTGAGGCGCCGCGTCGCTGCGCCCGGCCAGGCACATCAGCGTGGCCATGCCGTGCAGGCACTGCGTTTCCTTGCCCTGCTTAAGCACGTAGGCCTTCAATTCGCAGATGGTCAGGGTGCGGCCGCTGCGGATCACCTGCCCCACCGCGCGCACGCGCTCGCCGTCGGCCGGCGCGATCAGGTTGACCTTGAACTCCACGGTGAGCACCGAGCTGTCGGCGGGGAACAGGGTGTAGGCCGCGTAACCACCCGCCGAATCGGCCACAGTGCTGACCATGCCGGCGTGAAAGTAGCCGTGCTGCTGGCTCAACTCCGGGCGGAACGGCAGGTCGATCTCGACCCGCCCCGGCTCGATGGCGTGCAGCACCGCGCCGAGATGGGCCATCGCCCCTTGCCGCGCAAAGCTATTGCGCACGCGAGTTGCGTAATCCGGATCGAGGGCTTGCATGCCTGCTCCACTGTTGATTTGTGAGGGGATTATGCGATGCGACGGGCGGCCGTCCAAAATTCCGGGGCACAACTGACGGCCTTGTCGGGTCCGGGCCGCCGTCTATCGCGGCCAGGCGAATCATGCGCCGCTTTTGCGGCCTGATAGCGCATGGGCCGCCAGCGGCCGTTTTCGATCAGATCATGCTGAAGATGCTGCGTTTGTGGCTGAACCCGAATTCCGCGCAGGCGGAAGGCCGGTACAGGAATCTCTCGCTGCCGCTGCCGGCGGGCATCATCGTTGCCGAACAGGGCTTGCGCCATGTGCACGATGAGCCCGGCATCCATGCCGTGACGGCCGCGCTCGACGAGGCGTATGTGGTGATGCAACTCGACAATCATCGCCGCTGGTACGCCACCTGGCAGCCCTACCTCGGCAGCTGGGACCTGCTGTATCTCGATGCGGTGGACGAGGCCGCGATCGAGCAGACCGCAGCCAACTCCCGCACTGCGGAAGCGCTAGCTCAGTAGCTCGTAGACGCCGCCCTTCTCGAGGGCGGTCTTGTAGGCCGGCCGCGCGTGGATGCGCTGCAGGAAAGCCTGCAGCTTCGGCGCGGCGGCATCCGGCCCGCCGCGCGCGGCGGCGGCCTCCAGCGGGAAGCTCATCTGGATATCGGCGGCAGTGAATTCCTCGCCGGCGAACCAGGCGCTCTTGCCCAGCTCGCTTTCCATGTACTCGAGGTGCAGCTTCAGCTGCGGGTCGATGAAAGCCTTGCGCACATTGCCGACGATGCCGCGCGCGATGGGCTTGACGAAGAACGGCATCGGCGCGGTGGCGATGCGGCCGAAGATCAGCTTCAGCAGCAGCGGCAGCATGGCCGAGCCCTCGGCGTAATGCAGCCAGTAGGTGTAGCGCAGCCGCTCCGGCGTTCCCGCCGCGGGGATCAGCCGGCCGTTGCCGTAACGCCCGACCAGGTATTCGACGATCGCGCCCGACTCTGCGACGGTGTTGCCGTCGTCGGTGATCACCGGCGACTTGCCCAGCGGATGCACTGCCCTCAGCTCGGGCGGCGCCAGCATGGTCTGCAGGTCGCGCTGATAGTGCTTGATCTCGTACGGCAGACCCAGCTCTTCCAGCAGCCAGAGCACGCGCTGCGAGCGGGAATTGTTGAGATGATGAACCGTGATCATGGCGGCGGAAGATTCCTGTGGGAGCTGAGCGTGGCGCCACCATTCCGTAAAAGCGGCAGCTGGTCAACCGATACGTGCGGCGCCGGGCTGTGGATGCAGCGGCTGCCGAAGCACCGCACGGAATTGCGCAACGCTGCCAGCCAATTCCGTAAAAACGAACAATCCGAGGCGGCGTTTACAGCAGCTTCAGTTTCTCCGCCGGCATCAGCGAGGCCCGGTGCGAGCCGCCGGCGATGCGCAGCAGCAGCGCGCGATCGAGACTGAACAGCGAGGACAGCCTGAGGCTGAGGAATAGCAGCACGGCGCCGGTGGCGATGATGATACGGAAGCCTGCATTCATGGCGCGTCCCCCTTGCTCAAGTCCTTACCGTGATCCCGTTTTAAGCCTCCTCCGATTTATGGCCGCTGAACGGCCGGCGCGGCCGAATGGCGGCGCTTTCATGACGAGCGGTTCACCCATCAATTGTTGCAGGCGTTGCGCCAGGGCTACGGCAACTCAGCGGCGAAACTCGCGCCGGTGATGCGAGGGCGAGACATTGAAGGCTTCGCTGAAATGCTGGCGCAGCGATACCGCGGAACCGAAGCCGGCGGCATCGGCAATGCGGTCGATGGTCTCGTCGGTGGTTTCCAGCAGGCGCTGCGCCCGCGCCAGGCGCTGGGCCAGCAGCCAGTGGCCCACGGTGGTGCCGGTGAGCTTGCGGAAGCGCCGGGTGAAGGTGCGGCGGCTCATCAGGGCCCGCTGCGCCAGCGCATCGAGCTTGTGCGGCTGGTGCAGGCTGGCGGCGGCCCATTGCAGCACTTCGGAGAGGCGGTCGCCCTGCGCCGAGTCCGGCACCGGCTGCTCGATGTATTGCGCCTGGCTGCCCTGGCGATGCGGCGGCACCACCATGCGCCGCGCCACGGCGTTGGCGATCTCCGCCCCGTGGTCGCGGCGCAGCAGGTGCAGGCAGCAGTCGATGCCGGCCGCAGTGCCAGCTGAGGTGAGCACGTCGCCGTCGTCGACGTAGAGCACATTGCGATCCAGCCGCACCTGCGGGTAGCGCGCCGCGAACTCCTCGGCCCAATGCCAGTGCGTGGTGGCGGGCCGGCCGTCGAGCAGGCCGGCTTCCGCCAGCACGAAAGAGCCCAGGCACAGGCCGACGATGCGCGCGCCGCGCCGATGGGCTGCGCGCAGGGCGTCCAGCAGGGCCTGCGGCGGGCGCTCGGCGGCATCGCGCCAGGACGGCACGATGACGGTGCCGGCCTGGGCCAGGCGATCCAGGCCATGCGGCGCCTGGATGGTGAAGCCGGCGCTGGTGCGCAGCGCCCCCCGCTCCGCCGCGCAGACCAGCAGCCTGAATGTCGGAACCGCGCCGCCGATGCCGTCGAAGCCGAATACCAGGCAGGGCACCGACAGGTGGAACGGGCTGATGCCGTCGAAGGCGATTACCGCCACGGTATTTGCGCGCATCGCCTGGCTCCGCAGAATTCGGCTGTGGCCTGATCTTATCGCTTATCCCCATTCGGGTCAGTGGCGTGTCGCCTGAGCCTGCGCAAATCCGGGGGGACAAGGCAGACCGGAGCCGGCCCGATCGCTTAAAGTCCGCACTCACATTCTGAAGCGGAGACCTGCCGCCGGCATCCGCCTGGCGGCAGGCTTATCGATGATCGATTTGCGCAGCGACACCGTTACCCGTCCCTCGCCCGGTATGCTCAGGGCGATGGGCGCCGCCGAGCTTGGCGACGACGTCTGGGGCGACGACCCCACGGTGGCGAAGCTCCAGGCCATGGTGGCCGAGCGTGCCGGCAAGGAAGCCGGACTGTTCTTCCCCAGCGGCACGCAGAGCAACCTCGCCGCGCTGATGGCGCACTGCGAGCGCGGCGACGAATACATCGTCGGCCAGCTGGCGCACACCTATCGCCACGAAGGCGGGGGCGCGGCAGTGCTGGGCAGCATCCAGCCGCAGCCGATCGAGAATGCGGCGGACGGCACACTGCCGCTGGAGAAGGTCGCCGCAGCGATCAAGCCGCTCGATGCGCACTTCGCTCGCACCCGCCTGCTGGCACTGGAAAATACCATCCACGGCATGGTGCTTCCCGGCGCCTATATCGAGCAGGCGACGCAACTGGCCAAAAGCAGAGGCCTGGCGACGCATCTCGATGGGGCGCGGGTGTTCAACGCCGCCGTGGCCTCCGGCAAAACCTTGCTGGAAGCCTGTGCGCCGTTCGACTCGGTTTCCATCTGCTTCTCGAAAGGCCTCGGCGCACCGGTAGGCTCGGTGCTGGTGGGCGACCAGGCCCTGCTGTCCCGCGCCCATCGCTGGCGCAAAGTGCTGGGCGGCGGCATGCGCCAGTCCGGCGTGCTCGCCGCGGCCTGCCTGTACGCGCTGGAGCACAACGTCGAGCGCCTGGCGCAGGACCACGACAATGCCGCAGCGCTGGCGCGGGGCCTCGGCCAGATCACGCAGATCAAGCTCACCGGGCAGGCGACCAATATGGTGTTCCTGCAGATCCCGCAGGAGCATTGCGCGCCGCTGGAAGCACACCTGAAGGAGCACGGCATCCTGATGCAGGCGCTTTACGGCTCGCGCCTGGTGACGCACCTGGATGTTTCGGAGGTGGACGTCGACATTACGGTGAAGGCGGTGAAGGGCTACTTCGCCGGAATTTGAAACAGCCTTCCGCGGCGCTCCCTCTCCCCACGAATGTGGGGAGAGGGTTGGGGTGAGGGGCGCGCCGGTCGTAGAGCGGCGCCGGCAATCTTAGAAACTAAAAGCGGGCTTCCGTACCAAACATCACCCTGGCCATCCCTGGCGGGGCTTCACCGCTACGCGCTACCCCCGGCCCGGCCATCCATGGCCGGGCGTTCGCAGAAAAAACGATGACATTGAGTCATCGTTTTTTCTGCTCACCCCACCAAGGATAAAACGGCGGCATTTCCGAAGCCTTGCCCTTGAACTCCGGCGCGCGCTTCTCCAGGAACGACTTCACGCCTTCCTTGCCGTCCTGCAGGCTGGTGTAGTACACCGCCAGCGAATCGACCTTGTGCGCTTCCAGCGGATGCGGCTGCGCGGCATTGCGGTACATCATCTGACGGGTCAGGGCGATGGCCACCGGCGAGCGGTTGTCGATGATGCGATGCGCCAGCTTGTAGGCTTCGGCCAGCAGCTGATCCGGCGCATAGACTGCTTTCACCAGGCCGCCGCGCTTGGCTTCCTCGCCGTCGATGATGTCGGCGCTGTAGGTCCACTCCAGTGCCTGGGCGATGCCGACGATGCGCGGCAGGAACCAGGTGGAGCAGGCTTCCGGCACGATGCCGATCTTGCCGAAGACGAAGCCGATGCGCGCCTTGTCCGAGGCCAGGCGCACGTCCATCGCCAGCGTCATGGTGGCGCCGATGCCGACCGCGGCGCCGTTGATGGCGGCGATCACCGGCTTCTTGCAGTCGAAGATCGACAGGGTGACGCGGCCGCCGGTGTCACGCAGGCCCTGGAAGATCGCCGGATCGTCGAGGCGCTCGTTCATGTCGCGCAGGCTGGGGGTCAACGATTCGTCCAGGCCGAAGACGTTGCCGGCCTTGGTCAGGTCCATGCCGGCGCAGAAAGCGCGCCCGGCGCCGGTGACCACCACCGCGCCCACCGCATCGTCCTCGCTGGCGCGGCCGAAAGCGTGCACCAGCTCGTTGGCCATCTCCACGGTGAAGGAATTGAGCTGTTCCGGGCGGTTCAGGGTGAGGGTGAGAACACGGTCGGCGACCGACCAGTCCAGTGTGTTGTATTTCATGTCTTCTCCAGTTTTCGCCGCGCCAGTGTAAGGCGTCGGCGGCTGGCTTTGTGGACAGAGCCCGCGGCCGCAGGGCGAATCCGGCCGCCGCGCGGGGATATACAATTTGCTCAAGTACGAGGCGGCACCGAACTGCCCGGAACTTGAATAAATAAATGCCGCGAATGCGGCAGCCCAGGGGAAGAACCATGCGCCATTCCAAACGGTTGTTTCCGCTGTTCCTGTCTGCCTTGCTGTTGCAGGCCTGCGGCGGCAGCAGCGTGCCTGCGGGTGCCGGCGACAACACCACCACCTCGCCGGTGGCAAAAGACCGCGACGGCACCATCTACGCCCAGAGCATCACCTCGCCGATCGGCGACACGGTATGGTTCCAGGTGTTCGAGCCGACCCACGTCAAGGTCGGCCAGACCTATCCGCTGGTGCTGAACAGCCACGGCTACGGTGGTACCCGCGCCACCAAGGCGGATGCCTTCATCCAGCAGTTGCTGGACAACGGCTACTACGTCATTTCCATCGACGAGCGCGGCGACGGCCAGTCCAGCGGCACCGTCCGCGTGATGGACCCGGACTACGAAGGCCAGGACCTGGTGGCGGTGCTCGACTGGGCGGAAAAGCTGGAGGGCCTGCGCCGCCATGGCGACGGCAGCATGGTGGTGGGCAGCTACGGCGGCTCCTACGGCGGCATGTACCAGTTCCTGCTGATGGGCGCCGATCCCAAGCACCGCCTACATGTGCTGGCGCCGGACATCACGCCGCATGACCTGACCTTCGCGCTGAATGAAGGCAACGTGGTCAAGTCCGGCTGGGGCCTGGCGCTGGTGGCGGGTGGCGAAGCCGGCGAACTTGCCGGCACGCCGGCGCAGGTGCTGCCGGAATTGCTGACGCGGCTGGCCTCGGGCGAGTTGCCAACGCGGCAGGACCCGACCGTCTACGAAACCCTGATCACCGCGGGCCTGACCAACGAATTCACCCAGACCGGGTTGAACTACTTCAAGTATCACAGCGTGGCCTACTTCTGCGACGGCGAGCAGCCCGGGCCGCAGAAATTCCTGTTGCCGATCTCGGTGCCGGACACTTTCCTGGTGCAGCCGACATCGTTCCCCAAGGCCGACGTGCTGCTGTCGCAGGGCATGCCGGACACGCTGTTCAATTTCAACAACGGCTATGCCAACTGGCAGTGCCTGAAGAAGAGCGGCGGCGACGTGCGTCTGATCTCGCACCAGTCCGGCCATATCCTGCCGGTGTCGCTGGCCAGCGTGCCGCTGCCGCCGGGCAGCAATCTGCAGGATGCGCTGGACCCGTTCTACGCCCTGATCAATCCGCCCGAGTTCCAGGGGCCGAGCGGCGCTTCGGCCTGCGGCAGCATCAAGGTCAGCGATGCCGATTTCGCCTGGTTCCAGGAGAAGCTGCAGGGCATCGGCGGCGCGCTGGACAAAGTGCTGACCACAGGCACCGATTTTTGCATGAGCATCGCCGACGGCGACGCCATCCAGGTTCACGACATCAAGCACGGCGGCCAGGAATTCCAACTCAAGGCCAGCACGCCGCAGCTCAACAGCTTGCTTGGCGTGGTCGGCTCCCTGCTCGGCGGCGATGTGCGCAAGGCGCTGCTGTCGGTGCAGCCGCTCTACACCGCGGCGACCGACGATGTGCTGGTGGCCGGCATCCCGACCCTGTCGATGAGCATGAAGAGCGTCGTCGGCCCCAGCCCCGCCGACTGCAGCAACCCGCTCAATATCGGCGCCTGCGATCCGATCCTGCTCATCGGCGTCGGCTACCTGGCCAAGGGCTCGCAGGACTGGAAGCTGGTGGACGCCCAGCTCACCCCGATCCGTAGCTTCGGCGACCACGCCGCCGACATGAACGGCATCGGCATCCGCCTCAAGCAGGGCGATCAGCTGGGCCTGCTGGTGTATGCCTTCCACACCCAGTATCCGATCACCTGGTCGCGCGATGTGTTCGTGCCGGCGGTGGATCTGTCCGGCACCATCCAGCTGCCGATCCTGAGCTCATCGGACATCGTGCGTCAGGGCGTGTGATCGGCGCATCGACGACCCGCATCGACAATGGCGTCGCCAAACCTGCCCGGCACATCGTCATAAAAAAGGGTGGATCGCCGAAGCGATCCACCCTGGTGCTGAGTTGCCGCGAGCCGCGTCAGTTATTGCCGGAGCCCGAAGAGCTTGCAGCCGCAGCGCCGCCCGAGGAGCTGCTGGACGAAGACGACATACTATTCGCCGGAGTTGTTGCGGGCGACGCGGCACTGTTCGCCGGCGGCGCCTCATTCTTGTTGCACGCACCCAGACCAGCGCCTACAGCAACGATACCGATGGCGAGCGCGACGTTCTTCAGCATGTCCATGTCTTCCTCCATGAAGTGGAACGGTACAGATGAAATTCAGCCGGGCGGACCAGAGACACACAGTCACCGGTTTGCAGCGGATCGCACCGCCCGTCCTTCCATTGACCGCGCCCCCTGCTGACAGTTCAATCAGCTCCGTCAGACCCTAACTCGGAATCTGGGGATTCCCATCGGATTTTGCCGGCGGCTCCTTCGAGTCGACCAAGCAATCCTTGGTGTCGTCGACGCCGATGACCGCATAAGGCTTGAATTCGGGCACCACCTGCGCCGCAGCATCCTGCACCACGCGCCATTCATCCATGCGCTGGCATAGCAGCTGGGCTTTTGCCTCGATCACCTTGCTGCCCCGGTCGGCTTCCTCGCCGGCCTGGTCGGCGGTGCCGTGCAGGATGCCCTTGAACACCTGGCCGACGGTATGCAGAGCGAAGCTCGCGCTCTCCAGCCCCAGGTCCTTGGCCTGGTCGGTGAACACCAGGGCGTCGGCGTTGTATTTGGCCAGCGCCAGCTGCGCCTGCGGCGAAACCGTCACATCGGCGCCGCCGATGCTCAGCTTGCCGTCGCCGGTGACCCGCGCCTGGTCGTGGCCCTTGACCTTGATCACCACGGCGCCGTTCTTCAGCGAAACCGAACCGTTATCGAAAACCATGTAGCCATGGTGGCTGGAAGCGGCATGCCCGCAGGCAGAGAACGATATGGCCAGCAACAGGATCACAAATCTGGCGTTAGTGTGGTTCATGGCAAGCTCGCAGCTCCGTGGCACGCGGCGCCTCGATGGCCCGCTTCAGTGTCGGCTATTGGATGCAGCGAAACGGCATTCCGGATTCAGGACCCAATCCAAACATACGCCTCCCGACATGCGCCGGACAGCGGACCCTCACTATTGTTAAGTACAATTAACAAACGTATAGTGCCGCATCATGAACACCCTGGCCAGCCGCATCATCGAAGCGCGCGCGGCGCTCGACATCAGCAAGGCCGAGCTGGCGCGCCGGGTGGGCGTCACCCGCGCCACCGTCACCATGTGGGAATCGGGACAGATCGAATCCCTCAGGGACGACAACCTGTTGCTGCTGGCCGAGCTGCTCGGCATCAACCCTAAGTGGCTCAACTCGGGCAAGGGCGCCCGCCACATCATGGTGGCGGCCGCGGCCGAAGCGAATGCCGACGAGGCTGCGGACCGCTATACCTTCGTCACCCGCGTCCATGGCACCCTGCTTTCGGCCGGCGGTGGGCGGGCCAGCTGGGAGCACGAGGAAATCGACAGCTCACACGCCTTCCGCCGCGACTGGCTGCAGCGCAAGGGACTGGCAGCAAAGGACTGCCGCATCGTCAGTGTCGAGGGAGAATCGATGTCGCCCTTCCTGCGCAGCGGCGATGTGGTGCTGGTGCATGTGGCGGACCACACCATCAGGAATGGCGAGGTCTATGCCATCGCCGTCGACGACGAGTTGCGCGTCAAGCGCCTGGTGCAGAGGGCCGACGGCAGTGTGGAAATGCACAGCGACAATCCCTCGCCGCAATATGCGATGGAGCTGATCGCCGCCGACCAGATCGAACGCCTCAGTGTGATCGGCCGGGTGGTGTGGAGAGCCGGCTAGCAAAGCGCCGTGAATGGCTTCAACAAAGCAGCGGAAAATCACCGCCAGCAACCGCCGTGCATCACCTTCGAAGAACCTGCCCGTGCCGACCCCCTCCGCTGCCGCAACACTGCGCATCAACGGTTACGACATGAGCTATGTCGAGGCAGGCAGCGGCGCGCCGCTGCTGCTGGTGCACGGCAGCCTCTGCGACTACCGCTTCTGGCGGCCGCAGATGGAGCCGCTGGCGGCACAGCGCCGCGTCATCGCAGTCAGCCTGCGCCACTATTGGCCCGAAAGCTGGGACGGCAAGGGCGATGGCTTCTCGGCGCAGCAGCACGCCGACGACCTCGTCGGTTTCATCACGACACTTGGTGCAGGGCCGGTGGACCTGGTCGGGCACTCGCGCGGCGGCACCGTAGCCTGGCTGCTGGCCCGGCAGCAGCCGCAGCTGTTGCGCTCACTGACCCTGGCCGAGCCGGGGCTCGGCGTCGGCGCAGTGACCGGCGAGCAATCCACCGACATGGACCGCAGCGGCTTCCGCCAACGGGCACTGACGCTGCTCCAGGCAGGGGACGCCGATGCCGGCCTGGAGTTGTTCATCGACACGGTCAGCGGCGCGGAAACCTGGGCGCGCATGGTGCCCTGGCTCAAGCGCATGATGCGCGACAATGCCAACACCCTGTTCGGGCAGGTCGCCGAGCCCTACGAAACCGTCACCGCCGACGCAGCGCAGGCGCTGCGCCAGCCCCTGCTGCTCATCGGCGGCGCGCAAAGCCCGCAACCCTATCCGGCGGTATTGAATGCACTCGCGGCGCTGCTGCCCGATGCGCGGCGTGCCACCATCGCCAACGCATCGCATGCGATGAACCTGTGGAACGCGCCGGCCTTCAACCAGGCGCTGCAATCGTTCCTGCCCCCGCCCTAGGGAGCCTCTGCTCAGACGATTTCACATTTTCTGCACAAGTCCCGCATCAGGCCGGCACACGCCATCACTAGTATCGATTGCGGGCCAATCCCGGCCCGCCGCATCGAGTGGCGCCATGTCATCCGTGCAAAACCTGCACTCCGCTCCGGCCAGCGCCATGCCGCAGCCTGCTGCCGCGGGCAGCAGCAGCCTCGCCGATCCGGTTCAGCGCAGCAGCGAGTGCCTGCGCTTCGCCACCGGCGAATGGCTGATCGACGAATCCTGGCGCGACACCGTGCCCGGCGGCCAGCGTCGGCCTGAATACCGGCGCCGGCTGTATTTCCAGAACAGCGCCACCGCTCCCTGCGAATCCATGGGCGAGATCGCCGCCTGCGGCGTCCGTGCCGCCATGCCTGCCGCAACCCGGCCACTGCTGCTGCGCAGCGGCGAGCGCTGCGTGATCGTGCTCGATCATTACGTGTTCCAGCGCTGGCAGCGGCAACAGGGCCCTTACTGGTATCGGGCAACGACGCTGCCCTTCGGCGCTGCCGCATTCTTCCTGCGCAACTACCTGCGCCAGCGGAATGCCGATGCCGCGTGCGGCGACGGCCTGAGCCTGCCGGATGTCCCCTATGAATTCGGTCATGTCGACATCGAGCGCAACGTACTGGTCACCAGCCGGCAGCATGACGATCCGCGCTTCCCGCAGTTCCTGGTCTACAGCGCGCCCGACTACGGCACGGCCTGGCAATTCGACGCCGAGCGTAGCCGCCGCGTCAACGGCATCCGTTGATGCAGCGATGCTTCTGGCGCGATCATGGCCCGCGCCGTCCGGGCTACACTGCCGGGGACTAGGGTCTGTTGACCATCATTTGGTCGCTGCGACGGGAGTAGTTTTCGCGCAGTGCTAGGAACGACGAGCGCGGTGTACTGGATGTACATAAGCGAGGAGAGACGACGCAATGCGCGAAAACTACTCCCGTCCCGGAGGGTTGCCCCCAGAAACGGCGCCACGCGTCGTTGCTCGTCGCTCATTTAGTGGTACTAAACTTCGCTCCTCGCGCCTAGCCTGGCACCGTTTCTGGGGGCAACGCAGCGATCAAATGATGCTCAACAGACCCTAAGACTCGGCCCGACCATGCCCGAACTGCCGGATCTGACGGTCTATCTGGAGCGCATCGAGGCGATTGCCCTGAATGCGCCGCTGTTGCGCCTGCGCATCGGCAATCCCTTCGTGCTGCGCACGGTTGAGCCGCCGCCCGCGGCATTCGAGACACGCCGCCTCAAAGGCACTTCGCGCATCGGCAAGCGGCTGGTGTTCGAGTTCGAAGGCGAATACTTCGCCGTCATCCATCTGATGATTCTGGGCCGGCTGCACTGGAAAAAACCGGGCGCAGCCATGCCTAAGGGCTCTGGCCTGGCCGCATTCGATTTCGAGCACGGCACGCTGCTGCTGGTGGAACACGGCAGCAAGCGCCGCGCCGCGCTGCACTTGCTGGCCGGCCGCGACACGCTGCAAAGCTTCGACCGTGGCGGCCTGGAAGTGCTGGACGCAAGCCTCGCCGCATTCGTCGCCGCGCTGGGACGCGAAAACCACACGCTGAAGCGCGCGCTGACCGATCCCAGGGTGCTCAGCGCCATCGGCAACGCCTACTCCGACGAGATCCTGCATCGCGCACAGCTGTCCCCCTTCAAGCAGACGCGCGCGCTCGATGCGCAGGAACAGCAGCGGCTGTTCGACGCGGCGCGCGCCGTGCTCGGCGAATGGACCGAACGGCTGCGCCGCGAAGCCGGCCAGGGCTGGCCGGAGAAAGTCACCGCCTTCCGCCCGGAGATGGCGGTGCACGGCCGCTACAAGCAGCCCTGTCCGGTGTGCGGCACTCCGGTGCAGCGCATCGTCTACGCCGACAATGAAGCCAACTACTGCGCGCGCTGCCAGACCGAAGGCCGCCTGCTGGCCGACCGCGCCCTGTCGCGCCTGCTGAAGAGCAACTGGCCCAAGACCATCGACGAATTGGAACGCTGAGACCGCAGGACGGCATGCCCCAAATAATTATTACAACGCCCCGGGGCTGATCGCCGCGCTTTTTTGCAGTGCAGCGAAAAGCAGTCGATCCACAGCCTTCAGGGCTTGGTCAGAATTTCGTCACAACCGGTAAAAAGCACGCAATGACGGGCATCGCGGCATGAGCAAGGGTGAGTTGTACAAAAGTTATCGACAGGCGCTGTGGATAGCGTTTTGCGCACCAGATCGAAACCGGCGGCGCTGTCGTCATGGCACCGCGAAAGGATTCCCGATGCAATGTGACAATGTGCCTGCACTGCGTCATGGCACATGGACCGTGTGGCAGATCGGTGTCGCAGCATCGCGACAATCGCAGTAAAGCCGAGCTCATGCGGATCGGCGCAGCGACTGCCCGGACAGTGTCAGGTGTGATGGCGCTAAATCCCCCGGGCCATCACACCCGCACCGCAAACCTAATCGGCCAGCAGCAGCAGGCCGGCGCAGCGGATATACAGGGCGATGGCCAGTGCGATGCTGGCCAGCAGGTACAACGGTATCGAAACCGTCAGGTAAGCAAAGGAACGCGCGACATCCAGAAGGTCCGCGGTGAAGTTCTGATTCACCGTGCCGGGCCAGATCTGATTCAACTCGACGTAATCTTCTCGCACCTGTTCATCTCCGAAGTGAAAACCCCGGACGGGCTTTACTACTTTCATAGGCTACCTCCCTGGTATCCCATAATGCGCGGCGGAAAGTCCGACGCGTTTTTTCTGTGCCCCATTTCACAGCAGACCCTGCTTCCTTACCTCACCGCCCGTACGCTGCCGAATGCCGCTGGGCGGGCGATGGAAGTCTCGGCAGACGGACGGATCAAACGCGTGGATATCCGGCGCCTGCTGCTTGAGCGCCCATCAATCCAACCGTGAGTTGCCGGACGCAGTGGAAGCTTGCGTCAATCCTTTTTTGATTTTACTTGCGCGCCCATTGTGGGGCAGATCGTCCCTGATCGTGGTCTGACTTTAGTCGATTGCACTACCGCTTGTGAAGGGCCATTCACCTTTCGCAATCGAAAATTTTCACGCCGTCATGAAAGCGCCGGCATGCGCGCATTTGCACTATTTGAGAGCAACTGCGATCCGGGTTTCCGATACACAAACAAATCGCAGCGCAACATGCCCACCGGCGGAGCATTCGATTTCTTTTGCACAGCATCAATTGGCTGTTTCTGCACCGGTTCTGCGCTTGCCGGGCAGTTCGTGCGCGATTGTGGAGAAGTACCGGCCAGTTCCCTACCCATCGGTACCGCGCCGCCCACCCCGGAATTTTCTGCATTTCGCCGGCCGTTTCACCGGCTTTCAATACTCTGTAGGCATGACGACTCAACTGGTATGATAAGATGATGACATGTCCAACCTGAATTCCTTTCGCCCCGTCTCCCGGCAGTCGCTGTCGGAATCGGTGTATTTGCAGCTCAAGGAGCGGATCGTGCGGCGCGAGTTGGCCGCCGGCAGCGCCCTGCCTTCGGAGCGCGAGCTGTCGGAAATGCTGGGCGTCAATCGCGGCGCAGTGCGCGAGGCCGTCAAGCGCCTGCAACAGGCGCAGCTGCTGAGCGTGCGCCAGGGCGGCAATCACGTGGTGCTGGATTACCTGGACGAGGCCGGGCTGGAATTGCTGCCCAGCCTGCTGCTGGACAAGCGCGGCCGCATGAGCGGCGCGGCGGTGCGCGCGGTCATGGCCATGCGCTCGGCGCTGGCGCCGGACATCGCGGCTGCCGCTGCCGGGCACGGCGGCGACGCCCTGGCGAGGGAACTGCAGCTATTGCTGGAGCAGATGCGCGCCGCCGGCGACGATGTTGCCGCATTGCAAAACCACTGCTTCGAATTCTGGAAGGCCCTGGTGGCGGCGAGCGGCAATATCGCCTTTCGCCTGTCCTTCAACTCGATGCAGAAAACCTACCGCCAGGTGTGGAGCCTGCTGACCAAGGTGATGGAAGCGGAATTCCGCGACCTGGCGGGCCTGAGCCGCATCGCTCGCGCCGTGGCAGCGGGCGACGCCGAGGCTGCGCGCACTGCCGGCCGGCGCCATGTGGAGATTGGCCGGCGCGCGCTGGAGCGGGCGCTTGATGCAAACACAGCAGAAGGCGGATGAGATGAATGGTGAAACGGAACGCGGCGACGACCAGGCCGTCATCGGGGCGGAGGAAACCGCCAGACGCAATCCGATGCGCCCGCCGGACAGCTTGCCGCGCGATCGGCGCAGCGCGCTCAGGCTGTTCTGGGCCCATCCCAGCCCCCTGCTGATCGCCCCCTTTGCGCTCGGCTTCAGCCTGTGGCGCGGATCGATGGCGCCGTTCGGCTGGAAGGACGGACTGGTGGCGCTTGCGGTGCTCGCCTACTTCCCGTTCAACGAATGGCTGATCCATGTCTACATGCTGCACTACCGGCCGCGGCGATTGTTCGGACGCACCATCGACTTCTACCTGCCGCTGACGCATCGCCGCCACCATGCCGACCCCTGGAACCTGAAGTGGGTATTCATCCCGCGGCATGTGCATATGCTGACCCTTCCGGCCGTGGCCTTGCTGCTATGGGCGCTGTGGCCGTGGCAAGCGCTGGTGCTCACCGGCGAGGTGACTTACCTGTTGCTCGGGCTGCACTATGAATGGGTGCACTATCTCGCGCATATTCCCTGGTGCCCCGACATCGGCCACTACCAGCGGCGTGTGCGCGAACACCGTTACCATCACTTCCGCAACGAGAATTACTGGTGGGGCGTCTCGATGGGCAGCGGCGACCGCTTCTTCGGCACCGCGCCGGCGGTGGAAGAGATCGGCCGCTCCGGCACCACCAGCACGCTGGGCCTGCGCAAATAGCCCGGACGCTTTGCGCCGGGCTCAGGCGCGGTGCGCGGCAGCCGGCAACGATTCGTGCTGCGGGCGCGTGCTCCACCACACCACCATCATCAGCAGCACCTGGATCACCAGGCGGATGCCGAGCAGCGCAGGCGGAAACTTGGGGAACAGCTCCGGGTGCTGCCACATGTAGATATTGGCCGGCGATACGCAAACGATCAGCAACAGCAGGCCCACGCCGGCCCAGGGCCGCGTCGCCGCCGCAATCAGGCCGAGTGCCCCAAGCAACTCGAACACGCCGCTGACATAGACCGCCGCCAGCGGCCAGGGAATATACGGCGGCACGATCCCGGCAAAGAAACCGGTCACCACGAAATGGCCGATGCCGCCTCCGAAAAACCAGAGGAACACGAAAACCAGGCCGGCGAACTTGTACTTGGACATGAGCGTGTACTGAGGTGAGGAGAAACCCTGAGCCGGACACTGGCCATGCCCCATTTTGCACGTTTTGTCCGCCCTTCTCAGCACCGGCCGGCGCGTCGGGCACTGCCACGGGACCGCCGTCAAGCTCTACACTGCTCGCATTCCACCCCCTCGCCATACGCCGCATCAGGCATCGGACTCCATACCCATGCAAACCCTCCGTCAGCGCATCGCCTACGCCGGCAGCTTGGCCATGCTTGGACTGCTGGCCGCCTGCGGCAGCGGCTCGCGCAGCGTCGAAACCGCCGCCACCGTCTCGGTATCCGCACCGACACCGGCCGCGCCATCGGTACCGCACATCGGCCATGTCTTCCTGCTGGTGCTGGAGAACGAGGATTACGAAAACTCCTTCGGCGCGGATTCGCCCGCAACCTACCTGGCGAAAACCCTGCCGGCACGCGGCGCGCTGCTGTCCAACTACTACGGCACCGCCCACTACAGCCAGGGCAACTACATCGCCCTGATCAGCGGCCAGGGCCCGAACGCGGACACCCAGGCGGATTGCCACGACTACGTCGAATTCAGGCCTACTGCAGCGGTGGACGTTGACGGACAGGCGATCGGCCGCGGCTGCGTCTATCCCGCCGATGTGCCGAGCCTGCCGGACCAGTTGGAGCAGGCCGGCCTGAGCTGGCGCGGCTACATGGAGGACATGGGCAACAATCCGCACCGCGAGGCCGCCGCCTGCGGGCGACCACAGATCGGCAAAGCGGACCCGGCGCGCAAGGCGGAAGTCGGCGACCAGTACGCCACCAAGCACAACCCCTTCGTCTACTTTCATCGCATCATCGACGATGCTGCGCGTTGCGACCGGCATGTGGTGAGCCTGAAACAACTGGCCGCCGATCTGGCAAGCATGGACACGACGCCGAGCTTCGCCTTCATCACGCCCGGCCTGTGCCACGACGGCCATGATTCGCCCTGCGTCGACGGCGAGCCTGGCGGGCTGGTTTCGGCCGATGCCTTCCTGCAGCAATGGGTGCCGCAGATCCTCGACTCGGCGGCCTTCAAACAGGACGGACTGTTGATCGTGACGTTCGACGAGTCCAACGGCCCACAAACCGACTCCTCCGCCTGCTGCGGCGAACTGCCGGGACCGAACGCACACTCTCCCGGCGTCACCGGCCGCGGCGGCGGCCGCATCGGCGCAGTGCTGCTATCGCCCTTCATCAAACCCGGGACGGTCTCCGCCACGCCGTACAACCACTATTCGCTGCTGCGCAGCGTCGAGGATATTTTCGGCTTGCCTTACCTGGGATACGCCGCCGCGAAAACGCAGTCCGGGCTCGGCGGCGATGTCTATACGCAGCAGGCGCCGGCGTTACCGGCGAAGAACTGAGGCGTTTGCCGCGCATCCTCCGGCGACACACCGCGTCGCTCAGACCGGCTGCTGTCCGCCGTTGCCGAAGACATCGCTGCGCGCCTTGTCGACGCGCGCCATCTCGCCGTGAAAATCGAAATCGATGGTGCCGGCCGCGGCCGCCGGTGCTGCCGGCGGCTGCGCCGCTGTGCGCTGCTCCAGCAACGACAGCAGTTCCGGCGCCGGCGCAATCCCCGCCTGTGGCTGGAAGCGGAAATCTGAAGGCAGCAGCTCATGCCCCATGGCGCGCACGCGTTCCCAGGCTTCCGGCGTCAGCACGACTTCCAGCGGCAACGCCACTTCGGCAAAACCGGCGGCGCGGCGCGCCTCAAAAAGACGCTGCGCCAGGCGCAGGCGGATATCGGCACGCGTCGGCTGCTGCGCCAGCAGTTCGCGCAGGCGGGAGATTTCGGCCTGCTCGGTTTCCGGCGGCGGCGGCGCCATCAGCTCGACCATCGACTCGCGTGGCGCGCTATTGCCGGTGCTGTACATCTGCTGGCTGGACGGCATTGCAGGCGCGCCGCCGCTGGCCATCGCCCGCCGCGCCGCAATGACCCGCTTGTGCTTGCCGCCGGCGAACAGCTTGCGCAGGCCCCATAGCAACATCAGCAGCACAGCGGCGCCGATCAGATTGCGCGGCTGACGCCAGGTCGGCGTTTCCCTGGGCGCTTCCGGCGCCGCTTCGACCGTCTTGTGCAGCAAGGTGACCGGTACCTGCCATTCGCCCACCGGCTTGCGCAGATAGTCCTTGAATTCGGCAATGCGATAAGCCGGCTCGCTGCCGATCGACGCGGCATCCGGAATTCCCAGCAAGCGTCCGACCAGCGGATGCTGCGGATCACCGGCGGGAAAGTCCTCGATGTTGGCCTCGAATACCGCCAGCATCACCGCATCCGCATTGCCGGCACCGGCCCTGGCGAAATGTGCGCCGATGCCGGCCAGGGTGTCGCCTTTTTTAACCTGGTAGTTGTTGAAGTACTTGGGACGCGGCGCGATCACCGTCTGCGTCACCACCGGCGCGGCGTTGGTGTCGGCGGCGGAAACATTGCGGGCGGCGGCATCGCCGTAGGCGATTGTCGTCTTCTGGTTCTCTTCCTTGCCGATCGAGATGGCGTGCGCGCCATCGGGCACCGCTACAGGTGCAGAGGCAGGCGCCGCAACCTGGGCCGGATTGTCCGACTTGGGAACCACCTGTCCGACTACGGGAGCAGGCGCGTCCAGCGGCGAGGACTTGCTCAGATCGGGAATGTCATACAGCACCGTCAGATCGCGGCTGACCACCACCGATCCCGCGCCGACTTCCAGATGCAGCCGCATCGCCGGCACCGTTACCCGGGTCGATGTGCTCAGCACAATCGCCGGAATGCTCGGGTCATAGCCGGCGTGCACCGCAGCGGCAGCGCGCTCCTCCGCCTCGGCCAGGCCGGAAGCCGGAGTCAGGCGGTAATAGATGCGCGAAACTTCGTCCCCCGCCAGCGTGATGGGCACCGACACCGACAGGGGCTGACCGACCGCCGCATGCAATTGCATCTCGCCGTCGATCGACAGGGCGTGCGCGGCGCCGCAAGCAGCGAACAAGGCAGGAAAGAGGAGTCTTGAATGGCGCATGTCAGCATTCAATCAGAAAACCGGGGAAACTTTTCCGGGCAGCCGTCAGGAGGATGCATCATCGCCGATAACCGGCGGCCGCTCCATAGTAAAAAACTGGGGTGGGCGCCAGCCGAGGACTTCCACGCCCCGGCAAACGGCCCTTTCGCTCCCGGCCGCGGCGGCAAGCACCCGGCCTTGGCGGCAACCGGCTTCCGGCGAAGCTGCGGCCCGCTGATCGATCGACGTAACATCGACCGGCTGGGCCGGCACGACTGCTATACGACTCATTTCCGATGTCCCTCCCTGCTGCAGGAGCCTAGCCATGACACGACGCATCGCAACGTTGGCCTTGAAGGGCCTGATCATCCTGCTTCCGGCATGCGCCAGCGCACCCGCCCTCGATGCCCCGGTCACACCCCTGCTCAATACCTACTGGCAACTGAGCAGCCTGGGCAGCTCAGCGGTACAGGCCGGTGCAGCACAGCATGAGCCGCATTTCAGCTTGCAGGAACAGGGCCATCGCATCGCCGGCTCGCTCGGTTGCAACGCCATGAACGGCAGTTACGCGCTGGACGGCGAGCATCTGACTTTCGGCCCGATGATTTCCACCCGGATGGCCTGCGTCAAGGGCATGGATATCGAACACGGCTTCGCCGATGCCCTGCGCAACAGCGCAAGCTGGAAAATCACCGGGTCCCGGCTGGAGTTGTATGACGCCGACGGCCACCTGCTGGCAAGTTTCGAAGCGCAGCCGGCACTGTAAGCGCAGCGGCCCCGAGCCGCCCGAGGGACGGCCGCCGCGCCGCCGCCTGCTCAGGGCGGAGAGCCGGTGCGCTTCTTTTTCACACTCCTGACAAATGCCTGCCCTAGCATCCGGCGGTTGACACGCTCAGGGAAAACACTAAATGACTGCAAATTCGGGGACTTCAAAATCAGGGGCTTCAAACTCCGGCGGCGATGACCGCTTCGATCCGCGCCGGCGCCAGTTGCTGGCCGGCATCGCCGCTTCGGCGGCCGGCGCTGCCGCGCTATCGGCCTGCGGTTCGTCCGACAACACCAGCACCGGCCCGGCACCGACCACGGTGCTGCCCGACCCCAAGGAATCCGGCATCGATCACATCGTGGTGGTGATGATGGAAAACCGCTCCTTCGACCATTACTTCGGCTGGCTCCCCGGCGCCGAAGGCCGGCAGGCGGGGCTCAGCTTCACCGACAGCAAGGGCAATGTGCACCAGACCCATGCGCTGGCGCCGAATTTCCAGAATTGCGACAGCGCCGATCCCGATCACAGCTACGAGGCCGGCCACGGCGACGTCAACAGCGGCAAGATGGATGGCTTCCTGCTGCCGCAGCCGGTCGGCGACCTGTTTCCGATCGGCTACTACGTCGCCGACGACCTGCCATTCTACAAGGGCGTCGCCGCGAACTGGACGGTGTGCGACCACTACTTCAGCGGCATCCTGTCCTGCACTTTTCCCAATCGCTTCTACATGCATGCGGGACAGACCGATCGCGTCACCAACACCGTCGCCATCTCCAGCCTGCCCACCATCTGGGACAGCCTCAAGGCTGCGGGCCTGCAGGGCCGCTACTACTACAGCGACGTGCCGTTCACCGCGCTGTGGGGCCTCAAGCACCTGGACATCAGCCAGCCGCTGGCCGCCTTCAAGCTGGCGGCGGCGAACGGCACGCTGCCCAGCGTCAGCTACATCGACCCCAAGTCGATCGGCGAAGGCGCCGGCACTTCCAACGACGATCACCCGCTCGCCGACGTGCGCAGCGGCCAGGCTTTCCTCAGCGACATCTACGCCGCCCTGCGCAGCAGCCCGCAATGGGACAAGACCCTGCTGATCATCAACTACGACGAGTGGGGCGGCTTCTTCGACCACGTTGAGCCGCCGTTCGGCCCGGTCAGCGACGCCGAATTCGCCGCCACCAAGAACGACGGCCGCCTCGGCATCCGCGTGCCCTGCTGCATCATCGGCCCGCGCGCCCGTCGCGGTCATGTCGAGTCGCTGCAGTTCGACCCGAACTCGATCCTCAACATGATCGCCTGGCGCTTCGGCCTCAAGACGCTGGGTGTGCGCAGCGGCTCCACCAATCTGGCTCACGCGCTGGATTTCAGCAGCGGCACGCCGGATACCAGCGCACCGGAAATCGTCATGCCCGCCGGCAACTACGGCGTCTCCTGCAATCTGCAGCAGGCAATGACCGCCGGCACTTCCATCAACGACCTGGACGACGTGCAGCGCCGCCAGGCCGAGCACCTGCTCGACTGGCAGATGGTGCAGACGCTGGCGCAACGCAACGGCTTCCCGCTCTGAAGGCTTACCCCAAGTGGCAATTTTGAGCCCCGCCTTGCGGGGCTTTTTTTCGACAGGGCCACGGTCCGGATCGACTTTGCGGCGGCGAAACCCGCCAGTCTTCCGTGCAAAACCGCCGTTCGACGGGCTGCTTCATGACTGTTGATTCATCTGTGGCATACCACTTGCGATATATTCCACGTCTCCCCCAGTTCAATACGCGCCGTCGCGGCGCGCCCGGGTTGTTTTTCATGCACAAATTGGCCGTCGCCACCCTCTTCTCGCTAGGCGCCTGCTGCGCCGCGCAGGCACAGGCGCAGGAGGAATTCCGCGCCGGACTCAGCCTGCGCGCCGGTTTCGGCGGTAGCGCCGAGCAGAACTGGGCGCCGCATCTGGTAGCCAGCTTCGGTTCCGGCCCACAATTCCTGCAGCAGAGCCGCAGTGCCGAATCACAGTGCCTGATGACCGCCGGCGACTTGCGCATCAGCGGCGCCACCGCCTCCTCCTCGGCCTGCGACGCAGCCCCGCTGGTGCAGTTCGATCTCGCCGACAGCGGCCTCAGTTCGGCCAACCTGCTCGGCCTTAATCTGATGAAGGCTCCCACCGTGCTCAGCAGCTACCGGCGCGACCTGCTCAGCGACAACAGCGAATGGGTGCAATGGACGTTGAAAGAGCACATCAATGGCAACAGCCTCGATCCACGCGGGATCACAGCCGGCGCCCCGGCAGCCGACCTGAAGTAGGCCTGGCGCGCCTTAGAGCTCTTAGCCGCCGAACTGCACCAGCAACAAGCCCACATCCAGCAGCGCCACACCCGCCGTCAGCGCCGCGGCGCCGTAGCGCGCCACGGGCGGCAGGCTGAATTCGCGCATCAGCGCAGGGCGAGAAGCCAGCAGCACCAATGGCACCAGGGCAAAAGGCAATGCCAGGCTGAGGATCACCTGGCTGAATACCAGGAGAGAATCCGGGGTGGCGCTGCCGCCCACGCCGATGAACAGGCAGGCCAGCACCACTGCGCCCAGGCGGGTGGCGATGCCGCGCAGCTAAGTGGAGCTTTCGCGCCCGCGGAAGCCGCGGCTGAGTAGGCGCCCGGCGAGCACGCCGGTAATGGCCGAACTCTGCCCGGCCGCGTACAGGGCCGCGCCAAAGATCAACGCAGCACCAGCGCCCAGGCTCAGGCGCAGCGCCTCGTGTGCGCCAGCCAGGCTGGCCACAGCCGGGCCGCGACCGCCGAGCGAAGCTGCAGCCACCACCAGAATGGCTACGTTCACCAGCATCGCCAGGCTCAGCGCCACCGCGGTATCGCGCGTCGCCAGCCGCATCGCCTGGCGGCGCAAGGGCGCAGCGATGCCGCGGGCATGCTCGGCCACCAGGCCCGAATGCAGGTACAGGTTATGCGGCATCACCGTGGCGCCGACGATGCCGAGCGCCAGCAGCAGCGCCTCGCGGCTGTGCAGCAGGCTGCCGCTGCGGGCGACATCATGCGCCGCCTGGCTGAAATCGGGCCGCGCCTGCAGCAGCAGGGCCACAAAACTCAGCCCGACCACGGCTAGCAGCAGGTTGACCAGCTTCTC
>FTIF01000480.1_pt1 | contig 29287 bp, 26 predicted proteins | sample 1658001 | NCBI WGS metagenome assembly FTIF01 (sample SAMEA3914789, study PRJEB12502) | metagenome | biome: forest; material: soil | place: Canada | collected 2011-07-03 | depth 0.3 m | reverse complement strand
AGCACCGCGAACCGCGCCGCGCCGCGGTCGGCATTGGCGGCGCTCAATGCCGACTGGACGCTGGCGAGCTGGGCCGGCGTGTCGTCGGCAAGCAGCACGGTGAGCGCGAGCAGCGGCACGTTGTCGTCGATGTCCCATGCGGCGAGCGCCTTCTCGACACCCGGCAGCGACAGCGCCTCGAACTCGAAGTCGCTCAGGCTCACGACGCGACCGAGTTCCTGCACGCGACCCGGCGCCGTCGTGCGCGCGTGCGAGGCCTCCTCGTCGACGCTGCCGCCGGTCACCTCGTCGTAGAGCCGCAACTGGCCGAGGTTGGGCAGGTTGCCGGCGGCCTGCGGCTTCGCGCCCGATCGGCGCGAGCCGTTGGCGCCGTTGCCGGTGCGATAGACCGCCTGCACGTTGCCGACACCCGACGACAGCACCGCGCCGTTGACGCCGTCGCCGAACTGGATCCAGGTGTTGCCGGCGGCGTCCTCGCGCAGGATGTAGACCTGGTCGCGCGGGCCGCTGGCGAACAGCGTGTCGACCGGCTGCCATGCGATCTGGTCGACCAGCACCGTCACGGCGGCCGCGCGCGGCGGCGCCAGCGATTCGTCGGCCAGCCAGGTGAGCGGCGCCTTTGGCAACTGGAAGCTTTGGTGACGCTGGCGCGCGTCGCCGTTGCCCAGCGAGACCTGCGCCTGGGACTTGCCCTGCGTCATCGGCGCCACGTTGCCGAAGACGACGACCGCGGGATCGACCAGCGGGAAATCGGCGACGCCGAATTGGGCGAGGCCTGGCGCGAGCGTGACGCGGCGGAGCGCGACGGCCGTCGCGTCGCCGATCCGGCTGCGGTCGATCGCGACGCGCGCCTCCTCGACGCGGGCGGCCGTGTCGTCGGCGTCGAGCGCGACGAACTGCACAGTGCGGCCGTCGAGCGCGGCATAGCTGGCGCCGTCGCCGAAATGGTCCAGCGCGTCCGTGCCCGCGTCGTTCGCCACGCTGCGCACGCCGTTCAGCGCGAAGCCCTGGCCGGACACCTCGTGGCACACGGCCGTGCGGCGGTCGACCCATTCGACGAGGTGGTACGGGCCGGTGCCGACGCCGCCCTGTTCGAACGCGACGCGCGTGATGCCGCCCTGCAGCGGTCCGACCGCGTCGTGGTCGCTGCGCACCGAGAGCGCGGTGAGGGCTTCGAAGCGGTCGGTCGGCGTGCCGCCCAGGTCGCTGACCTGCAGCTCCAGCAGCATCGTGATCCCCGCGCCCAGGTCGTCGACCTGGCGCTCGAGCGGGAACCCGAGCAGCAGCGAATCCAGCGTCAGCGTGGTGTCGACGGGCGTGCTGGTCAGCGCGCTCGCGGCGTCGAGACCGAACTGCAGCGCGGGCGCGTTGTAGCCGAACGCGCGGAACGTGCGCCCGAGCTTCCAGGCACTCACGCCGCCGGTGGGCGGCGACCCCTGCCACGCGCCGGCGATCGCGACCATGACCTGGTCGAGTAACGGCGTGACGCTGCGCACGACCGCGACCTGGCGCCGCGCCGGGTCGTTCGCGTCGACCAGCATCAGCCGATCCTTCGCTTTCAGGCCGACGCCCGCCGCGCCGAGCTGCACCGCGTCGGCCGCGAACGCGGACTGGCCCGGCGCGATCGTCGGCACGCTCGATGCCGCGTAGAGGGCGAAGCGGTTCAGCGAGGGCAGCGCGACGATGGGCTGGGCCGTCTCGAAATCGGCCGGCGCGGCCATGCCGGCGATCTGCGCGCTGAACGCGATGCCGCTGGGCACCGTGACGGGCGAGTCGCCCGTGATCTCGAAGGCGACCTGGCCGGTGCCGCCGAGACCGGGCGCGGGTCGATAGCCGGTCAGGCGGACCAGCGCCGTGATGCTCTGCGGCCAGGCCGCCGTGCGCAGCCAGGCCTCGTTGGCGTAGAGCTCCTGGTAGAAGGTGAGGATGTCGCCCAGCAACGCGGCGCCTTCCAGCAGCGCGATGCCCGGGTCGTCGCTTGCGCGGTGCGTCCAGCCGAGCAGCAGCGGCGAGCGATCGAGCGCGCCGAGCAGCGACGAGCGGAAGTCGCTGTAGCGGCCGATGCGGTACGCGATGCGCGGTAGCGAAGGCCGGTTGAAGATCGGCGCCGGAAAGGTCGGGGTCTCGCTGCAGGCATTCATTGCGCGCCCCCCTGGAATTCGAACGCGATCGATCCGAGCTCCATCCGGCTCGGATCGTTGGCGACACGCACGATCTCCTGCGGCGCGATGGCCATCGTCTCGCTGGAACTGACGGCCTGGTTCCACCAGCGCGTCATGCGGATCGAGACGACGTGCTCGACGCCGGCGATCCCGGCGAGCACGCCCTCGATCTGGCTCGCGTGCAGCGACTGGCCGAAGGTCCAGCGATCGGGGTTGAAGAACGCCGGCGTGCCGTCGGCGAGGCGGCCGTCCGAGAACGACTCCTCCACGACTGGCGCGACGTCGCCGATCCAGTAGCCCGAGGCGACGCAAATCACCACGACGATGGTCAGCGGAACGAACTCGGGCGCGCGCACTTCGACGTCCTCGCCGATCAGGTGCACGGCGTCGAGCTGGCGCTCGACCGCCGCGCGCAGCGTTTCGTCGAGCGTGGTCGTGCCTTGCGGATCGACCACCACGCGCACGGTGCGCCAGCTGCCGGTCCAGCGATAGAACGCAGCGGCGTTGGAGACGCCAGGCACTTCCAGCGCGCGCGCCACGTAGTCGGCCAGCGTGACGGCCCGCGACTGCCGCACGAGATAGGCCTCGGGCACGCGGCGGCGGATGACGTCGGCCGGCTCGGGCGCCAGGCCGTCGACGACGTCGAACGGGTTCCAGCAGCGGCCCAGCGCGATGTCTGGGAGGCCGGTGGCATCGAGGTTGACCAGCGCGTCCTGGCCGATGTTGCCGTCCGGCCCGAGCCCGGTGAGCCATTCGCACTGCACGCTCGCGTCGTCGGGCAGCGCGAGGCCGTTCGTGCCGTCGCCGAAACGGACCAGCGTGCGCAGCGCTTCGTCGGTCTCGACGACGAAGTGGCGATCGGTGATGCCGTCGCTGTGGATCAGGTCGGGTTGTTCGAGCCACGCGGCGGAGCCGCTGGCATCCGTCACCGTCACGCGCAGCGTGCTCACGCTGGGCTGCTGGCCGCCCGGGACAGTCTGCGTCCACAGCACGGGAAACGCCGGCGGCAGGCGGCATTCGGCGGCCCCCGCCGCATTCGTCGACACGTGATAGACGCCGGGCGCCGCGAAGGCGCCGGCGGGCAGGTACGTGAACTGCGCGGGTCGCCCCTGCACCATGTCGAGCAGGTTGCCGTGGAACAGCGCGACGTCGGGCACGCGGACGCCGGCGATGTCGACGACGAAGCAGTAGTCGGCGACGAGGGCGTCCTCCGCGCGCCAGGCGACGCGCACGACGGGCGCGCCCGTGAGCGGATCGGTGAGCAGTCGCGCGCCGGTGAGCTCGAGCAACTGGCGCTTGCGCGGATCGCGGTCGGCGGCACGGCCCGTCGTCGGGTTGAGCCATTCCTGGACGAGCAGGCGTCCGATGCTGCCGTCGGCGATCAGGCCCACCGCAGCAGTCGCGTCCGCGAAGCTGTCGAAGGCGAGGTCGGCCTGCGTGCTGCCGGTGCGCAGGCCGGGGAACGCGTCGCTCCAGGTGTACAGCGACACCCGGCTGAACAGCCCGCTGACGAACTGCGCGCCGTCAGTGACGAACCAGACGGCCGCGGGGCGCGTCGCGTCGGGGCCCGTCCAGGCGGTGCGCAACGCGGGCACGGTGTAGGCGGCCGCGCCCGGGAAATCGAGCGCGAGCACGGTGCTCGCCTGCTGGCCCTCGTGGATGAAGTAGTCCATCAGCCGCGCATGACGGCGCAGCGACAGGCGACGGCCGGCGGTGGCCCAGGTGGCCTCGCGCATCACGCGATCCTGGTAGTTGCTCAGTTCGTCGGCCGCGGCCGCGAACAGATCGAGCAGCACGACGTCGAACGCGGCCTCGGACGTTGGTTGCCAGGCCGGCACGCGCTGCATCATCGCGGCGATCAGGACGTGGCGAAACGAGTCGTAATCCTTGGCGAGGTAGTCGATCGCGGGTTCGGCCGGCGCGGCCGGATGGTGTACCCGCGGCGAGCAGTCGGCGCTGAAGCAGCCCGGCCGGAAACGGAAGACGAACTGCGCGAACACCGGATCGAACTCGGGCTGGGCCAGCGTGAGCGTGTAGCGGCTGTAGTCGCCCACCGGCGCGATCGTGGCGGCCAGCACGGCGGGCGCCGTGTGCGCGAGCCGGGTCACCTGCACCTGGCCGGACAGGGGCCCGGCCACGACGCGGTCGCCGCCGCTGATCGGCGCGAGCGACCACAACGCGGCCGGCGTGTTCGCCGCGGCGACCAGCTCGTCGAGATGCTGGTCGTTGAAACAATGCAGTTCGAGCACGGCCCAGGCCGGCGGGCTCGCGGCGTCGAGCCGCACCAGCGCGAAGTCGATGCCGTTGAGCGCGCCGAGCGAACGCGCGCGGGCGGCGAGGGCGTCCGTGTCCACCACTGCGTTCGTCATGGCGCGTTCCGCTGGAAGACGGCCTGCACCGCGGTGCCCGCCACGCTGTAGGCGATGCTGACGCGGATGGTCGAGCCGCTGGCCGACACGTCCACGCCCTGCAATTCGGCGCGGCCCGCGAGCCAGGTCTGGATCGCCTGTGTCAGCGTGGCCTGCGCCAGCGACGTGGTGTTGGCGTCCGCGGCGTCGAACAGCAGGCGGGTGACGCCGCCGCCGAAGGCGGGCAGCATCGCGCGTTCGCCGGGGTCGGTCAGCACGAGCTGCTGGAGTTCCTGCAGCACCTGGTCGGCGAGCACGTCGACCGTGCGGCTGCGGCCGTCGTCGGCGATGCCGAACGGAAACGAGAGATGCCGGCCGGTCGGGTTCGCGATGCTCACGAGGCCTCCAGGTCGGCGGCGCCGCCGCCGACGATCGCGATGCCCTGGGGCGCCCCTGCCGCGTTGAGGCACTCGCCGAGACTGGTGGCCAGCAACACGCGCGCGCCGTCGACCTCGAGCAAGGTGGCCGGCGCCTGCCACTGCACCAGCACGCACGGCGTGTAGACGGTCGAGACGGTGAACGGGCAGCCGACGACGGCATGCTGGTCGCTCTCGAGCAGCACGGGGCTGCCGTCGGCGAACAGCACGCCGTTGGTGGTGGTGAGCAGCACCTGTCCGCCGTGCATGCACTGCACCTGGCTGGCGATCGTGAGGACGGCCGGCATCAGTTGCTCACCTGCGTCAGGCCCTGGATGCTGATGCCCTGGGCGTCGAGCGTGATCGTGGCGCTGTCGGTCGACAGCGTGATGCCGTCGGAACTCAGCGTGATCTTCGGACCGTCCGGATGCTGCAGCGACAACTCCTTGCGATCGTCGTCGAGCACGACCGCCAGGCCTTGCGTCGTGACAAGCGAGCGCACCTTCGCGTCGGCGGGCGAGGGCATGTCGCCCGAGCCCCACCAGCAGCCGACCCAGATCGGCTGTGCCGGGTTGCCGCCCTCGAACTCGATCCAGACGCCGTCGTCCTTCTCGGGGATGAACACCAGGCCGTGCTGCGGGCCGGCGAACGGCACGCAGGGCCAGGCGACGCCGGGCTGGTCGTCGAGCACGTCCGGCACGGAGACCTTGAGCTTGCCCAGGTCGTCGCCGGTGAGCGCCTCCAGCACGACGCCGCGGTACTTGCCGTAGAAGCGCGTGCGGCGCTCTTCGGCCATCTCCTGAAGCGTGTGTTCGGCGGTCGAGTCCATGGCGTGATCCGAAACCTCAGAAGACCGCGGCCGGCACCTGCGGCGCGGGGCTGTTGGTGCCCGCGGAGCGGGCGTTGCGCGCGACCTTGAACGACTGGCCGTATTCGTTGCGTGTCAGCGTGTGCGTCACCTGGCGGATCAGCCAGCGCCCGCTGGTCGTGCCATCGGCGCCGAGCACGTCGACGAACTGATAGGGCTGCAGCACGGACGGGTAGGTCTCCTTCATCACTTCGCCGTGCGCCGACAGCGCGTACGCCGCGCGTTCGGACGCCCCCTGCACCGCGCGCTGCAGCGTCAGGGCGTCGGCCTGCGCCGGTCGCAGCAGGCGGGCGAGGGTCGGGCCGGGCGGGCCTTGGGTGCCTTGCAGCGCGATGTCGTCCTGCCGGGCCGTCGCGTCATCGGTGCTGCGGTCCGTCAGCTTGACCTGGCGCGAGCGGAAGATCGCCGTCTGTCCGACGCGGGTCTCGCCTTCGAAGGAGAAGATGTTCATGCCCGTTCCGAGCAGCAGCATCGGCGCCAGTCCGTAGTCTTTTCCGGGATCCGGGTCGAGCTTGAAGCAGCCGATGCTGGTGCCGGGCGTCGGGCCGCAGGCGACCCAGGCATGCATGTGCTGGCGCCGGGCCAGCACGCGCAGGCTCTCCATCGGCGTGCCGCGCATCACCGTGGTGTCGAAGCCGGCGCCGGATGCGGCGGGTGCGGCGTCGATGTCGGTGCTGGCGATCTGCGGCACGCCGTCGAAAAGTTGCGCGGCGATGCGATCGTCCGAGTCCTCGAACGACTTCACGCGCTCGTCGCGGTGCAGCCAGAAGCTGTCGTCGCTGACCACCAGCGTGAGCACGCTCAGGCCCGGCTCGCTGTGGCGCTTGCCTTCGATGGCGACGACCGGCCCGTCGATCAGCGGAACCCAGGCGCCGGCCGCGACCTGCACCTCGAGCCGGATGCGATTCATGCCCTGCACGAACGCCTCGGTCTCGCCGTCCCACAACCCGCGGTCGTCGGTGCAGATCGGCACCTCGAAGCGCGCCTCGCTGGCCTTGTCCATTTCCTGCTCGATGGTGATGTCCTCGAAGTTCGCGAGCTGTGCCGACGTCGCCGGCGTGCCGTCGAGGTAGAGGCGGTAGCGGGCCCAGTCCACGTCAGTTCTCCGGCACGATGAGCGCCGGCGGCGGCGCGTTCACGTCGTCGGCAAGCCATTGCGAGAACAGGCGCGTCGAGTCGGGGTCGGCGTTCGCATCGGCGACGTGCCACCAGCGGGTCGCGTCGCCGTAGAGCCGCGCGGCCATCACGTCGAGCCGGTCGTTGGACGTCACGTCCGTGAGGTCGCCGGAGGTCGCCGGAACGCCGCGCAGCTGCACCGCGTTCACGCGGCTGCCGTCGGCGAGCGTCAGTTGCACCTGCGGGGTCGTGGCGTAGCGGGACGTCTTGAGGAACATGCGCGTGGCTCCTAGAACGGGATCAGGTGCGTGATCCGCGATGCGACGACGCCCAGGTTGGCGGTGGCCATGGTGTCCTGCACCATGCGCGTGTAGGCGAGGGCGCCGTTGCCGATGGTGTCGCCGGCGCAGGTGTTGGGCGCGATCACGGCCAGCCCGATGCTCATCTCGGCCTCGATCGGGTTGAGCAGGATGTCGTAGATCTGCTCGGTGATCGTCAGCGACTCGATGATCACCGGCACGATGCGCGACGTGCCCCAGATGAACAGGATGCGCGGCGTGCGCTGGCGCGGCATCGGCTGCGTTGGCGCCGGCCCCTGCGCGCCCAGGAGCGAACCGACGGCGTCGACCGCTGCGCCGACCACGCCGCCCGGCGTCCTGACCGGATACACCATGGCCTGCAACGCCGCCAGCTGCGGCCCGACGCCGAACGCCAGCGCGACGGGATCGGCGTTGTTGCGCTGGTCCGCGGCGCTGAAGGTGGCGGTCACCGTCAGGCGCTCGTAGGCCGGCTCGCCGGCCTGGCTGGTCTCGCGCTGGGTCGCGTCCACCGCGCGCGGCGGGATCGACAGCGTGCGCGTGAGCGTTTCGGGATTGAACTGGAAGATCACGGCGTTCGGCAACGGGCCGAGAAAGTCCGTGCCGTATTCGACGAGGGCGCCCATCAGCGGTCCGGCCATGATGTCAGCGCCCCGTCTTCTTCGGCGCGCGCAGCGCCTCGGCGATCGACGCCTCGATGGCGCGCGCGATGCCTGCGGCGTCGGCCTGCGCGCGCGGGACGCGCACGCGCACGAGCGGCAGCGAGGCGGCGTTCGGCGGGAAATCGATGCCGGGCAGCCCTGCGCAGAGCTGGCGCGCCACCGAATGCGTCAGCGCCTGCCCTTCGCGCCGGGCGTGCGCCACGTTCGCGGGCGCCGAGCGCGTGTCGAGCGCCAATCGCTGGAGCGCGATGGTGGTGGCCTTCATTGCAGCGCTCCCGGACGTTGCGGCGGCGCGCCGGCGGCCGCCGACGAGCCCGCACTCCAGCGGGCCTTCTGCTCGCGCGTGAGAGGCCGGCCGATCTTGTCGTACTCGCGGTCGATCGCGCTCATCACGGACGCCATGTCCAGCGCCGGATCGACCCGGGTGGCGGAAGCGGCCAGGCAGGCGTTCAGCACGATCGAGCGGATGTTGCCGCCGGGCAGCGCGAACTCGCGAGCCAGGAGCGCGAGGTCGAGCCCCGCGGTCGATACCGCCGGGGGGATGCATGTGCGCCAGATTGCCAGCCGCTCGGACTCGGACGGCAGCGGAAATTCGATGATGTAGCGCAGGCGCCTCAGGAAGGCCTCGTCGAGATCCTTGCGCCGGTTGGTGGCGAGGATCGCCAGTCCGCGAAACCGATCCATGCGTTGCAGCAGGTAGCTGATCTCCATGTTGGCGAAGCGATCGTTGGCGCTGCGAGCCTGCGTGCGTGTGCCGAACAGCGAGTCGGCCTCGTCGAAGAACAGGATCGCGTCGGACTGCTCCGCGGCGTCGAACAGCTGCCGCAGGTTCTTCTCCGTCTCGCCGATGTACTTGCTCACGACCTGCGACAGGTCGACGTGGTACAGCGGCATCTGCAGCTCGGCGGCGAGCACCTCGGCGGCCATCGTCTTGCCGGTGCCCGAAGCGCCGGCGAACAGCGCGGAGATACCCGCGTCGCCCCACGCCTGTGCCGTGCCCCAGTCGGCGTGAACGCGCGCGAGGTTGCGCATCGCGGCCAGCAGCTGGTCGAACTGCCGGCCGTGTTCGGCATCGAGCACCAGGTCGCGGCGCCGGAAGCGCGGTGTCAGGCGCTGCGCCTGGGTGCCCACGGCCAGGCCGGTCTGCTGCTGGCACGCGGCGATCATCTGCTCGCGGCCCGGCGCGGCGGAGGTGCGGGTCAGCGCGGTGACGACGTCGGCGATGGCCGAGGCATCGAGCCGGAAGCGGAACGCGCATTCGCGCGTCGCGTCGACGTCCATCGCCAGCCCGTGGCGTGCCAACTCGCCGTGCCACGCCGCCAGCCGCTGCGCATAGTCCGGGGTGGGGATGACCAGTGTCGGCAGCGCGTCGGCGTCGCGCGGCGCGCCGTCGTCGCGGGCCGGCGCGAAGACGCAGATCGGGAACGGACGCAACAGGTTGCGCCAGTCGACGCCGTCGACCGCCCCGCACGTGGACAGCAGCAGGTCGGCGCCGCGCAACCAGCAGAAGAGGGCGGTGTCCTCCAGCACGGACGCCGAGGCCGCGACGCCCGCGCGCAGCGCGAGCACCGGGCGCCGGGTCAGGCTGGCGAGCCGCGCCAGCGTCGCGGCGGCGCGCTTCGCGTCCAGCGTGCCGGACGCCAGGGCGATCGCCACGGGCACGACCCGCAGCGCCCGGTGCGGCTGGCGCATGCGTGCGGCGAGCAAGGCGAGGTCGGTGTCTTCTCCGGTTGCCGGATTCGTGGCGGCAGGCCGGCGACGGCCCGGCCGCGCGATGTCCTCGAGTTCGACGGGCACCGCATGAGCGCCGTATTCCAGCAGCTGTGCGACGAGGCCCGGCATGCGGATCGCCGCCGTCCACTCGTCGCGCTCGCCCTCGCGCCGCAGCAGCCCGCGCGCGAACAGCGGATGGGCGCCCGACTGCAGCGCGACCAGCGCGCGCGGCTCGCCCCACAGGCGTTGCGCGAGGGCCAGGGTCGGCGCCGTCTTGCGGACGTCGCCGTGCAGCGCCGCAATCAGGTCGCCCGTCGCGGCATCGCGGGCGGCGGCCAGCGCGAGCGCGAGGACGAAGGTCTCCGCGGCCCCGAGGTGCAGTTCGCGCGTCAGCCACTGAAGGCCACCGCGGTGTCCACTGCGCGAGGGCGGGGCGGTGTCGAGTTCGCGCAACTGCGCGTCGAGATGATGCGCCGCCGGATCGGTGCGGAAGAACTCGAGACGCTCCTGAGCGAGCGACTGCCGCTGCAACGCATCGGCCACGCGGTCGACGCTCTCCTGGTGGCGCCACGCCCACGCGAGCTCGCGGCGCAGGCGCAGCACCACCTGCTGCAGCCAGCCGCGCATGAAGGCGTCGGCGGGCGCGAGTCCTTCGGTCAGCGAGGCGAACGCGGTGGGGTCGGGCGCGGTCATCGGCGGCTCACTCGAGGGCCAACGTCCAGGCCTGGCGGGCCTGCTGGCCGTTGACCCGGTAGACGGCGAAGTAGACGCCGGGCGGCACCCCGACCGACGGCGGGATGACGAACTGCTGCTGGCTCTGGTCGGCCGGCGCGGCGAACGCGGGATCGGGCGCATCGATCAGCAACGCGACGGCGCCCTCGCGCACGAGCGCGAACTCGACGTAGTCGTCGGCCCGGCCCAGGAATTCGCCGCTCAGCAACAGCGTGCCGTGGACGTTCGAGTCTGTCGCCGAGACCGCGCTCAACGCGCCGACCACGACGCCCGTGACCGTGGGCAGCAGGGCGACGCCGACCACGCCGCTGGAGATGGCGAGGCCGGTCGCCGTGCCCTTCGCCAGCGTCTGGCTGACGCTCACCGACAGCATGCCGGCGGAGATCGACGCGGGATCCAGGTCGACGATGCGCACCGACAGCGTCTGCGCGGTCTGCATCCCCGGCGTCAGCACCGCGCTGCCGAATTTCACCGTCAGCGCCGGTGCGGCCAGCCCCTCGCCGAGCAGCGTCAACGAGTCGCCAGATTCGACGGCGGCGGGCCGGGCGCCGTCCAGTTGCGGGCCCAGGCTCGGCAGCACGAAGTTCTTCACGCCGGCGCGGCCGATCGTGGTGCCGAGCAGGTAGTTGATGCCGATCAGTTGCATCCCGGTCAGCGGCTGCGGTTGCGCGATCAGCACCGGCCGCACCTGGAACGCGGCGGAGCATCGGTACTTGTCGTCCGGCCCTTGCATCAGGCGCGACAGCAGCTCGGGCGTGCACGCATCGAAGCTCAGCTTGAGCGGCTCGGGGTTGTCGGCCAGCGCGGGATAGCCGGTGAGCGCCGGCAGGTCGGCGGCCGCGCCGGCCAGGACCTGCATCGCCATGCCGAGCAGGTCGTGGCTGTCCGGGGTGTCGCTCTCGCCCATGCCGTCGAATGCCGTGACGAGATAGCGCAACACGACCCACAGCGGCGCCGGGCTGCCGGGCGTCAGCGAGATGTTGCGCATGGCGCCGTCGACGTCCATCTCGTAGAGGAACAAGTTGATGCGCGGCTGCGTCGCCGTGGTCGTCGCGATATCGGCTTGCGGACGCTGCACGGTGATCTTCGGGTTGTACGGCGGAACGTTCCACAGCGCGTTCGTCAGCGCACCGGAGAGGAAGCGGCTGACCGAGCCGATGGCCAGGCCTGTCGTTGCGAGGGCCATGCGTGCGCTCCGCGCTAGCGATCCAGAAAGCTGCGACGCCAGCGATCGCCCGACCGGGCGGCTCCGAGCACAGGCCGCGCCCGCGGCGCTGGCGCCGGTGCGGGCTCGCCCTCGACCTGCACGACGATCGAGCCGATCTCCACACGCAGCGGCTGCTCCTGCGCCGGGCCGCCATGGCGCGCGCCGAGCTCGCGCCGGCGCGGTGCCGCCTCGTGCGCGGCCAGCGAATCGCCGTGATCGCGGTCGTCCAGCGCCGACTGCCGTCGCGCGATCTCGGCGAGCACCGAATCCAGCGTGGCAGGCAAGCGCGCGGCGGCCGCGTCGCGCGCGCCGGTCGTCGGTCCGCACGTGGCGACGTCGGCGGGGCTGGCAGCGACCGTTGTGCCTGTGCGGGCTGGCGACAGGACGTTGTGGTCGGGGGACAGCGTCGCCGCTGCGATCCCGGTCATCGCTCCCGGCAACCTCGCGCGCATCGCGGGCACGAGCGGCCGCGGGGCGCCCGCCGTGCGCACCGGGTCGATCGGGTCGACGGCCTCCGCCGGCACCGGCTCGGTGCCACGCAGGATCGGGGCAGGTCGCGTCACGACGGTCGTGGCGTGGGAGGCGGGCGGCGTGGCCTCCAGCGTCTCGGACAAGCCGTCGAAGCCGGTTTCCTGCAGCGCCAGGCCCGCTTCGCGGTCGCCGCCGGTGGACGCCAACGGGGCGATCGGCGCCAGCCACGACGGCGCGCGGGACGGCGTCACGCGCGCCGTCGTCTCGTGGGCGAGCTGCGACAGGTAGCGCATGTCAGGCGAGCTCCGCGTCGATGATCTCGAGATAGCGCTCGCGACGCCACGACGGCATGTCGAGGATCTCGCGTTCGCCCCAGTGATAGCACGAGGCGAGGCGATGGACATCCTCGATGCGCGCGCGCTGGGCGCGGGCGAGCCGATCGAGCGCTGCGCCCGCCAGGTCGGGATGCGCCTCGACGCCGTTGCCGCAGCGCGGGCAGACGACGGTCAGGTGAAAGCCGAGCAGCGGATCGAAGCGATCCATGGCCGCGTCGATGTCTCGCGCGATGGCGTCCAGGCTGGTGCCTGCGGCCTGCAGGTCGTCGAGCGACGGCGAGACGAGCATCGACCGCATCATCGCGGCGATCTCGATGTCGCCCGACGGCGTCGACCAGCGCGACTGGTCGTCCGCGGTCGGCCTGCGCAGGACGGCGGCCCGGCCGTCCAGCGAGGTCGTGACGGTCTCGTCGTCGCGCAGCGCATCGCCGAACGACAGGATCTGGTCGGCGCTCAACTCGAAGTTGCAGTCCTCTTCGCAGCCCGACCGGTCGCACCGCACGCGCCATTCGAACGGCCCCGGCATCGTGCAGGCGGCGAGCGCCACGAGCGCCTCGATGCGCGCGCCGATCGGCATCCGCCGCAGCGCCGCCTCGTCGACCTGGCGGCCGTCGTCGGTGCGACCACAGCGATGCAGCAGCGCGGTGACGAGATCGGGACGACGCAGGCGGTGGAAGTCGATCGCCAGGTCCTCTGCCGACGTGCCGAACGGGCGCAGCGTGCGCGTGGAAAGCGGGGATGAGGCCATGGCGCCGCCGCGCGTCACTGCGATTCGTTGGGTTCGGTGGCGCTGGTGTCGCGCTCCCAGCCCTCCAGCTCGAGCTTGATCGTCTCGATGGCGATGGCGTTCGCGCTCGAGTCCAGCCCGGGCATCGCCTGGTACTCGCTCACCCAGCAGCCGTGCAGCAGGAATCGGCGCGCGACCTGGCCCTTCTCGTTGAGCACCTCGAGCGCGCATTCCTTGCGGAAACCGGCCAGGTCCATCGCGGCATCGCCCGCATACGGATGGACCTTGTTGGCCCAGCTCTCGAAGTCGAGGTCCCACGTGACGCCGCGCTCCAGCGTGACGCCGTCGTAGGTCGTGCGGCCCGGCGTCTTGTGGTCGACGCTGTTGTCGCCACCGCTGCGATGCGTGATCACGTTGGTCGTGCGCTTGAGCGCGCTCGCCTTCATCACGCCGAGGACGGTGCGACCGTCCCACTTCAGCAGGAACTTGTAGGTCTTGTACGGGTCGATGCGATTTGCATTGACCTGGAATCCGTTCGGCATCGCGCGCTCCCTGGAGTCAGTTCAGATTGCCCGTCATCTGCTGGATCGTGATCACCACGAACTCGGCCGGCTCGAGCGGGGCGAAGCCGACGACGATGTTGACGACGCCCGCGTCGATGTCGCGCTGCGTCGTGGTCTCGGAATCGCACTTGACGAAGAACGCCTGCGCGGGCGTCGCGCCCTGGAAGGCGCCCTGCCGGAACAGCCCCGTCATGAACGCATTGATGTTCATGCGGATCTGCGCCCACAGCGGCTCGTCGTTGGGCTCGAACACGGCCCACTGCGTGCCGCGGTAGAGCGATTCCTCCAGGAACAGCGTCATGCGCCGCACCGGGACGTAGGTCCAGTCGGAATCGCCCGAGTTGTCGAACCCCGCGACGGTCCGCGCGCCCCACACCAGGTAGCCCGCGGGCATGCGGCGCAGGCAGTTGACGCCCAGCGGATTGAGCAGGCCGTTCTGCTTGTCGGTGAGGATCACCTCGAGCGTCGTCACGCCGGTCAGCGCCGCGTTCGTGCCCGCGGGCGCCTTCCAGACGCCACGGGCCGCGTCGGTGGCCGCGTACATGCCGGCGATCATGCCCGACGGCCCCACGTAGCGCAGCGTGCCGTTGTCGTTGACCTGCACCCGCGGGTAGTAGACGGCGCAGTTGATGTCCTGGTTGCCGATCGCCGCGCGGAACCCCTGGACGTCGGACGTCAGCGCCGCAAGCAGGTTGTTCTTGGTCCATGCGAGCGGCGCATCCAGCACGAGGAACGCGCGCCGACTCTGGCAATAGGCGGCCGCCGCGGCACGGATGGCCTGCCATTCGGTCTCGCTCGCTATGCCGTCGCCGGGTAGCACCATGATGTTGAACAGGTCGACCGAGTCGAGCGCGTAGAAGCCGGTGCGAAGCAGTTCGGAGCCGAGGTAGTCGGCCTGCGTCGGCGGGTTGCCGTCGCTCGGGGCGGGCAGCAGCGGCGCCGAATAGGTGCCCGCGGTGGGCGATCCGAGCGTGTAGGCCGCGGTGTTGGCGACGAATTGCGAGGCGAACGTGCTCGCGTTGTTGGCACCGGTGGCGGTGATGGAGAAGGTGTCGACCGCCTGGGCCGACGCCGGGTTCAGGTTGCGCACCGCGAGGCGGTAGCCGGAGACCGTCGCCGCGAAGCCGGGGAAGCCGGCGTTGATCGCATTGGCGATCGTCTGCAGGTTCTCGCGCACGCCGTCCACGTCGGCGGGGCCGCCGGCGCCCTGGTAGAACGCGCCGGCCGGCAGCGTGAAGGGCTTGGCGAGGCCGTTGATCGTGACGGTCGCGGTGAGGTCGGTCGTGTTCGCGCTCGCGAGTGCGTCCATCGCCGGCGCGATCTGCCCGCCCTGCGCCGCGTCGCCCGCAAAGAAGATGCCGGTGGGCACCGGCCGAAGGTCGGCCGAGTGGGCGAACTCGATGCCGCCCTGGTCCACGCCGAGCATCAGCGCGCGCGCGAGGTCGCCCGACGACGCCATCCGAACCTGGACGCTGCGGCTAGCGGTGGCGGCCGAGTTCGAGGTGATGCGCAGGAAGCCGTTGACGACCGAGCCGACAGTCACGCTGGTGCCCGAGGTCGTTCCGAGTGCAGCGTTGATGGCGTCTTCGAGATAGGCGAAGGTGGTCGCGTCGCTGGCGTTGGCGGCGGTGAGCGCGGCCTGGCTCAAGAGCACGGGGGTCCACATGCCGCCGTCGACGCTGACGAGGAAGCTCGCCTGGTCGCCGACCGGCCACACGGACAGCAATGCCGCGTTCCAGTTGCCGGCGGCGGTCGTCGACAGACCGCGCGCCTCGCTGTAGCCCGCGACGCCGGCCGCCACCGCGGCCGCTGCCGTCGCGCTCACCAGCGACGACGACTGCGTGATGTAGCTGGGCGCGTAGCGCGGCGACGCCGGGTCCATCACAAGGCCGGAGAAGCTCTCGCTGGCGACCAGGTTGCCGTTCCTGGTGTAGCGCACCTGCAGGTTGAAGCTGATGTCGGGGGCCGGCGTGTCGTAGTCGACCGTCACCGACAGGCCCGCCCCCCAGAGGCCGGGCGACGCGGCACTGAGGTTGAGCACCGGCTGCTTGGCGATGTCGAGCAGCGTGATCTGCGCGGCCTGCGCACCGTCGGCCAGGCGGACGACGAAGCAGTCGCCGCCGCCGTTGGCAAAGAACTGCTGCACGCTCTGCGCCAGGTTGGTGCCGGCCACCGGCGCACCGAAGTTGCGCACGTAGTCGGCGACGCTCAGGCACTCCACCGGGCTGTTGATCGGGCCGAATGCGGCCTGACCGAAGAAAGCGGCGATCGAGGTCGCGACACCGGTGATCGTGTGAACGCTGGCGGGCGCTTCCGCGATATAGACGCCGGGGTATGTGGGCGTGATGGGCATGCAGACATCTCCTGGCGAAGCAGGTTGTGCGTCCGGACTGGCCGGTGACCTTGCGGCTCGTTCGACGAGCCTGCGTTTCGAGCCTCTCACCCCGCGCCGATTCAAGCACAAGTGATTGTGTTTGAGTCTTCTGTAACCTCGCTCCGAGGCGTTTGAACTAGGGGGATCCGGGCTGTGAGCGTGCGCCTGCCGCTCAAGCAAGAAGTTAGGAGAGCGGGCGCCGCGGCGCCTGTATAAAGGCGTTCTGAAACGGTCGCGATCGCGTCTATCGCGTCTTCTCGAGCGTTTTGTCGCGACTCCAGTTGCCATCCAATACCCCCAAGTGGCGCGCAGCTTGGCACGATGTCGGATTTCAAGCCGTCTCCGACCATCCAGGTGCGCGGGGGAGCGGCACGGTTAGCAAGCCTCGAGCGCGGGGCCTCGGTCAACCGATCAGTGCAGGAGACGCGTGGGCGGCTCCTTCGACACTACCAACTGTGGCACAGACGACGGCCACGGCTGGACATCCTCACAACCTGCAAGGTTCCAAATTCCGGATGGCGCCGCATTACTGCCGATCCATCGAGCCGCCTTGGCACGCTGGGCGATTGGCTGGCCTCCGAGGACTCGCCGAAGGCCTGAGATGCATATGCGACACCAGAGCGAAAGCCCGGGGACCTGGGTGATCAGTGAGGCCGGCGAAGTTATGTCCAGAATGGCCGGTCAGATTTCTGGCAAGGCATCCGGCTGAATCGTGTCTATGAAGGAGCCTTCAGGTCGCTGCGGAAATGTAGGTGTCGACCCGGTCAGAGCGATGGTCGCCATGTCAACGACCAGCGTGCTTGGAGCCTCCCGAGTCCGATCGGGCGAGCCGTGGGCCCCGGGCTGGGTCAGTTCGCCTCGTAGCGTTCCCGGGCCTAGCTGTGGCGATTGCCGGCGCGTCAGCCGCATCGACACCATCGAGATGGGTGAATAGCCGGATCCGCGCCAAGTCGATGGGCTACCGACCGGACGGTCATAGCGCAGTCCTCTTTGACGGTCGAAGACATGGCACGGGGCCAACAGGTAACTGACTCCCTCATCTATTGGAATTTACTGCGCATAATGTGCGTTATGTCAACCGACGCCGGCGGCGTGGCGGTGGACGGCGCAAGGCTCACGTTGATTTTCTAAAAAGTGTTCCCGCTTTTTTCTAAATTTTGTTCCGGACCCATGTGAGAACCTCCCTATCGGCGCCCAAAAAGTCTTGACCCTTTTCCAGATTCTCTTGACGGTCTCCCAAACGGTGGGCCCAGGTGATCTTGGAGCCGAAGCCCCTGCCGGCCTGTCTCGGTCTTGAGCTTTCGCCGGCTTGAGCGAGTTGCCCAAGGATCTTGTGTCACTGGCAGCGTCGCCCAACGATGCTGTTGGGCTGGCGCAGATGGGACGTGATCGTTGTGCGTGGCAGTCCGGCGACTAGCGCAACTGCACACGCTGGTTTGCTGACAATGCGAGCACGGCGCCTAGAATCAAGGCAACAGGAGCCACGATGCCCGGCACGACCAACATCAACATCCGCGCCAGCGAACAAGTTCGAGACCTGATCGACCGCGGCGCGGCGGCAGCGCACAAAACGCGCACGGACTTCATGCTCGAGGCGAGTGCTGCGGCCGCGCAGAATGCATTGTTCGACCAGATCTACTTCTCGCTGAGTCCCGCTCAGATGGCGGAGTTCGAGCGGATCATGAGCGAGCCGCTCTCCGACAACGCGGGCGTAGCCAGGCTGATTGCCACCCGAGCTCCTTGGGAGCGGTGACAGCGTCTATCACTCATCCGATCATGGGCAGCTGGCTTCCCGATCGCGCGCTGCTCCCCGAACAATTTGACGAGCCGAGTGGACACGGCCCGGCGGCCAAGCTTGATCCTCGCCGCCACGTCGTCGATCACCATAAGTTCGAGCCGCTCATCCCGTTTCCGCTTCCAGAGTTTGTCCGCGAGCGCGATCTACTGCTCTTCAAACGAAACGCCGGCGTCATCCCACTTCGCATGCGTGACGCAGCATCGAGCGACCTCGGGCTGGACGCCATGCGCCAAAAGACGAGCTTCGCCGGCTCGTTCGTGCATCGAACCCGGCCCTTCAAGTTCCGAAGGGTGTTTGATCTTTCCTGCATCGTGTATGGCCGTGCCGAGCCTGATCAGCCTCGCGTCAAACTCTAAACCGAGGCTGGAGTATTGACCGATCAGTCGATCGGCGGCCTCCCCCACCAATTTGGACGTGCATTGACACCACACTATCAGCGGCACAGCTCTGTGTGAGCGAAGAGCCTATAACAGCCGTGGGAACGTCGTCGGTATGAAGTCGATACAGACGAAAGCCGGGACACTCGCTCTTTGGCTGAGTCCCTTTCGCGCGTTGGTAGTGGAGGTGTGATGTTTGAAGTAGTTCCAAACAGAAACTGGCCGGCGTTCTACGCTACGCTGCTCGAGATCGGACACGCCCATCTCGAGCCATCTGAAATGGCACGGTGTTTTGAAGCGGAAAGTCAAACAGGTGGCGAAGCGTTCTATTCCGACGGCGTCTTCGATATCATAAATTTCGGCTTCGAAGACTCGGTGCGCGGCGATGTTGAACGTGCCTTGGAGGCTTGGATTGAGGAGATCGTTCAGGTAGCGCTAAGCGATCTTCAGTGCGGAGAGGAGTTTGCGGGAACGATTCGCCTGAAAGACGACGACGCGCTCGTCGCTCGGCTTGTGGAGAGCCTAGCGCTGCCCGACATCGACTCCCTCGATGGCAACACTACCTTGCGCAGCTAATGAGCTTGCGGATGCGATTGTTGTGCAAGACATTCTGGCTAGCCTGCAAGGAGACACCAAGAGGTTACTTCGCTCCTGCGATCGCCCTCTGGCGACTTTTCGTAGCAACCGCCGAAAATCGGCTGAAATGAGGAAACGAGCCGCGGCTGTCCCTGCGGTCAGAGATTGGAATCGATCCTTGAAAACCGCCGTCCTTCCGGCCGTTCGAGTCGAGCCCGCGCTCCGCAGCGATGCGGTGTCTGTGCTCGATGACAGCGAGTCGCTGTCAGACTTCATCGCCACCTGCGTCCGCAGCGGCGTCGCCTGGCGCCGTGCGCAGGACGCGTTCGTCGCGCGCGCAGCCGATGCCGTCGAACGCGAGGCTCGGGAGAGCCGCGGCATGTCCCCGGAAGAACTACTTGAACGCATGGATGAGCGCCTGGACGCGGCGCACAGGCGCCTGTCCCCACGTGCGCCTGACCTGGGGAACAGATCGTGAAGCGAGTCAAAGTTCGTCCAGGAAAGTTTGTCACCATTTCACCGGCCTTGGCTGCGAAGATGGAAGCGATCTCAGCGGCCCGCGTCGAATTCACTCGTGAGCAGGCCCTAGCAATCGTCGAGGCTGAACCTCGGGGCGCCACCATCTTTGCCGGCCCGCTTGGGCCTGAGCGTCCGTCTCGGCGGCGCGCTGGTGCCGCACCCAAAAGGACAGCCGGCAAGACGCCGCCATAAGCCAACTGTCCAGGTTTTGCGGGCCACCTTGCAAATGTCCGTTTCTTCCTGGGTGCAGCAGCGTGCCAAGTGTCCGGGTTTTGCGGAGTTGGCGCGTTTGCCCAGCGGTGCCCCGGCGACGCGGGAGGCCCAAGGGGCCCAAGACGGTTTGCGTCGTACCGCGCCCCTCGGATCGGCGCCCTACTTCGCTCAACAGTTGGTCACGATAATTTAGACTTATCGTGACCTGTTAACTCCACGTTTTAGGCGCCACGCCCTGCGCGTTCGCTCTGCTCCTTGATTACTTTGTCCAGAAGCGCGATCTGCTCAGCGGATGACAGACTTCCCTTCCGGGGCACGGCCACACGATTGAGAAGGTCCGACACATCTCGATCGGTGACGATCATCCCGAACTGACCGTTCTCGACGGCAGCGGCCAGAATCCGCTCAACCTCTTTGAGGGAGAAATATGAGAACGCCTCGAGCTTGGCAATAACCTCATGGGTGGCAGCGAACGAGCCGACGCTGCCCAGATCGTCGATGAGCGAATCTTTCGTCTTGTCGAACGGAAACGCCACGCCATCGAAGTGCTCTTTCATGAAGTCGGAAAGCGTGCGGTAGACGCGCAGTTCGGAACGCTTCCGTTGCTGCCATTCCTCGGCCAGGAACGGGTGGGCGAGCCTTTCGTTCAGTACTGAGTAGAAGTCACCGTCCTCGCTGATCACGTGCAGCGGCTCTTCGTCGGGTACCTTTTCAAGCAGGATCGTCCAGTTGATGGCGTCGCCGATGGAGCCACCCTTCCCCGGCGGATTACCAATCGTGAGCCGCATTTGGGCCGCGCTGAAGATCTCGCCAGACGTGGCAATGATTTCCGCTCGCGCGAATATGTCAGAGATGAGCTGATCTGCGAGGAGGCGCTTCGCGAGCACGTCGGCGTCCGCCTTATCTGAGATCGCCTTCACGAGCGCTTGCAGCTCGCCGCTCAGCTTCCGGATGCCTTCGTACTCTTCGTAGGCTTTCATGAACGACGGAAGCTGCGCAGAGAACTTGACGTCCCGGAAGCGCTTCATGGCGTCCTTGATCTTGTTCTCCCGATTGCGCCGGAACTCGTCGCAAACTTGCTGAGTAAGGTGAACCTGTGCGGCGCCGTGCTCGTGGGACGCGAACACGTTCGACAGGGCGTCCAACTCGTCCTTGGCAAAATGAAAGAAGTTCAGCAGGATGTTGGTGTCGATGAAGACGTGCATTTGGAGGTGTCCGCCCTACTATTGAATTATCTTGAGCCCGATCCCCTGCCGATCCGGTTGATGCATGGATTCCGGCGACGCCATCAAAAGAGGGAACGACCCTTCAGAAACTTCTTAACGACCTTGCCTTGATGCGCATGCGAGGGGTTAGACGAATCGTTAAGCCAGTCTTTCACGGCCCGCAAGTAACGTCCGCCGCTCCAAAGCTGCCAGACGGAATCGAGCAGCGCGATGAATAGCTGTTCTGACTTGACGAGGTCGACGAAGAGCTCAGGGCCGACCGGAAGGTCTACGCACTTCTTGGCCGCCGCACGTCTGAGCTTGAGCCCATCATCCCACGACTCGTTCGCCGAGCCCCAGGGCAGAGATGCTTCGAGCAGACTCCAGGAGTTGGCGGGTATGGCTTTGCGTATCGCCGCGTCGTGCAGGGGCTCGAAGGTGAGCTGTAGCAACGGCCCAGCGCTCTTCGAGCGCCATCCAAGAGCGCGCCGAAACCCGTATGCGCATAGCTCAACCGGCAGCATTTCCTCTGCTGCACGCAGGCTTACGAGAGCAAGGTACCAAGGGTCATCTCCGTAGTCGTTTGGGACAGCGTCAGGAGATAGGACGCCTGACAGCAGCAGCAGCAACTCACGCGAATGTCGGCCATTGTGCGAAAGGAAGGTCGCGACGCCATGTACGTCCACGCAAGACTGGCGAATCCAGGCATGCAACTGGGGAAGTAGAAGGCCCTGGCGCAGCAGGTCCTCCAGGCTGGCCAGCACGGCGGGTGTGCCCGCCACGTGTAGGGTCGAGTTGATGGCTCCCAACTCGCTCAGGCCGCAGACCATTGCACGCAGGACTTCTGAGCCTGAGACATCAATACCCATCGACGCAACGCTTGAAGGCCACGATTGCGTTTGAGCCCAAAAGCGCGGATCCAGCGCCAAGCCAGGGAACAGGTGGAGTAACGGTTCAGCGAGGTCGGTGAACTTCGGCAGTTCCTGCAACACAGCATCGACGTCTATCGAAGACACCCCACGCCGAAGAGCCTCTCGCACTGGTTCAGCACCGTCGTAGCTCGTAACAACGAACGTCCGTGGGTCAGCCTTCCAAACGAGGCGGGCCAGGTCTCCTGAACGCTCGACGACCTCGGCCGGAGACTGTTTCCCATAGTGTTCGAGGACGAAGCCAAGTACGTGTTCGAGGTCGGGCGGCTGCACGCTGTCCAGCAGCGCTTTCAAGACTATGCCCTTCGTCATGTCCGACGAGGACAGAGGAGGCACCTTTTTGGCAATGTCCACCGCCAGGCTTAGTGCCTGAGAGCTACCTGCCTCGAGCACCGCATGCAGTGTGCAAATTGGGCTCATCGCTTCTCGCCCACCGAGGATGTCAGCGCCAAGGCGGCGGAGCATCTGGCGCAATGACGAACGACTAGGTTGCACAGCATCCCGTACAAGGTCGGCGAGCCAGAGGGCGTCCTGGGAGTCCTGGACTTCGGTCGCCTCGAAGCCTTCAAGATTCGAGGCCAATCGGAGCTGAGAGGATGAGCTACCGCCCAACGTCAGCTGCAAATCGAACAAGAGGACGTCTTGGGACCGATCTCGGCTGGTCAAGGTGCAAAACTTGAACGAACGTCGAAGCCTAGGCCACTGCTGATCCCAAATGCGCAGTACGACGTCTTCGACATCGACTCCACTAGGACGGCGTGCCCAGATTTGCTCAGTGGGATGGCCGTAAAGAGCACTAGCAAAGAGGGCTAGACACTTTGCTCCGTCGCCGCCGAGTTGCTCGCGGAACGGCGAACTGAAATCGACCGTCAAGATTTCGTCGTAGCCGTCCAACCGTTGATTGGTCGGACGATTGAACAGCGAGGCCAGTGCCGATGGCACATCCATCACGGCCAAGTCAGCAAAGCTAATGAGCAGCGTGTGGGTCCAGACGCAACCCGGTCGGGGCATTTCTGGCGCCGGCCACGTCATGGAAAGTGCGTAGACGCCAGAGTCGGCGAGCGGGTAGCCAGTCAGGTAAGGCAAGCCCGTGCTGGCTACACCAGGGCCTGCGACGTCGCTCATCACCAGGAGCAGGCGTGCGTCCCTCGGATTGAGCGATACCGAGCAAGCAAGTTGGCGATGCCCTTCTGAGTATCCGTGCAGTGCCTGATGGATCGTTACCGACACACGAGACCTCAGTCGAGTAGCCAGAACAAGGGCTCAGTCAGGTCGTGTGATGACAATTCTCCAACGACAACCTTGATGCGTTCCGACGGCACTTCCATGTCCCTCATGCTTTTCGCACCAGAGCTCGGCCTCTCGTCCTTACCGTCGCCATCGTACTCAGCCCCTTGAGCACTGATCCCGTACACCTTCACCGCCCAAGACGGATCAAGCCCGTAGTGCAGATACTGGTGCAAAAGAGGCAGGTGCATCTCCAAGTACTTCTCGGGCGTTTTCTGGTCGCGCTCCGCCAAGTCCCAGGCAGACAGGGCGATCGCCAATTTGCGCCGGCCAATGCCCAGCGGAGGCTCCTGTAGACAGCGAAGCAAATCCACAAGCTGAACCTGCGTCGGTGCAAACCTTGCGTCCCAACGGACTGGCTCGCCGGCCTTGCGTTTGATGCCAAGAAGCTTGCTGAGCTTCGCCTCGTCCGCGATCCAATTGGGGAGGTTGATGTTGGTCGCGTGGATGAACAGCAGCACTCCACGAGCACTGAGAGAGCCAAGAACGTCAGCGTCGCATTCTCGCTTTTCCCAAAACCGAGCAAATGCCTCGCCGGCGACGTCGGGGAACGCGAGAACGAACTCATCGCCCGCGACAGACTTCAGTTCCATCGCCACCGTGCGGTTCTTGTCATGAGACGTGCGCTCCTGCTTCCTCGCTGCCACCCATCGCTTCGCGATCTCGTTCAGGTGCTGAGCTTCGCCAGCGCGAAGCCGGAGAGCCTTCAGCTTGGACTCGACTTTTCGAGCTTGGAGCAAGTGCCAAAGCGCTGCAAGATAGGTGGTCTTGCCAGACTCGGGGAGGCCGAGCACAACGATAGATTGCTCAAGCATTGTCATCACCCGACGAAATAGGGCGGAGGCGTCCGAAAGCACGGACGGAGGATCCAACCTCTCGTGCCAACTCGACATAAGTGAGGCGCTTAGGCTCGTTCATCCAATACGTCAGAAGGGTCTCCATGCCCTCACCTCGCTCACCGATTTCGCCCTTCGGAGAGGCTGACACATGGAAGGATTGAACATCGGAAAATCGATGGGAAAATTCCTCGCGAACGTCGGCGACGATCCGCTCGAAGTGACGAACCGCCCGGTCGCTATTCGCCATGTTCTCGGCCTTGCGCACCGCATCAATCTTGGTCAGCACGATGGCCAGTTGCTGCCAACTGCGCGTCTGTCCAGCCTCGTCAAATGCGCGAATGGTTAGGCAGACATCGTTCAGCACTTGATGCCGTTCGCTGTCATCAAGGAGCTTCATACCATCTGCAAGCACGGTGAGCGTGTCGCATCGACGAAGTTCAGGGTAGCCCACTGCTAGGTCTGGGTTCGCCTGGGTGTCCATGTACGCCTCGCCATCGCGATTGGCGAACAACGCCGTCTGCTTTCCTTCCCGACGCACATCGGCCAGGTCGAGGTGGAAATAGGTTGCAGGCCCGCGATCCGTACGCTCCATGTGGGGGTCTTCTCGGTTGGAGGCGGTCCGCGCATCATGGCAAGCGCGCTCAAACGCGTGCAATGTGGACGAGCCAGCGAATGCGTACCTGCCTACTTTGCCCTCCTGTAGGAGGTCGTAGATGCCACCGATGAGACTGGTTTTCCCGGACTCATGCGGCCCAACGAGTGCGATGACGTTGCAGAGCCGGTCCCTAAGGATGGTCTGAGCTGCCGCCGCGGGCAGCGCTTCCGCTCCGGGAAGCCTGATTCCCGGTCGTGCAGTAGTCTTGTTGGCCTCGGGCTTTGTAGCCTCCACAATCAGCAACGGCTTGCCATAGTGACTGCAACTCGCTAGCTCGGCTATACCCTCCACACACCGGCCTTCCTGCGCGACACGGCAGTCCGGATTGGAGCAGGTTATCGAAGGCGCTTCTGCGTCAGTGACCATGCTGGATCAGCCAAGTCGAGCCAAGACGAACTCACGGTACGCCGCTTCGGCGAAGCGCATGGGCTCCAGTTCCGCACCTTCATCCAGCGACGTGAGCTTGCTCCACGCTGTCGCCCACCCCTCGGCACCTTCGAGCTCTTTCCGGCGACTCAGCGCGAGCAGGATGGGCGTAGTCAAGGCCGTGATGTTTTCGCCTTCCAGGTCGTCGAGCGCCATACCGAGCCAGGCGTTGGGCATACCTTGGACAGCAGCCACGATGGTCATCTTGGGTGCATCCGCGACACCTGCCCGTGTCAATAAAGCGCGCACCGCCGTAGGCCCTGGGAGCACTTTGGTAAGCGCAGCCAGCTCTCGCGCTATTCCAAGTGGACGGTATGCTGGCGGAACGTCAGGGAAGTCCTTTTCAAGGTCGGATGAGTAGCCACCTTGAAGCCACCAGAGGATATCGAGCTCCTCGTCTTGAAGATGGGTGAAATTTTGGAATGCCTCCTCAACCGCAGCTTGTCGCCTTGCAACCGTCGCAATGACCTTATTGATGGAGTTGGCCAGCGTCTGGACGGCTCCCGCCGGATTGCCGTCGGTTACCAACTTCACCGCGGCCGCGACTTCCGCCTTGTCTAACGCAGTGGCCACTGCCTTTCCCACATCGAGGGACGGACGCCGTCGACTGGTCTCGGAGTTCACCCGATTTGCCCTGCCGGAAATGCCGATGAGGTCCATGGGTAGCTCGAGCTTTCGCAGCCCGCCACACGCCGCCGCAGCGATCATCGTTGCCGCGAGAGCGCTGTTGTCGTCCTGTGGGTCCATTGCCCAGGCCAACGCTGCACCTGCCAGCACTACCAATTCCTCATCGCCGGGTGGCGCTGTCGCACCAGCGAACTTGGCGCGCAGTTCGGCGACGTCAGGTGCCGACATCTGCTGAGGCTTCGCTCGAAACGCCAAGCGGACGAGCAACTCAAGAGTTGTCTTTGACGCCTCCTCTACAACCGCCTCCACAGCCTTCCAGCGCCCTTCAACCTGCGCCGTGTCGTCACCCAAGGACAAGCTCGCGTACCAACCCGCAAATTCTTTGTGCACTTTGACCTCCTCGCCTTATGCGTTATGTTCGTGCTTCTCAATTTCCCTCGCCAATTCGACGAGCAATCCTTTTTGCTTAGCCACTTCCATGGCCTTGAAATAGCGGCGATGCGGAGGCACGTCCAGGTCTGCCTCCGTGATGAGCCCAAGTCCCAAAGCAATGTCTCGCATCACGTCAACGCGCAGTTGCCAAAACCTAAAGACTAGATCGTCGGTAGACGGCTCGGACACCTTGGACTCCGGTGACTGCACGGTCTGAAAGGCGGGCTCCTGTGCTCTGAGCGGGCCATCAATGGCAGCGTGGACAGCAGCAGACATTTTCGTCTCTTGCTGGGGCGGATGGGAAAGCGGCTCTTCGGCCAAGTGCGGCCCAGGTTCGGCAGCAAATGCCGGCCGAATTGGCGCTGGTATTGCGAGCCGATGCATCCAGAGCGATTCCTGGGGCGTGGCGTGGAGGGACACGTAGAACTCCGACGGCGCCGGCTGGAACGCCCGCAGATGCGCCCGGATGTTCAACTCGCGGGCTGGTCCCTCGCCTATGACCGTCAAGTCCACAAGGTTATAGCCTGGGCGCCACGCCGGTTCATCCCGATCTGGATTCACGGCACCAGCTAGAAACCGCATGTATTCCTTGACCCTCTTGCAGCGCTGGTCATGCTCGTGACCGAAAAACTGCAGCTTTGCCCGCGCATCGATGATGTTCTCAGCATCTGACGCATCCATGAACCAGTTTGGTGGGTGATGGCACAGTACCAAAGAGACGACATCTGGATCAGGGTCCAGGACAGTCTGGCAAGAGCCAAGAAAAAGGCGCCCAGGTGCAGAGTCCCTGTCGCCAGCCCCAGAGATGAAGGTTGAGGTAAGCCCGTGTAGACGAAGCTTCACTCCTTGGCCGAGTTCAAGGCTTCGCTCCCAGAACGGATGCGTATGAAAGACCTGGCACCCGAACTGCGCAGCAAAGTTGTTGTACGCCTCAAGGGGCTCGAACAGAGTTTTAGCCTCCACCTCGGTGGCGAGCCGGCGCATGAGCGCTCGATCACGGGCACTATTGTTGGCCTCGTGCGCAATGCCTGCTTGTGCCTGCGTCACGTCATCCTTCGCGCACGCTGCCCTGTCTACGTCGTGATTGCCCGGGACGGTAAAGATGTTCGATGTTCTACATCCACAAATCTCCGCGATCCGCAGGAGCCATGCCTTGGCCACTGTGTACTCGTCCGGGTCGGCTTTGAACGCAATGTCACCACCTACAAGGATGGCGTCTACCCGGATGCCATCAGCGTCACATAACCCGGCCAGATCCTGTTCCAGCCTGCTTCGAAACGGCTTGGTTCTGTCCAGGTGGGGCGTTAGACAGATCGGGGAGCGAAAGTGGATGTCTGACAGGTGCAGCAGGCGCATCGATCGATGTTACACATATTCAGGCCGTTTGCAGCCCGTATTGGAACCGTCCACCAAACCCCTGCCCTCCAGTTGACTCAGACCATCGCTCGCACGGTCATGTCCCATGAGGGCTGCTACAACGCCTATGCAGGCGAAAGCAAATCGCAGACGTCGACACCGAGCGCGAGCGCGATCCGTTCAATGTTGTCGAGGGACGCGTTACGTTCGCTGCGTTCGATCGACCCGATGTACGTGCGGTGCAACTCCACTTTCGCCGCGAGCGCCTCTTGCGAAATACCCTGGTCGGCGCGAAGCGCGCGCATGTGTCTGGCGACACGATCGCGTGCTGATTCGACTTTGCGTCCCCGACCTCTCATAGGGGCGAGAGGTTCGCATTCGAGATGAGTTTGAGTCTACAGACTTAAAGTAGCATTTTGACCGCAGAGCGCTCTCGAGGCGGCTGGGTCGATCCCACTGCGCGCACTCCCCCTGCCGAGGGGCCGCACCTGGTATGGCCAACGGCCTTCAGGCCTTTCGTCTAGACGACTTGATTTTCGGCTTGGCTGAGGGAGCGGTGGGTTCCGCCGGTGACGCGGGAGGCATGCGCTCGAACATTGCCCGCATGGTTTCGGCCTCGGCTTTGTTCGCCACGGCGCGCTGGCCGACTTCGGTGAGCTCCCGAGACGTTGCTTCGAGCTGATCCGCTATCTGGAGTCGGGCCGCCGACAGCTCTCGGATGCTCGCCTGCGCCGCGTCAAACTGCGCACGCAACCTGCCGAGTGCGTCGGCTTGCTCCAGTTCGACCTCGCGTTGGCGTGCGCCCTCCTTCACCGCTTGGCCGCGCACGGCTTCCAGTTGCTTTTCTGCTTTCGCGCGAGCCTGGCGTTCTTCGTCGATCTCCAGCAGCGCGCGACGCTCCGCGGTGTCCGCGCGTGCGTTCGCGGCTTCAACGGCACCTTGCGCCTTTGCCAGGTCGGCGCTGAACGCGGCTCGCCCCGCGTCCTGACGCTCGATCAGTTCGTCGTGGTGCCGCTGCAGCTCCTGCATCCGAGCCCCGGTGCCTGCATGGGCGCGTCTCTCGGCTTCGAGTTCTGTGCTCGTCGATCGCGCGAGTTCTTCCAGTCGCCGAACCTCCTGCCGAAGGGTCTCCACCTGGGCCGCCGACTCCTCGTTGGCACTCCGGCACGACGCCAGGTCAGTTTCTGCACGTGTGACGTCCGCCCGTGCTTCGATCCGCACTTCCGCCAGCTCGGCCCGGGCCGCGGCACTCGCCTGCCGCCAGATTTCGGCGATGGCGTCCGCGGCGGCCACTTTGAGCCCCTCCGGTAGGTCCGGATGGTCGATTTCGATCCGTGCTTTCGCCCGAAGCTCCTCCCAGAATTTGGCCAGAGCGTCGGCCGGCGCGCTCATGGAGCCGCGCCGAGCGTACTGGTAGAGCTTGCTGGCGGTCGGCGTGATCCCGTGTCGAAAGAACAGCAACGCGCAGACTTCGCGGTACAGCGCTTTCGTGTCCGAGAACCGGGCTTTCAGGGACTCGACCTCGCTCTGGATCTCGGTTTCGGTACTCATAGACTGATAATACAACGTACTACGTTGTATTCAATGAGTTCGGCCAAAGTCTCAGGACATAAGTCCCATAATGTCCTGAAAAGGATGCCGAAGAGCGTGTGAACCACCCTCCTCTCCCCTTGGGTGCCTATCCCCCTATTCCAGGGAGCGCACGAGTCGAAGTCGCGTTAGTGCATGAAACACCTGATCATTTGCGCGGTGTGCATACGCTTGTGGAGGGGCACTTGGAGGCCAATTCGAAGCGCCGCACCTTAGTCGACTAGTCGGTGGGAATCGAGATCGACGTTCGTATCTCCAATGACGGGTAAGTCAGCATTACGGCATCCCTTGAGATCGACTCAACCACGTACCCGTTGTCGAGCATCATTCCCTTGGTGATAGAGATCGATGTCTCACCGCGACCCAATATGATCTGCTGACTGCCGTCGGGGCCGGTCATGCGCCCAAGATAGCGGTAGTCCTGGGTCGGCGGGGGCGGGGGGGGGG
>FTIF01001735.1_pt2 | contig 29860 bp, 39 predicted proteins | sample 1658001 | NCBI WGS metagenome assembly FTIF01 (sample SAMEA3914789, study PRJEB12502) | metagenome | biome: forest; material: soil | place: Canada | collected 2011-07-03 | depth 0.3 m | reverse complement strand
TCCGGCAGGGCCGGGGTTTCCTGCGCCACGGTGGCGATGGCCAGGTTCTTCAGAACCGAGACATTGCCCTTATCGGCATGCAATTCACCAAGAATGGCGGCGAACAGCGTCGATTTGCCGGTGCCATTGCGGCCGACCACGCCGGTGCGCCAGCCCGGATGGATGGTAAAAGTGGCGTTTTCCAGCAACGTGCGCGCACCGCGCCGCAGCGTGGCTTGGGTCAGGGAGATCATCCGCGCATTTTAGCCCGCCGGGGCATTTATTGTGCGGAGCAACAAAAAGCCGGCCCCAGGTGATCCCGGGACCGGCATCGATCGCAGGCGCTGCGGTTTTAGTGTTTGGTCAGCGAATCGCGGAATTTGATGTAGTCGGCCGCCGACTGCGCCGGTGCTTCCAGCATCGGGAGATGCCCCATGTCCGGCACGATGACGACCTGGGAATTCGGCAGCAGCTGGTGCAGGATTTCGGCGCCGGAGTCGTTCAGGGCGCGGTCGTGGTCGCCCCACACGATCAGCGTCGGCGTCGACAGGTTCTTGACCTGCGGCTCCAGCGGCGCGTCCTTGACCAGTTCGGCGAAGACCTTCTGGTTGAAGTCGTAGCTCTCTGCGGCGCGCTGCGCCAGCACCGTGATCACCGCATGCGGCACGTAGGGGCGGTGCACGAAGACGAAGTCCAGCAGTTCCTCGTATTCCTGCGGTGTTCGCGCGATCAGCGGCACATGACCGCCCTGCTTGACGATCTTGACCAGATCGCTGTCCTGGGCAGTGGAGACTCCCGCAGGCGCCAGCAGCCACAGGCTGTTGACCTGCTCCGGATGCGCCGCAGCGTAGGCGCCGGCGATCCAGCCGCCCATCGAGTTGCCGCCGAGGTCGAAGTGGTCGAGACCCAGGGCCGCGGCGATCTGGCTGACATAGACCAGCTGATCCTCGATGCGGCTCTGCTCCGGCGACGGCTTGGTGCTTTCGCCATAGCCCGGCAAGTCAATGGCATAGACGTGGAAACGCGGTGTCAGGTAACGCGCCACGCGGGTCCAGTTGTCCTTGTCGGCGCCGAAGCCGTGCAGCAACAGCAGCGGCTGGCCCTGGCCGCCTTCGAGGTAGGCGACGTTGAAGCCGGGGATGCTGGTTTCCTTGCGCTGCAGTCCGGCGGCGCTGCGCTCGGCGCTCAGCGCGGCTTCGGCGAAGCGGGTGGGGAAGAAGAAATCGAAGACGCCGTAGACCACGGCAAACACCGCCAGCAACAGCACTACCAGCTTCAACACCTTGCGCATCGCGAGCTTTCTCCCCAGGACTGCGAACCGCGGCTGCCGATGCAGCCGGTTTTATTTGGCCGCGATTCTGTACAGAGCAGGGGCGATTGGCATTTGCCGCGGAGACAGGATGGAGCGGCGCCCGGCCAAGGACAGGCGCAAGCGGCTTTAGCCGCCGGGCTGCATCTGCCGCATCAGGTTTTCCTGCGCCACGCTCGCCACCAGGCGGCCGCTGCGGTCGTAGATCAGGCCGCGCGACAGGCCGCGGGCGCCCTGTGCCGAGGGTGAATCCATGGCGTACAGCAGCCAGTCGTCGGCGCGCACGTCGCGGTGGAACCAGAGGGCGTGGTCGATGCTGGCGACGGCGTTGTTGGGGTTGAGGAAGGACATGGCGTGCGGCCGCAGCGCGGTGGACAGCAGGTTGAAGTCCGAGGCGTAAGCCAGCACGCAGCGGTGCAGCATGGGATCGTTCGGCAACTCTCCGGCGGCCCGGAACCACAGGTTTTGGGTCAGTCCAGCGGTTTCCGGATTCAGCGGGTTCCAGGGCTGTACCGGCCGGAATTCGATCGGCACCCGCCGCAGCATGGTGTTGCGGGCGCGCTCCGGGCTATCCGGATATTCCTTCGCCCATTCCTCGGACAGCTCGTACTGCGAGCGCAGCGATTCGGGCGGGGGTACGTCCGGCATCTGCATCTGGTGCTCGACGCCGTCCTCCGGGTGCTGGAACGAAGCGATCATCGACAGGATCGGGTGGCCGTGCTGGATCGCCTGCACCCGGCGTGCGGTGAAGCTGCGGCCGTCGCGCACCCGGTCCACTTCATAGATGATCGGGAGGGCCATGTCGCCGGGGCGCAGGAAGTAGGCGTGCAGGGAGTGCACCATGGAGCCTTCCACGGTGCGGCCGGCCGCCACCAGGGCCTGGCTGATGACCTGGCCGCCGAATACGCTCTTGCCGCCCAGATCGCGCGACTGGCCGCGGAACATATTGTCTTCCAGGGCTTCGAGGTCGAGCAGGTTGACGAGGTCCTGGAGCACGCGGTTCATCGCTGGTCCTTAAACGGGGTTGGTATGGCCGGAGCGCCGGTAAGCCGGCTTTCCGGGCAATCGCTTTTGGCGGCGGCCCTGACTATCATCCGCCACCGGTGCGGCACTGCGCCGGACCTCATTATCCCGCAACCGGGGGAGACAGATGCGGAATCTTCCGACCAACGAAGCCGGAGCAGGGCCGGAGACGGTGGACACCACACGCCGGACCTTGCTGCAGGTCGGCCTGTTCGGCTCGCTGCTGCTCGGCGCCGCCGGCACTACGGCGACGCTCAGCGGCTGCACTGCGCGCACCGAAGCCACCGCCGCCGGCTACAAGTTCCTGCGCGACGCCGATCTGCCGTTCCTGCGCGCGCTGGTGCCTGGCGTGCTCGGCTCGCTGCTGCCCGCGGCCGGCATGGAGCGCGACCGCCTGGTCGATGACCTGCTGCACCGCATCGACCTCAGCGGTTATCGCCTGGGCCATCCCTCGCAGAAAGCCCTGGCGCAGCTGTTCGATCTGCTCAACCTGCGCCTGACGCGCCGGCTGCTGGCCGGCATCGGTCCCTGGGAAGAAGCGACGCCGACACAGGTGCAGGCTTTCCTGGAACGTTGGCGCAGCAGTTCCTTCGCCGTGCTCAATACCGGCTACCGCGCCCTGATCAAGCTGGTGGCGGGTTCGTTCTACGGCACCCCCGCCGGCTGGGCCGCCGCAAATTATCCGGGGCCGCCGCCTGGCCCGTTCCAGGTCTTCAACAGCTAATGGCCATCGACGACATTTATACGAAGGGCATTGCCGACGGCTGGAAGGTCGTCGACGCTTCCACCCTGAAGCAGGACCAGACCTACGAGGCCGATGTCGCCATCATCGGCAGCGGCGCCGGCGGCGGCACCAGCGCGGAAATCCTCAGCGCCGCCGGGCTGAAGGTGCTGATCCTGGAAGAAGGGCCGCTGCAGACTGCGGCCAACTTCAAGGACATGAACGACGCCCGCGCCTACGGCGAGCTGTACCAGGAGGGTGCTGGGCGCGCCACTTCGGACGGCGCTGTTGCCATCCTGCAGGGGCGTTCGGTCGGCGGCACCACCACGGTCAACTGGACCTCCAGCTTCCGCACCCCGCCGCACACGCTCGAATACTGGGCCGACGCCTTCGCACTCAAGGGCGGCAGCGAGGCCGAGATGGCGCCCTGGTTCGCGCAGATGGAAGAGCGCCTCGGCATTGCGCCCTGGGCGGTGCCGCCGAACGCCAACAACGATGCGTTGAAGCGCGGCGCCGAAAAGCTTGGCTGGGCTTCTCACGTCATCCCGCGCAATGTGCGCGGCTGCTGGAACCTCGGCTACTGCGGCCTCGGCTGCCCGACCAATGCCAAGCAGTCGATGCTGGTCACTACCATTCCGGCCGCGCTGAAGAATGGCGCGCAGCTGGTGCATCACGTCTCGGTGCGCAAGCTGGAGTTCAGCGGCGGCAAGGTCAGCGGCCTCAGCGCCGAAGCGCTCGGCGCGGATGGCGTCAAGCCCAGCGGCGTCAAGATCGCGGTGAAGGCAAGGCACTACGTGCTGGCCGGCGGCGCCATCAACAACCCGGCGCTGCTGCTGCGCTCCAACGCGCCCGATCCGCACCAGCGCATCGGCAAGCGCACTTGCATCCACCCGGTGAACCTGTCGCTTGCGATGATGCCGGAGAAGGTGGAAGGCTATTACGGCGCGCCGCAGTCGGTCTATTCCGACGAGCACCAGTGGAAGCATGGCGCCACCGGGCCGGCCGGCTACAAGATCGAAGTGGCGCCGATGCAGCCGCTGCTGGGCAGCGTCATCTTCGGCCGCTACGGCGAGGAGCTGAAGGCCGGCATGGCGCAGCTGCCGAACATGCAGTCGATGCTGGCCCTGCTGCGCGACGGCTTCGACGAGCAGAGCCCGGGCGGCAACGTCGAGATCGACGACAGCGGCGCGCCGCTGCTGCACTACGACTTCAGCGATTACATGTGGGACGGCTTCCGCCGCGCCTACCTGAGCATGGCCGAACTGCAGTTCGCGGCCGGCGCCAAACAGGTGATGCCGCTGCATCTCGATTCGCGCCCTTACGACAGCTGGGACGAAACCCGCACGGCAATCGCCGGACTGCAATACCGCAAGCAGCGCGTGCCGGTGTTCACCGCCCACCTGATGGGCGGCTGCGCCATGGGCGAGGACGAGAAGCTGACGGTGGTGAACAGCGATGCGCGCTTCCGCCATGCCGACAACCTGTCGATCATCGACGGCTCGGTCTTCCCGACCAGCATCGGCGCCAATCCGCAGCTGTCGATCTACGGCTTTGCCTGCAAAAATGCGACGAAGCTGGCGGGGGAGTTGAAAAGCTAAGAAAGTGGTTAGTGATTAGTGGTCAGTGATTAGTAACAACACGCTCCATCGATGCTTTTTACTAACCACTGATCACTGGCCACTAACCACTGCTTCTCAGTAGGTAGGGTGGGTGGAGCGCCCTCAGGCGCGTAACCCACCGCTGCGCAGACGGTGGGTTGCGCTGCGCTCCACCCACCCTACGGAAAGCTTCTCAGAACTTCCGGTCGGCCGGCGCCGGCGGCGTCCACTGGTAGATCCAGGTCTCGCTCAGCGGTTGCCCATCGCTCTTCAGGTACATGCGCAGGTTGATCGGGTCGGTGCTGTTGTCGGTGGGGCGGATGTCGAACATGGCGCGCCAACCGCTCAAGGCGGTCAGCGGCCGCGCCGAGGTGATTTCCACGGTGCCGCGCGAGGCTTCGATCACCGCTTCGACCTTGGTGTGCGGGCCGAGCATGGCCAGGTTGCCGCCGGCGAAATCCACCGCGAAGCGCCAGGAGAAATAGCTGCGCACCTGGCCGATGACGCCGCCGATGCCGTCGCGGGTGGAGCGCACGGTGGCCAGTTTCGGCGCCACCGGCGGGGTGCGGCACCAGTACAGCTTGTAGCCGAACAGCAGTTCCTGACCCGCCTGCGGCTTCTCCGCCGGATTCCAGAAGGCGACGACGTTGTCGTTGGTCTCGTCGTCGGTGGGCAGTTCCACCAGCATCACCGAGCCCTTGCCCCAGCCGGCGCCGTCGGGGCCGTTGCGCGGTTCCACCCACAGGCTCGGGCGCTTGTCGTAGAACACGCCGTCGTCCTGGTAGTGGTCGAAATTGCGATCGCGCTGCAGCAGGCCGAAGCCGCGCGGATTGTCGTCGTAGAAGGAATTGGTGTGGATGTCGGTCGGGTTGACCAGCGGCCGCCAGATCCATTCGCCGCCGCCGGTCCATAGCTGCAGGCCGTCGGCGTCGTGGATCTCCGGGCGCCAGTCGTTGGCGCGGCGCTTATCGTTCTCGCCGAACTGGTACATGCTGGTCAGCGGCGCGATGCCGATGCGCTCGATGGCCCGGCGCGGATACAGCGCCGCGTCGACATCCATCACCAGGGTGTCGCCCAGCGTCACCAGGAAGCGGTAGGCGCCGGTGATGCTCTTCGAGTCGAGCAGGCCGTAGACATAAAAACTGTCCGAACCGGGCGCCGGCCGTTCCAGCCACCAACTGGTGAAAGTGGGGAATTCCTCCGGGTCGAGGCCGGAATCCACTGCCAGGCCGCGCGCCGACTGGCCGTACTGCATGTCACCGTCGACGGCGCGGAAATAGCTGGCGCCCTGGAAGGCGGCGACGTCGCGCACCCAATCGGTGTGGAACAGCACGCGGAAGCCGGCGAAGCCCAGGTCGGGCGGCAGCGAGCTGCCGTGTACGCCGCTCTTGCCGTAATCGAACATGGCCGGGTCGTAGGCCAGTTCCTGTGCCTGGCCGTTGACCACTTCATAGATCAGCACAGGTGCGGTCATGTGCCAGCCGAGATGGAAGAAGCGTATCTGCGCGTGCAGGTTCTGCTCGCGCCATAGCGAGTGCTCGTCCCGGAACTGGATCGCCTGCCATTGGTCCCAGTTCATCTGCCCCAGCGTGTCCGGCACCTGTCCGGCCTTGGGCTCGAACGGCTGCTTGCTCAGCGCGCGTGCCTGGCCCTTGAGCCAGGCGTAGTCGAACGGCTGCGGCTGGCCGAGCTTGCGCAGGTCGGCTTCGGCAGGGAGGCTGAGCAGAAGAGACGGCGCGGTGAGACCGAGGGCGGCGAAGGCCGCGGCGGACTTGAGAACTTCGCGTCTCTGCATGGAGCTAGTCAGTTTGGTCAGTGTTGACCATGAGCAGACATAATACGCGTATGAAGAGTTCACCTCGGCCATCCTCGCCAAGCGGCTCGATCCTCGGCCTTTATGCTGGGCAGATCCGTCCGATGCCCGGCGACGGACGCGCCACCGCCATCTTCAAGCAGCCGGTGGCAGAGCGTGCGCGCATCGGCTGGGAAGGCATGGAAATCGATGTGCAGGCCGACCGCCGTGTTCACGGCGGCCTGGAGAAGGCGCTGCATCACTTCCCGCTGGAGAACCACCGGCGGCTAGCGCGGCAGTTTCCTGAACTGGCTGAGCAATTCGTTCCCGGCGCGATCGGCGAAAACATCTCCACCGAGGGCTACGACGAAGCTTCGGTCTGCCTTGGCGATGTCTATGCCCTCGGCTGCGCCCGTATTCAGGTCAGCCAGTCGCGCACGCCGTGCTGGAAGATCGACAGCAAGTTCGGCCGCGAAGGCATCAGCGCCTATGTCGCGGAGCAGGGCATTTCCGGCTGGTATTACCGGGTGCTGGCGCCGGGCGAGGCGCAGGCGGGAGATGCATTTACGTTGCTCGAGCGCAATGACGATGCGGTGTCGCTGGCGCAGTTCTGGGAGGCTTCGCGGACGCGGCGGCCGGCCCTGGAAGACTTGCAGCGCATTGCCGATACGCCCGGATTGACCGAGGCCTGGCGGCAGAAGTTGCTGCAGCGCATCGACTGGCTGCGCCGAAACAGCGGCACTTGAGCCCGTGAGAAAAGCTTTGCCCGATCTGCCCGTCGCCGAGGCCTTGCCGGCCTTGCGCGCCGCGCTGGCCGCTTCCGGCCACGCGGTGCTCGCTGCCCCACCCGGTTCGGGCAAGACCACCCTGGTGCCGCTGGCGCTGCTGGACGAGCCCTGGCTCGCGGGTAAGCGCATCCTGATGCTGGAGCCACGGCGCATCGCCGCCCGCGCCAGTTCGGCGCGCATGGCCTGGCTGCTGGGTGAGAAGGTCGGCGAAACCGTCGGCTACCAGATCCGCTTCGAGAAGAAGGTGTCGGCCATCACCCGCATCGAGGTGATCACCGAGGGCCTGCTGACGCGGCGGCTGCAAGCGGACCCGGAACTGCCCGGCGTCGGCCTGGTGATCTTCGACGAGTTCCACGAGCGCAGCCTCGATGCCGACCTGGCGCTGGCTTTGACCCTGGACGCGCGGGTCAATCTCAATCCTTCATTACGCCTGCTGGTGATGTCGGCGACGCTGGATACGCAGCGGGTGTCGGCGCTGCTCAACAACGCACCAATCATCGAGAGCGGCGGAAAATTATTCCCGGTCGATGTGCGCTACGCCCCGTCACGTGCCGGCACCGATCTCGATGTCGCCGTGGCAGACGCCTCGATCAGGGCCTTGTCCGAAACCGAGGGCGACATCCTTGCCTTCCTTCCGGGCGGCCGCGAGATCCGCGGTGCGCAGCGTACGCTGGATTCACGGCTGGCGGGAAAGGTGCACCTGTTTCCGCTGTTCGGCGACCTGTCCAGCGCCGAGCAGGATGCCGCCTTGCAACCGGCCACCGACGGCCGCCGCAAAATCATCCTCGCCACCAATATCGCCCAGACCAGCCTCACCGTGGAGGGCGTGCGCACGGTGGTGGATGGCGGTTATGTGCGGGTGGCGCGCTTCGATCTCGGTGCCGGCGCCAACCGCCTGGAGACGCAGCGTATCTCCCGCGCCAGCGCCGACCAGCGCGCCGGCCGCGCCGGCCGTCTCGCCCCCGGAGTGGCCTACCGCCTGTGGAGCCGCGACCAGCAGGCGCAGATGCCGGCGCACGATACGCCGGAAATCCTCGCTGCCGACCTGTCGCGCTTCGCGCTGGAGGTCGCCGCCTGGGGTGCGGATGTAACGCAGCTGGCGCTGCTCGATCCGCCCGCGGCCTCGTCGTGGAGTTATGCCCGCGATCTGCTGCTGGCGCTGGGCGCGGTGGACGGCGACGGTCGCATCAGCGCGCACGGCCGCGAGCTGGGGCGCCTGCCCACGGCGCCGCGCCTGGGCCACATGCTGCTGGCAGCGAAGACCATGCGGCTTGCCGGTTCCGCTGCCTGGCTGGCGGCGGTGCTGGACGAGCGCGAGAGCGGCACCGACCTGGAGCAGGCGGTGAAGATGTTCCATGGCGGCCGCGCCGAGCCCGGCGCGCAGCGCCGCGTGCGCGAGGCGGTGCGGCAGTTCCTGCGCATCGTGGGCGTCGAGGAAGAGCGCACCGAGGGCGCGGATGCCGCGGTTGGCCGCTTGGTGGCGCTGGCTTTTCCCGAGCGCATCGCCCGCCGCCGCGCCGAGCAGAACCCGGCGCTGCGCGGCGGCCGCGACGCCATCTTCCTCTGCGCCGACGGCGGCGAGGCGCGGTTGCCGCAGCACGACGCGCTGGCCCAGGCCGAGTGGCTGGCGGTGGCACACTGGGATCCGGGTGTGCCGCGCCGCATCCGCCTCGCTGCCTCGCTGAGCGAAGCCGAGGTGCAGCGCGATCTGCAGCCGCGCATCGTGGCTCATAACGAAGTGCGCTGGGACCCGCAGAGCGAGACCGTGCTGGCGGAGCGGCAGCGCCGCCTCGGCGCCATCGTGCTGGAGCGCAAGCCCCTGCGCGAAGGCGCGGGCGAGGCGGTGCGCGCCGCCATGCTGGAAGGCGTGCGCAGCCTCGGCATCGGCGCGCTGCCCTGGTCGGAGGATGCGCGGCAGTGGCAGGCACGGGTGTCGAGCCTGCGCGCCTGGCGGCCGCAGGACGGCTGGCCGGATGTTTCCGACACTGCGCTCGCGGCTACGCTGGAGGAGTGGCTGCCGCCCTATCTGGGCGGGGTGACGCGCCGCGATCACCTGGCCAAGCTGGATCTCGTATCGATCCTCAACGCGCTGCTGGACTACGCCCGGCAGCAGCAACTCGCGCGTTTGGCGCCGACCCACCTGGAAGTGCCTAGCGGCTCCCACGTCGCCATCGAATACCTGCCGGACGGCGCGCCGCCAGTGCTGGCGGTGAAGCTGCAGGAACTGTTCGGCCTGACCCAGACGCCGACGGTGAACGAAGGGCGCAACCGCGTCTCGCTGCACCTGCTCTCACCCGGTCGCCGGCCGATCCAGGTGACGCAGGATCTGGCGGGCTTCTGGGCGCGCACCTATGCCGAGGTGAAGAAGGAGCTGAAAGGGCGTTATCCCCGGCATCCCTGGCCGGACGATCCGCTCACCGCGCCGCCCACCGCGAGGGCCAAGCGGCGGACCTGAGCTGCTTGCAATTTCGGCGATATATCTGTAATTTCTGTACTGACAGAAACACAGGGTTTTATGAAACTGAGTGCCGCCAGCGAAAAGTTTGTGCTCCATTGGGGCGAGATGGGCACCCGCTGGGGTGTCAATCGCACCCAAGGCCAGATCCACGCCCTGCTGTATCTGTCCGACCGGCCGCTCAATGCCGAGGAGATCGCCGAGACGCTCAGCGTGGCGCGCTCCAACGTCAGCAACAGCCTGAAGGAACTGCAGGGCTGGGGGCTGGTGAAGGTCGTCCACACCATGGGCGACCGCCGCGATCATTTCATCGGCGTACAGGACGTATGGGAGATTTTCCTGCTGATCCTGGACGGTCGCCGCAAGCGCGAGATCGATCCCACCGTGAGCGTGATGCGCGATTGCGCCAGGGAGGCGGAGGCCAGCGACGACCCGGCCAAGGAAAAAGTGCGCGCCATGCTCGATTTCCTCGATGTGATGCTGGAAGGTTATGAACAGGTGAAGCAGATTCCGCCACAGGCTTTATTGCAGCTGATGAAGATGGCGCAGCAGATGCAGGGCGCCATGATGAACAAGTCGAAGCCGGGGTGAGGTATTTTTTTGCCTATATATTTCTGTATTAACAGAAATAACTGTATAGAAAGTTTATCCGAGGTTTATTCAAGGAGGTGTGCCATGAACGAAGAAGTGGTGTTCCTGAGTGAAGTCGGCTTGGCTGCGGGTATCAGCCTGGCGGTGATTGCCTATCTGCGCGGCATCCTGCGCAGCATGCTGCTGGAGATCTGCGACCGGCAGCCGCAGCGCGCCGAGTTCTGGGTGCGCCTGCTCGACATGATGATGCTGATTGCGCCAGTGATTCTGATGATGCTGTTCGGCGCCGATCAGGGCAGCGTCTTCGCGCTGTTGCGCCGTGCCCTGCTACTGGTGCTGATCGGGCAGTTCATCTCTCTGGCCATCGTCGGCCGGACCATCTGGGGCTTTCTCCAGCCGCAATGGCGGCCGGCTTCTCCCCCCGCTCGCTGCTAACGGGGCTTCAGTGACGGGGACTGCCAACTGATGGTCGTGGCCTCGGCCGTTTTCGGCCGAGGCCACCCCGGAGGGATGCCATGAACGATGCGGACACGATTGCGATGGAGACAGGCATGTGTCGTCAGGCCGGCATGCTGGAAAAACTGGAGCTTGCAGCCAGTGACAAGGTGACGGCCGACGGAGGAATCCCGGAATTCGAACGCCTCGTCGGCCGTGCCGGCTGGCAGCGCCTGGCGGGAGACATCCGCAGCCGCTTCAGCGAGAAACCGAAGCCGGGCCGGCCGATCCGCTATGTCGGCATCATGCAGGCGGTGCAATGTTCCTGGGCGGGCCTGCTGCTGGCGCAGCTGTGCCGGCTGATCGGCACGCCATTCGCGCCGTATCGCGGCAGCGACGTGCCGGTGCGGATCAGTCTGCGCCACAGCACGCAGGCGGACGCCGTCATCTGGGATCGCGAGTACCGTTATGCGCGTCGTGCGCCGGTGCTGGTGCGTTCCACCAAGGTCAGCACGCCGCAAGGGCTGCTGGAGTGCATCGGCTACGGCCTCGGCATGCAGCTGGCGGTGTTCGAAGCCAAAGGTGAACTGCACTTCCTCAGCCAGCGTTATTTCTGGCGGATCGGCGGATTCACGCTGAACCTGCCGCACCTGCTCTCACCCGGCACGGCGCATGTGGTCCATGCCGATCTCGGTGGCGGGCGTTTCCGCTTCACCATGCGCATTCGCCATCGCCTGCTCGGCACGGTGTTCTACCAGGATGGAATATTCGCGCGCGACGGCGTAGCAAACTGAAGGTCGTGTCCATGAAAATCCTCATCCTCGGCGGCTATGGCACCTTCGGCGGACGCCTGGCGCAGTTGCTGGCGGGCGAAGCCGTGTTGAGCTTGCTGATCGCCGGGCGTTCTGCCGCAAAGGCCGAAGCTTTTTGCGGCAAGCTGCGGGGCGCTGCGGCTACGCAGGCCCTGTCGTTCGACCGGGACGGCGATGTCGGCGCGCAACTGGCGGCGATCAGGCCCGACCTGGTGGTGGATGCCAGCGGGCCTTTTCAGTCCTACGGCGCCGATCCTTACCGCGTGGTGCGGGCCTGCATCGCAATCGGCAGCCACTACATGGATCTGGCCGACAGCCCGGATTTTGTGCTGGGCATCGCCCGTTTCGACGCGGAGGCCAGGGCGGCCGGCGTCTACGTGCTTTCCGGGGTCAGCAGCTTTCCGGTCCTTACCGCAGCGGTGGTGCGGCGGCTGTCGCGGGACATGGTGCGCGTCGACCGCATCAGGGGCGGCATTGCGCCTTCGCCTTATGCCGGCGTCGGGCTCAACGTGATCCGGGCCATTGCGGGCTATGCCGGCAAGCCGGTAGCCCTGCGGCGGCTGGGCAAGCCATCCCACGGCAATGCCCTGACCGAAACCATGCGTTACACCATCGCGCCGCCCGGGCAACTGCCCTTGCGCAACATCCGTTTTTCGCTGGTCGACGTGCCCGATCTGCGGCTGCCGCCCGAGCTTTGGCCTGGGCTGGATTCGATCTGGGTCGGCGCCGGCCCGGTGCCGGAAATCCTGCACCGGATGCTCAACGGCCTGGCGTGGCTGGTGCGCCTGCGGCTTCTGCCGTCGCTGTCGCCGTTCGCACGGCTGTTTCATTTCGTCATCGGCAAGCTGAGCTGGGGCGAACACCGCGGCGGCATGTTCGTCGAGGTGCGGGGCAGCGGCAGCGATGGGCAGGACATCGAGCGGTCCTGGCATCTGCTGGCCGAGGGCGAGGATGGGCCGTTCATTCCTTCGATGGCGGTCGAGGCCATGGTCCGCCGTGTGCTGGCGGGTGCCGGTCCGGAGCCGGGTGCGAGATCCGCGGTGAAGGAGCTGGAACTGGAGCACTACGAAGCGCTGTTCCGGAAGCGGACCATACACACCGGTGTGCGGGAAGCCTTGCACGGCGACGAAGCCGCGTCTCTTTATCGGCGCATGCTCGGCAGCGCCTGGACTCTGCTGCCGGAAAATCTGCGCGCCATGCATGACGGGGGCAATGATCTGAAGGTGGCGGGACGCGCCGAGGTCGAACGCGGCAACAACTGGCTGGCGCGCTGCGTCGCCATGCTGTTCGGCTTTCCCAAGGCGGGGAAGGATGTGTCGGTGCAGGTGCAGTTCACCCGCACCCGCGAGGGTGAAACCTGGCGGCGCACTTTCGCCTGCAAGTCCTTTTCCAGCCAGCAGTCGGAGGGCCGCGGCCGCTGGCAAGGGCTTTTGTGCGAACGATTCGGGCCTTTTGCGATGGCCATTGCACTGATCGTGCGGGACGAGAAGCTTTTCCTGGTGGTGCGGCACTGGAGCTTTCTCGGCTTGCCCTTGCCGGGGTTCTGCGCACCTCGTGGAATTACCTATGAAACCGCAGAGGATGACCGCTTCCGCTTCCATGTCGAGATCCGCCATCCATGGATCGGCCTGCTGGTGCGCTATCGGGGCTGGCTGGTAGCGGAAGCCGGCCGTGTTTGAAGCACATCCCAATCCAGCCACAGCCGCCCATCGCGATAAACGCGATCGCTGGCCTTGAGCGCGGTATCGGTGTTGTCGAGCTGCGCATGGACGTTGGCGGCCGGCGCCAGCAGGGCATCGCGGCCGTGGATGAAGCTCTGCTCGCGCACGATCAGCATGTAGGCCTTGTCCAACTGCAGGGCGCGGCTGCGTGAGGGAACGATGAGGTCGCGGATGTCGCCCTGGCCGCCAGGGGCGGCGCGGCGCACCCTGGCGCTATCCAGTTTGCCGCCGGGGAAGAAGCGTTCGAGCATTTCGCCGTTGGCGCGGAATTCGTCGCCGCCGCCGACGCGGCGCAGGTAGCGCAGGATTTCCGGCTCCTTGCTGCCGGCCTGCGGCACGTCCTGGATGCCGGCCAGGCTCTGTGGCCCCCAGCCGGCGGCGCCGGGCACCTTGCGCGGCAGGCTGAAACTCTGGTCGACGGTGACGCCGATGCCGGTGTGACAGCCCATGCAGTAGATCTGCTCTTCGCGGGTCTGCAGGCGCAGGCGGCCGGCGGCGTCCTCGATATAGCCCTGCAGGCGCCAGCCGAAGGCATTGGTCTGGCCGCTGCTGGAGGTGCCGCTGTAATGGGGCAGGCCGCCGATATCGCGCTCCTGCGCTTCCTCGTCGTAGCGCCACTGCCGGGTCTGCTGGTTGAGCTGGAAGCGCTTGAGGGCGTAGCGCACTTCCTTGAAGCGGGCGGACATCAGCTCCGGCGCGTCGGGATCGAGGTAACGCACGGTATGCAGGAATTCGGTGCCTTGCGGGTAGTCATAACGCAGCACCGCTTCCGCGACAGCGGCGCCGGCATAGTGCGCGGGCAGGCCGCGGATCTGGCTGACCAGGCCGCCGATGCGGCCGTCACCGTCGAGATCGATCCCGGCGGCGGCTTCGTCCACCGGCTCGATGCGGCGCTGCAGCTTCGCGTCCGGCACGGTATCCGGCACCGCCACGGCGGCTTCGAGGATGGCCAGGTTGGCCTTGTAGACAGCGCGAGAGGGATGGCCGGCCGCGTCGTTGCGGAAGCGCGCGGGCAGGCGGATCAGCACGTCGTCGGTGGAGCCGTTGGTGGGCCAGAAGGTGCCGGGGAAGGGCTTGTAGCGGAAGGCGCGCCAGTCGGAGCCGTCGCGGGCGAAGCCTTCGGTGTCGAAGCCCTGGCGGTAGTCGAGGTCGGGCACCCAGCCCTGGTAGCCGGGCTGCGCCAGGAGGGCGGGGCGCAGGGCGGCGTAGTTGTCCTGGCGGATGTAGGCCAGCGCCTCGGCGTCGCCGATGCCGGCGATGACAGTGCGGCGGTCCTGGAACAGGTTGGTCCAGTGGTTAGTGCGGCCCAGGTCGCTGAAGTCGTAGCGCTGCTGCAGGCGCCAGTCGTCGGTCTGGTTACGGCCGTTGCGGCTGGTGTGGCAGGTCCAGCAGGGATTGGAACGAGCGCCGGTACGGGTGTAGCACTGCGGCGGCACGCCGGCTTCGACGTTGCCGATCAGCTTTTCGGCTGCAGCGGCGGAGAGTGGATCGTAGGCGGCAACTGGCGCCTGCGCTGTTGCCAGCGGCGCTGCGGCGAGCAGCAACAGCGCCAGCTGGCGCTGCGCACGCGCGGCGAGGAAGCGCGGGAATATCATCCCGCGAGTTTATTGCTTCGTCGGAAACTCGGGCATGAGCTGGGTGTAGACATCGCTGCCGAAGCCGGCTTGCCCGGTGGCGCCGGCGTTGCCCAGGTATTGCAGGCCGAAGATGTCCTGCACGCTGCGCAGCATCGAGTAGTGGTTGTAAGCGGTGGTGGTGACCGTGCCGGGCTTGATGAAGGGCGACAGCAGCACCGCGCCGACCTTGCCGCCGCCGGGGCCGAGCAGGCCGGGCAGCAGGGTGTTGGGGCCGGGGGCTTCGCCGCAGCAGGCGGAGGAATCCGAAGTCACGCCGTTGGACTCGTCGAAGGTGATGATCAGCAGGCCGTCCTTCTGGAAGGCGGCCGAGGCCAGGATCTGCGGCACCCATTGCAGCAGGAAGCTGTTGATCGACTGCAGGCCGCCGGGCTCGCCGCTGGCGCAGGGCGAGTCGTGGCCGTCGTGGCACAGGCTGGGGGTGATGAAGGTGTAGTTGGCGGTGCTGTCGACGCTGCCCAGGTCGGCCGGCAGGTTGCCGAGGTTGACCACGTGGCTGTCGCAGCGCGCCTGGTCGTCGACGATGCTGTGGAAATACATGAAGGGATTGTGGCGCGTCGCGTATTGGTCGGTCTTAGTGGCGACCTGGGTGCCGTCCTTGGCGCCGATGGCGGGGTGGCCGCAGGTGGCGGCCTCGCGCGTGGTGTCGTTGCCCATGTCCTCCATGTAGCCTTTCCAGCTCAGGCCGGCCTTTTCCAGCTGGTCGGGCAGGCTGGCGATGCTGGCCGGGTAGATGCAGCCCTGGCCGATGGCCTGGCCGTTGGCGCCGACGGTGGTGCCGGTGAAGTTGCTGTAGGTCTGACAATCGAGCTGGGTGACCAGGTTGGGGCTCTGCCCGCTGATCATGGAAATGTAATTGTCGAGGCTGTTGTGGCCGATGCCGTAGTAGCTCTGCGCCAGGGCGCCCTTGGCCGGCAGGGTTTGCGCCAGGTAGGCAGCAGGGGAGCTGGCGCCGAAGGAGTTGTCGTAATCCTCGTTTTCCAGGATCAGGACAAAGACATGGCCGATCTTCGACGAGGCGGCCAGGCCGTTGGAGCCGCCGTCGCTGCTGCTGCCGCAACTGCTGATCGAGGCGGCCAGCAGCGCCGTGCACAGCATCAGGCCGAAACGTTTTCCCTGGGCGAGCATGATTGTTTGATTTTGGTTGATGATCAATAACGATATTGAAAGCTTATTGCATTTTGTTGAAGCGCCACTGCGCTGAACGGATGAGTGTTTTCCAGGTGGTCAAGAGAAAATTTTCTTGCGAAATTGCAGGCGGCGGCATCGGTTTTGCTTGACAGCGAAGCCCCCGTCCAAAACAATATGTGGCTCAGCTCGCGCGAAAGAACATTCTCGGGAGGGGTACTCAAGCGGCCAACGAGGGCAGACTGTAAATCTGCTGGCTAACGCCTACGTAGGTTCGAATCCTACCCCCTCCACCACTGAGGATCGTGGTACAGGCTGCGAAAGATGTCGAGGCAGGCGGGTGTAGTTCAATGGTAGAACTTCAGCCTTCCAAGCTGATAGCGTGGGTTCGATTCCCATCACCCGCTCCAGTTTCTGGATCAGTAGGGAAGGTAGTCCCGCAGTAGAGGTTCGGCGCAAGCGGTCGGTAGTTTTCGGTTTTTGGCCCACCTAGCTCAGTCGGTAGAGCACACCCTTGGTAAGGGTGAGGTCGCAGGTTCGATTCCTGTGGTGGGCACCAGATTTTATTCAGGCACTGCCGGTCACGGCGGTGCTGTTTTTGTTGTTGTTTTCATTGTTTTTGGCGGCAACAGCCCCAGATTGTGTTCGGTTAGCTAATAGAAGGCACGGAGATCAGCGATGGCCAAAGAGAAATTTGCGCGAGTAAAGCCGCACGTCAACGTAGGCACGATTGGCCACGTGGACCACGGCAAGACGACCACGACGGCTGCGCTGACCAAGGTGTCGGCGGACAAAGGCTGGGCGACGTACATTCCCTATGACCAGGTAGCGAAAGCCTCCGAGAGCCAGGGCCGTCGCGACTCCACCAAGATCCTGACCATCGCCACCAGCCACGTTGAGTATTCGACCAAGGCGCGCCACTACGCCCACGTCGACTGCCCCGGGCATGCCGACTACGTCAAGAACATGATCACCGGCGCTGCCCAGATGGACGGCGCCATCCTGGTCGTGTCCGCCACCGACGGCCCCATGCCGCAGACCCGCGAGCACGTCCTGCTGGCCAAGCAGGTCAACGTCCCCCGCATCGTCGTCTGGCTCAACAAGTGCGACCTGGTCGACGACGCCGAACTGCTCGACCTGGTTGAAATGGAAGTGCGCGACCTGCTCAACAAGTACAACTTCCCGGGCGACGACACCCCCATCATCCGCGGCTCCGCCACCAAGGCCATCGCCGGTGAAGCCGAGTGGGTGCAGAAGATCGAAGACCTCTACGACGCCCTCGACAACTACATCCCCGAGCCGCAGCGCGAAATCGACAAACCCTTCCTCCTCCCGGTCGAAGACGTCTTCTCCATCTCCGGCCGCGGCACCGTCGCCACCGGCCGTATCGAGCGCGGCATCTGCAAGGTGGGCGAAGAAGTCGAGATTGTCGGCCTGAAAGACACCGTCAAGACCATCATCACCGGCGTCGAGATGTTCCGTAAGCTGCTCGACGAAGGCCGTGCCGGCGACAACGTCGGCCTGCTGCTGCGCGGCACCAAGCGCGAAGACATCGAGCGCGGCCAGGTCCTGTGCAAGCCGGGTTCCATCAACCCGCACACCAGCTTTGAAGGCGAAGTCTACGTCCTGACCAAGGAAGAAGGCGGCCGTCACACCCCGTTCTTCAAGGGCTACCGTCCGCAGTTCTACTTCCGCACCACCGACGTGACCGGAAGCGTGGAACTGCCGGAAGGCACCGAAATGGTGATGCCTGGCGACAACATCAAGGTCAAGGTCGAACTGATCGTGCCGATCGCGATGGAAGAGCAGGTGCGTTTCGCCATCCGCGAGGGCGGTCGTACCGTCGGCGCCGGCGTCGTTACCAAGATCCTGAAGTAAAAGACTTAACTGTACCCCCGCGACGCGAATATCGCGCCGTGGGGTATTGCAGTCCCCGCGGGGCACGGCTATAATTCGCGCCCTTCTGTTTCATCCCCGGTCTACTTTCTGTCGGCCGGGAACCGTTCTTTAAGACTTGAGTGAGAGCATGGCCGCTACCAGCCAATCGATTCGCATTCGGCTCAAAGCCTTCGATCATCGCCTGATTGACAAATCAGCCCGCGAGATCGTGGAGACTGCCAAGCGGACCGGCGCCGTCGTGCGCGGGCCCATCCCGTTGCCGACCCGCAAAGAGCGCTACACCGTTCTGGTGTCGCCGCACGCCGACAAGGACGCGCGCGACCAGTACGAGATCCGCACCCACAAGCGGCTGATGCAGATCATCGATCCGACCGAGAAGACCGTGGACGCCCTGTCCAAGCTCGACCTCCCGGCCGGCGTCGAAGTCCAGATCCGCGTCAACTAAGGGCCGAAGGAGATAACATCATGACCATCGGCATCGTAGGGCGTAAAGCGGGCATGACCCGCGTGTTCACGGAAGGCGGAGAATCCATTCCCGTCACCGTGATCGAATGCAGCCCCAATCGCATCACTCAAGTCAAAACCGTGGAAACCGACGGCTATCGCGCCGTGCAGGTCACCATGGGCGAGAAAAAACCCAGCCGCGTCAACAAGGCGCTCACCGGCCATTACAAGAAAGCCGGCGTAGCCGCCGGTGACGGCCTGTGGGAGTTCCGCCTGCAGGACGGCGAGGGCACCGATTTCGCTCCGGGCGCCGAGATCAAGGTCTCCGTGTTCGAGGGCATCAAGTCGGTCGACGTCAGCGGCACCAGCCTGGGCAAGGGTTTTGCCGGCTGGCAGAAGCGCTGGAACTTCGGCGGCGGTCGCGCCAGTCACGGTAACTCCCTGTCTCACCGCCGGCCCGGCTCCATCGGCCAGCGCCAGAGCCCGGGCAAGGTGTGGAAGGGCATGAAAATGGCCGGCCACATGGGTGACCGCAACGTCACCGCACTCAATCTCGACGTCGTGAAAATCGACCTCGAGCGCAATCTCCTGCTGGTCAAGGGCGCAGTGCCCGGCCACAAGGGCGCCGACGTAGTCGTGCGTCCGACGGTGAAGTGAGAAATAGGCCATGGAACTGCAACTCCATCAGAGCAATGACAAACTGAACGTGGCCGATGCCGTGTTCGGCGTCGACTTCAACGAGCCGCTGGTTCACCAGGTGGTGACGGCGTATCTGGCTGGCGGCCGTTCCGGCACCGCCAAGCAGAAGACCAAGGGCGAAGTCCGCGGTGGCGGCAAGAAGCCGTGGAAGCAGAAGGGCACCGGCCGTGCGCGCGTCGGCTCCATCCGCAGCCCGCTGTGGCGTGGCGGTGGCAAGGCGCATGCCGCCGTGCCGCGCGACCACAGCCAGAAAGTGAACAAGAAGATGTATCGCGGCGCGCTGCGCTCGATCATCTCCGAGCTGAATCGTCAGGGTCAGCTGCTGATCGCCGACAGCTTCACGGTGGAAGCGGCGAAGACGCAGAGTCTGCTGGAAAAGCTCAACAAGATTGAGGCCAGCGACATCCTGATCATCACCGATATCCTGGACAAGAATCTGTATCTGTCCGCCCGCAACCTGCATACCGTCGATGTGATCGATGTCGAAGCGATCAATCCGGTGGCGCTGCTGTCCTTCAAGAAGGTGCTGCTGACGGCGCCGGCGGTGAAGAAGCTGGAGGCCTGGCTGTCATGAGCAAAATCAGCATTGCAGGCGAGCGCCTGCACAAGATCATCCTGGCGCCGGTTGTCTCCGAAAAGAGCACCCGTGCCGCCGAGAAGAGCAACCAGGCCGTGTTCAAGGTGCTGCGCGATGCGCGCAAGCCCGAGATCAAGCTGGCGGTCGAGAAGCTGTTCAACGTCAAGGTCGAGGCTGTCCGTACCCTCAACGTCAAGGGCAAGTCCAAGCGGTTCGGTGCCTTCTCCGGCGTCCGCTCCGACTGGAAAAAGGCCTACGTCACGCTCGCCGAGGGCCAGGAAATCGATTTCCTGTCCGGCGCCAGCAATTAATCGGTAGATAGAGCCATGTCTTTACAGAAGATGAAGCCGACCTCACCCGGACGCCGCCATGTGGTGGCGGTCAAGGTCAAGGGTCTGCATAAAGGCCGTCCGCACGCCCCGCTGCTGGAGAGCAAGAGCTCGACCGGCGGCCGCAACAACCACGGCCACATCACCACCCGTCACCAGGGCGGTGGTCACAAGCAGCTGTACCGCATCATCGACTTCAAGCGCGACAAGGATTCGATCCCGGCCAAGGTTGAGCGGCTGGAATACGATCCGAACCGCAGCGCGCACATCGCTCTGCTGTTGTACAAGGATGGCGAGCGTCGCTACATCATCGCGCCGCGCGGTATCGTCGAAGGTGACGTGCTGCAGTCCGGTTTCGATGCGCCGATCAAGCCGGGCAATGCCCTGCCGCTGCGCAACATCCCGATCGGCTCGACCGTGCATTGCGTCGAGCTGCGTCACGGCAAGGGCGCGCAGATAGCGCGTTCCGCCGGCGCCGCCGTGCAGCTGGTCGCCCGCGAAGGCGAGTACGCCACCCTGCGCCTGCGTTCCGGCGAGATGCGCAAGGTGCACAGCGAGTGCCGCGCGGTGATGGGCGAAGTCAGCAACAACGAGCACAACCTGCGCCATTGGGGCAAGGCTGGCGCCCGTCGCTGGAAGGGCATCCGCCCGACCGTGCGCGGCGTCGTCATGAACCCGGTGGATCATCCGCACGGCGGTGGTGAGGGCAAGTCCGGTCAGGGCAACCCGCACCCGGTGTCGCCGTGGGGCCAGAAGGCCAAGGGTCTCAAGACCCGCAAGAACAAGCGTACGGATAAGTTCATCGTGCGCAGCCGTCACAAGAAGTAAGCCTGGAATAGAGCCATGCCGCGTTCAGTCAAGAAAGGCCCGTTTGTCGATCACCATCTGGCGAAGAAGGTGTCCGATGCGCAGGCGAGCCGCGTCAAGAAGCCGATCAAGACCTGGTCGCGCCGTTCGATGGTCACCCCCGACATGGTCGGTCTGACCATGCAGGTGCACAACGGCCGTCAGCACATCCCGGTGTTCATCACCGAGAACATGGTCAGCCACAAGCTGGGCGAGTTCGCGCCGACCCGTAACTTCAAGGGCCACGGCGGCGACAAGAAAACCGCTCCCGGCGCCCCCGCCGCGAAAGCAGCGTAAGGAACGAGTGCCATGCAGACTCAAGCCGTACTCAAATTTGTCCGCCTCTCGCCCCAGAAAGGCCGCCTGCTCGCCGATCTGGTGCGCGGCATGCCGGTGGGCGACGCGCTCAACACCCTCAAGTTTTCCCGCCAGCGCGCGGCCGGCATCATCCGCAAGGTGCTCGAGTCGGCCATCGCCAACGCCGAGAACAATGACGGTGCCGACGTGGATGAGCTGAAGGTTGCCGTGATCTACGTCGACGAAGGCCCGACGATGAAGCGCATCCGTCCGCGCGCCAAGGGCCGCGCCGATCGCATCCTCAAGCGCACCAGCCACATCACGATCAAAGTCTCCGACGGCCGTTCCGTCGCCGGCAAAGCGTAAGGGCGAAGAAACATGGGTCATAAAGTCAATCCGAACCTGTTCCGCCTGGGCATCACGACCAAGTGGACGTCGAACTGGTACGCCGAGCGTGGCGCCTATGGCGATAACCTCGCCAAGGACATGCAGGTGCGCGAGTTCCTGCTGAAGAAGCTGGCGCAGGCCTCGGTGTCGCGTGTGCAGATCGACCGCCCGGCCAAGTCGGCGCGCGTCACCATCCACACCGCCCGTCCCGGCATCGTCATCGGCAAGAAGGGCGAGGACATCGAGAAGCTGCGTCAGGAAGTGTCCAAGATCATGGGCCTCAAGCCCGATTCCGTGCACATTTCCGTCGAGGAAATCCGCAAGCCGGAACTGGACGCCAAGCTGATCGCCGAAAGCGTTGCGCAGCAGCTCGAGCGCCGCATCATGTTCCGTCGCGCCATGAAGCGCGCCGTGACCAACGCCATGCGCCTCGGCGCGGGCGGCATCAAGATCCAGGTCGGCGGCCGTTTGAACGGCGCTGAAATCGCCCGCTCGGAGTGGTATCGCGAAGGTCGCGTGCCGCTGCACACCCTGCGCGCCATGGTCGATTACGCCACCGCGGAAGCGCGGACGAATTACGGTGTCATCGGCGTCAAGGTGTGGGTGTTCAATGGCGAGGTGTTCGAAGCTGAGCACCACGGCGGCAAGAAGGACGAGGGCGCCGAGGCAACGGCAGCTTAAGGTCCGGACTTTTCGAATATTTACGCCCAGAAATTTAGGAGTGTGCTGCCATGATGCAGCCCAAGCGCACCAAGTACAGAAAGCAGCAGAAAGGCCGTAACCGCGGCCTGGCGCAGAACGGCAACAAGGTCAGCTTCGGCGAATTCGGCCTGAAGTCGACCGAGCGTGGCGCCATCACTGCACGCCAGATCGAAGCTGCCCGTCGCGTCATCACGCGTTACGTGAAGCGCGGCGGCAAGCTGTGGATTCGCATTTTCCCGGATGTTCCGGTGACCAAGAAGCCCTTGGAAGTGCGTATGGGCTCGGGCAAGGGCAACGTCGAGTACTGGGTCGCCAAGATCCAGCCCGGCAAGATGCTGTATGAAATGGAAGGCATCACCGAAGCGGATGCGCGCGAAGCCTTCAAGCTCGCCGCCGCCAAGCTGCCGGTGAAGACCACCTTCGTTTTCCGGACGATTCTGTAATGAAGACCGCTGACTACATCAAGGACTTGCGTACCAAGTCCGAGACCGAATTGAAGACCGAGCTGGCCGCGCTGCGCAAAGAGCAGTTCAACCTGCGCATGCAGGCGGCGGTGGGCCAGCTGACCCAGTCGAATCTGGTTCACAACGTGCGCAAGAAGATCGCGCGCGTCAAGACCATCGTGCAGCAACAGGCCAAGAGCGGGAAGGCGTCATGAGCGAACAGGCAAGCACCCAAGCTGTTGAGACCAAGGCGAAGCGCCGCATTGTCGGCCGCGTGGTCAGCAACAAGATGGACAAGACCATCACCGTCTCGGTCGAGCGTACCGTGAAGCACCCGCTTTACGGCAAGCTGCTGCGCAAGACCACCAAGCTGCATGCCCACGACGAGAAGAACGAGTGCCACGAGGGCGACCTGGTCGCCGTCGTCGAGACCCGTCCGCTGTCGGCGAGCAAGCATTTCCGCCTGGTCGAGATCATCGAAAGCGCCGTCGGCGCCGGCAAAGGAGCCTAAAGCCATGGTGCAGCAGGAATCAATGCTGGTAGCCGCCGACAACAGCGGCGCCAAGCTGATGCAGGTGATCCAGGTCAAGGGCAGCACGCATCGCCGTTACGCCGGCATCGGCGACATCATCAAGGTGACGGTGAAAGACGCGATCCCGCGCGGCAAGGTCAAGAAAGGCGAAGTGCACGATGCGGTTGTCGTGCGCACCAAGCACGGCGTGCGCCGTCCGGACGGATCCACCATCCGTTTCGACAGCAACGCGGCCGTGTTGATTACCACCAAGCTGGAGCCGGTCGGCACCCGTATCTTCGGACCGGTCACCCGCGAGCTGCGCGAACGCTTCATGCGCATCATCTCGCTGGCTCCAGAAGTGCTCTGAGGTAGAAGGCTCATGCGCAAGATCAAGAAAGGCGACGAAGTCGTTGTCATCACCGGTAAGGACAAGGGCCGTCGCGGCAAGGTCAGTGTCGTGCGCGACGATGGCCACCTGATCGTCGAAGGCATCAACGTCGCCAAGAAGCATCAGAAGGGCAACCCCAATGCGGGCGTCGCCGGCGGCATTGTCGAGAAGGAAATGCCGATCGACACGTCGAACGTGATGTTGTTCAACCCGGCCACCGGAAAGGGTGATCGCGTCGGCATCAAGTTCGTCGGCGAAGGCGAGAACCGCAAGAAAGTGCGTTTTTTCAAGTCCAACCAGGAAATGGTGGACGCGTAAGCGAGTAATGGTCATGTCTGCCAACCTGCACACCTATTATCAGAAGACTGTCGCGCCGGAGCTGCAGAAGAAGCTCGGCTGCAATGCGATGGCCGTGCCGAAGATCACCAAGATCACGCTCAACATGGGCGTGGGCGAGGCGACTTCCGACCGCAAGGTCATCGAGCACGCCGTTGCCGACATGACTGCGCTCGCCGGCCAGAAGCCGGTGGTGACGAAGTCGCGTCTGTCCATCGCCGGCTTCAAGGTTCGCGAGAACTTCCCGGTCGGCGTCAAGGTGACGCTGCGCAGCGAGCGCATGTACGAGTTCCTGGAGCGCCTGGTGTCGATCGCGCTGCCGCGCATCCGCGATTTCCGCGGCCTCAAGGCGAGCGGCTTCGACGGCCAGGGCAACTACAACTTCGGCATCACCGAACAGATCATTTTCCCGGAAATCGACTACGACAAGGTCGATCAGGTCCGTGGCATGAACATCACCATCACCACCACCGCAAAGAACGACGAAGAAGGGCGCGCGCTGCTTGACGCCTTCAGCTTCCCGTTCCGCAAGTAAGGCGAGCAGACCATGGCCAAGACCAACATGATCATGCGCGAGAAGAAGCGCAGCGCCCTGGCGAAGAAGTTCGCCAAGAAGCGCGCCGAACTCAAGGCGACGATCGTCAATGAAGAGGCGAGCTACGAAGAGCGTGCCGCTGCGGTGGACAAACTGCAGAAGCTGCCGCGCGATTCCAGCCCGACCCGTCAGCGCAACCGTTGCAGCATCACCGGTCGTTCGCGCGGTGTATACCGCAAGTTCGGCCTGGCCCGCACCAAGCTGCGTGAAGCAGCGACCCGCGGTGAAGTGCCTGGCCTGAAGAAGGCCAGCTGGTAAAGGTTTCAAAGTTGTAGCGTCGACCACCGAAGAAGATTTGAGGCAAGCATGAGCATCAACGATCCTATCGGCGACTTTCTGACCCGTATCCGCAACGGTCAGCAGGCTCGCAAAAAGCATATTACGTCCCCCTCGTCGAAGCAGCGCGAGGCTGTCGCCGCCGTCCTCAAGCAGGAAGGCTATATCGGCGAATATTCGGTCAAGGCCGAGGGCAACAAGAAATTCATCACCGTCGCCCTGAAGTACTTCGAGGGCAAGCCGGTGATCGACCGCATCGACCGCATCAGCAAGCCGTCGCTGCGCATCTACAAGAGCAAGGACGAGTTGCCCAAGGTTCTGGGCGGTCTCGGCATTGCCATCATCTCCACGCCGTCCGGCGTGGTCAGCGACCGCCAGGCCCGCGCGGCCGGTCACGGCGGCGAAGTCATCTGCCTGGTCGCCTGAGGATACCGCCATGTCTCGAGTCGCAAGAATGCCGGTCAAGATCCCGGCCGGTGTCCAGATCACTGCCGCCGCCGGCGTTGTCACCGTCAAGGGTGCCAAGACCAGCCTGACCCTGTCCCTGCCGAAGCTGGTGGAGCTGGAGATCAAGGATGGCGAGGCGCACGTCACCGCCGAGTCGATCAAGATCAATGCCGCGATGTCCGGCACGGTGCGCGCCCTGCTGGCCAATATGGTCGGCGGCGTCACCAAGGGTTACGAAGAGAAGCTGACCCTGGTCGGCGTGGGTTATCGCGCCGCGGTGCAGGGCCGTAAGCTCAACCTGGCGCTGGGCTTTTCCCACCCGGTGGAATACGCCATTCCGGAAGGCCTCACGGTGGAAACGCCGAGCCAGACCGAAATCATCATCAAGGGTGCGGACAAGCAGATGGTTGGCCTCGCGGCCGCCAAGATCCGCGCCTACCGTCCGCCAGAGCCTTACAAGGGCAAGGGCGTTCGCTATTCCAACGAAAAGGTTTCCCTCAAGGAAGCCAAGAAGAAGTAATGCCATGACCGCGAAGAATGATACCCGTCTGCGCCGCGCGCGCCGTACTCGCGCCAAGATCCGTGAGCTCGGCGCCCATCGTCTGTCGGTGCACCGCACCGCGCAGCACATCTACGCCCAGATCATTGCCGGCGATGCCGGCCATACCCTGGTCGCTGCTTCGACGATCGAGAAGGCCGTCGGTGCTGAATTGAAGGGCACCAGCAACGTCGACGCCGCCAAGAAGGTTGGCGCCTTGATTGCCGAGCGCGCCAAGGCCGCCGGCATCACCAAGGTTGCGTTCGATCGTTCCGGTTACAAGTACCACGGCCGCATCAAGGCGCTGGCCGACGCCGCACGTGAAGGCGGGCTGGAGTTCTAAGACATGGCAAATCCCAATATCAGTTACGACAACGATCAGTCCGGCGGCGACCTCAAGGAAAAGCTGGTCACCGTCAACCGCGTCGCCAAGGTGGTCAAGGGCGGACGTCAGTTCGGCTTTACCGCACTGACCGTGGTGGGCGATGGCGCCGGCCGCGTCGGCTTCGGTTACGGCAAGGCGCGTGAAGTGCCGGTCGCGATCCAGAAGGCGATGGAGAAGGCGCGCAAGAACATGGTCAGCGTGCCGCTCAAGGGCCTGACCCTGCAGCACGAGATCTGGGGCGAGCACGGCGCGACCCGCGTGTTCATGCGCCCGGCTTCCGACGGTACCGGCGTCATTGCCGGTGGCGCGATGCGCGCGGTGTTCGAAGTGGCCGGCGTGCAGAACGTCCTCGCCAAGTCCTACGGCTCGCGCAACTCGATGAACGTGGTGCGCGCCACCATGGATGCGCTGCAACGCATGAACATGCCGTCCGATATTGCCGCCAAGCGCGGCAAGACGGTCGAAGAAATCCTCGGATAATAGCGGAGAAGACGAACATGACCGCTACCAAGCAGATCAAAGTTACCCTGGTCAAGAGCCCGTTCGGCCGCTTGCAGGTCCATCGCGCCTGCGTGCGCGGCCTGGGCCTGTCGCGCATGCACCAGACGGTGCAGGTTGCCGCCACTCCCGAGAACATGGGCATGGTGCGCAAAGCCGGATTCATGCTGAAGGTTGAAGAGGTTTAACGAACATGAAGCTCAATACCATCAAGCCGGCTGCCGGCGCCAAGACGGTCCGCGTCCGCGTCGGCCGCGGCATCGGTTCCGGCATGGGCAAGACTGCCGGCCGTGGCCACAAGGGTCAGCGCGCTCGCAAGGGCGGCCGCGGCAAGATCGGCTTCGAGGGCGGCCAGATGCCGATCCAGCGTCGCCTGCCGAAGCGCGGCTTCAACTCCGCCATGGCCAAGTTCAGTGCCGAAGTGCGTCTGTCCGACCTTGAAAAGCTGAAAGAAACCGCCATCGATCTGGGTGTGCTGAAGAACGCGGGCGTAGTGCCGGCGAACACCAAGCAGGCCAAGCTGATCAAGTCCGGCAAGCTGACCCGCAAGCTCGAGCTGAGCGGCATCAGCGTGACTAAGGGCGCGCGCGAAGCGGTTCTCGCCGCCGGCGGCAGCATCGCCGACTTGGCAGCGTAATCGGACCGAACCAAAGACAGGCTGGCGGATAGGACCATGGCGAACGGCACCAGTGGCGGAATGATGCCCGATCTGAGCAAGATCGGTGAGGTGCGCAATCGCCTGCTGTTTCTGCTCTCCGCCCTGGTGGTGTACCGCGTCGGCTCGTTCATTCCGGTCCCGGGCATCGACCCGGCCAAGCTGAGCCAGCTATTCGCGCAGCAGAAGGGCACCATCCTGGACATGTTCAACATGTTCTCGGGTGGCGCCCTGCAGCGTCTGTCGATCTTCGCCCTGGGCGTGATGCCGTATATCTCGGCCTCGATCATCGTGCAGCTGATGAGCTCGGTGCTGCCGAGCCTGAAGGAGTTGCGCAAGGAAGGCGAGTCCGGCCGGCGCAAGCTGACCAAGTTCACCCGTTACGGCACCCTCGGCCTGGCCATTTTCCAGTCCGTCGCTGCCGCGGTGACGCTGGAGAAGAACGGCGTGGCCCTGAGTGGCGGCTTCTCCTTCGTCTTCACCGCGGCGATTGCCCTGGTCACCGGCACCATGTTCCTGATGTGGCTGGGTGAGCAGATCACCGAGCGCGGCATCGGCAACGGCATGTCGATGATCATCTTCGCCGGCATCGTTACCCGCTTCCCCAGCGCCATTGCCTCCACCACCCAGCTGGTGAGCGAAGGCTCGCTCAGCGCCTGGCTGGTTCCGGTGGTGGCCGTAGTAGTGGCCGGCGTGACCTGGTTCGTGGTGTTCGTGGAGCGCGCCCAGCGCCGCATCCCGATCCACCATGCCCGCCAGCAGCAAGGTCGCCTGCAGTACGCCGCCAAGCAGCAGCATCTGCCGCTCAAGCTCAACATGTCGGGCGTGATCCCGCCGATTTTCGCCTCCTCGATCATCCTGTTCCCGGCTACCGCCGTGAAGATGTTCGGCGACGCCGGCAACGGCGGCTTCCTGCAGGGCGTGGCCAACGCGCTGTCGCCCGGCCAGCCGCTGTATACCCTGCTGTACGCCGGCCTGATCATCTTTTTCTGCTTCTTCTACACCGCGCTGGTGTTCGATTCCCGGGAAACGGCGGAGAACCTGAAGAAGTCCGGCGCCTTCATTCCGGGCGTGCGTCCGGGCCTGATGACCGGCAAGTACATCGACCAGGTGCTGACCCGTTTGACGGTGATCGGCGCCCTTTATGTCACGGCGGTGTGTCTGCTGCCGGAAATATTCATCGACTACTGGCACGTGCCGTTCTCGTTCGGCGGCACCTCGCTGATGATCACGGTGGTGGTGATCATGGACTTCATGGCGCAGCTGCAGGCGCATCTGATGTCGCACCAGTATGAGGGCCTGCTGAAAAAGGCCAATCTCAAGTCGCTGAATAGCGCGGGCGGCCGTTCCGCCGGTCGCTGAACCTTAATTTCACCGTAGTCATCCGCTTTTAGAGGCCTGAGTCATGAAAGTCCGCGCTTCCGTCAAGAAGATTTGCCGTAACTGCAAGGTAGTCCGTCGCAAGGGCGTGGTCCGCGTGCTGTGCACCGACCTGCGCCACAAGCAGCGCCAGGGCTGATCCGCTCTGGGCGCCGCTCGTCGGCCGCCGGGTGGTTTTTCGGTCAAACGTTTTGATTTGTAAGAAACATCTATTTTCCGTTATACTGCGCAGCTTCGCCCGCGCAGCACTTTGAGAGAGCTTAGCTATGGCACGTATCGCGGGCGTCAACGTCCCGGCCAACAAGCATGTCGTCATCGCCCTGAGGGCGATTTACGGCATTGGAGCAACCCGCGCCCGCAAGATTTGCGACGGCGCCAAGATTGCTCCGACCACCCCGATCAAGTCCCTGACCGAGGGTGAGCTGGATGTGCTGCGCACCGAAGTGGGCAAGTACACCGTAGAGGGTGACCTGCGCCGTGAAGTGTCCATGAGCATCAAGCGCCTGATGGACATGGGCTGCTACCGCGGCCAGCGTCATCGCCGCGGCCTGCCGGTTCGTGGTCAGCGTACCCGCACCAATGCACGCACCCGCAAGGGCCCGCGCAAAGCCATCCGCAAGACCTGAACCTAGTTAGAGCAGAGCCCCATGGCCGAACCGAATACCGCTGCCAAGCAGCGCAAGCGAGTCAAGAAGAACGTGAGCGATGCCGTCGCCCACGTGCATGCCTCGTTCAACAACACCATCGTCATCATCACCGACCGCCAGGGCAATGCCCTGTCCTGGTCGACCGCCGGCTCCTGTGGCTTCAAGGGCTCGCGCAAGAGCACGCCGTTCGCTGCGCAGGTCGCCGCCGAGCGCGCCGCCACTGCCGCTGCCGAGCATGGCGTGAAGAATCTGGAAGTTCGCATCAAGGGCCCCGGCCCGGGTCGTGAATCCGCGGTGCGTTCGCTCAACGCCGCCGGCTTCAAGGTCACCAATATCACCGATGTCACGCCGATTCCGCATAACGGCTGCCGTCCGTCCAAGCGCCGTCGCGTTTAAGTAGAGGATCAAGCAACATGGCTCGTTACATCGGTCCCAAGTGCAAGCTCTCGCGCCGCGTCGGCATGGACCTGCTCCTCAAGAGCCGCGGCCGCTCGCTCGAAACCAAGTGCAAGCTGGACACGCCCCCTGGCCAGCACGGTGCGCGCAAGCCGCGCCTGTCGGATTACGCCCTGCAGCTGCGTGAAAAGCAGAA
>FTIF01005319.1_pt2 | contig 29880 bp, 32 predicted proteins | sample 1658001 | NCBI WGS metagenome assembly FTIF01 (sample SAMEA3914789, study PRJEB12502) | metagenome | biome: forest; material: soil | place: Canada | collected 2011-07-03 | depth 0.3 m | reverse complement strand
TTGGGCTGGGTGGTATAGGCAGCGGCGACCACGCTGACCTTGCTGCTGTCGATGCTGGCGTCGCTCTGCACGCTGCCGCTGTCGGCGTTGACGCTGAGGTTCTGACCCGCATCGGAGATGACGCGCAACTGGCCGTCGACCGGGTTGAAGCTGAGGCCGAAGGCGCTGCCGTTGAGGGATGCGTAGGCATCACCGGCAGCGGCATGCAGGGCCGCCTTGGGGGTGGCCGCGCCGCTATGGACGTCGAGCTGGTACAGCTCGCCGCTGCTACCGAGGCCGTAAAGCTTGCCGTCGGAGAGGCGGTAGTCGATGCCGACGACGTTCTCGCCGGACTTCAGGCCGGAGATCGCCACCGTGCTGTCGATGGTGCCGGGCGTGCCGTGATTGAAGGTGATCAGCTTGTTCGAGGTGGTCACGGCAACCAGGTCCGGGCCCCAGGAAGGCACTTCATTGCCCATGCCGGCACAGGCGGCGAGCAGCAGGACAGCAGGCGCGGCCAGCAGCGGCCGGTAGTTCTTCATCATCGATCGTCTCCCAATAGGCGCCGGAACTCTCTAACGGATGCCCGGCGCAGGCTTTACACAGTGGTAAGCCGATCGTAAGGAGCGCAGATTGCGACTTGGTGACAGCTTGATAAATCTTTACAAATCAACTAGTTGATTTCAATGGAAAAGCCAGCCGGAGCCGCTTTCAAGCGCCCAGTGCATCCAGCAGCTTCTGGTGCACGCCGCCGAAATCGCCGTTGCTCATCACCAGCAGGCGGTCGCCCGGACGCGCCTGGGCCACCGCGTCGCTGACCAAGCTGTCGAGCTGCGGGTGGACCCGCAGGCGCTCGCCAAGCGAGCCGAGTGCGCCCTGCGCATCCCATTTCAGGTCGGGCCGGGCATAGACGAAGCTGATTGCCGCATCGCGCAGGCTGTCAGCCAGGGTTTCGGCATGGCCGCCCAGACGCATGGTGTTGGAGCGCGGCTCCAGCACGGCGAGGATGCGGCCCCCGCGACCGTCGCCGGATTGGCCGAGCTGCTCGCGCAGGGCGGCGATGGTGACGGCGATGGCGGTGGGATGGTGGGCGAAGTCGTCGTAGACCTGCACGCCGCGCACTTCGCCGCGCAATTCGAGCCGGCGCCTGATGCCGCGGAAGCTTTCCAGGCCACGCAGGGCAGCGACGGCGGGAACACCGGCGTGTGCAGCGGCGGCGATGGCAGCCAGGGCGTTGGAGCGGTTGTGGGCGCCAGCCATCGGCGTCTGTGCCTGACCCTGGCTGAGGCCACGCAGCGCCACCTCGAAGCCCTGCCCCTGCCGCTGCGCAGTCCAGCCGCGCGCGTCGTCGAAGTACTCAACGCCGCTCCAGCAGCCCATCTCCAGCACGCGCTGCAGATTGGCGTCGGCGCCGTTCACCACCAGCAGGCCCTCGCCCGGCACGGTGCGCACCAGGTGATGGAACTGGCGCTCGATCGCGGCCAGGTCCGGAAAGATGTCGGCGTGGTCGTATTCGAGATTGTTGAGGATGGCAGTGCGCGGCCCGTAGTGCACAAACTTGCTGCGCTTGTCGAAGAAGGCGGTGTCGTATTCGTCGGCCTCGATGACGAAATGGCGGCCTTTGCCGAGACGCGCCGAGACGCCGAAATTCAGCGGCACGCCGCCGACCAGGAAGCCCGGCTCCAGCCCGGCCTGCTCGAGCAGCCAGGCCAGCATGCTGGTGGTGGTGGTCTTGCCGTGGGTGCCGGCCACTGCCAGCACATGGCGGCCGTGCAGCACGTTCTCCGCCAGCCACTGCGGGCCCGAGATGTAAGGCAGCCCGGCATTGAGCACGTATTCGATGGCCGGATTGCCGCGGGTGATGACGTTGCCCACCACCACCACGTCCGGCGCCGGCTGCAGATGCGCCGGGTCGTAGCCGGGCATGACCGTGATGCCGAGCGCTTCGAGCTGGGTCGACATCGGCGGCCAGGCATTGGCGTCGGAACCGGCGACGCTGTGCCCGGCCTCGCGCGCCAGCGCCGCGATGCCGGCCATGAAAGTGCCGCAGATGCCGAGAATGTGCAGGCGCATGCGCTGGGTCTAGGACAGCAGCAGAACGGAAAAGATGTCTTTGAAGCTCATCACCGCGAGCAGGCACAGCAGGGCGATGAAAATACCCCCGCCGACCTTGGTGTTGGCGGCGCGCCGGTAGATGAAGGCGGTGACCGCAAACTGCCAGACCGGCAGCAGGAGCGTCATCACCCAGAACAGCAGCGTCCACGCCGGCACGCCCGACGTCGCCGCCGGGTCGTTGACCAGCTCAGGGTTCTCCAGCATTTTCTTGCGCAATTCCTGGACTACCGGCAGGAATGGCAGCAGTTGCATGATCGGGAAAACCAGCAACAGGCTGAGGATGGAACTGGTGGCGAGCAGGGCATTGAACGTCTGCTGGAAGCGGCTTTCGAGCTGGCGCGCACGCAGCATGACCCGGGTGAACAGGCCCATGGCGCCGACGCTCACCACGCCGAGCACGATATCGCCCCATAGCGGCGGCGCCTGCGGCAGTACCTTCAGAACCACCGCCATCTGACCCATCACGGCCGCCAGCGCCGCGTTGGCGAGGACGCCGAAGGCGATGCAGGCAGCGCTGAGCCGCTTGCCGGTCTCGTACGGGAAATCCTCCGGGCCGCTGCGGAAGACGAGGATGCGGAGACTGGTCCAGAACGCTTGGGGCAGCATGGGAACGTCGTAGGGCGCCGTAGGGCCTGGCGGCAGGATTGGTATTCTAGCGTTTCACCGGCCGCGCCTGCGGTGCGGCCACCCTTCACAAAACCAGTGGAAAGAACCTTGACGAGTCATCCCACCCCGCTGCTGGCCACCGCCGATCAGCTCGCTGCCGCCTGCGCCAATTGGCGCAACGCGCCCTGGCTGGCGCTGGACACCGAATTCCTGCGCGAGGACACCTACTATCCCAAGCTGTGCCTGATCCAGATCGGCGACGGCGTCGACAACATCTGCATCGACGCGGTGGCCCTGCCGGGCGAGGCGCTGCGGCCGCTGCTCGACCTGCTGCATGCGACGGACGTGGCGAAAGTGTTCCACGCCGCCTCGCAGGACCTGGAAATCTTCGTGCAGCTGGAAGGCCGCACGCCGCAGCCGCTGTTCGACACCCAGGTCGCCGCCGCCCTGCTCGGCTACGGCGATCAGCTGGGCTACGCCGCGCTGGTGGAAAAGCTGCTCGGGGTGAAACTCGACAAGAGCCTGACCCGCACCGACTGGTCGCGGCGGCCGCTGAGCGCGGCAGAGCTGGCCTACGCCGCCGACGATGTGCGCTACCTCGGCGAAATCTACCCGCGCCTGCGCGAGGAACTGGTCAGCCGCGGACGCCTGCAATGGCTACAGGACGACTGCTTGCGCCTGGGCGATCCGGCGCGCTACCGTAATCCGCCGGAAGCCGCCTGGCGCCGCCTCAAGGGCCTGGCCCGCCTGCCGGCACCGGCGCAGCGCACGGCGGCGGCGCTGGCCGCCTGGCGCGAGCGCGTGGCGCAGGAGCGCAACCGCCCGCGCAAATGGATCATCGACGACGACGCGCTGTACCGCATGGCGGAGCGGCGGCCAGCCGATCAGGCACAACTCGAAGCGCTGCAGGCACTGCCGCCGAAGACGCTGGAACGTCATGCCGCCGCGCTGCTGGAAGTGATCGCCGGTGCCGCCGGTGACAGCACGCGGCTGGCGCTGGAAGAGGCGGTGCTCGACGACGCGCAGAAAGCGCGCCTGAAACAGCTGCTGGAACGGCTGCGCGGACTGGGCGAAACGCTGGGCGTGCCGCAGTCGCTGCTGGCACCGCGCGGCGACGTGGAAGCAGTGTTGCGCCACGGTGCCGACGCCGAGGTGCCGCTGCTGCGCGGCTGGCGCCGCGAAGTGGCCGGGGATGCGTTGCTGGGAATGCTTTGAAGCAGTGGCTAGTGATCAGTGGTTAGTGACTAGTAAAAACTAATGGCCTGGCGGCCTTTTTACTAATCACTGGCCACTAGCCACTAATCACTAGCTTCTTCATGCCACGATCTTCAGGATGCCCTGGAAGATTTCCTCGACCGTGCCGATGCCCTTCAGCGTGACCAGCTTGCCCTGCGCCTCGTAGTAGTCGAGCAGGGGATGGGTCTCGGCGTTGTAGACCTCGATGCGGTGACGGATCACGTCCGGCTGGTCGTCGTGGCGGCCTTCCTTGACGGCGCGATCATGCAAGCGGTGAATGATTTCCTCGTCGTCGACGGCCAGGTGCACGGCCTTGTCGATCGGGTGCTGCTTGTGACCTTCCAGCAGCTTGTCCAGCACCTGCGCCTGCGCGGTATTGCGGGGGAAGCCGTCGAGGACGAAGCCGGGCTGCGCGTCGGGTTGCTCCAGGCGCTCTTCGACGATGCCGATGACGATGTCGTTGGCCACCAGCTTGCCGGCGTCCATGGCGGCCTTGGCCTTTTTGCCCAGGTCGGTGCCAGCGGCCACGGCCACGCGCAGGGCGTCACCGGTGGAAATCTTGGGGATGCCGTAGTGCACAGCCAGCTTTTCGCCTTGCGTGCCTTTGCCGGAGCCGGGCGCGCCCAGCAGAACGATTCTCATAGGTGATGCAGCCTCAGTTTTTAAAACCTGCTGTGGAATAGTCTTGGCAGAACGACCGGGGGGACCGGCGCTCGCAATCCTGAAGCCAGTATTTTGTGTAACGGTACCCGGTCGCTGCGCACCCCGTCAACGCGCAATTCGGCGGCGGCGGCCCTGCCACTGGTTATAATGAGGGTTCGATCACAGCAAACTAGCGGCGGCCCCGCCGCGCAGGGAACCCCGAGCGATGCCACGTAACGCCTTTTATGCCCAGTCCGGCGGTGTCACCGCCGTCATCAATGCCTCCGCGGCAGGACTGATCGAGACTGCCCGCAAGTACCACGACCAGATCGGCACGGTCTTCGCCGGGCGCAACGGCATCATCGGCGCGCTGACCGAGGACCTGATCGACACCTCGCAGGAATCGCCCGCCGCCATCGCTGACCTGCGCCACACGCCTTCCGGCGCCTTCGGCTCCTGCCGCTACAAGCTCAAGGGCTTCGACAAGAACCAGGCCGAGTACGAGCGCCTGATCGAAGTGTTCAAGGCCCACGACATCGGCTATTTCTTCTACAACGGCGGCGGCGACTCGGCCGACACCTGCCTCAAGATCAGCCAGCTCAGCGCCAAGATGGGCTACCCGATCCAGGCCATCCACGTGCCCAAGACGGTGGACAACGACCTGCCGATCACCGACTGCTGCCCCGGCTTCGGCTCGGTGGCGAAGTATGTGGCCGTGTCGATCCGCGAGGCCGGTTACGACGTCGCCTCGATGGCCAAGACCTCCACCAAGGTGTTCATCATGGAGGTGATGGGCCGTCACGCCGGCTGGATCGCCGCCGCCGGCGGTCTCGCCGCGGAGAAGGAAGGCGAGGCGCCGCAGATCATCCTGTTCCCCGAGATCAAGTTCGACGAGGCGGCCTTCCTGGCCCGCGTCGACGAGTCGGTGAAGAAGTACGGCTACTGCGCGGTGGTGGCCAGCGAAGGCCTGCAGAACGCCGAAGGGCAGTTCATGTCGGAAGCCGGTGGCAAGGACGCGTTCGGCCACGCCCAACTGGGCGGCCTGGCGCCGATGCTGGCGCAGCTGGTGAAGGACAAGCTCAAGTACAAGTATCACTGGGCGGTGTCCGACTACCTGCAGCGCGCCGCGCGCCACATCGCCTCGAAGACCGACGTGGAGCAGGCCTATGCCGTGGGCAAGGCCGCGGTGGAGCTGGCCGTCGCCGGCAAGTCCGGGGTGATGGTGACCATCGTGCGCGAGGAATCCTCCCCCTACAGGTGGAGCATCGGCGAAGCGCCGCTGGACCAGGTGGCAAATGTGGAAAAGAAGATGCCGCGCGAGTTCATCAGCGCCGACGGCTTCCACATCACCGACGCCTGCCGCGCCTATCTGTCGCCGCTGATCCAGGGCGAGGACTATCCGCCCTACCGCAACGGCCTGCCGGCCTACGTCACCCTGAAAAACGTGCCGGTGCCGAAGAAGACCGGGCGTGAGTTCAAGGTCTGATCAACACCAGCTTTCGGTTTCAACCGCACCACCACTGAAGGAACAAGCAATGGGTTTTGAAGCGCTGGGCGCCGGCGACAAGGCACCGCTGGAATTCAACGTCGTCATCGAGATCGCGGCCTATGGCCCGCCGGTGAAGTACGAAGTCGACAAGGACTCCGGCCTGCTGATGGTCGACCGCTTCATGAACGTGGCGATGAGCTACCCGGCCAACTATGGCTATGTGCCGCACACCCTGTACGACGACGGCGATCCGGTCGACGTGCTGGTGCTGACGCCGCACCCGATCATCGCCGGCTGCGTCATCAAGTGCCGCGCCGTGGCGGTGCTCGACACCACTGACGAGAAGGGCGAAGACGCCAAGATCCTGGCAGTGCCGACCGACAAGGTGTCGAACAAGTACTACGAGGACATGAAGGACCTGTCCGACGTGCCGCTGCGCCTGCAGAACGAGATCAAGCACTTCTACGAGCACTACAAGGATCTCGAAGTCGGCAAGTGGGTGAAGATCGCCGGCTGGCGCGATGCCGCCGCCGCGCGCGTCGAGATCGAGAAGTCGATCAAAGCCTACAAGTAAAAAGCTGAACCGCCGGGCCGCAGCTTGCGCGGCGGCCCGGTCATCACGTCCGGTCGCCATGCCCGGTCATCACGGAGTTGCCGCAGTGAAAGTTCTCGTCATCGGCGGCGGTGGCCGCGAACATGCGCTGGCCTGGAAGCTGGCGCAGTCGGCCCGCGTCAGCGAAGTGCTGGTGGCTCCGGGCAATGCCGGCACGGCCACCGAGCCGCGCTGCCGTAACGTAGACGTTGCCGCGGAGGATGTGCCGGGCCTGCTCAAGCTGGCCCAGGCCGAGGGCGTGGGCTTCACCGTGGTCGGCCCCGAAGGCCCGCTGGCGGCGGGCGTGGTGGATGCGTTCAACGCCGCCGGGCTGCGCGTGTTCGGCCCCACCCAGGCGGCGGCGCAGATCGAGGCGAGCAAGGCCTTCACCAAGGATTTCCTGGAACGCCACAAGATCCCCTCCGCGCAGTACCGCGTCTTCACCGAAGCCGAGCCGGCGCTGGCCTACGTGGCCCAGCGCGGCGCTCCGATCGTGGTCAAGGCCGACGGCCTCGCCGCCGGCAAAGGCGTAGTGGTGGCGACCACCGTGCAGGAAGCGCAGGACGCCATCAAGCACATGCTCGCCGGCAGCATGGGGCAGGCCGGCGCCCGCGTGGTGATCGAGGACTTCCTGGTGGGCGAAGAGGCGAGCTATATCGTCGTCGCCGCCGGCACCCATTACGTGCCGCTGGCTTCGGCGCAGGACCACAAGCGCGTGTTCGACCACGATGAAGGCCCCAATACCGGCGGCATGGGCGCCTACTCGCCCGCTCCGGTGGTGACGCCGGAAGTGGATGCGCGCGCACGCGCCGAGGTGATCGAGCCGACGCTGCGGGCGATGGCTGCGGAAGGCCGGCCCTTCACCGGTTTCCTCTACGCCGGTCTGATGATCGCCCCGGACGGCAGCCCCAGCGTGGTGGAATTCAACGCGCGCCTGGGCGATCCGGAGACGCAGCCGATCCTGATGCGCCTGGATTCCGACCTGCTGGACCTGCTCGAAGCGGCGGTGGCGGGCGACCCAAACACCGCGGCGCCGCGCTGGAAGCCGCAGGCGGCGCTGGGCGTGGTGATGGCCGCGGGCGGTTATCCCGGCACCATCCGCAAGAACGATCCGATCAGCGGGCTCGACACACCCCTCAACGAAAACGCCAAGGTGTTCCACGCCGGCACCACCCTGCGCGACGGCCAGGTGCTGACCAGCGGCGGCCGGGTGCTGTGCGTCTGCGGGCTGGGCGACGATGTCGGCGCGGCGCAGGCCGCGGCCTATGCCGCGCTCGCCGGCATCCGCTGGGAGGGGGCGCACTTCAGGAGCGATATCGGCTATCGTGCGATTTCCAGGGAGAAGGGAAAATGATGGGGACGAAGATGGGCAAGCGATCGGTCATTACGCTGGCTGCAGGCGCGCTCTGCGCCTTCGCCGCCCAGGGGCAGGCTCCGGCTGCGGCGGCCACAGGCAACGCAACGGCGCAGCCTGCGTCGACGCCGCATGTCTACGGCCACATCGAGCATGCGCTGGTGACCGTCTCACCTCCGATCGAAGTCCAGGCACAACTCGACGGCGGCGGCGATTCGACCGTGCTGCTGGTGCAGGATCTCAAGTACGCCAGCGGTGAAGGCGGCATGTTTGTGCATTTCACCATCGACAACGGCCAGGTCATGCCCGGCAGGACGGTCAACGTGGCCCTGCCGGTATTGAAGGACCTGCATGTGCACGACCGCGACGGCGGCACCGTGCACCAGCCGGTGGTGGCGATGAGCTTCTGCATCGGCGACCACGCCTTCACCACCAACGTCACGCTGAAGCCGCGCACCACCTTCACCCCGCCGCTGGTGCTGGGCAAGGCCGATGCGGCGCAGTTCGGCGCCATCGATCCGACGAAGAAGAACACCTTGCGTGAAGCCAGCTGCGCAGCGCCGGCAGCCACGCCAGCTCCGGCCGCGCACTAAAAAAGTAGCGGTAGCGGTAGCGGTAGCGGTAGCGGTAGCGGTAGCGATAATCGTTGGTCGGTTCAAGCGAAGCGCCCTTGAACCGACCTACATCCGGGCTTTTGTAGGGCGGCCTATGGCCGCCGTGCTCCCTCGACCTGGGCGGAAAAGCCGGCGGCCACAGGCCGCCCGCGACACGGTGTCCCGAAGGGTGGGTGCGGGAGCGGGCGGCAGGGCCCCGACCCACATCATCAAACGCGGGCGTCTGCGGCCCCTCCCGCACCCATTGCTTCGCAAGCACCGTGTCGGGGCCGCCCTACGGTCCACTTCGCCGGTCACGCCAGTGCCGGGCTAGATCCTTCGCTGCGCTCAGGATGACAGAGGGGAAGGGCGGCGCGGCAATCGTAGGGCGGCCTGATTACAGCCGGTAGGCTCCGCGCACCAGGCGCGCCAGCAACTTCTCACGTCCCGTTGCAGGCTGCGCCAGCTGCAGATGCTGCAAGGCCGCCGCGACTTCCGGCTGCGTCGCCGGGGCCGGGGCAGCCAGGGCGCGCAGCAATTGCAGCTTGCCGCCCCAGCTCTGACTCGCTCCCTGCAGCTTTTTCAGGCGCCCGGCCAGCGCCAGCTCGGCTTCATTCAGGTCGCAGCCGAAGGGCAGCGCCGGCAGGCGGCCGGACTGCCGGTGCTGCGCCAGCTCTTTGGCGATGCGTTGCGGCAGGTTGGCGCGCTGCGCTTCGGGGATGCGGTAGTCCTGCGACAGCTTGCCGGCCTGTTGCGCTTGGCGCATCAGGCTGTCCTGGAAGCGGCTGTCGGCGATGGCCAGCAACGCCATGATGCATTCGCTGTCGGTGCGGCCGCGCAGGTCGGCGACGCCGTACTCGGTGATGTAGACGTCGCGCATGTGGCGCGGCACGGTGGCGTGCGGAAACTCCCACACCACGTTCGACTCCAGCTTCTTGCCGGCGCCGCGGGTGGCGCGCAGCAGCAGAATGGAACGGCCCTCCGGCAACTGGTGCGCCATCGACACGAAATCGAACTGGCCGCCGACGCCGGACACCACCTGGCCGTCGCGCACCTGGTCGGATACCGCCGCGCCGAGCAGGGTCACCTTCATGGTGATGTTGATGAAGCGCGGATGACGGCGCTGCAGGCGCTCCAGGCGGTAGTGGGTATAGATGCGGTTGACCTCGGCGACGCTGGTCATGTCGATCAGCGCGCGCCGGTCTTCGGGCAGCTCGCGCAGGCGCCGGTAGAAGTCAGCGGGGCCGAGGAAGAAGGCGCCCTGCAGCACGGTGCCGCCGCGCTGTTCCGCCTCGCTGGCCGTGCCCTCGTTGACGCGCTGCTGCACCTCCGCGTCCTCGTGCACGTGGCGGCGCACAATGTCGTCCTCGAACAGGGTGAACAGCGGGTTGGAGATCAGCTCGCTGGCGACGTAAAGGCCCTGCTCGAAGCGGCCGCGCCCGCCCATCGCTTCGGCCTTGGGATCGGCGCCGAGCGTGTCGAGCACCGCGGCGTAGCCGGCGTTGTCGCGCTCGCGCAGGCGCAGGGCGTGGCAGGCGGCGTCACCGAGCGCGCCGATGCCGACCTGCAGGGTGCCACCGTCGCGCACCAGGCTGCTGGCGCGAAAGCCGATGGCCCAGTCGGCGGCGCCGACCGGTTCGTGCGGCACCGCGAACGGCGCATGATCCAGCGCCACATCGTCGACGATGAAGTCGAAAAAATCCTCGCCCACTTCGGCGTGGTTGCCGAGCCAGGGCATTTCGCGGTTGACCTGGGCGCAGGCCAGCCAGGGACGGTCCAGCTGCTGCATCAGGGGCAGCAGTTGCAGGGTCACGTCCGGATTGCTCGACAGGCTCAGCCGCCGCCTGCCCTGGCCCTCGCGCAGCGACACCGACTGCAGCAACAGATTGACCCCGCGCCCGATCATGTCGCGCGCGACATGGGTGTAGTTGCTGCTGATGTAGTTCTGCTGCGAATGGGCGTTATGCAGCTGCGAGCCGGACTGCATGTAGAACTCGATCACCCGCACGTTCGGCGGCAGGCGTCGCGCCACCAGGTCGTCGACGTATTCCAGCCGCGGGTAGCCTGGCCAGACCCGCTCGCGCACCGGCTTGAGAAAGCGCTCTTCCAGCTCCGACTTGCCCAACGGCGGATTCAGGCACAGCGCGGTGACCAGGTCGAGCTGGATGGCGGGATCGGCCTTGGCGCGGCGGTACAGCGCATTGAGCAGGGCATTGGGCTTGCCGATGCCCAGCGGCGTGCCCAGCACGATGCGCTTGCCCAGCTTTTCCAGGATGGCGTCGACACAGGCCTCACAATTCTGCAGACGGCGACCTTTCAAGACGGACTCCCGGCGGTGGTGGAAATGGCGCAGGCTGCACGGCGCACGCCAATGGTAGCAAGACGCTTATGCCGATCCGTCCACGGTCACACCCGCCTCGCTTTGCAGCCACTCGGCGAAGTGCTGCACTTCCGGGCGCAGCGCCGCGGTGGGCTCGATCACCACGTAGTAGGCGCGCGAGGAGCGCGGCCGGCGGCCGAGGAAGCGCGACAGCTCGAACGGCGCCACCAGCTGACCGCGCCGCAACTGCCGCTCCATCAGCGGCAGGCGGCCCAGCGCCACGCCATGCCCTTCGACGGCGGCGTTGATCACCTGGTCGTAGTGGCTGAAGCGCAGCACGCCGGCCGGCTCCAGGCCGGGCAGGCCCATCGCCTCCAGCCAGGTCTCCCAGTCGAGGATGGCCTGGCGCGGCGGCGTGTCGTCGAAGTGCAGCATCACGTGATGGCGCAGGTCGGCCGGCTCGTTGAGGGGCTTGGCCGGGTCCTTCAGCAGGTCCGGGCTGCACATCGGCAGGATGTCCTCGCCGAACAGGCGCGGCGCCTTGGCCGGAGCCCGCTCCGGCGGGCAATAGCGGATCGCCACGTCGATGCGCCCGCGGGTCAGGTCGACCACCGAGCTGTTGGCGGAGATGCGCACGTCGACGCCGGGCCAGGCCTGGCGGAACGAAGGCAGGCGCGGCACCAGCCACAGCGAGGCGAAGCTGACCGTGGTGGTGACCGTGACCATGTGCGAGCGCTCCGGCGAGATGCGCTCCAGCGTCTCGGCGAGATCGCTGAGCATGATGGTGGCGGTCTGCTGCAGCAGCTGCCCGGCCTCGGTCAGCAGCAGGGCGCGGTGCCGCCGCTGGAACAGGGGCTGGCCGAGGTGCTGCTCCAGCGCCTGGATCTGGCGGCTGACCGCCGACTGCGTCAGGTGCAGCTCGTCCGCCGCCTTGGTGAAGCTGAGATGGCGCGCCGCGGCCTCGAAGCCACGGATCAGGTCAAGCGGCGGCAGGCGCTTTTGCATGCGTATGGCTCATGTCAGATGTTCCAAACCATCGTTTGAAGGAGTGCTGGTACAAGCGCAATATCCTCGCGCCGCCAGGCTTTTCGCGAGCATCATTGCATACGGCAGGCGCATGCAACAGCTCACCCGCCGGCGGCCAGGAGCATAGCCATGAATGCCATCACCCTCCCTCTCCCCGGCCGCATACGGCCGCAAGCCCGCAGCGGCAGGCCGCCCCAGGCGGCGCTCGCCGGCTGGCTGCGCCGGCTGCAGCAGGTCTATGGCCACGCCGGACTGCTGGATCTGCACCGGTGAGCCGCCCGATCATGGCCGGCGAGGCCGGCCGCGGCGGCGATCCGGTGCGTGAAGTGCTGCGCGACATCTTCCTGCTGCTCGGCGCCATCGGCGCCTCGTTAACGCTGGTGACGCTGCTGTCGCTGTTCCTGCCCGGCCAGCCGGAACCGACGCTGCCACGCGCGGCCACGCCAGAGCAGCAGCCGCTGGCGCAACATCAGGTCGTCGCCAGCGCCGGGCGGAAAGCACCGGCGTGGCGCGACGCGGCGCAGCAGTAGAGCCCGGCGTCACCATCCCCGGCGCAGGCGGCGCTTAGGACTGCGGCGCCGGCCCTTGCGACAGTTCGACGCTGCGCGGCGCCGCCAGGCCGCCGAAGCGCGCATCGATCTCCAGCAAGCGCTTCTGCGCCGCATCGCGCCGGCCGCTCGCCAGCAGCGATTCGACTTCCCGCAACGCGGCTTCCAGCTGCTGCCCGATGGCCGACCGGCACGCAGCCAGCTTGTCCGGATCGGGCTGCACCGGGTTGAACAGCGCCGCGAGCGCCTGCGACAGAGCTGCGGGATCGGCCGCCTCATGGCCTGCAAGCTGCCTGCCGACCCGGTGCGTGACCTGGGCCTCCACGTCGAACACGCACCACCGCCGCATCGAATCCACGCTGTCCGCATCCGTCGCCAGGTTCATGGAATCCTCCTCACCACTGACGTACACCAGGCGCGTCGCTTCCTGGAAGCGCGCGAACAGGTCCGTCGGCGGCAGCGGATGCCCGATGTCGCCAATGGGATCGCTGCCCGCGTCCAACAAGGCGCCGCGAAACACATCCGGGTAACCCAGCGCCAGGCGCTGCGCCACGCGTGAGCCGCCGGAGAACCCGCCGACGTAGACGCGCTGCGGGTCCACCGCATAACGCCGGGCGATGTTCTGTGCGGCGATCAAGGCCAGGGGCGCGCGGCGCGCCAGGGTGTTGGCGTCGTTGTCGGATCGCGCCGCGCTGACGAAGATCACGCCATATTGGTCCAGCACGGCGGCCCAGCCTTGCGGCAGCTTCGCTTCCCGCCAGGGCGGCACGAACACCAGCAGCCTGTAGCCCTGCGGGGGTGCGTGGGCCGGCACATAGAGCGCGAACCTCTCGTCGGCGAGCGTGATCTCCTGCTCGCTCATCGCCTTGCCGGAACTGGCCAGCATGCGCTGGATCTGCGCTGCGGTCAGCGGGCTCAGCAGGCGCCGCACCAGCTCGGAGTTGCCGGACAGCGCAGAGTATTCGGTGAGCACCGCGTCCAGCTGCAGGCTGCCGGAGCCCTGCGGCGCGTCTTGCGCAGCTGGCGGCGGAAGCGATTCGGCAGGGTCATGCGTAGAGCCGCCGGTACAGGCCGTGAGCAGCAGGCCAGCCGCTGCGATCGACAGTGCGCGGAGCATTCTTTGCATCGGATTTCCCCGCTTGCCGGAAACTCCCCTTGATCGGAATCCATCGTATCTGCCGCAGTTCGGGCAGTTCAATGCGCCGGATCATGTCAGCGCCCCGCCACAAAGCAAAAAGCCGGGGCGAGCCCCGGCTTTTTTCCTGCAAGCTGAACCTGCGCCCTAGTTCCTCTTCATCGAATCGAAGAACTCGGCATTGGTCTTAGTGCCGCGCATGCGGTCGAACAGCAGCTCCATCGCCGCCAGCTCGTCCATCTGGTGCAGCAGCTTGCGCAGGATCCACACCTTCTGCAGCTCGTTCGGCTCGAGCATCAGCTCCTCTTTACGAGTGCCGGAACGGTTGATGTTGATGGCCGGGAACACGCGCTTCTCGGCGATACGGCGCTCCAGGTGGAGCTCCATGTTGCCGGTGCCCTTGAATTCCTCGTAGATGACTTCGTCCATCTTCGAGCCGGTGTCGATCAGCGCGGTGGCGATGATGGTCAGCGAGCCGCCTTCCTCGATGTTGCGCGCGGCGCCGAAGAAGCGCTTGGGCTTCTGCAGGGCGTTGGCGTCGACACCGCCGGTCAGCACCTTGCCCGATGAGGGGGCAACGGTGTTGTAGGCGCGGGCCAGGCGGGTGATGGAGTCGAGCAGGATGACCACGTCGCGCTTGTGCTCGACCAGGCGCTTGGCCTTCTCGATCACCATCTCTGCGACCTGCACGTGGCGGGTGGCCGGCTCGTCGAAGGTCGAGCTGATCACTTCGCCGCGCACGGTGCGCTGCATGTCGGTGACTTCTTCCGGGCGCTCGTCGATCAGCAGCACGATGAGATAGACGTCCGGGTAGTTGGCGGCGATCGACTGTGCGATGTTCTGCATCAGCATGGTCTTGCCGGCCTTGGGCGGCGACACGATCAGGCCGCGCTGGCCCTTGCCGAACGGGGCGACGATGTCGATGACGCGCGCCGTGATGTCTTCGGTGGTGCCGTTGCCGCGCTCCATGACGAAGCGCTCATCGGCGAACAGTGGCGTCAGGTTCTCGAAGTTGACCTTCTTCTTGCTGACTTCCGGCGCTTCGTAGTTGATCGTGTCGACTTTGAGCAGCGCGAAATAACGCTCGTTGTCCTTCGGCGGGCGGATGCGGCCAGCGACGGTGTCGCCGGTGCGCAGCGCGAAGCGGCGGATCTGGCTGGGCGAGATGTAGACGTCGTCCGGGCCGGCCAGGTAGGAACTGTCGGGGCCGCGCAGGAAGCCGTAGCCGTCCGACATGATTTCCAGCACGCCTTCGGCGAAGACATGGTCGCCGCGGCGCGCGGCGTGGCGCAGCAGCTGGAACACCACGTCCTGCTTGCGCGCGCGTGCGATGTTCTCTATGCCCATCGATTCCGCCGTTTCCAGCAGCTCGGCGGCGGTCTTGCGCTTCAGTTCGGCGATATGCAGGGTTTTCGCCGGTTCCTGCGAACGCTGCTCGGTGGCAACGTCCTCTTCTTCGATGGTGATCGTTCCATCCTCGCCCACCACCTCGCGCCGGCGCGGCGGCGCGGCGACGGCTACGTCCTGATCGAACTCATCGTCCATTACATCGACAGGCGGCCGGCCATTACCGTTGTAATTGCCGTTTTGGTTGCCGTTATTGCCGTTGCTGTTGCCATTGCTGTTGCCGTTGTTGTTCCCATTGTTTCCGCTATTACCGTTGTCACGGTTGTTATTGGAATACTGGGGACGGCGACGATGCTTGATCATGAAATATCGAGGGGGTGAGGCTTGGATTTGAGGCGGATGCCCCGCTTACGCGGCCGCCAGATGCGGTTGCACGAAAGCGGCGAGCTGTGCCTTGTGCACGGCACCGACCTGGGTGGCAGCCACCTGGCCGTCCTTGAACAGGATCAGCGTGGGGATGCCGCGGATGGCGAATTTCGGCGGAGTTTGCGGATTTTCGTCGACGTTGAGCTTGACGATCTTCAATTTACCGGCAGATTCGGCGGCAATCTGCTCCAGCACCGGCGCGATCATGCGGCACGGGCCACACCACTCGGCCCAGAAGTCCACCAGCACGGGGACGGACGACTTCAGCACGTCCTGATCGAAGGAAGCGTCGGTGACGGGCGAGATATGTTCACTCATTTCTTGACTCCGGTTTAACCCGATTGGGAAGTCCAAACAGGGGCGGCGGCATGCCGCATGCCGTCGAGAGTGGGGCGGACGCGCAGCAATTCAATGCGCGTTCCGAAATGATCTGATTTAAGATACTGGAAGAATTTCCGCGAATCGGCTGTATGCACGTGTCATTCGTGACCCGGAAGACGCGGCAGCCGCTTTGATTAAGCCTATTTCAATCCAACTGAAGAGCAAATGCAAGCCTCCGACGGCACCGACGCTCCACAAATTGTTAGACCCCAGCATCTGAGCGAGGTTTCGTTCGATAGCCTGCCGCTGCATCCCACCCTCAAATCCGGCCTCGCCGCGCTTGGCTTCAGCCATTGCACGCCGATCCAGGCCGCGACCCTGCCCCTGGCCCTGCAGGGCCAGGATCTGGCCGGCCAGGCCCAGACCGGCACCGGCAAGACCGCGGCCTTCCTGCTGGCGACAATGAATCACCTGCTGACCCAGCCGCGGGTCGGCGACGACGGCCAGCCGCGCGCCTATATGCTGGCGCCGACGCGCGAGCTGGCGCTGCAGATCTACAACGACGCGCTCCAGCTTGGTGCGCACACCGGCCTGCGCATGGCGGTGATCTACGGCGGCACCGGCTACGAGTCGCAGAAACAGACCCTCGCCGCCGGCGTCGACATCCTGATCGGCACCCCCGGCCGCATGATCGACTTCTTCAAGCAGGGCCTGTACGTGCTGAAGGGCGTCGAAGTCCTTGTATTGGACGAAGCCGACCGCATGTTCGATCTGGGCTTCATCGACGACATCCGCTACCTGATGCGGCGCATGCCCAAGCCGGGCGCGCGCCAGAACTACCTGTTCTCGGCCACCCTCTCGCACCGCGTGCTGGAGCTGGCCTACGAGCACATGAACAACCCGGCGCGGATCCAGATCGAGCCGGAACAGGTCACCGCCGAGCGCGTGCGGCAGACGCTGATCCATGTCGCCAACGACGAGAAGCTGCCGCTGCTGGTCGGCCTGCTGCGGCAGAAGGCGCTGACCCGCACCCTGGTCTTCATCAACACCAAGCGCGGCGCCGAGGAAGTGGAAGCCGCGCTCAAGGCCAACGGCCTCGAGTCCGGCGTGCTGTCGGGCGATGTGCCGCAGAACAAGCGCGAGCGCCTGCTGAGCGAGTTCAAGCTGGGCCAGTTGCCGGTGCTGATCGCCACCGATGTCGCCGCGCGCGGCCTGCACATCCCGGACGTGACCCACGTCATCAACTTCGACCTGCCGCAGGACGCCGAGGATTACGTGCACCGCATCGGCCGCACCGCGCGCGCCGGGGCCTCGGGCGACGCCATTTCGCTGTGCTGCGAAACCTGGGTGTACTCGCTGCCGGACATCGAGAAGCTGATCGGCATGCGCATTCCGCAGACGCCGCTGACGCCGGAGCTGATGCCGCCGGATTACATCGTGCCGCCACGCATTCATCGCGATCGCTCCGGCAAGCCGCCGCGTCGCGGGGGTGGTGGGCGTCCGGGCGGCGGCGGCAGGCGGCCGGAGCGCAGCACGCGGCCGGTGCGGCGCTAAAGGGATTCCGGCGATTCGGATTTTGTTGGGTGGGTGGAGCGCCGCAGGCGCGTCCCGCGGGGATTTCCTTCGGTCATAACCCACCGTTGCGCAGATGGTGAAGACGGTGGGTTGCGCTGCGCTCCACCCACCCGATGACTAAGCCCTGACAGTAGGGCGGCCTGTGGCCGCCGGCTTCAGTTCGGATCGTGCGGCTGCGGCGGCCACGGGCCGCCCTACTGTTCTTGGTTAATGCCCTTGCGCAGAGGCCTGTCGCTTACGCAATCGGCAGCAAATGCTCCAGCCGATCCACCGCCGTAAATTCCTCGATCACCCGCTTCGGCTGCGAAGAGTCCGGATGCCGGATCGCCACCACGGCGCCGAAGCCATAATCGCGCGCCGCGCGCAGCACCGGCAGGCTGTCGTCGGCGAACAGCGCCCTGCCCGGCTCGAAGCCGTTCTGCGCCCGCAGCGCCGGCCAGAAGCGCGGATCTTCCTTCGGCGTGCCGAAGTCATGGGCGCAGAGGATGCGGTCGAAATGGCCGGCGAGGCCGGTCTGCTCCATTTTCAGCTGCCAGCTGTCGCGATGCGCATTGGTCACCAGCCACAGGCTGCGGCCGCTGGTGCGCACGGCGTCGAGGAAGGCCTGGCTGCCGGGCAGCACGGCGATGCGCTCGCGCGTATCGGCCTTGAGCCGGGCCAGATTGAGGCCGGTGAGTCGGCTCCAGTGATCCAGGCAATACCATTCCAGCCGGCCTTGCAGGCCGGTGAAGTGCGGCTCCAGCCGCAGCCTGGCCTCTTCCACGCTGATGTCTTGCGCCTGGCCGTAGTGCAGCGGCACCACGTCGCGCCAGAAATGGGTGTCGAAGGCCAGGTCCAGCACGGTGCCGTCCATGTCGAGCAGCACATGGTCGATGCGGGTCCAGTCGACGATCTCGGCAGCGGCGGGTTCCATGCCGCTATGATAATCCCGCTCCTCTCTTTCAGCCCCTATCGAATCCATGACGCTCGCTCCCCTGCTCGATCTGTGCCTGGCCATCGCCGAAGAGGCCGGCCGCACCATCCTGCAGGTCTATCAGACCGATTTCACGGTGACGGAGAAGGACGACCATTCGCCGCTGACCCAGGCCGACCTGGCGGCGCACCGCTGCATCGTCGGCCGGCTGGGCGCGCTGGACCCGGCCTATCCCTGCCTGTCCGAGGAAGCGGCGGATATTCCCTACGAGACGCGCCGCGCCTGGAGCCGTTACTGGCTGATCGACCCGCTCGACGGCACCAAGGAATTCGTCAAGCGCAATGGCGAATTCACCGTCAACATCGCTCTGATCGACGAGGGCAAGCCGATCCTCGGCGTGGTCCACGCGCCGGTGCTGGGGGTAACGTACCTCGCCGCGCAGGGCGTCGGCGCCTTCCGCATCCGCGAAGGGCAGCGCCAGGCGATCCACACCCGGCCTACGGCGGCGCGGCCGACCCTGGTGGTGAGCAAGTCGCACCGCGATGCCGCGCTGGATGCCTTCCTGGCCCACGCGCCCGAGCACGAAGCGCTGAGCCGCGGCAGCTCGCTCAAGTTCTGCCTGGTGGCGGAGGGCTCGGCCGATCTGTATCCACGCACCGGCCCGACTTCGGAGTGGGACACCGGCGCCGGGCAGTGCGTGGCGGAGCAGGCCGGCGCCACGGTGTGGACGCTGCCGGACTGGGCGCCGCTGCGCTACAACCAGAAAGCGGGGCTGCTCAATCCCGGTTTCATCGTCATCGGCGACCCGGCCTACGGCTGGCGCGAAAAGCTCAAAGCGGCCTGAGATGAGTCAAGCGAAGCGTCCATCCTTCCGCAAGCAGGTACAGGGCATCCTGCGTGAGTTCGGCGCGAATCCGGCCCTGCTGCGCGCCCGCAGCCTGCCGCTGTTCGCCGATGCGCGGCAGCTGCGCTGCGTTGGCCTGGGCACCGATGGCCGCGACAAATTCCTGCTGCCGCCCGCTGCCGCCGCCTGGCTGGCGATGCGCGAGGCGGCGGCGGCGGACGGGGTGGAATTGCTGCTGATCTCCGCCTTCCGCAGCTTCGAATTCCAGCTGGCGCTGATCCGCGGCAAGCAGGCCAAGGGCCGCGACATCGCGGAAATCCTGACGGTGAACGCCCCGCCCGGCTGCAGCGAGCACCACAGCGGCCGCGCGGTGGACATCGGCGCGCGCGACACGCCGGCACTGGAGGAGGATTTCGAGCGCACCGAGGCTTTTGCCTGGCTCGAGCGCAACGCGAACCGCTTCGGTTTCCGCTTGTCCTATCCTCGCGGCAACCGCTACGGGTATCTTTATGAGCCCTGGCACTGGTGCTGGGAGAAAGCTGAGAAGGACTAGTCCCGAACGGGATATCGCTGCCGATCGCGGCGATTACTTTGAAACAGGCTTCAAACAAGCTCTTTTCAAAATCTGGCGAGGAGGCGGACATGGATGCTCTCGCGACTGCGCAGCCCGGGATCGATTTCGGGCGCACCGCCAATGATTTCGCCCGGCATCGTGCCGGCTTTCCGCCCTCGCTGTTCGAGCGCCTGCGCGAGCACGGCATCGGCATTCCGGGGCAGCGCGTGCTGGACCTGGGCACCGGCACCGGCTCGCTGGCGCGCGGCTTCGCCCGCGGCGGCGCCCTGGTCACCGGCCTCGACGTGGCGCCGCTGCTGCTGGAACAGGCGCGCGCGCTGGATCGCGCCGAGGACCTGCATATCGAATACCGCGTCGCCCGCGCCGAAGCCACCGGCTATCCGGATGCGCAGTTCGACCTGGTCAGCGCCGGCCAGTGCTGGCACTGGTTCGACCGGCCACGCGCGGCGGCCGAGGTGCGGCGCCTGCTGCACCCGGGCGGCCGGGTGCTGATCACCCATTTCGACTGGCTGCCGCTGCCCGGCAACGTGGTGGCCGCCACCGAGGCGCTGATCCTCAAGCACAATCCGGCCTGGCATCTGGCCGGCGGCAGCGGCATCCACCCGCGCTGGTTCACCGATCTGGCACAGGCCGGCTTCGACGAGCTGGAGTCGTTCTCCTACGATGAAACGGTGGTGTACAGCCGCGAAGCCTGGCGCGGCCGCATCCGCGCCAGCGCCGGCGTGGCGGCGAGCCTGCCGCCGGAGCGCGTGATGCTGTTCGACAACGAGCACGCGGAGTTACTGAAGCGCAGTTTCCCGGGCGATCCGCTGCGCGTGCCGCACCGGGTGTTCGCGCTGATGGGCGTCAGGGCCTGAAACACTTCCGGCTGTCATCCGGTCCGGAGCGCCGCTTTTTATAGAGCGACTTCCGAAAAATCCCGCGCCTGCGGATGCTGCGGGAAAGGCTTGGCTTTCTCGTCGCGCAGCAACTGGCAGGTGTGCAGGCCGGCGGCGCGCGCCGCATCGAGTTCCTCGCCCACGTCGGAGAGGAACAGCACCTCCTCACCCGGCAGCGCCAGCTCTTTCAGGATGGCCTGGTAGGAGCCGGTTTCACGCTTGCCGCCGATGCGCGTGTCGAAATAACCGGAGAACAGCGGCGTGAGGTCGCCGGCATCGGAGTGGCCGAAGATCAGCTTCTGCGCCTCGACCGAGCCGGAGGAGTAGACGTAGAGCCGCTGGCCCTGCGCATGCCAGCGGCGCAGGTATACCGGCGTATCGGCATAGACGTGCCCCTTCAAATCGCCGGCGGCGTAGCCCTGCGCCCAGATCATGCCCTGCAGGGCTTTCAGCGGCGTGGCCTTGCGGTCCTCGTCGATCCAGCGCTCCAGCACCGTGGCAGCTTCCCCGGGGTTCAGGGTGCGGCCTTCCAGCGCTGCCGTCTCGCGGATCTGCTCGGCCACCGCCGGCTCGCCGCCGTGCGCGTGCAGGAAGCCGCGCAAGTGCGCCTTGGCGTAGGGAAACAGCGACTGGTGCACGAAGTCGATCGACGACGTGGTGCCTTCGATGTCGGTGACGATGGCTTTGATCATGATGTGCGGATTCTGCCCCATGGCGGGAACGGTGTTGCGCAAACAAAACGGCCGCCTTGCGGCGGCCGTTCCGGGTTCAGCGCATCAGGCTGCGTGCTGCAGGTGATAGTGCGGCTCTTCCAGTCGCGGGAAGTGGTCCGCGATCTTGTCGCCGGTGTAGTTGGCCACCCAGCCTTCCGGCGTGATGAACAGGCGGATCGCCTTGAATTGCGGCTGCGGGCCCATGTCGAACCAGTGGCGCACCATCGACGGCACCGAGATCAGGTCGCCGCGCGTGCACAGCACGCCGTGGACCTTGCCGCCGTCGCGGATGTAGAACAACGCCTCGCCTTCGACGAAGAAGCGCACCTCGAACTCGTCGTGGGTGTGCTCGCTCAGGAATTTCTGGCGCAGCGCATCCTTCTGCGGGTTGTCCGGCTGCAGGCCGATGACGTCGACGGACTTGAAGCCGTACTGGTTCATCAGGCGGTTGACCGAGGTGCGGTAGGCCTCGATCACCTCGTCCTGGGTGGCGTGCGCGTCCAGCGGTTTGCTCGCCTCCCAGCGCTCGAATTGCACGCCGATCTTCTCCAGATGGCTGCGGATGTCCTCGAAATTGGTGTACGCGGCGACCGGCTTGCCGGACTCCTCGTAAATACGCAGTTCACTCATCAGATTTACCTCCCACTCCATAACTCACAATCCAGCATGAATTCCAGCGCTTCGACGCGATATCGCGCCTGCGCCACGTTATCGCCCCAGGCGTAAAGCCCGTGGCCGGCGATTAAATACGCCGGTACTTTCATCATCTCCTCCTTCATATGGGCATCGACCCGGGCGCTCAAGCGAGCAATGTCCTGGTCGTTCCCAAACACCGGGATCTCGATCCGTGCCGCTGGATCGGGAGCGCCCGGCAACAGCTTCAGCAACTCGTAGCCGGTGAGGACGATACGGTCCAGCCGGCGCGACAGTACGGTGTTGGCGATGCTGTGTACGTGCAGCACCGCACCGACGGACGGATCATGGCGGTAAAGCTGGGTGTGCAGGCCGGTCTCGTACGACGCCTTGCGGCCCGCTTCCAGGGGCCGGCCGTCCATGTCGGCCACCAGGAAATCGGCCCGCTTCAGCTCGCCCTTGTGGACGCCGGAAGCGGTGATCAGCATCTGATCGGACGACAGCCGCGCCGAAAAGTTTCCCCCGGTGGCGGGAACCCAGCCACGGCGGTGAAACAGGGCGCCGGCATCGATCAGGGCCTGCGCCAGCGTGTCCTGCGGCAAGGTTCCAGATTCCATCCCTTACGCCTTGGAAGAAGAGCGAACTCTAGTGACCAAGCCTACTCCTCCGCAATGACTATTTTTAGAACAAATAGTGAAAATGGCGCTTAACACTTCCCACTCAACACGATTCCGGGGCGTCTTGGGATTGCTGACGCATCGTTCATATAAGCGGATGTATCGAAAAGCAAAAAACCCGCCAAAGGCGGGCTTTTGCACTGCCGCAAGACGGCTGCGGCTTACTTGATCTTGGCTTCCTTGAACACGACATGCTTGCGCACGATCGGGTCGTACTTCTTGAACTCGAACTTGTCGGGCGTGTTCTTCTTGTTCTTGGTCGTGGTGTAGAAGAAACCGGTGTCGGCAGTCGACAGCAGCTTGATCTTTTCGCGTTCTTTCTTCTTGGCCATTGCGCGCTCCTGTTAGACCTTTTCGCCGCGGGCACGCATTTCTGCGACCACGACTTCCAGGCCCTTCTTGTCGATGATGCGCATGCCGTTGCAGGAAACGCGCAGGCTCACGAAGCGCTGCTCGGTCTCGAGCCAGAAGCGATGCGTGTGCAGATTGGGCAGGAAGCGGCGACGACGCTTGTTGTTGGCATGAGACACCGTATTACCAACAATCGGCTTCTTACCGGTGACTTGGCAGACTCTGGACATGGGAGGACCCGGGGACGCTTTCCGCAAAAGGGCGCAGATCATAGCTTTCCGACGGGCCGGAAGCAACTCCCCGAGGGCAATATTGTTGCCCCGATAGTGCCCCGACCGCCCTATTTTAGAGAAAACCCCGCTCGGCGAAGGAAACCGGCTCGCCCTCGCCGATGACGAAGTGGTCCAGCACCCGGATATCGACCAGGCCCAGGGCATCCTGCAGGCGCCGCGTCAGGCTGCGATCGGCCTCACTCGGCTCGGCCACGCCGGAGGGGTGGTTGTGGGCCAGGATCAGGGCCGCCGCATTGTGCCGCAGCGCGGTTTTCACCACTTCCCGGGGATAGACGCTGGCGGCATTGAGGGTGCCGCGGGCCAGCACCTCGAAGGCCAGGACGCGGTGCTGGGTGTCGAGAAACAGGGCGCCGAAGGCCTCGTGATCCAGGTCGCGCAGGCGCGCCCGCAAAAATGCCCTCGCCTGGGCCGGGTCCTTCAGCGCCGCCGGCTCGGCCAGTGCTTCCGCCAGATGGCGGCGGGCAATCTCCAGCACCGCCTGCAATTGCACGAACTTGGCCTGGCCCAGGCCTTTCGCCGCGCAGAATTGCTTCTGGTCGGCGCGCAGCAGGCCACGCAGGCTGCCGAAGCGCGAGATCAGCTCGCGCGCCAGGTCCACCGCGCTTTTCCCGGCCACGCCGGTGCGCAGGAAGATGGCCAGCAATTCGGCGTCGGACAGGGCCTGAGGGCCACGCTCCAGCAGCTTTTCGCGGGGGCGCTCGCCCTCCGGCCAGTCGCGGATGCTCAAGCCGCCGCTCCCGGCTCCCGCAGCATCGGCGGCAGCGGGCAATGCAGGGCGGCACAAACCGCGCGCAGCAGCTCCGCCTCTTCCAGGGTGGTCTTGCCGTCGGCGGCGATGGTCGCGCCCAACGCTTCCAGCAGCAGGGCCTTGGCCGGCGGCTCCAGCTCGTCGAGATTGCGCAGGGCCAGGTCCAGATCCGAGGTCCAGGCGTCCGGCGAGGTGGATTGATAGACCAGGGTCTGGCGCAGCGGCAGGCACTGCACCCCGGCGAGGAAGGCGCGCTGGGCGGAAGCCTCATCGTTCTGGCCGAAGCCGGCGACGATGGACAGCAGGCAGCGGATGTCCTCGCCACAATCCGCCAGCTTGCGCTTGCCGATGGCGCCGGCGCGGACCGGATTCAGCACCTCGGTCAGGTGCATGCGCAGCACCCGGCTGAGGCAGTATTCGAACACCGCCACACGGCCGTCGGCGTAGATCAGCGCGATGCTGCTCTTCATCAACTGCATCAGCTGCTCGCGCGGCTGCTGCCGCAGGCTCGGCATGGCGATGGCGGCCAGCGGCAGGCGTTGCGCCGGATGCAGGCCGGCCAGCGCCGGCAACAGCGCGGCCGTCGCTGCGCCATGGGCCGCACCGAAATCCTTGACGATGATCTGCAGCTGCGCCGCCTGCACCTCACCCGTGGCCGGTTCCAGCAGCAGGCCGAACACCAGGTCGATGGCCCGCTCGCGGTCGTGCGCCGCGGCCAGCAGATCGGGCGGCAGGGCCTGGCGCAGCGCGGCGGCGCAGTCGTAGTGCGCCGCCTGCGGCTGCGCCACGCTGGCCACCAGCGCGGCGGGCACCACCGCGGCGCTACTGCTGCCGCCAGAGATCCGAGCCGGGGCCGCACCACCGCCCGCGAAATCCGACAGTACCGGCCGCTCTTCGTCTTCCGGTGCATAGCCCGGCTCGTTCCAGGCCTTGCCCAGCTCGGCCAGTTGCAGCGGGTTGAAATTCGGATCGAGCGTCTTGATCCGCTTCAACAGCGGCGGGTGGGTGGCGAACAGCGCGGAATAGCCGATGCCGTCGCCGAACAGCATGTGCGCCACTTCCTCGCCATGCGTGCTGTTCAGCTTCGAGCCGCCGGCGATGCCGGCGACTTTCTTCAAGGCTCCGGAGATGCCCTCGGCCTGGCGCGTGAACTGCACTGCCGAGGCATCGGCCAGGTATTCGCGCTGGCGCGACACGCCAGCCTTGATCAGGCGGCCGAAGAACACGCCGATGTAGCCGATGGCGAACAGGCCCAGGGCGATGGCGAAGATGGCACCCGCACCCTTGCGGTCGCCGGGGCCATAGCGCAGCACCTTGCCGCCGATGATGCCCAGCACCAGGATGCCGAACAGCAGGCCCATCAGGCGGATGTTGAGCCGCATGTCGCCGTTGAGGATGTGGCTGAACTCGTGGGCAATGACGCCCTGCAGCTCGTCGCGACTGAGCTTGTCCAGCGCGCCGCGTGTCACCGTCACCGCGGCGTCGGAAGTCGAATAGCCGGCGGCGAAGGCATTGATGCCGCTCTCCTGCTCCAGCACGAAGATCTGCGGCACCGGCACGCCGGAGGCGATGGCGATCTCCTCCACCACGTTGCGCAGGCGGCGCTGGGCGGCATCGCGGGTATCCGGCGAGACCAGGGTGGCGCCTAGCTCCTGCGCCACGGTGGCGCCGCCGCCGCTGAGCGCGGCGATACGATACAGAGTGGACAGGGCGATCACCGCCAGCACCGCCAGCGAAGTGCCGGTGAGGATCGGCCCGACCGCCAGCGGCTGTGCGTGCGGCTGATGCTGGGTGAAGCCCATCGCGACCAGCACCACCGCGTCGATGGCGCCGACGATGCCCAGCACCGCCAGCAGGAACAGCAGCAGCAGCCCGCGCGAGTGGCTGCGCACCTTGGCCTGCTGCTGGAAGAAGTCCATGAAGCGGTGGTTAGTGGTTAGTGACTAGTGGCCAGCTGTCCAGCGATAGGGGCAAACCCCTACTAGCCACTGACCACTGATCACTAACCACTGGTTTCTACTGGAAGGAAACTTTCGGCGCCGCGCGCATCTCCGGCTTCTCGATCTCCAGCGGCTTGGCTTCGGTGAAGTTGAAGGCGCCGGCGACGAAGCTGTTGGGGAACACTTCGCGCTTGTTGTTGTAGCCCATCACCGCGTCGTTGTAGGCCTGGCGGGCGAAGGAGACGCGGTTCTCGGTGGAGGTCAGCTCCTCCGACAGCTGCATCATGGTGGTGTTGGCCTTGAGGTCCGGATAGGACTCGGACAGGGCGAACAGCTTGCCCAGCGACTGCGTCAGAATGTTGTCCGCGCCGGACAGCTGCTGCATCGCCTGCGGATCGCCCGGGCTGGCCTTGGCCGCCTGCAGGCCGCTGACCGCGCCGTTGCGGGCGGCGATCACCGCCTCCAGGGTCTCGCGCTCGTGCTTCAGGTAGCCCTTGGCCGTTTCCACCAGGTTGGGGATCAGGTCGTAGCGCCGGGTCAGCTGCACATCGATCTGCGAGAAGGCGTTTTTGTAGCTGTTGCGCGACGTTACCAGGCCGTTGTAGACCGAAACGAAGAAGATAACCGCCAGCACCACCACCGCCAATACGATCCAGCCGCCCATTCGCGCCCCCTCAAGCCCAGGATGTGCTTCAAATTAGCCCCAAATTAGCATTAAACGGCCCCCGGAAAAGCGGGCCTGCGTCACGCAGGATAGAATTTGCGCATGTCACAAGCATTGCCACCGGCCGCCGCGCCGGGCCTGCGCATCCTCCTCGGCATCACCGGCGGCATTGCCGCCTACAAGGGGGCGGAGCTGGCACGCCAGTTCGTCAAGGCCGGCGCCCAGGTGCAGGTGGTGATGACCGAAGGCGCCCTGCGCTTCATCACCGCCCAGACCTTCCAGGCCCTCACCGGCCGAACCGTGCGGCACAGCCTGTGGGATGAGCAGGCGGAAGCCGCGATGGGGCATATCGAGCTGGCGCGCTGGCCCGATGCCATCGTTATCGCCCCGGCTTCGGCCAATTTCCTGGCCGGGCTGGCGCACGGCTTCGCCAACGACCTGCTCAGCACCCTGTGCCTGGCCACCGACAAGCCGATCTACGCCGCCCCGGCGATGAACCGCCTGATGTGGGCGAATGCGGCCACCCAGGCCAATCTCACCACCCTGCGCGGGCGCGGCCTGCACGTCATCGGCCCAGGCAGCGGCGCCCAGGCCTGCGGCGAAGTGGGTGAAGGCCGCATGAGCGAGCCGGAAGGCATCGCCCGCGAAGTATTGACCGATTTCAGCCGCAGCGGCCCGCTGGCCGGACTGCAGGCCGTGGTCACCGCCGGCCCGACGCGCGAGCCTCTCGACCCGGTGCGCTTCATCAGCAACCGCTCCTCCGGCAAGCAGGGCTATGCCGTGGCCGATGCGCTGGCTCATCTGGGCGCCATGGTGACCCTGATCAGCGGCCCGGTGCATCTGGATACGCCGGCCGGTGTGCGGCGCATCGAGGTGGAAACCGCGCAGCAGATGCTCGAGGCCACGCTCGACGCCGCCAAGGGCGCGCAGCTGCTGGTGGGCGCAGCAGCAGTCGCCGACTACCGCCCGGCCGCCGCCGAAACGCAGAAGATCAAGAAGAAGTCCGAAACGCTGGAGCTGGCGCTGACCCGTAACGCCGACATCCTCAGCGTGGTGCGCGAGGCGCAGCCGGGACTGTTCATCGTCGGCTTCGCCGCCGAGACCGAAAAGCTGGCCGAGCATGCGCGCGGCAAGCTGGAGCGCAAGAAGCTCGACCTGATCGCCGCCAACTGGGTCGGCGAAGGCGGTGCCTTCGACCGCGACGACAATGCGCTGCAGGTGTTCTGGCAGGACGGCGAGCGCACCCTCGGCCCGGCGGCGAAGACCGAAGTGGCGCGCCAACTGGCCGCACTGATCGCGGAGCGCTACGCCGCCACCCACAAAGGCAAATAGGGGTAGCCATGCTGGAACTGCGCCCCAATTGCGAATGCTGCAACCGCGATCTGCCGCCGGACGCTGCGAACGCTTATATCTGCTCGTTCGAGTGCACCTTCTGCGCCGACTGCGCGCAGCAGCAACTGCACGGACGCTGCCCCAACTGCGGCGGCGAGCTGCTGCCGCGGCCGTCCCGCTCAGCCGAAGCGCTGATCAAATATCCGGCCAGCAGCAAACGAATCCATAACCCTCAAGGCTGCAATAGAACCCTCACCGCGTGAACAAAATCCAACTGAAGATCCTCGACCAGCGCATCGGTCGCGAACTGCCCCTGCCCGCCTATGCCACCGACGGCAGCGCCGGCCTCGACCTGCGCGCCGTGCTGGATGCGCCGCTGACGCTGGCGCCCGGTGAGACCAAATTGATCCGCACCGGCCTCGCCATCTACATCGGCGATCCGGGCCTGGCGGCGGTGATCCTGCCGCGCTCGGGGTTGGGCCACAAGCACGGCATCGTGCTCGGCAACCTGGTCGGCCTGATCGATTCCGACTACCAGGGCGAGCTGATGGTGTCCTGCTGGAACCGCGGCCAGACCAGCTTCACCATGGAGCCGGGCGAGCGCCTGGCGCAGCTGGTGTTCGTGCCGGTGGTGCGCGCGGAATTCGACCTGGTCACCGACTTCGAGGCGAGCGATCGCGGCGAAGGCGGTTTCGGCCACACCGGGCGACACTGATACAGTTCTGGCACAGTTCTCGCGCCAGCCAATGAGCGCTGACCCTCACGCCCTACTGCCCAGCAATATCCGCGTCCAAATGCCGATCGACCACGAAAAAGCGATCAACATCGCCCACGTCCTCACCGAGGCCCTGCCTTACATCCGGCGCTTCGCGGGCAAGACCTTTGTCGTCAAGTACGGCGGCAACGCCATGGGCGACGACGACATGATCGACAGCTTCGCTCGCGACATCGTGCTGATGAAAGCGGTGGGCATGAACCCGGTGGTGGTGCACGGCGGCGGCCCGCAGATCGGCAAGCACCTGGAAAAGCTCGGCAAGAAAAGCGAGTTCGTCGAGGGCATGCGCGTCACCGACGCCGAGACCATGGACGTGGTCGAGATGATGCTCGGCGGCCTGGTCAACAAGGCCGTGGTCAACGCCATCGCCAAGCAGGGCGGCCGCGCCGTCGGCCTCACCGGCAAGGACGGCGGCCTGATCCGCGCCCGCAAGCTGCTGATCAAGGGCCAGGACATCGGCCAGGTCGGCGAAGTCGAGGCCATCGACCCGCGGGTAGTGGATCATCTCGAAGCCGGCGGCTTCATCCCGGTGATCGCGCCGGTCGGCGTCGGCGCCGACGGCACCGCCTACAACATCAATGCCGACCTCGTCGCCGGCAAGCTGGCCAGCGTGCTGCAGGCCGAGAAGCTGATGCTGCTGACCAATGTGCAGGGCCTGATGGACAAGCAGGGCCAGGTGCTGACCGGCCTGACCGTGCCGCAGGTGGAAGCGCTGATCGCCGATGGCACCGTCTACGGCGGCATGCTGCCGAAGGTCGCCTGTGCGCTGGATGCGGTGCGCTCCGGAGTGAAGAGTTCGGTGATCATCGATGGGCGCTTGCAGCATGCGGTGCTGCTGGAGCTGTTTACCGATCAGGGCATTGGCACTTTGATTCGGGCTTAGCGGGTTGGCGGTTGCGCTGCTTCGCTATCTAAAAGTGCCTTGAAAGTTCGACGCGTGCGCTTGCGCGCGTGCCGTATCCTCCTCTCCGACTTAACGAAGTTTTTCGCCTGCGGCGACCTACTTCTTGTCAACAGCGACAAGAAGTAGGCAAGAAACGCCGCCCCGGAGTCTGCGCCCACTCATCGCAAAAGAAGAAGCGCGATGAGCGGGTGCCCTGCGCTTCGCAGCCGGAGCGGGGTCCATCGACAGGCCATCCCTGGCCTGACGATGGACGCTTCGGCCTCCTGCCTCGCCCCGCGCGAACACACGCGCGGGCCACTGTCGCTCCGTCTTTGCGGTGCTCGGCGCAGACAACGGG
>FTIF01003548.1_pt6 | contig 29945 bp, 30 predicted proteins | sample 1658001 | NCBI WGS metagenome assembly FTIF01 (sample SAMEA3914789, study PRJEB12502) | metagenome | biome: forest; material: soil | place: Canada | collected 2011-07-03 | depth 0.3 m | reverse complement strand
CAGCAAGTCGCCGCAGTTCTGCACCGGCGCCAACCCGCCGCACGACAAGGGCGAGCTGGCCGAGCGCATGGTCAGCGACGCGCTGGCGGCGATCGAGAAGAAGTCCGGCGGCGTGTTCGAGTACGAGGTCAACAACACCCATCGCTCGATCGGCGCGCGCCTGTCGGGCGAGATCGCGCGGCGCCACGGCAGCCTCGGCATGTCCGATGCGCCGATCACCCTGCGCCTGCGCGGCGCGGCCGGGCAGTCCTTCGGCGTGTGGAACGCCGGCGGCCTCAACCTCGAGCTGGAAGGCGAGGCCAACGACTACGTCGGCAAGGGCATGGCCGGCGGCCGCATCGTCATCCGCGCGCCGCGCGGCGCGCGCTTCGAGACCAACAAGACCGTCATCATCGGCAACACCTGCCTCTACGGCGCCACCGGCGGCACGCTCTATGCAGCGGGCACTGCGGGCGAGCGCTTCGGCGTGCGCAACTCCGGCGCGCTGGCGGTGGTGGAAGGCGTGGGCGACCACGGCTGCGAATACATGACCGGCGGCGTGGTGGTGGTGTTGGGCCGGGTCGGCGTCAACTTCGGCGCCGGCATGACCGGCGGCTTCGCCTACGTGCTGGACGAGCAGCGCAACTTCGTCGACCGCTACAACCACGAGCTCATCGATATCCACCGCATCGTTGCCGAACACATGGAAGGCCATCGCCATTACCTGCTGGACCTGCTGCGCAACTACGTCGAGGCCACCGGCAGCGAATGGGGCCAGGAGATCATCGACGACTTCCGCGACTACGTCGGCAAGTTCTGGCTGGCCAAGCCCAAGGCGGCCGACATCGGCTCCCTGCTGGTAACGATCCGGGCGGCAGCGTGATGAAGCAGTGGTTAGTGATTAGTGGTCAGTGGTTAGTAACAACCGCTATTTCACCCGCTTTTGCTTTTACTAATCACTGGTCACTAACCACTAATCACTTTTTTGTGGACGAAGTACGCTAATGGCAGCCAAGAACGTCATGCAGTTCCTCGACCTGCCGCGACAGGACCCGAAGAAGGCGCCGGTGGAAATCCGCCTGCACGATTTCCGCGAGATCTACGGCCAGTTCAAGTCCGACCAGGCCGCGTCCCAGGCCGGGCGCTGCCTCGATTGCGGCAACCCGTACTGCGAGTGGAAGTGCCCGGTGCACAACTTCATTCCCAACTGGTTGAAGCTGATCCAGGAAGGCAATCTGTTCGCCGCCGCGGAGCTGTCGCACCAGACCAACTCCCTGCCGGAAATCTGCGGCCGCATCTGCCCGCAGGACCGCCTGTGCGAGGGTGCCTGCACCCTGGAAGACGGCTTCGGCGCCGTCAGTATCGGCAACATCGAGAAATACATCACCGATGAAGCGGTGAAGCAGGGCTGGCGCCCGGACATGTCCAATGTCGTCGCCACCGGCAAGCGCGTCGCCGTCATCGGCGCCGGCCCGGCCGGCCTGGGCTGTGCCGACGTGCTGGCGCGCAACGGCGTGCAGGCGGTGGTCTACGACCGCTACAGCGAGATCGGCGGCCTGCTCACCTTCGGCATTCCGCCGTTCAAGCTGGAAAAGGAAGTGGTGAAGACCCGCCGCGGCCTGCTCGAAGGCATGGGCGTCGAGTTCCGCCTCAACGTCGAAATCGGCCGCGATATCCCGTTCGAGCAGCTGCTCAACGAGTACGACGCCGTGTTCCTCGGCATGGGCGCCTACACCGAGATGAAAGGCGGCTTCCCCGGCGAGGACCTGCCCGGCGTGACGCAGGCGCTGCCCTTCCTCATCTCCAACGTCAACCGCGTCATGGGCCTCGAGACCGATGCCTCGCAGTTCATCGATGTGCGCGGTCAGCGCGTGGTGGTGCTCGGCGGCGGCGACACGGCGATGGACTGCAACCGCACCGGCGTGCGCCAGCAGGCCACCCGCGTCACCTGCGTCTACCGCCGCGACGAGGCCAACATGCCCGGGTCCAAGCGCGAAGTCGCCAACGCCAAGGAAGAAGGCGTGCGCTTCCTGTTCAACCGCCAGCCGGTGGAGATCGTCGGCAACGGCAAGGTTGAAGGCGTCAAGATGGTGGAAACCCGCCTGGGCAAGCCCGACGCCAAGGGCCGTCGTCAGCCGGAAGTGGTGGCCGGTTCCGAGGAAGTCATCCCCGCCGACCGCGTCCTCATCGCCTTCGGCTTCCGCCCCAGCCCGGCAGCCTGGATCACCGAGCACGGTGTCGAGCTGCACCAGGATGGCCGCATCAACACCTCGGAGCAGCGCAAGTTCCAGACCAGCAACTCCAAGATCTTCGCCGGCGGCGACATGGTGCGCGGCTCCGATTTGGTGGTGACTGCGGTGTTTGAGGGGCGCCAGGCGGCCGAGGGCATTCTCGACTATCTGGGGGTTTGAGCTTCGGTCGATGCGTAAAAAGGCCCGCTATGCGGGCCTTTTTCCTTGAGTCTCCTCCGGCCGCGGCGCGTCGGCTGCAGCTTCGAGCGCCTCCCTGCGCCGCCGCCAGGTTCCAGCCGTCTGCGGCTTGATGAACAGGGTCGCCACTTCCGGGTGTGCTGCCTGCACGCGCGCCTCGATGCGACGCACGCAGGCTTCGATTTCCTGGGTGCTCTGACCGTCGTGGAATTCGGCGCTGAGCGCTGCGAATACGCGCTGCGGTCCCAGCTGCGCGGTGATGACGCCGTTGGCGTGATCGACTCCGGGGTCCTCGGCAGCGAGGCGCAGGATGGACTCCTGCACATGCGCATAGGCCGGTTCGCCGATCAGCAGCTCCTTGGTCTCGCGCGCCAGCAGCAGCGCCGTCAGCGCCAGGATCAGGCCGATGCCGATCGAGGCGATGCCGTCGAACTGCGGCAGCTGGAAGATCCGCGCCGCGAGCAGGCCCAGGAACGCCACCATCAGCCCGAGCAGCGCCGCGGTGTCCTCCAGCAGCACCGTGAAGGTGATCGGATTCTTGCTCTCCCTGATCGCCTCCATATAGCCCAGCGCGCCCTTGGTGGCCTGGAAGTCCTTCAAGGCAATGCGCCAGGACGCGGCCTCGAACACGAATGACAGCGCCAGCACGGTGAAGGTGATGGCGGCGTTTCCCAGCGGCTGCGGGTGGCGCAGGCGGTCAATGCCGGCATAGATCGACACGCCGGTGCCGAGCGTGAACACCAGCAGCGCCACCACGAAGCTCCAGAAATACAGCTCGCGCCCGTAACCCAGCGGATGGGACAGGTCCGCCGGCGCATTCGAGCGCCGCAGGCCGTACAGCAGCACCAGCTCGTTGATCGAGTCCACCAGCGAATGCACGCCTTCGCTGAGCATGGCGGAACTGCCCGAGAACGCCGCCGCAATGAACTTGATCAAGGCGATCGCGATGTTCCCGGCCAGCGCCGCATAGATGACCCGGGTGGACGGCGCAGAGGCGCCGGTGGACCCCGCCTTTCGCGACAGTGCCGAGATGGAGCGGGCCACGGCTCAGAGGACGCTGGTCACAAGCATGCCCAGCACCACCACGGCCATGCTCGCGGTTGCGATCCATCCCATGGTCTTCAGCCTGGTGGAAGCCACGCAGTCGCCCATCACATCGCTGCGGGACGACAGGAACACCAGCACCGCCATGATCGGCACCGCCACGATGCCGTTGATGATGGCGCTGCCGATCAGCGCCTTGATCGGATCGAGCGAGGTGAAGTTCATGCCGATGCCGAGGGCCATGCCGACCCCCAGCACACTGTAAAAGCCCGGCGCCTTGGCCAGGGTTTTTCCCAGGCCGACTTTCCAGCCGAACGCCTCGGCTGCGGAATAGGCCGAAGCCGCCGCCAGCACCGGCACCGCCAGCATGCCGGTGCCGACGATGCCGAGCGCGAACAGGAAGAACGCCGCCGCGCCAGCCAGCGGCCGCAGCGCTTCGGCGGCCTGGGCCGAGGTTTGAATATCGGTCATGCCGTGGCGATGCAGCGTGGCCGCCGCCGTCACCATGATGAAAAAAGCCACCAGGTTCGAAAACGCCATGCCTATCTGCGTGTCGATCTTGATCCGGCGCAGGTGGCGATGGGCCTGGGCGGGAGCATCCTTCAGCGGCATGTCCCCCGCGACCGCGTGCATTTCCTCCACTTCCTGCGCCGCCTGCCAGAAGAACAGGTAGGGGCTGATGGTGGTGCCGAACACCGCCACGATCAGCGCCAGGGATTTGGCGTCGGGATGGAAGCGCGGGATCAGGGTATGCCACAGCACATCCCCCCAATCCACCCGGACCAGGAAGGCAGTGACGACATAGGCAAACAGCGCCAGTGTCAGGAATTTGAGCACCCGCGCGTATTTCTCGAAGCCGACGTAGATCTGCAGCGCCAGCGACAGCAGTCCGAGCAGGACGGCATAAAGCGCAGCCGGGCCGCCGATCATCAGCTTCACCGCCGCACCCATCGCCGCAATATCCGCTGCGATGTTCACGGTATTGGCCAGGAACAGCAGCAGCACGATGCCCAGCAGCAGCCACCTGGGGCAGTGGCTGGCGATGTTGGCGGCAAGGCCCTTGCCGGTGACGCGCCCGATCCGTGCGCTGATCACCTGGATGCTGACCATCAGCGGAAAGGTCAGCAGCAGCGTCCACAGAATCCCGTATCCCAGCGCCGCGCCCGCCTGGGAATAAGTGGCGATGCCGCTGGGATCGTCGTCCGCCGCGCCGGTCACGAAGCCCGGCCCGAGACGGCGCCATAGCGAGGCCTGCTTGCTGTGTGCTGTCTCGTCGCTTCGCGCTTTCTTCGCCATGAGGCCGTCGCTGATTGAGTTCGATCGCCTGCGCCGCCTCCGCTACGGCAATCCGCAAGCGGCCGGATAGCTGGATGCCGCTGCGGCCCCACGCCGTCCCCGCCTAGGTTGAAAGTCCTCGCGGGCGCTGCGTTTTACCAGCCTGAAGATGGGCTGCGGCGGCTTGCATGGTCGGTGCGCTACCGTACAAACCAGTGCTGGTCACGAGGAGTTGTGGAGCCGCAACCATCTAATGGCGTTCCGGCCGATGGGAGAAATCGGCTGGCCCGGATTGCGGCTTGCCCCGTCAAGCCACCCGTGGCGCCCGCGGGCAGGGCAGCAGGCGATCGGGTTCCCTCCAGCAGACTCCTCAATCGGGGCGAAGGGCCGGCCTCGTTACGACGGCGGGCGCAAGCTCGCTGGTTCGGATCAATCCGCCTCAATACTCCGGCGAGCCGTAGTAGGTGCGAATCTCTTTCTGCCAGGTCTGATCGGCCATATCGGGCCAGTGGCTTTTATCGAAGCCGGGTGCGCTCTTCAGGCGATCCTTGTCGACATTCAGGGTGAAACGCTTGTTCTCGGTATCGAGCGCCAAGGCATTCCATGGCACCGCGAACAGTTTTTCGCCCCTGCTGAAGAAGGCCTCGAACGACAGTACCGCGTAGCTGACGCGGCCGCTGCGCATATCCAGCATGATTTCCTTGATGTCGCCGATGTCTTCGCCCTGAAGGTTGTAGACATCGTTTCCCACCAGCGTGTGGGCGCCCATCAATTCGGGGCCCGGTCCTTTCTTGCCATCGGGTCCGCCGCCTTCGGCGTTGTACATGCCGAAAGTGTCATTGTCCTTGTAGTTCATGTTCGACTCCATTAGCTGCAGTTGTTCGAGCCGGCCCGTCAATTGAACCGCCTGCAGCCGCTGCAGGCCGTTCCGTGGCGCGGCGACTCATGCTGGAAATTCAGCGTCCTTTCCTGATGTCTTCCTTGACGTCGCCAAAGGCTTTCTGGATCTTGCCCGTGGCATTCTGGGCTTTGCCCTTGTTCTCCATGGTCTTGTCGCCGAGGATCTTGCCCGCCGTTTTCTTGACGTCGCCTTTCATCTGCTTGATCTCGCCTTTTACCTGGTCTTTGTTCACGAGTTGCTCCTGAAGGTCACGCATCGGTGAGCGCGGCACGGCATCCGTGGCGCTGCCCTGGACTGCCTGGAAGTCTGGCTGCGATGCCTGGCGCGGTCTGTACGGCGCGCCGCATATTCGCCGACATTCACAGTCGACGCTGCGCCTCAGCGCGCGGAGGCCGACCGGTAGCGGGATCCCTGCTGCGTCATCCGGGCGATGACCGCATCCAGCGAGGTGCGTGCGATCTCCGCATTCAGCTGCGTGCGGTAGTTGAGTTCCAGTGAAATCCCGTCGACATCGAGGTCGCAGATCTTCCAGTCGCCGTCGGCCAGCTGCATCGAGAAGCCGACTTCATTTTGCGTGCCGGTCTCGCTGGTCAGCACGCTGTGCACCGTGGCCCGATCCGCGCCGGCCTCGGCGTGCACCGGCTTCCAGCTGACTTCCATGACGGTATGGCTTCCCAGCATGAAGTCGGCGTAGGAGTGCAGCAGGTTCAGCGTCAACAGGTCGGCAAATTGCTTGCGTTGATCCGCAGTGGCGGTACGTGCGTGCCTGCCCAGAGCGAACCAGGCGATTCTCGGCGCATCGAGGCGTGGTGCCACCACCTCGTCGACCATCGCATAGTACGAGGCCTTGTCCTGCCGGTATTCCGCCGCATGCAGTTTGAGATTCCCCAGGAACTGCTCAACCGTGCTCTTCAGCGCGGCATCCGGCGCTTCCGGCTCTTCGGCCAGTACCGGAGCGGCGGTGCAAAGAAACAGCGCAAGAAATAGCAGTGGAAATCTGAGCAAGGGATGGATGCCTGGATGAGCCATACCCTGGCAAAGCTAGCCCCGCATGGCGCCGCAGTCTGTGCGTAAACGCTCGTAGTGGAGGGTTTCCCGGCGGAGACGCGAAATGAGCGTCTTTGGTGAACTGCATCGACAGCATCTGGGCCGTCGATGCGGTGCAATCGGTTGATGGAGTTCCGCGAGGCGGCGAGAACCGGCGAACCCCGCTCAGTGCAAGGCGCCGACCGTGGCGCCCTGCAGCCGCTGCAGCTGCCACAGCCGCAAGGCCCGCCCGAGGAACACGCCGCTCAGCGTGCCATAGACCGCGCTCACCGCCAGCACGAACGGTTCTGCCCGGCGCAACTCCCCATGCAGCGCCAGCTGTGCCCCGACGCTGTATTTCACCGTGAAGATCAGCGCGATCAGCAGCAGCGGCATCCAGCTGCCGGGCAACTCGTAGCTGCGCTCCTGCGCCAGATACACCGTGCCTTTCGGAGCGCCGCGCCGCAGCGTCTCGTAGCTGGACAGCGCCAGCCCGCCGGCCCAGCACAGCAAGGCCTCAGCCTGCGGGCCGAAGCTGGAGATCACGCCGCCCAGCGACAGCGCGGCGAACAGCAGCGGCAACAGCGCCAGCCGCGTCTGCGTCACGCGTTGCGGCCTGGTCATGGCGTAGCCGCGCCACAGCAGCACGGCCAGCAGTAGCCAGACCCAGGACGGTGTGTGCAGCAGGATTTGATAAAGCATGGCGATTTCCTTGCGAGGCAGGTTGGCGTCGGCGGCTTAGCGCGATACACCGGGGACCGGTGCGGCTGAAGCGCGTTGCGGACGTGATCCGAAGCGGCGGCGGTGGCGCAGGTTGAGCCAGGTGCCGGCGACCAGCGAGACGCCGAGCGGGCCGAACCAGGCCAGGTTCATGTGCTGTACCTGCAGCGCCAGCTCATGCGGCAGCAGGCGCATCAGGCCGATGCTGAGAAAGGCGACGTGGGTGGCCACGCCGTTGCCGATCATCGCGGTGAAGTGCTCGCGCAGCCACCAGCCCGCGGGCGGCGCCTGCAAGCTCTGCAGCCGCAGCATGCGGACCGACAGCGCGGCACCAAGCAACCCGAACACGCCCAGCACCGGTTGAGCGGCCCAGAAGCCGATGGCAGCTGTCACCACGCCGCCTCCCAATTGCAGCCAGCTCAACCAGCGGTACCAGCCGCCGCGGAAAGCCTCGAAATCCTGCTTGTAGCGGATGGCGCGCGGCGCCACCACCACGCTGGTGCCGACCAGCACCAGCAGGTCGAGAAAAAACACGCCGCTAAGCGCATCGCCGCGCCAGAAGATCGACAACACCAGCGGCACCGCGCTGAGCAGAATCGCCGCCATCGCGCCCAGGTAGATGCGGCCGGCGAGGCGGTGCGGCCGGCTGCCCTTGCGCGCCAGGGCGGCGATCCAGAAGCTGAGCAGCGCCACCGCGCCGACCGCCGTGTGCAAAAACAGAACGATGCCGTGCATGACGCTTGCCCCCTGTGGTGATGAGGCATTGTTCCGCCTGCTGCCGTCGCCCGGCAGGTGACAAAGCGCACCCGGAGGGGGTGACAAAACTCACCTGCGCTGTCGCGACCGGCTCTCCTATACTGCGCCATGAGCGCAGCGTCACCGACCTTTCGCATCCATCACTGGAACGGCCCGCTGGCGCCGCTGAGCCTGGCCGCCTACGTCACCTGGCTGGCCATCGCCCTCGGCCCGTTCTTCGACTGGCTGCATGGCAAGCTGCCGCCGAGCCCGATGAATCTTGCCGGTGCCGTCGGCATGCTGGCGGTGCTGGTGTTGTTCGTGGTGCGCAGCCGTTGCAGCGAGAGCGGCGATGTCGACCGGCAACTGATGCGCCACATCGCCCTGCTGCAGGCGCTGGCGGCGCTGGTCGCCTGCTGGGCCTTCGGCGGCGGCACCACGCCGGTGCTGTTGATCATCGTCGCCGGCCAGCTGGCCGTGCTGTATCCGCTGCGCGTCATGCTGTGCTGGATGCTGCTGATCAACCTGACCCTGACCCTGATGCTGATGCATCGCTGGGGCTGGTCCGAGACGCTCGCCGGCATGCTGTCCTATGTCGGCTTCCAGATGTTCGCCGCGCTCATCGCCTCCTATGCCAGGAGCGCCGAGGAGGCGCGCGACGATGCCCTGCGCATCAACAACGAACTGCTCGCCACCCGCCGCCTGCTGCTGGAGAGCACGCGCAGCGAGGAGCGCCTGCGCCTGTCGCGCGAGCTGCATGACGTGGTCGGCCACAAGCTCACCGCGCTCAAATTGCAACTGCGGCTGCAGGCCCGTCAGGCCGGCGCCGTTCCTGCGTCGACCCTGGCCGAGTGCGAACGCCTTGCCGACGAGCTGCTGACCGACGTGCGCGGCGTGGTCAGCACCCTGCGCGAGCATGACGGCATCGATCTGCAGCAGGCGCTGGCTGCCCTGGTGCCGGCGCTGCCGCACCCGCAGGTGCGGCTGGAGCTGGCAGCGGAAGCGCGCGCCGCCGGGCTGGAGCAGGCGCAGGCGCTGCTGCGCTGCGCCCAGGAAGGCCTGACCAACGCCCTGCGCCACAGCGGCGCAGCGCACGTGGTGATCCGCCTCGCCGCCGATGCCGACGGCATTGCTCTCGGCGTGGAAGACGATGGCCGCGCGCAACAGCCGCCACAGCCGGGCAATGGTCTGCGCGGCATGCGCGAACGGCTGGAAGCGCTCGGCGGCCGCCTCGAGATCGGCGTGGCCAAGGGCGGCGGACTGCGGCTGCGCGCCTGGTTGCCGCAATCACCACCGGCGGCGTTGACGGCATGAGCGCCGTATTGCGACTCGCCCTGGCCGACGATCAGGCCCTGGTGCGGCGTGGCCTGCGCGCCTTGCTGGAAGGGCTGGGCGATCTGGAAGTGGCGATCGAGGCTGCGGACGGCGCGGAGCTGCTGGCCGCCCTGCAGCAGACCCGCGTCGACGTGCTGGTCAGCGACGTGCGCATGCCGCGCCATTCCGGCATCGAAGTAGTGCGCGCCCTGCGCGCCCGCGGCGATTACACACCGGCGATCCTGCTCACCACCTTCGACGATGCCGCCCTGCTGCAGGGCGCGGTGCAGGCCGGCGCCCAGGGCTTCCTGCTCAAGGACGCGGCGCCGGAAGAACTGAAAGCCGCGATCCTACGCGTGGCGGCCGGCGAAACCCTGCTGTCGCCGCAAAGCCTGCAGGCAGCACGTCAGGGCGCTCCTGCCGACCAGGGCACCCCGGCGCACCTGACCGAGCGCGAGCTGGCAGTGCTGCGCCTGGTCGCCGGCGGCTATTCCAACAAGGAGATCGGTCGGGCGCTGGGCATTTCCGACGGCACCGTCAAGAACCACCTCACCGAAATCCTCTATAAGCTGGAGGCGCGCGACCGCACCCACGCCGTGCTCAAGGCGATCGGTGCGCGTCTTTTGTAAGGCTGTCCGTGTATAAGGTCCCTTCATGAACGTCCTGCCCATTCACGGCTTGGCGCTGCTGCCTTTCGCCGCCCTGATCCTGTACAGCCTGTACCGGCGTTACCGCAGCCATGTCGGGCCGCAGGAAGTGAAGCCGTTGCGCATGAGCCTGCGGGTGCTGTTGCTCGGGGGCCTGGCCGTGTTTCTGCTGATCACACCGCTCGGGCTGTCGCCGCACCTCGAGCTGCTCGGCGGCATCGCCGCGGGCCTGGCCCTGGGCCTGCTCAGCTTGAACCACACCCGTTTCGAGACGCGCGCGACGAAGCACTATTACATTCCCAATATCTATATCGGGCTGGCGGTATCGGCCCTGTTCATGGTCCGCATCGTCTACCGCTTCGCTGTCCAGTATCCGCAGATGCAGGCCGGCGGCGCCACATTGCCGGCGCTCAATCCGGCCGATCCGCTGGCCATGCTGGGCGGCTCGCACAACTTCCTGACCCTGCTGCTGCTGGGGACGGTGATCGGCTATTACGCCCTGTATTACGCCGGTGTGCTGATGCTCAGCCGCAAAGTCGTGGCACTGCCGGAGCCGGTCGTGGAGACCGACGGCGCCGCCTGAAGGTCTGCCCACGGGCGGTATTGAATGCGCATGATGATGCGCATATCATATGCGCACCACGTTGTGGAGCGGATCGATGGACGGCAGCGAGGCCAAATCCCCCGGCAAAACATCCAAAGGCCGCGTCAATCTCAGCGTGCGCGAAGACCTGTTGCAGGAAGCGCGCAGGCTCAAGTTGAACCTGTCGCAGTTGGCGGAAGAGGCGATCGACGCGGCCTTGCGCAAGCTTCGGGCCGACCGTTGGAAAGAAGACAACCGCGAAGCGATCGAAAGCTACAACGCCTACATCCGCGAGCATGGAGTGTGGGGCAAAGGCATGCGCCGTTTCTGATGGCCCAGTTCGACGTCTACCGCAACACCAGCGCATCAGCGGAAGAAGTTCCTTATCTGGTCGACCTTCAAGCCAGCGCCGTCGAAGTGCTGGAAACACGATTGGTGGCGCCGCTGCGCCCACGCAAATCGGTGAACTGGCTGATCCACGCGCTCCATCCCGAAGTGAAGCTGGGATCGAGAGCCTTCATCGTGTCCACCGGCGAACTCTCCGCCGTGGCGGTCAACGAACTGGGCCCCGTGATCGGCAACCTCTCCTCGCAGCGCGGCGATTTCATCGCCGCGCTCGACCTCTTATTCACAGGAATTTGACGGGAATCTGACATGAGCAAAGCACGGCAATCCGACATCGCGGCGCAGGACCGCCTGATCGTCGCCCTCGACCTGCCGCAAGCCGTTGCCGCCAAAGCACTGGTCGAGCGCATCGGCGACGCTGCCGTCTTCTACAAGATCGGCATGGAGCTGTGCATGGCGCCGGGCTTCTTCGAGCTGCTGGAGTGGCTGCGCGGCCGCGGCAACAAGGTCTTCGTCGACCTCAAGTTCTTCGACATCCCGGAAACCGTGGCGCGCGCAGTCAGCGCCCTGTCCGAGCGCGGCGCGCAGTTCTGCACCATCCACGGCAACCAGGCCATCATGGAAGCCGCCGCCAAGGCCAAGAGCAACGGCCTCAAGGTGCTGGCGGTGACCGCCCTCACCAGCCTCGACCGCGGCGACCTCGACGACCTCGGCTTCCAGTGCGATGTCGAGGCCCTGGTGCTGTCGCGCGCCCGCCGCGCCCTCGCCGCCGGCTGCGACGGCGTCGTCTCCTCCGGCCTGGAAGTGACGAAGCTGCGCGCCGAGGCGCCGCGCGAGCTGATCGTCGTCACCCCCGGCATCCGCCCGGTGGACAATCGTGCCGACTCCGACCAGAAGCGCGTGATGACCCCGGCACGCGCGTTGCAGGCCGGAGCCGACTATCTGGTGGTTGGCCGGCCGATCCGCGACGCTGCCGATCCGCGCGCCGCCGCCCTGGCGATCCAGGCCGAAGTCGCCGCTGCCCTTGCATAACCCCCACTCAAGAACATGACTCCCCCGAACCCGCTGAAAAACGATCTGTTCCTGCGCGCCCTGCGGCGCGAGCCGGTGGAGCGCACGCCGGTCTGGCTGATGCGCCAGGCCGGGCGCTACCTGGCCGAGTACCGCGCCACCCGCGCCAAGGCCGGCGATTTCCTGGCCCTGTGCAAGAACCCGGAGCTGGCCTGCGAAGTGACGCTGCAGCCGCTCGAGCGCTTCGGCTTCGACGCCGCCATCCTGTTCTCCGACATCCTCACTGTGCCCGACGCCATGGGCCTGGGCCTGCACTTTGTCGACAATGAAGGCCCGGCCTTCCACCATCCGCTGCGCACGGAAGAGGCGATCCTCAAGCTGCGCGTGCCCGATCCGGAAGCCGAGCTGGGCTATGTGATGGACGCGGTGCGCACCATCAAGACCGCGCTGGCCGGCCGGGTGCCGCTGATCGGCTTCGCCGGCAGCCCCTGGACCCTGGCCACCTACATGATCGAAGGCGCCGGCTCGCGCGACTTCGTCCACGCCAAGCGCCTGCGCTACGACCGCCCGGACCTGCTCAAGATCCTGCTCGGCAAGCTGGCCGAAGCGGTGGCGCTATACCTGGCGGCGCAGGTGCGCGCCGGCGCCGATGTGCTGATGGTGTTCGACACCTGGGGCGGCGCGCTCGATCCGCAGGGCTATCGCCAGTTCTCGCTGGCGGCGATGCAGGACGTGATCAAGCGCCTGCAGACCCTGGCCCCCGGCGTGCCGGTGATCCTGTTCAGCAAGGGCGCCGCCAGCCACCTCAGCGAAATGTCGCAAAGCGGCGCCGCCGCACTGGGCGTCGACTGGACCACCCGCCTCGCCGATGCGCGCAAGGCGGTCGACGGCCGCGTCGCCCTGCAAGGCAATCTCGATCCGACGGCGCTGTTCGCCGGTCCGGAGAAAGTGCGCGAGCTGGTTGCCGGCGTGCTGGCCGACTACGGCTCCGGCCCCGGCCATATCTTCAACCTGGGCCACGGCATCCTGCAGCACACCCCCGTCGAAAGCGTCACTGCCCTGGTCGAGGCGGTGCGCGATCTCAGTCCTGCGTATCACCAAGGGAGCTAGGAACTCAAGTGCTGCGCTGGCTGCCGGCTCCGCTGATCATCGTACTGAGCTTCGTGCTGCTGCTGATCGCGCTGCTGATCAGTTTCACGCTGCTGATGGTGGGCGCGCTGGTGAAATTCCTCACGCCCTCGGCGCGTGGCCGCACCTGGCTGGCGCGCAACTGGCTCGGCACCCTGGTCGGCAACGACTGCTGGTGGGGCCTCAACCGGCTGGTCTATCTGCTGTTCCACGGCCCGCGGCACAACATCGTCATCGAAGGCGAGCTCGATCGGGACAAGACCTGGCTGCTGGTGTGCAACCACCAGTCCTATGCCGACATCCCGCTGCTGGTGGACATCTTCGGCCGGCGCCTGCCGTTCACGCGCTTCTTCCTGAAGCAGGAACTGCTGTGGATGCCGGTGATCGGCCTGGCCTGCGTGGCCCTCGACATGCCCTTCGTGAAGCGCCATTCCAAGGCCGCGGTTGCCGCCAATCCGGCGCTGAGGCAGCAGGACCTGGAGGTCACCCGCAAGGCCTGCGAGAAATACCGCAGCATCCCGGTGACCATGGTGAACTTCCTCGAAGGAACCCGCTTCACCCCGGCCAAGCGCGATGCCAAGGGCGCGCCCTACCGCAACCTGCTGCGTCCCAAGGCCGCGGGCCTGTCGTTCGCGCTCAACGCCATGGGCGAACAGTTCGCCGGCATCGTCGACGTCACCCTGTGCTACGCGCCGAGCCGCTACGGCACCCTCGGCAGCTTTCTTGGCGGCGACCAGCGCGATATGGCGATCCGGGTGCGAGTACTGCCGGTGCCGATGGAGCTGGTTGGCGGCGACTACCAGGACGATCCGGAATTTCGCGAACGCTTCCAGAATTGGGTCAATGAACTTTGGGAGCGCAAGGACGAAGAGCTGACCAGGCTCAAGGCCGAAGGCTTGGCACGCGCGGCCTAGTCCCGGAAGTTCTCGAACTGCAAGGGCAGCTCCAGCTCGGCTTTCTTCAGCAGCAACGGTAGGCTGGGGTGAGCGCAGCGAACCCCAGCAATTCCGTTCCTAAAAAAGCTCTGCTCACCGCATGCGTGCCAACAAAAACCCATGGCACACATGGCACGCATGGAGCTTTTGTCGCGATCTGTTCCCTGTCACTGTAGCAAACGTAGGCTGGGATGAGCGCAGAAAAGGGTGGGTGGAGCGAAGCGCGACCCACCGCTGCCCACTTTGCAGCGGAACCTAATCCCGGAAATTCTCGAACTGCAACGGCAGCTCCAGCTCCGCCTTGCGCAGCAGCGCGATCGCCGTCTGCAAATCATCCCGCTTCTTGCCGTTGACGCGCAGCTTGTCGCCGTTGATCTGCGTATCCACCTTGATCTTGGCTTCCTTGATCCGCGCCGCGATCTTCTTCGCATCGGCCTGCTCGATGCCCTGCTTGATGGTGACCTTGCGCCGCGCTTCCGCCAGGTTGGTTTCCACGTCGCCGAGCTCGATGCTGCGCAGGTCGATGCCGCGCCCGGCCAGGCGCGGCCGCAGCATGTCGAGCAGCTGCTCCAGCTGGTACTCGCTCGGCGCGAACAGCGTCACCACGTACTCTTCCAGTTCCATCCGCGCATTGGTGCCGCGCAGGTCGTAGCGGTTGCCCAGGTCGCGCTTGGCCTGGTCGACCGCATTGGTCAGTTCGTGCTTGTCCACTTTGGAAACGATATCGAAGGAAGGCATGGCAATGTCGGCGAGCGGGTACGTGGCGCAGTATAGGGCGGGGTCCCGATTCAGGGCCATTTGCTAAGATGGCGCCGCGCCGCCACGGCGTGGGAAAAGGCCGCACTGGCCCGGACCGTATAGCGTTTCCCAGAATGACCTCAGCCCCTCCCATCCGCGTGCTCTCCGTCATCCCGCCGATGACGCAGCTCAACACGCCTTACCCGTCCACCGCCTACCTGACCGGGTTCCTGCGCTCGCGCGGCGTCGACGCTGTGCAGGAAGATCTGGCCCTGGGCCTGGTGCTGCGGCTGTTTTCCCCGGAAGGCTTGCGCGAGATCCATAGCCGCATCGAAGCCCTGCCGCCGCGCAAGCGCTCGCACCGGGTCAAATCCTTCCACGCCCAGTTCGACCGCTACCTGGCCACCGTCACCGCCGCCGTGGCCTTCCTGCAGGGCCGCGATCCGACCATCGGCCACCGCATCTGCGGGCGCAATTTCCTACCCGAGGGGCCGCGCTTCGGCTCGCTCGACATCTACACCGCCGCAGAGGATGGCGCAGAAGACGGCGGCGACGCCCTGGCCTGGGCCTTCGGCTCGCTCGGCGTGCAGGATCGCGCACGCCACCTCGCCACCCTGTATCTCAACGACCTCGCCGACGTGCTGCGCGACGCGGTCGATCCGCGCTTCGAGTTCGTGCGCTATGCCGAATCCCTGGCGCAGAGCCAGGCCACCTTCGAGCCGCTGGCCGAGGCGCTGGCGGCGCCGCACAACCTGGTCGACAGCACCCTGCATGAGTTGACGCTGCAGGCGCTGGCGCGGCACAAGCCGGGGCTGGTGGTGGTGTCGGTGCCGTTCCCCGGCGCTGTCTACGCCGCGTTCCGCATCGCCCAGACGATCAAGGCGCACAACCCCGCCATCGTCACCGTGCTCGGCGGCGGCTTCGTCAACACCGAGCTGCGTGAGCTGAGCGAGCCGCGCGTGTTCGACTACTTCGACCACGTCAGCCTCGATGCCGGCGAGCGCCCGCTGCTGGCCCTGCTCGAACACCTGCGCGGCGAACGCCCGCAGGAACGCCTGGTGCGCACTTTCGCCCGCGGCGCCGACGGCACGGTGCGCTACATCGACTGCGGCGAGCCGGACGTGGCCTTCGCCGACATCGGCACTCCGACCTGGGACGGCCTGCCGCTGGACCGCTACCTGTCGGTGCTGGACATGCTCAATCCGATGCACCGCCTGTGGTCGGACGGCCGCTGGAACAAGCTCACCGTGGCCCACGGTTGCTACTGGAAGAAGTGCAGCTTCTGCGATGTCAGCCTCGATTACATCTCGCGCTACGACACCGTCAGCGCCTCCATCCTGGTCGACCGCATCGAGCAGGTCGTCGCCGAAACCGGCCAGACCGGTTTCCATTTCGTCGACGAGGCCGCCCCGCCGAAAGCGCTGAAGACCCTCGCCGCCGAACTGCAGAGGCGCCAGCTCTCCATCTCCTGGTGGGGCAATATCCGTTTCGAGAAATCCTTCACCCCGGAACTGTGCCGGCAACTTGCCGACAGCGGCTGCATCGCCATCTCCGGCGGCCTCGAAGTCGCCTCCGACCGCCTGCTCAAGCTGATGAAGAAGGGCGTCTCGGTGGAGCAGGTCGCGCGCGTCACGCGCGCCTTCACCGACGCCGGCATCCTGGTCCATGCCTACCTGATGTACGGCTTCCCGACGCAGACCCTGCAGGACACCGTCGACGCGCTCGAATACGTGCGCCAGCTGTTCGAGGCCGGCTGCATCCAGTCCGGCTTCTTCCACCGCTTCGCCTGCACCGTGCATTCGCCGGTAGGCAAGCACCCCGAGCAATACGGCGTGACCCTGGCACCGCTGCCGCCGGTATCCTTCGCCAAGAACGACATCGGCTTCATCGATCCCACCGGCGTCGATCACGACGAGCTAGGCGTAGCGCTGAACAAGGCCCTGTACAACTACATGCACGGCATCGGCCTGGAAGAAGACGTGCGCAGCTGGTTCGACAGCCCGGTGCCGAAGACCAAGGTGCCGCGGCAGTTGATTGCGAAGGCATTTGCGGCAGCTTGAAAGTAGGGCGGCCTGTGGCCGCCGCTGCGCTCAGGATGACAAAGGAAGAGCCGCTACAGCTTCCGCAACAACATCAACGAAAACGCCGCCTGCGTGAAAAACGACTCACGCGCCTCCAGTGCCGCCCGCTTCTCCGGCTTGGCCTTCCACGCATAGGGCGTCATCGACAGCAGCTGCCGCAGCGCCTGCTGCGTCAGGCTGAGCGAAACGCGCAATTCCTGCCGCGTATGCAGCTCGAACGCGCTCTCGAAGCCGGCCAGGAATTTGTCCGGCTCATGCGCCTGCACCGAGTCGAACAGCTGCTCGCGCACGCTCCACAGATGATCGGCCGCCGGCGTCACCACCAGCACATGGCCGCCGGGCCGCAGCACCCGCTGCATCTCGGCGATCTGCAGTTGGCTGAACAGGCTGCAGGCGATATCCACCGAGGCATCGGCCAGCGGCAGCAGCGCGGCGCTGCCGACTAGCCAGGTGATGCCGGGGAAGCGTTTCGCCGCGAGGCGGATCGCCGGCTTGGCGATATCCACCCCGATCACCTCCGGCGCCACGCTGGTCAGGGCGCCGCCCAACGCATGGGTGTAATAGCCCTCGCCGCAGCCGATGTCGAGCAGCACCTGCGCGCCCAACGGCGCCAGCAGGGCGATGCAGGCATCGCGCAGCGGCTGATAGTGCCCGGCTTGCAGGAACTCTCGCCGCGCCATCACCATCTCCGGGCTGTCGCCCGGCACGAGGCTGTTCTTGTGCTGCACCGGCAGCAGATTCACATAGCCTTCCCGCGCCACATCGAAGCTATGCCCCTGGGCGCAGCTCCATGTCCGGGGCTGACGCTCCAGGGGCAGGCGGCACAGCGGGCAGAGGATGCGCGACATGGGGCTCATTGTCTCCTGAAAGTGGCCTTGCATTTATTCCGGAAAGTGGATCTTTTTTAGTGCCACCAGCCCGGTTAGCCTCGTCTTCACGCGCTCGGTCGGCATTCCTGCGCGACAGCGCGTGAATCTATGCGACATCGGCATTGTGCCTCTGAACCGCCTCATGAGAATGGAGAAGGCAATGAACCTGCGGCAGCGTATCGGGGCCGGTTTTCTGTGCTGCACGCTGGGTTCCGTCGGGCTTCCCCTGCCGGCATTCTCGCAAACAATCCCGGCGGCGGCCGCAACAGGCGCGCAGTCCGCCGCTGCGCAGCGCGACGGCCAGCACGATTTCGACTTCGAGATCGGCGCCTGGAAGACCCATTTATCGCGCCTCCAGCATCCCCTCAGCGGCTCCACCACCTGGATCGAATACGAAGGGACTTCCGTCGTGCGCAAGATCTGGAACGGGCGCGCCAATCTGGTTGAGCTAGAGGTCGATGGCCCCGGCGGTCACGTCGAAGGCCTGTCCCTGCGTCTATACAACCCGCAAGCCCGGCAGTGGAGCCTCAATTTTGCCAACAGCAAGAGCGGCACCATGGGCCAGCCCACCATCGGCGAGTTCAAAAATGGACACGGCGAGTTTTTCGATCAGGAAACCTTCAAGGACAGAACCATCCTGGTGCGGAATGTCTGGTCGGACATCACGAGCGATTCCTGCCATTTCGAACAGGCATTCTCGGACGATGGCGGCAAGACCTGGGAAGTGAACTGGATCGCGACGGACACGCGGATCAAGGATGATTCCGGCACGGCACACTGAACCGCGCTGCGCCCATCTTCAGCGTCCGCGCCCCTTGCCCGAACGGCTCGCAGCCGCCCGCGCCGCGACTTCATCCCGTGCCCGCTCGCGGATCAGTTCGATCAGCGCGCGCAGCCCCGCCGGCACATGGCGGCGGCCAGGGTAGTACAGGCACAGGCCGTTGTAGGTCGGTGTCCAGTCTTGCAGCACGCGCTGCAGCTTGCCGGCGGCGATGTCAGCGGCGACATCCCATTCGCTGAGATAAGTCAGGCCCACGCCGGCCCGCGCCGCTGCCAGCATCAGCGTCGGCTCGTCCAGGGTCAGTGGCCCCTGCACGTCGACGCCGAGGGACTCGCCGTGCCGCTCGAACTCCCAGCGCCAGATCGCGCCACTGGGCATGCGGCTGCGGATGCAGCGGTGCGCCAGCAGGTCGGCCGGCGTGCGCGGCGGCGGATGCGCGGCGAAATAGGTCGGCGCCCCGACCACGGCGAAGCGCTGTGCGGGGCCGAACGGCACGGCGATCATGTCCTGCGGCACGGCATCGGCCAGGCGGATGCCGGCGTCGAATCCATCCACCACGATGTCGATCAGGCGCCCTTCGGTGACGATGTCGACCTTCATTTCCGGGTAGCGGCGCAGGTACTCCAGGATCACCGGCGCCATCACCTGCCGCGCTGCGCCGGCCGAGGTGTTGATGCGCAGGGTTCCCGCCGGCGTGAGGCGATGGCTGCTGGCCTGCTCCATGGCGCCGCGGATCGCCGACAGCGCCGGCGCCACGCCGGCGACGAACTGCTCGCCGGCTTCGGACAGCGCCACGCTGCGCGTGGTGCGGTTGAACAGGCGCACCCCGATGCGCGTTTCCAGCGCCGCCACCGTGTGGCTCAGCGCCGAGGTGGACATGCCCAGCTCGGTCGCGGCCGCGCGGAAGCTGCGCTGGCGCGCCACCGCCAGCACCGCCTCGAGTTCAATCAGGCCTGAGGTTCGCATTATCCTGATTCCATCAATAGCGTATGCGGGTTTGTACGGCTTATCAGCGCAATGATACGGCCTTATGGTGTGCCTCACCAACCGCAAGCATCGGAGTCCCCCATGCGCATCATCGACCGCATCTACATCGACGGCGCCTTCGTCACCCCCCATGGCGAAGAGCTGTTCGACCTGCACAATCCCGCCACGGCCCAGGTCATCGGCCAGGTTCGCCTGGCTGACGCCGAGGACGCGCACCGCGCCATCGCCGCAGCCAAGCGCGCCTTCCCGGCTTTTTCCCGCACCGGCAAAGCGGAGCGCATCGCCATGCTGCGGCGCCTGCATGAAGCGGTCAGCGCACGCGCCGACGACCTCACCGAAGCCGTGATCGAAGAATATGGCGCCCCGGTTTCCCGCTCACGCTGGATGGCGGAGCATGCGTCCAGCGTGCTGCTCGATGCGGCGAAGCTGCTGGAGCGCTACGATTTCACCCGCCGCGCCGGCACGGCCGAGGTGGTGATGCAGCCGCTGGGCGTCGCCGGCCTGATCACGCCGTGGAACAGCAATCCCGGCTTCATCTGCGGCAAGCTCGCCGCCGCCATCGCCGCCGGCTGCACCGCGGTGATCAAGCCGAGCGAAATGAGCGCCATGCAGACGCAGATCGTCACCGAGGCGCTGCACCAGGCCGGCTTGCCGCCGGGCGTGTTCAACATCGTCACCGGCCGCGGCGAGACGGTGGGCGCCGCCATCAGCACCCACCCGGACGTGGCGAAAATCTCCTTCACCGGCTCCACCGCGGTCGGCAAGACCATCCTGCGCGCCGGCGCCGAGACGCTCAAGCGCGTCACCCTGGAACTCGGCGGCAAGTCGCCGGTGGTGATCCTGGACGACGCCGGCCTGGCCGAGGCGGTGCCGATGGCGATCCAGGCCGGCTTCATCAACAGCGGCCAGGCCTGCATCGCCGGCACCCGCATCCTGGTGCCGCAGCAGCGGCTGGCCGAAGTCGAGGCGCTGGCCAAGGCCGCGGTAGAGCAGACCCGCTCCGGCGATCCGCGCGACCCCGTCACTGCCATCGGCCCGATGGTCAGCCGCAAGCAGTGGGAGCGCGTGCAGCGCTACATCCGCATCGGCATCGACGAGGGCGCCAGGCTGCTGGCCGGCGGCGAGGGCCTGCCGCAGGGCCTGCAGTCCGGCTGGTTCGTGCGTCCCACCCTCTTCACCGGCGTCAACAACGGCATGACCATCGCCCGCGAGGAAATCTTCGGGCCGGTGCTGGTCATCATTCCGTATCGCGACGAGCAGGAGGCGATCGCCATCGCCAACGACACGCCCTACGGCCTGCAAGCCTATGTGCTGTCGTCCGATACGGCGCGCGCCCGCACAGTGGCCGCGCAGATCGACGCTGGCCGTGTGCTGATCAACACCCTGGCGCACGAGCCGCTGGCGCCCTTCGGCGGCTTCAAGCAGTCCGGCATCGGGCGCGAATACGGCAGCTTCGGGCTGGAAGCCTTTCTCGAGCCCAAATCGATGCTCGGCCTTCATGCGGCTTGAGCCTGGAGGCGATTGCGGCGCGGCAGCGCAAGTGCCTGCGACCTGAGTCAATGCGGCCCCGCGCTTCAGCGCGCATGCGTTAAAGTGCGGGGCAAAGCAGGTAATGATCTCAGGAGGAGCGCATGAAGAGGCTCAAGCCGCTCGACGCGGCCTGGCTGCTGGTGGAATCGCGCGATACGCCGATGCATGTCGCGGGCCTGCAGATCCTGAGACCGCCGAAGAATGCCAAGGCCAGCTTCCTGCGTGACGTGGTGGAGCGCTTCAAGGCCGACTCCACTTTCGTGCCGCCGTGGAACCTGCGCCTGGCCGAGTCACCCCTGAGCGGCCTGCTGCCGGCCTGGGAGATCGACAAGAACGTGGATCTGGATTACCACGTGCGCCACTCCGCTTTGCCTGAGCCCGGCGGCGAGCGCGAGCTGGGCATGCTGGTGTCGCGCCTGCACAGCCATCCGCTGGACCTGAAGCGGCCGCTGTGGGAATGCCATTTGATCGAGGGCCTGGAAGGCGGCCGCTTCGCCCTCTATACCAAGATGCACCATGCGCTGATGGACGGCATGGCCGGCATGCGCATGATCCAGCGCGCCATGTCCGAGTCGCCGCGCAACCGCGAGATCGTGCCGCCCTGGTCGCAGGGCAGCCTGAAGCAGCGCGGCGATGCGGCGGGCGGTTCCCTGTCGGATCGCCTCGGCGCCCTGTACCAGAACGCGCGCGAGCAGGCCGCCACCCTGCCCGAAGTGGGCCGCGCCATGGCCCAGGTGTGGGGCAGGGGCAAGGACGCCGATCCGGAGCTGGTGCGGCCGTTCAGCGCGCCCAAGTCGGTGCTCAATGGCCGCGTCACCGCGCCGCGCCGCTTCGCCACCCAGCAGTACGAGATGCTGCGCCTGCGTGCCCTGGCCAAGAAAGCCAGGGTAACGCTCAACGACATCGTGCTGGCGATCTGCGCCGGTGCCCTGCGCCGCTTCCTCGACGAATCCGGCGAGCTGCCGGGCGAGCCGCTCACCGCCGGCCTGCCGGTGTCGATCCGGCTGCAGGGCGACGACAGCGTCGGCACCGCCATCACTTTCATCCTCGGCAACCTGGCCACCGACGTGGCCGATCCGCGCGAGCGCCTGGAGAAGATCCGCATTTCCACGGTGCGCGCCAAGGAGCATCTGCAGGGCATGCGCAAGACCAGCCTCAACAACTACACCTCGGCCTTCATGGGGCCTTTCATCCTCGGCCTGATGACCGGCCTGGGGGGCCGCGGCCGGCCCATGTTCAACGTCACCATCTCCAATGTGCCGGGGCCGGAGAAACCCTTGTACTTCGCCGGCGCGCGGCTGGAGGCGATGTACCCCATCTCCCTGCTCAGCCATGGCCAGGCACTGAACATCACCTGCGTCAGCTACGCCGGCACGCTCAACTTCGGCTACACCGGCTGCCGCGACACCCTGCCGCACATGCAGCGCCTGGCGGTCTACACCGGCGAGGCGCTGGAAGAGCTGGAGCAGGCGTACGCCTAGAACCATCGCCACAGGGTAGCCCGGGAAGCGCGCAGCGCTACCCGGGGTCTGCGCAAAACCACGGATCTGCCCCTGAAGCAGTCCCGCGACGAACCTTGGTAACAGCGTCCTTCCCGGCGGTATAAACGCCGTCGCCCCCTGCCGCATCTGAGTGCCATACCCAGAATGCCGGCGAGGAGAGCGCATGGACGTAGCAGGCACCAATATTGGCAGGGCGGAAAGCAGGATCGACGGCGGTGCCACGGTGCGGGTGGCCAACCGCATCGGCTCGATCGACCTGATGCGCGGCATCGTCATGATCATCATGGCAATCGATCACGCGCGCGATTTCTGGGATCCCACGCCCTACGATCCCGCCGACCTGAGCAAGGCCTCGGCGGCGCTGTTCCTGACCCGCTGGATCACCCACTTCTGCGCGCCGACCTTCATGTTCCTGGCCGGCACCAGCGCTTGGCTCTATGCCCGCAATAGCGGCGCCACGCGCGGCGAGCTGCAGCGCTTCCTGCTCACGCGCGGCCTCTGGCTGGTGCTGCTGGAACTCACCGTGGTCAGCTTCAGCTGGCGTTTCGACTTCAACGGCGTGTTGCTCCAGGTGATCTGGGCGCTGGGCTGGTGCATGGTCGTGCTGGCGGCCTTGTTGTTCCTGCCCAGGCGCGCCATCGCCGCCTTCGGCCTGCTGCTGGTGTTCGGCCACAACGCCTTCGACGGTGTCCACTACCAGGACGTCGCTGCCTACGGCACCGGCTGGGCCTGGCTATGGGCGGTGGTGCACGAATTCCACATCGCGCCGGTGACTGCTTCGGGCTACATGGTGGCGCTGGGCTATCCCCTGGTGCCCTGGGTCGGCGTGATGGCGCTGGGCTATTGCTTCGGCGAACTGCTGGAGCTTCCGCCGGAGCAGCGTGACCGCTGGATGCGGCGGCTGGGATTGGCGGCCATCGCCCTGTTCCTGCTGCTGCGCCTGAGCAATCTCTACGGCGAGTCGCAACTGTGGCTGGCCAATCCGCGCGGCCCTTTGTACACGGCGCTGGACGTGCTCAACGTCACCAAGTACCCGCCCTCCCTGCTGTACCTGCTGATGACCCTCGGGCCGGTATTGCTCCTGCTGCCCTGGCTGGAAAAGCAGCGCGGCGCCTGGGTGCGTCCCGTCAGCGTGTTCGGCCGGGTGCCGTTCTTCTTCTACCTGCTGCATCTGCCCCTGCTGCACCTGGGTTCGATGATCGCGGCCAAGCTGGTCTACGGAGTGGCCTCACAGCCGTCCTTCCTGGTCTCCTCCCTGCCGGTGGGATACGAGCCCAGCCTGCTGCGCCTGTACCTGGTCTGGGCGCTGACCATCCTGATCCTCTATCCGCTGTGCTGCTGGTACGCCGGCTACAAGAGCCGGCACAAGGACTACTGGTGGCTCAGCTACCTGTAGGCGCGTTGCGCAGGGTGCGCGCGGCGAGCAGCCGCAGCGGCGGGCGCAGCGTGAAATAAAGCGCGGCGCCTACCAGCGGCGCGGCCAGGCACCAGATGCCGACCCCGCCCAGGGCGATGCTGGCGAAGTCGGCGATGAAGCGCAGCGGCCCGGCCTTGAAGCGCTCCATCAGCTGCGGGATCGACAGCGCCAAGTGCGGCGCGCCGAGCCATTCGCCGGCGCGGTACAGCGGGATCAGCAGCAGGATCTGTAGCGGGTAGCAGAAGTAGTTCACCAGCTGGATGATCGGCTGGTTCAGGCGCAGCCACAGCGCCACCACCGCGCACAGCAGGGTGGTCGAGCCGAGGATCGGGAAGGTGGCGATGACGCTGCCGAGCGCCACCGTCAGGGCGATCTTCTCCGGTGTGATGCCCTGCCGGAACTGGGCCACGATGACGTCGATGACGCGGCGCTTCCAGAAGCTGCGCGGGGCATCGGTGCTTGCGGCCGGCTGATTCATTCGAGGCGCAGCAGCAGGGCTTCGATGCCGCCATCGGGCGGTGTGCGGTACAACTGCAGCAGCATGTAGCCGGCAATCGCGATATTGCCCAGGGCGAAGATCAGCAGCAGCCATACCGCGCGCGCCAGGTTGGAGCTTTCCTTGTAGGCCACCCACAGCCAGAAAGTGAAGAAGGCCAGGTAGGTGTCCACCAGGGTGGCGATGAACCAGGGATGCCCCACCACCGCCTGCGGCGTTTTCCAGAACGGCATCTGCAGCGATGCCCAGCCGGTGGCGGCGAGTATGGTGAGCAGCACCAACGCGAAAATCAGCTTGAGCCTGCCGGTCATGGTCGCCCCGCCAACGGTAACAGCCGTATGGATAGTCGCTGTCACCCTGAGCGCAGCGAAGGATCTGGCCCTGCGCCGAAACCAGATCCTTCGCTGCGCTCAGGATGACCAGCAGGAAATGCGTTGCCGGTTGGTAGATTACGCCTTGTTCAGCGTGATCTGCATCAGGTCGATGCTGCCGGCGCGGAAACCGCATTCGCAATAGGCCAGGTAGTAGCGCCACATGCGCAGGAAGCGCTCGTCGAACTGCTTGACGATGGCCTCGCGCGCGCCGAGCACGTTGCGGTTCCACTGTGCCAGGGTATCGGCGTAGTCGGTGGCGTAGAAGCTGGCATTGGCCGGGCTCAGGCCGGCGACACGGGCCAGATCCTCGAAGCGGCCCGGCGGGCATAGCATGCCGCCCGGGAAGATGTACTTCTGCACGAAATCGCGCTTCATGCGGTAGTGCTCGAAGATCGCCGGATTGATGGTGATGCCCTGGATCGCCGCCCGGCCGCCCGGCTTGAGGGCGCGGGAGATGGTGGCGAAGTAGCCGGGCCAGTATTCCTCGCCCACCGCCTCGTACATCTCGATCGACACCACGCGGTCGTATTGCTCCGTCACGTCGCGGTAATCGCGCAGCTCGAAAGTGACCCGGTCCGACACGCCGGCCTTCTCGGCGCGGATGCGCGCCTCGACCAGCTGCTCCTGCGACAGGGTGATCGAGTGCACGCGGCAGCCGGAATGCTGCGCCGCGTAGATGGCGAAGCCGCCCCAGCCCGAGCCGATCTCCAGCAGGCTGTGCTGCGGGCCCAGGTCCAGGCGCTCATACATCAGCCGGAACTTGTTGACCTGCGCATCCATCAGGGTCTCGTTCGGCTGGATGTACATGCCGGACGAATAGGCCATGGTGTCGTCCAGCCACATCTTGTAGAACTCGTTGCCGAGGTCGTAGTGGTATTCGATGTTCTTGCGCGCGGTGCGCCTGGTGTTGGCGCGGCGCTTGTGCTTCAGCCAGCCGTAGACGCGGCCCAGCCAGTTGGCCTCGAACGGGCCCTTGTAGTAAGGCTCGTTGATGTGCATCACCAGCAGCAGCTGCGCCAAGTCGGGGGAGTCCCAGCAGTCGTCCATATAGGAATCGCCGACGCCCACCTCGCCCGAGGTCAATATGTGGCGGATCAGACGGTCGCTCTTGATGTGCCACACGCCGTGCGGCCCCGGCTGGGAGCCGACCAGCTGGCGCACGCTGCCATTGGGCAGGGTCACGTCGAGCGAGCCGAAGCGGATGCCCGAGACCATGTACATCAGCAACCTCAGGCCCAGCGAGACGCCCTTGCCATTGTCCCGGCGCGCCAGTGCCGTCGGCAGGTCCGGTGAAAAGCCGTCGCGGCCCATGATGCGGCCCAGTGAATCGCCCCCGTCGAAATCCCGATTCTTCATCTCGTGACGCCCCATTTGCTCGGCCTGCGCCCGGACTGGCGCAGCCATATCCCCTAATACGCATCTTTGTGGTGTCCGGATGCTGCGCCCACCCCCGAGATGAGGGGGCAGGGGTTTCCCATTGAGTACCAGTTCAAAAAGCAAAGGAGTTTTCCCCTCTCCCTCCGGGAGAGGGGCAGGGGTGAGGGCCGCACTTTCCAGCAACGGTGCCGCTGCCGGAAGGTGCGGCCCTCACCCGCGCCTGGCGGCGCGGCCTCTCCCGTAGGTAGAGGCGACGAGCCGCTTTTGGGCGGCTCGTCGCGTATATGCACCTGAACCGAAAGTGCCCTAGCTCACCTCAACCTTCGGCGGTTCCGGCTTGCGATGGAACTTGCCGCCGCGTAGCCAGATCTTCAGCGCTTCCCAGTGGATGCCGGCGACTACCTTGAGGGTCATCAAGGGCATCAGCGCCACCAGCCTGAGGATCGCTCCGTCGCTCAGCGCCAGCCGCTCGCCGGCCACGGTGGCGTCGAGGATGGGCAGGCCCTCGCGGGTTTCGTGGATCGCCACGCGCAGCCGCTCGCCCGGCTCGCCCAGAGTGAAGCGGTAGCGCCCGACCAGGTCGAGGAACGGCGAGACGTGGAAGCACTTGTCCTTTTCGTGCCGCATTTCGTACGGCATTGCCGCGCCGTCGGCGCTGAGCAGGTAGCAATGCCGCTCGCCGAAGGTGTTGCGCACCTCGGCGATGACCGCGCGCAGCGAGCCGTCGCGGTGCTCGCAATACCACAGGCTGATCGGGTTGAAGGCATGGCCGAGCAGGCGCGGCAGCACCAGCAGGCGGATGCGGCCGCCGGCCAGGTCGACGCCGGCCCCGGCCAGCACGCCTACTGCCCAGGGCCGCAGGCGGCCGCTGCCGTCGCCGTGGTCGCGGTCGTGGAAGGCCAGCAGGTTGAAGCGGTTGTGCGAGAACAGGCGCGTGTCCTGCGCCGCCGTGTCGATGCGGTCGATATCCAGCAGCAGGTAGAACACGCGGTAGACGAAGCGATACAAGGGCGCCACCAGCCGCCGGTGCATTACCTGGCAGGAATAGAAGCAGGCGGCTGCGGGCGTGGCCATGGCCGGAGTATGCACGGCCGGCGCGGAATGCGGCGCTTTGCCGTCCATGGCCCGGCTAGGCCGGTGTCGCCAGTCCGGCTGGCATGCTCTTGCCGATGCAAGCGCTGCTCCGCGCCGGTTCCAGCCCCAGGCCGTTGGCCCAGGACGGCAAACACTCGCGGTCGATGCCCGCCACCGCACGCAGGCCGGACTTGAAGCCGTCCTCGTGGAAGCCGTAAGCGGTCCAGGCACCGGCCCACCAGACGCGGTTGCGCCCCTGGATCTCGGGCAGGCGCTGCTGCGCATGGATGGTGGCGGGGGTGTAGAGAGGATGCTCGTAACGGGTCTGGTACAGCACCGTTTCCGGCCGCGGCGGCCGCGGCGGGTTGAGCGACACGATGTACTGCTTTGGTGTGTCCAGCTTCTGCAGCAGGTTCATCCAGTAGCTGACGCCGATCGGCTCGTCGCTGAGCGCGTCGCGGGCCAGGATCGCGTTCCAGCTCGACCAGGCGCGCCGGCGCTTCGGCATCAGCGACTCGTCGGTGTGCAGATAGGCGATGTTCGAGGCGTAGGGAACATTGGCCAGCAGGCTGCACTCTGCCTCGCAGGCATCGGGCAGCATCTTCAGCGCCTGGTCGGAATGCGTGGCGCAGACCACCGCGTCGTAGCGTTCCGCGCAGTGGGCGGTATTGACCATCACGCCGCCCGCTTCGCGCTGCAGGCAGGTGACCTTGGTGTCCAGGCGCAAGCTGCCCTTGAACTGGCCCAGTACTTTTTCGACATAGGTGCTGGAGCCGCCGGTCACGGTCTGCCACTGCGGCTGGTCGTTGACGCTGAGCAGGCCATGCGAGTCGAAGAAGCGGGCGAAGGCCGGGAAGGGGAAGTCCATCACGCCACGGGTCGAGGTGCTCCAGATCGGCCCGGCCATGGCGGCGACATAGCGCACGCGCAAGGCCATCGGGTAGTGGTTGCGTTCCAGAAACTCGCCCAGGGTGATGTCCGGCAGGGCGTTCTCGGCCAGCAGGCGCTTGACCTGCTTGTTGAAGCGAAGCACCGACAGCAGCATGCGGATATGGGTCGGCGAAAACAGCAGCGCGGGCTGGGCGAAAATCCGGGTCAGATGTTCGTCGCCAGCCCATTCCACCCGGCCTTCCTCCACCGACACGCCGAGCGACATGTCGGTATTTTGACGCGCCACCCCCAGCTCATCGAGGAAGGGATAGAAGTTCGGGTAGTTGACCGGATTGCAGACGATGAAGCCTGTGTCGATCGCCAGCGGACCTTTGGGCGTGTCCACTGTTACGGTATTGGTATGGCCGCCGGCGCGCCGTTCCTTCTCGAACAGTACGACTTCGTGCCTGCGCGACAGAAAGTGAGCGGCGCCGAGGCCGGAGATGCCGCTGCCGATGACCGCGATCTTCATGCTGCGTTCTGCGTAGTTGCCATGATGGGCTTGTAACGCATTACGTTTGCGCCGGCGTTACGGATGCGTGGCATGCTGCAATAGCGGTGCCAGGGTCGGCCACGCCGCATCCAGCAGCTGCGGCTGGGCCTGCGCATTGGGGTGGATGCCGTCTTCCTGGAACCAGCGGTCGTGTTCGCTGACCAGACTCGCCATCAGGAACGGCACCAGCGGCACCTTGCGCTGCTGTGCCAGCTCGCCGAAGACCTTGGTGAAGCGGTCGGCATAGAGCGGGCCGTAGTTGCGCGGAATGTACATCTCGAACAGCACCGGCCTGGCCCTGGCTGCTTGGCTGAGGTCGATCATCTTGTCCAGGTTGGCACGCATCACGTCGAGCGGTTGCGCGCGCAGGCCGTCGTTTCCGCCCAGTTCGATCAGAACGATGTCAGGATGGACCTTGTCCAAAGCAGCGGGCAGGCGCGACAGGCCGCCGGCGGTGGTTTCGCCGGAGACCGAGGCGTTGACCACTTTGTAAGGGCTGCCTTGAGATTGCAGGCGCCGCTCCAATAGATGTATCCATCCGGTATCCGCGTCCAGGCCGTAGCCGGCGCTGATGCTGTCGCCCCACACCAGGATGGTCTTGTCCGCCGCACCGGCGGTGGCGCAGAGCAGCAGGCCGCACCACAGCAGCAACCAACGCATGGGAAATGTCGCTTTCATGAATGCACAGGTGGGTACACAAGTGGATGGGCAGGTGGATGCGGTACTGCGGGCGTCTGCTGAAACAGCCGGAGAAGCGGTATTCGCCGAAGGACTGGTGAAGCAGATTAACACCAGCGGAGCGGCCGATTCCGCCAACGGCAGCACAGTGCTGGCGATCCTCGACGGCCTGTCCCTGCGCGTCGCCGCGGGCGAGTCGGTGGCCATCGTCGGCGCTTCCGGCTCCGGCAAGACCACCCTGCTGTCCCTGCTTGCCGGGCTGGATCTGCCCAGCGCCGGCGAAATCCGCCTGGCCGGGGAGTCGCTCACCGCGCTGGACGAGGACGGACGCGCGCGCCTGCGCGCCGGGCGCGTCGGCTTCGTGTTCCAGTCGTTCCAGCTGCTGGCCGGCCTCACCGCGCTGGAAAACGTGATGCTGCCGGCCGAGCTGGCCGGCCACGCCGACGCCGAAGCAAGGGCGCGCACCACCTTGGGGCAAGTCGGCCTGGGCCAGCGGCTCGGCCATTACCCGCATCAGCTGTCCGGTGGCGAGCAGCAGCGCGTCGC
>FTIF01005601.1_pt1 | contig 30040 bp, 21 predicted proteins | sample 1658001 | NCBI WGS metagenome assembly FTIF01 (sample SAMEA3914789, study PRJEB12502) | metagenome | biome: forest; material: soil | place: Canada | collected 2011-07-03 | depth 0.3 m | reverse complement strand
AAGGAGTAGGTCAGGTCGCCGCCGAGGTTGTGGATGTAGTAGTCGCCGCCGTTGCCGGGACCGGCTTCGAGGGAGTTGAAGGTGTAGTTGGCTTCCCAGCCCCAGTGGTTGGCGAAGTGGCGGCCGTAGAGGAAGCTGGCGCCGGCGCCGTATTTGACGTCAGGGCCGCGGTGGGTGTCGGCACGGTCGTAGTTGCCGAGCACGCCGATGTAGTCGACGTCACGCACGCCGGCGAAGGGGTCGGTGGAGGCGGCGGCAGGCGGGGCGCTGGCATCCACCGGGGTCGCGGCGACCGTGGTGTCGGCAGGGGCTGCACTGCTGGCGTCGGCGGCTGCGGGGGCAGGAGTGCTGGTATCGGCTGCAGCCGGTGCGCTGGCCTCCGCCGGGGGCGGAGTGCCGGCATCAGCCGGTGCAGGAGTGGCGCTGGCGTCAGCAGCAGGTGGTGCGGTGGCGGTATCGGCGGCCGGAGCCGGTGCGTCTTGTGCCAGAACCGAACCGCTGACCAACAAGCCAGCCGCGGCCGCTAACAAAGCAAAGCTACGCATAGTGCAATCTCCCTGAGACATTTGTGAATATCGCGTTCCTGCGAATTTCGTTCGCGTCCGTCGGTTTAACAAACGAACACGAAATCCTTATGACAAGGCTTAAGGATACTCTACGAACACTCTACACTGCACCAGCGAAGTGCAACAACCCACCAGGCACGCCAGGGAGATCGTGCCCGCGCTACGCGATTTGGCAAACGTCACTGCAACTCTGCGTTGATACAACATGACTGCCCCCGGACGGACGCCTCAAACGTGCCTCTCGCCTTAGGATGAATATTGCAAATACCATGCCGTAACAACATGGCACAGACCCCCATGTGAGGCGTAAATCACACTTCTGCGTCCTTATATCGCTGCGGAAAGTAAAGCCTTCCGATTACTCCAAATTACTGCCCGTATTGCCCGCACCAACCCGACACATCGATTGAACCGAAATGGTTCGTTATATCGAACGGCCATTTCCGATCAAAATCGACAAGTGACACGCGCGGTTTATCGCGCAGCAACAAGAGCCCGGCGTCGCCGCCATGCCTGCTCGCCGCGCCCGCCTGCCCCGCTACAGCGTCTTCAGATACTCGATCAATGCCCTGCGCTCCTGGTCGGTGAGCACGGCGGTGAACTCATGGCCCTGGTTGCCCTGGCTGTACATGTGCGTGTTGTAGATCTTGCGCTGCTCGATCTGCGCGTCGCTCAGGATCGGCAGGCCGGACAGGTTGAACAGCAGGCCGCCATGCGCATACAGGCCCGACAGGATCTGCTGCACCAGCGGGTCCACCGCCGGATCGTTCGGATTGCAGTCGAGGTAGGGGACCACGCCCGGCGCGCCACAGCTCAGCGCCTCGTACTTCCAGCCCATTTTGTCGCTGTCGTAGGCGCGCGCCAGGCTGGTGTCGTAACCCATCACCAGGCCCGGCTGCGCTGCCGGCGCCGGGGCCGAGACGCGGCGCCAGATATCGTGGCGGTCGGAGGGCTTGAGCACTTCCCACACGCTCGGCACCGAGCCGTTGTGCAGATAGGGCGCGGTGGCCCATACCCCGTACAGCGGCGGCGCCAGGTAGCCCAACGCGCGTGAGCCGCGCACCTGGGTGTCGTTCTGGTCGTGGCAGGCCGGCACGTCCGGATAGGCGAACCAGTTGGTCCGCGCCATGGTGGAGATCGCCTGGCTGTTGCCGTTGACCCGCGCCAGGTCGGTGCCGATCACCGCATTCGGCACGATATAGGCGGCGATGCCTTCCAGCGCCGGCACATCCAGATAAGTCGTGTCGTTGACGAAGCGCGGCGAGTAGGCGCCGTGACAACTGGCACAGGAACCGTTGCCGCCGTCCGGCTTGAGCACCGGGTTGTTCAGTTGCGGCGCCCACAGGTCCTTGCTGTGGAACAGGATGGCGCCCTGCTCCGCCAGCGCGGTGTCGATCGTCCCCGGATAAGCCGGCGCCTTGAGCGAGGCCAGCCAGGCGGTGGAGTCCGCCTCATGCGCCAGCACCCAGTCCTCGGCCGCCTTCAGCGGAATGCCGGCATTGGGGAAATCGAAGGACAGCTCGATCCGGGTGGCGTCCATCGGCAGGCCGCCGTCGAAGAACTTGAGCGGGCGATGGCCCACGTTCCACCACACCGGCGGGTCCTCGGTGCCGGTGGACGGCGCGGTCTGGATGAAGGCGGCGCCGATCAGCGAGGCCGGATCGGTGATGGTGAGCAGGTCGAATAGCTGGAAGTTGGTGATGTTGCCGGTGCCGCGGGTCTTGTTCAGGGCCACAGCGGCCAGCGCTGCATTGGCCGAGCCGAGATCGCCGGACAGCACCGAGATATCGCTCAGGCTGTTGGTGCCGTAAATGGTGCCGAGGCCTGGGCCATCCGCCGCCGTGCCGACCTGTCCGCTGTGACAGATATTGCAGGTCATGCCGACCTTGCCGGTCCAGCTGCCGTCGGCATTGCGCAACTGGGTGAACGCCACCGGCAACTGGCCGGAGCCGCCGTTGCTCTGGTTGGGGTCTTCGCCCGGCAGCGGATAGGGATTGCGCGTCGCCGCCAGCGGCGTGCCGTAACGCTCGGCCAGCACCTCGTCGAAATTGTCCGGGCGCGCCTTTATATGCCACTTCTGCCACAGCTTGTTCCAGGTGTCCGACGACACCGCGAACGCCGAGCTGGTGGCATTGCCGGCGAACTCGCTGCCGGCGCCGATGGCACCGCTGCCGCCGACCAGGGCCTTGCCCGCCGCCTCACGCTGGCGCAGTTCGCCGCAGGTCTTCGGCTCGGCGTCGGCTCGGCAGGTCTGCCAATAGGCGTTCATGTAGACCGCCTTGTTCTGGTTGACGCCCGGCACCACCATGCGGCGCGGATCAGTGGGCAAAGCAGCGCTATCGGGCTGGGCGGCGCAGTAGCTGTCCCACACATGGCCGCCATGGGCGCTGCCGAGCAGGGATTGTTGCTGCGCTACCGGACCGCCGCCGGCACCGGCGAGCAGCGCGGCGCAGCCATCGGGATTGTCCCAGCAGCTCAGCAGGGTCTGCATCGCCAGGTAAGGCTGGCTCGTCGTGGCCCATGGCTGGCCGCCGGTATGGCCCTGCGCCGGATCGGAAGGATTGGTCAGCAGCTTGTTGGAAGTGACGCCCTTGTCCAGTTTGGTCCAGGACGTCATCAGGTTGGCGTAGTCCTGGCTGGCATCGCTGGACAGCATGAACAGATTGCCCTGCGTCGCCGTGCTGGTGCCCGCCGTATCGGCCACGCCGCCCGGCACATGACAGGTGCGGCAGTAACTCATATTGGGCTCGACCTCGGCAGTGAAGAAGGCCTGCGGCGAGGAGAACCCGCTGCCGCCGCTGACATTGCCGCTGCCGCTGCTGCCACCCGCCACCGGCGCGCCGCTGTAATTTCCGCCGCAAGCCGCCAGCATCAGCACCGCCGTCAGGCCAACGCCGCCGCGCGAAATCCGTCCCATGAGCCCTCTCCTCCAGCCGGTGGAAGTCGGCAAGACCTGGGGCCTTGCTCGCTTCCCGTTTCGTCTATGCGCCGCTGCCGCCAAGCCCGTTTTCAACTCCGGCCCGGAGAAACGACAAATGTTGGTTTAGTAAAAAGTAACACTTGTCACTTTTACTGTCAATCGCTATTCTTAGTTAATGAATCAGGCTCTTAGCGACGATGCCCTGCCCCGCCAGCCGCTGCAGCAGCGGGCCAAGGACCGCTTCGAGCGGGTGCTGGAAGAAGCCGAGGCGGTGCTGCTCGAGGCCGGCCTGGCCGGCTTCTCCATCCCGGTGCTGGCCCAGCGACTGGGCTATCCGCGCGCTACCATCTACAAGTTTTTCCCCACTCCTTACGCCATCCTCAACGAGTTGTTGCGGCGTCACCTGGCGCAGCTGGAACTGGACCTCAGCCGCAAGGCCGCCAGCTTTCCGGTAGACCAGTCCTGGCGCGAGGTGGCGGCCGCGGTGGTGCACTTCGCCGCCGAGTTCCACAACGCCAACCCGGTCGGGCGCCTGTTGATACTCGGCGGCCCGGTGACCGACGAGAGCTACCGCACGCAGGAGATCAACATTCAGCATCTTGGCTCGCTGGCGCGGCAGCTGCTCGCCAACCAAGGCATCGCCGTGCCGCAGTCGCCGGACGTGGCAGTGCTGGCGGTGGACATCGCCACCACCTGCTTCCGCCAGTCGGTGTTCCTGCACGGCGTCATCACGCCGGAGTACCGCGAGGAAGCGGCCTACGCCATGGTGGCCTACCTGTCGCGTTACGCTGCGGACTCGGCTTACTGACTCCCTCTGTCATCCCGAGCGCAGCGAAGGATCTGGCCGGCGCATCCGCGCGCCGCATCGCGCAAGCCCGTCCCGCGTTGGGGATAATGCCGCCATGGACACGCTGGAAATCCCCATCTTCCCCCTCGGCAGCGTGCTGTATCCGGCAGGCCGCCTGCCGCTGCGCATCTTCGAGCCGCGCTATGTCGAGATGACGCGCGCCTGCATCCGCGACAACACGGTGTTCGGCGTGACCCTGATCCGGGCCGGCTATGAAGTCGGCAAGCCGGCGGTGCCTTCCACGGTCGGCTGCACCGCGCGCATCGCGCAATGGCAGGAAACGGAGCCCGACCGCTTCATGCTGCTGGCGCAGGGCGAATCGGTGTTCCGCATCCTGCAGCACCGCACCCTGCCCAGCGGCCTGATCGTCGCCGATATCGAACTGGACGAGCCGCCCGACCCGATGCCGCTGGCGGAGCGCCACGAGGTGCTGGCGCAACTGCTCACCGACATGATCGAGCGGATCGGCGAGGAGCATTTCCCCAAACCCTCGCGCTTCGGCGACGCCGCCTGGGTTGGCAACCGGCTGTGCGAACTGCTGCCGATAGAGCCTGAGCACAAGCAGCGATTGCTGGAGATCGCCGATCCCCTGGCAGCGCTGGACGAGGTGCAGCGCCTGCTCAAGCAGCTGCGCGAAGAGGACGGCGGCACGGAGTAGCACAGCGTTCCCTGCAAGGGATGCCAAACGCCCTCCCCTTCTTCAGCCGCCACCGGTTCTCTGCGCAGCGAGCGCCCGCTTCAGAACTGGTACTTCAGATAAAACTGCGCGAAGTCGCGGTCCGCCAGCGTGTTGTAGACGCCGCCGCCCCAGTACCACTGGTAGCCCAGGCCCATCGAAATATCCTGGTGGTAGCGGAACTCGTAAACGGTATCGAGAGCCTTGCGGCCCTTGACGAAGTTGCCGGCCGGACCGGGCGAGATGCCGCCCACGTCCTGAGAGAACAGGATGAAGGGCTTGAGCGTGATGCCCGGCAGGATCTGCTCGTAGTTGATCAGGGCGACGACGCGATAGCCCCAGGAGAAGGCGCGCGGATAGCCGGCGTGATCCTGCTGATGCGGATTGAAGCGCAGGCCGTCCGGCCCGTAGGAGCAATCCGGAATTTTTGAACAGCCGGTGCGTGAGCCGTCGGCGCCGGAGCCATCCGCGCCGGCGGTCGGTCCGCTGCTGGAGTTGGGGCCTTGCAGCACCAGCTGGTCGTAAGACGGCAGGAACGGCACGTATTCCGCGCCCAGCTCGTAGACCAGGGTGACCTGGTCGGCGCCGATGGGATTGTCGGAGGCGCCGAGCACCTTGGTGGCGCCGAAATTGAGCTCGAAATCCTGCATGCGCTGATAGCCCTGGATATAGCAGGGGCTGTTGCGGTCGTAGTTGTAGTACGGATGCGTGAAGCCGCTGAAGCCATGCTGCTTCTCGTCGGCGCTGCCCGGCGCCGGGTAACAGGGCGTGTTCTCGCCCACCGTGCCGCCGCGGTAGGGAATGACGAAGTTGGGGAAGGAGCGCTGCGCGCCGGGCGCGGCGCCGACGATCAAATCGTAGGTATCGTTGGTGTACGCCGCGCCCGACTGGTTGACGGCATTGCTGCTGGGATAAATCTGCGTGCCGCCGCCCGGGCCGAAGCCGACACCGACGGTGCTGCCCTCGCAGTTGATGCCCGGCTCGCCGCAACGCGTGGCCTGGGCGCCGAGCGCGGCGAAGGCCAGGTCGTGCGCATCGATCTGCATCGGCTTGTTGGGCCGGTAGGCGACCTCGCCCTGGATGGCATAGCTGCCGACAGTGGTGTTGAAGCTGGCGCCGATCAGGTGAATGTCCTCGGGGTATTCAAGCACGAAGCGCGTGGTCTCCACCTGCAGGGCGCTGGAAGTCGCCTGCGCCGGATTGCCCGGATGAAAGATCGGGAAATCGGGGCAGTCCTGCAACAGCTCTACCAGGTTGGTGGAGTCGTTGTGGCGCGCATTGCCTTCGGCCCGGCCGCAGCCGGGATAGGCGGCGAACAGGCTCGCATAGGGCAGGCGCGAGTGGTAGTTCTCGTAGTACAGGGAAAAATCGGTGCCGTTGTTGATCGAGTCCGAGTAGTAGTCCAGCTTGATGCCGTACTGGCCGGCCGTGCGCGGCTCCCAGTCCGGCAGGCGCCCGAGGGTGACGCAGGTCGGCGTCAGCGCCGTCAGCACGTTGTCCCCCAGCTTGCCCAGGCAGTTCGTATCCTCGGGCGCCTGGCCGAAGCCGGCGCTGAGCGGGCCGCCGGTATTGTTGGTGCCGACATTGATGTCGGAGAAATACGTCCCCGGCGTCGGCGCCTCGATCGGCTTCCACTCCAGCTGGTAGTAGCCCTCGACGGTGAAGTTGTCGAACGGTGTCAGGCTCAGGTCGATCATGTTGATCGGCACGAAGTCCTCTTCGATCTGATTGCCGACGCGGTTGTAGTTATTGGCGTTGATCGGGTTGGAGGAATTGACGCTGTTCAGCACCAGGGTGGTGCTCTCGCCCCAGTTCACCAGCTGGCGGCCGATCTTGAAGCTGAGCGCGCGATCGCCCCACAGCGGCAGCTTGCCGAAGAAATAAGTGTCCAGATACTGCAGATTGGTGCCGGCCTGCGCCAGCACTTCACCGTCGGTGCGCTTGCTGCGCACCACCCCGCCGGGGCCATAGAAACGGCCGCAAACAGCGCTGATGTTGGGCACCGGCAGCGGCAGGTTCTGGCTGGTGAGGATCGGTTGCAGTGCGCTCAACGTCGGCCCCAGCAAGCTGTTCAGGGGACCGGCGAGGCTGGAGCAGGGAGCGCCGATCAGGCCATTGGCCAGGGCCAGCGTGCTGCCGACGCGCCCGACCTGACCGACGTTCTGCGGCGTGATCTGGTTGGGATGATGTTCGGTGAAATCGTTGTTGACGAAGTCGTAGAAATACAGCGCGCGGGCGAACACGCCGAAGTTGCCATAGGTCAGTGTCAGGTCGGAAGTGACTTTCGCCGGCGCCTGGAAAATATCGCCCTTGTGGCCGTAATTGAGATCGCCGCGATCGCTATTGTTGCTGAACGAGCCGGGCGCGTCCGCCAGGTGCTGCGCCATGAAGCTCTGGGTGCGGAACAGGCCCTGACAGCTTTGGTAGGGCGGGTTCTCGCAGACGTTGGGATTGAGGTCGCCCTTGGCGATCAGTGCCGTGTCCGGGTTCTGCATGCGGATGCCCAGGCCGGCGGTGAAGGTGGTGTTGAGCACCCCTTTGACTTCGCCGCCGGCCAGCGGCGGCGTGAAATTGAAGTCCAGCGCCGCCGCGGAGTCGGGCAGCCAGCAAGCGAGGATGCCGATGCAGGCCCGAAGGCCTGCCGCCCTGCCCAGTCCCTGAGCCTTGTCCATTGTTCCCTCTCCCCATCCTGTCCGGAACATGGCCGGACATGTTTATTTTGTTGATCCGCCTTTGAGTGGCGGATGGCGCCCCAGTGTGCGCCTTTATCCCCAGCGAAGCTTGGGATCGTTGCCGTGCGACGCGTCGCTCCGTTCGGAACGTTTCTGCCGGGCAATGCGATGAAAGGCTTTACGGGCACGAGGCATGTACCCCCATGGAGCGGGAACTGCTCGCCACAAGGTGCGCACGACGGTTCCGAGCAGGCGCAGCCGGCGCTCGTCGCCGGCGCTCCATTGCAGATCCAGCCGGTCGCGCAGCCGCGGCGGCAGGGTGCCGATCGCCAGCCAGCGTGAGCCTCTGGACACCACCGGCGACAGCAGCAGCCATAACGGCCCGCGCAACCAGGGATACGGTGCCGGCAGATGCTCATCGACGGGATGGAAATACCACTGCGTGATGCTGGTGTTCTCCAGCACCTCGTCGAGCATCCGGTCCCAGTACTGCTTGAAGCTGGCGTAGTCCGGCGGAACCGGCTGCATGGTCAGGCCATAGAGGGCGTACCACTGCATCGATTCACGATACAGGCGCTCCTTCGCCTCCTCGGTCAGCGGCTCGCCAAAGAATTCCTGCAGCGCGATCTGCCCTTCAAAGAACGTCGCATGCGCCCAGTAGTAGATGTCCGGGTTCAAGGCATGATAAGCACGGCCATGGGCATCGGTGCCCTTGATGTTGCGATGAAAGTCACGCACGGTGCGCCCGGTGCCGGGCGCTGCGGCGCCGTCGTAGATCACGCCGAGGATCGGCGGGATCGAGCGCAGCAGGCGGTTCCAGGGATTCTTGAACAGGTCAGAATGCTGCGTCACGCCTGCCGCCACGCCCGGGTGCATATTTTGCAGCGTTCCCACCCGGCTGATCAGTAGCAAGCCGCGCAGATCACCGAAGTACTTCCAGGTCAGCGAATCGGGCGCCAGCGGGACCGGCTCGCGGTCGGCTCCGCCCGTAGCTTCGTTTGCGGCTTGTCCCGCATCCGCACGGCCTGGCTCCTGCGCTTCTTCTCTTTTCATTGTGGTCGATTCCGTGGTTCAGCCGGATCGGCTTGATTGGCCTCCACAATAATGCGATTCTTTACTCGCATTCAATTCGCAATCAGCCAATCGGAGTGTTCCAGTGCGCAAAAGCCCCAAGCAGGAGCGCTCGCAGAAGATGGTGGATGCCCTGGTCGAAGCAACCGGACGCGCCATCGTCAAACACGGCTACGTGCGCGTCACCACCAATCACGTCGCCGCCGAAGCCGGCGTCAGCCCCGGCTCGCTCTATCAATACTTCGACGGCAAGGAAGCACTGGTGGAAGCCCTGCTCGACCGCATCAGCCGGGATCTGGCCGGGTTGGTCGACCGGCGCATCGACGGGCTGCTCGATGCCGATGTGCGCACGGTAGTGCGCAGCCTGCTGGTCTCGGTGTTCGATTTCATGCAGAAGGACGAGGGCCTCTACCTCGAGCTGGCGCGCAACTGGCATCAGCTGCATTCCAACCGCGTGGTCGACCTGCTGGAAAAGCACATGATGGAAGTGTGCCGCCTCTACATCCTGCGGCACGTCAGCCTGTTCCGCATCCGCAATCCGCAGGCCATCCTGTTCGTCATCATCAACAGCACCCTGATGACGCTGATCCGTTATCTCAGCCAGCCCAACTCCCATCTGCGCAAGGACGAGATCATCGACTGCCTCAGCGACATGCTGGCAGCGTACGTGCGCTCGCTCGACGAAGCGGGTGCGGCCGCAGCCTGACAACCCTGAAGCCGGTTCGAGTCCCCCGCTCTCGTTTTACTCGCATTCCGCTTGCATTCGCCTGCAAAACGGCGCACCGGCCGTCACAGCATCAGGTGCACCTGCAGCTCGCCGATCAGGAAACCCAGCGCCGCGCCGGCCAGCACCAGGGTCTTCTCGTCTTCCTTGAAGGCCGGGCGCAGCATGCCTTCGAACTCCTCCGGCGTGAGCCGCTCCATGGCGGCGACGATGGTGTTGTTGATGTCCAGGGCGTCCATGGCGTACTTCTCGACATGCCGCGAAGCCTCCGGTATCAGCTCCAGCAGGCGCGTCACCATGAACTGGCGCAACTCCTGGAAACGCTCCGTGCCCAGTGCGAAGACCACCAGGGGCTTCGCAATGCCCAGCCCGTCGTCGGTGGCCATGGTGATGTGCCGTTGCGTCAGATCGGCGACGCGATCGGCAAAGGACCCGCGCAGCACTTCCTCGACGATATTGGCCGGAGTCAGCAGCTGCTTGGCGATGATCGCGGCGTAGTCGCGGGCCACTTCCTTCTGCCGCGAGATGAACAGACCCTGGAAGCGGATGCCGAGCACCTTCACCGGAACCAGCGGCCGGAACAACATTTGCAGCGCGATCCAGTCGGAGACCAGGCCGATGAAAGCGCCGAAAGCAGGCAGCAGCCAAGGCTTGTGCCAGATCATCCAGCAAGCCAGCTGCACCACGCCGAGAATCAGGCCGAAGGCCAGGCCGGCAGTGCGGAAGAAGGTGAATTCCTTGCTGCCGACCTTTTTCAGGATCTGGTTGAGCAGCGCCCGGTCCTTGACCAGGTTCGACACCATCATGTGCCGGAGATCGATGTAGTTGTTCGGGTTCTGGCGCAGGTCTTCCCAGAACTGCCGGGTGATCGCCGGGATTTCCGCCTGCAGCCTGCGGATCATGGCCTGGCGCGCGAAATTCGGGGCGTTGTTCCATACCGTGGGCAGGTAACGCTCGCCGACCTCGCGCATCAGCTCGGCACTGGTCTGCAGCAGCGGCCGCTCCAGCTCCTTCAGCATGCGCTCCGGATCGAGCCGCCCGATCAGCTCTTCCGGCTTGATCAGCCGCCCCAGCAGCAGGTCGGCGGCGGTGCCGGCCATCTTCTCGGCCTTGCGCGGCACCACCCCCTGCCAGCCCAGGTAGGGCGGCTTGATGCCGATGAATTCGAGCGGCCGGAAGATCATCTCCACCGCCAGCATCTTGCTGAAATAGCCGGTCATCGCCGCGATCAGCGGCATCGACAGATAAGTCCACAGATGCGCCTTGAACTCGGCGATGAAGGACAACAGGTTCGCCTGAAATTCGGCGGTGACGGCCGACCAGTTCATGGACTACTCCCCCGAGGACGGCATCGGCGCAGATGCCGGTCACTACTGTCGGTCAATTGCAGCGGGCCTGCAAAGCCGGCGATGTAATTATATTGAGCGCCCCTATCGGCCGATCTGCCGGCGACGATCGGGTCAGGCAGGCATAGCCTAGCAGTCCAACCGGGATGGCGGAGCACGCTGCGCGATTTCTTGAGTTACAGGCGCCTGGAAATGGTACTTCAGGGACACCTGCGCAAAGTCGCGATCGGCATAGGTGTTGTAGAAGCCGCCGCCCCAAAACCAGGTGTAGCCCAGAGAGTTCCCATTCGCTTGCGGCCCTTCACGAAGGTGCCACCGAGGACCTTGTAACGTTTGATCACCTACGGGATTTTCGCACCGGGCGCGTGTCGGCCACACTCCCGGAACAGGGTTTACGAACCAAGCAACTCGTCCCAGTACGGCGGCTCGCCGATGTAGTCCCGCAGGAACTGAATCAGCAACCGCACCTTGGCAGACACCGCGCCGTGGGGCCGCACCAGGTGGATCGCAGTCTTGCCTTTGCTCAATGGGAGCTGCGGAAATAGCCGCACCAGCTTGCCGGAGCGGATGTCCTCGCCCACCAGCCAAGTGGCCATGTGCATCACGCCCAGACCATCGTGACCGGCGCGCAGCAGGGCGTCGATGTTGGCGCAGACGAAACGGCCGCGCACCGACAGGCGCTTGCTCCGGGCGCCCTCACCGAAGCTCCACCAGCCGGACGGCGGCGTGCCCGGCATGGTCAGGCAATCGTGCTGCGCGAGATCCTCGAGGCGTCGCGGCATCCCCCGTTCGCGCAGATAGGCCGGCGCGGCGCAAGCCACCCGCACCTGCGGCGCCAGCCGCAGCGCCACCAGGCTGGAGTCGGGCAGCACGCCTATGCGCAGGGCGACATCAATGTGCCCCTCGATCAGATCGACCATCGCGTCGTCCAGAATCAGCTCGACCGTGACTTCGGGGTAGCGCTTGAGGAAGCTGGCCAGGGCCGGCACCAGGTGGCGCTGCCCGAAAGCCTGCGGCGCGGTGATGCGGATTCTGCCGCGCGGCATGCGGTCGATGCCGGAAATCGCACGGCGCGTATCCTCCAGATCGGCGACGATGCGGCCGCCGCGTTGCCGCAGCATATCCCCGGCTTCGGTCACCGCCAGATGCCGCGTCGAGCGCGCGAACAATGTTGCGCCGAGCTGGCGCTCCAGGGCGCCGATCTGGCGTGCCACCGACGACGGCGCCATGTCCAGCAGCCGCGCCGCGCCGGAGAAACTGCCTGCTTCGCAGACTTTCAGGAACAGGGACAGGCGTCCGGCGAAGTCCCCAACATTCTCCTGTGCAGCCGGCGCATAAGTCTTTGGCATTCAGACATGTTTTTTCGCCGCCGCGCAAAAGTCAAACTGCGCACCCTAAGTTTGACCCTGACCATGGCCCCGGCCCCCATTTCCGGTTATCGCCATGCCAGCCGGCGGCAAGCGCAGCGCGGCACCCGGCCCACGCGCCGCCGCCCCCCTTCATTGGCAGCAAGGAGACACACATGGAAAGCATCGTCCTCGGCAATTCCGGCATCAGCAGCTCGCGCATCGGCCTGGGCACCTGGGCCATCGGCGGCTGGATGTGGGGTGGCACCGATGAAGCGCAGGCCATCGCCACCATCCGCACCGCCCTGGACCAGGGCATCTCGCTGATCGACACCGCACCGGTCTACGGCTTCGGCACTTCCGAAAGCATCGTCGGCAAGGCGCTGAGCACGCCGGCCCTGCGCCAGCAGGCGGTCATCGCCACCAAGGCCGGGCTGGAGTGGAGCAGCGGCAAGCCGCGCCGCGACAGCCGGCCCGAACGGCTGCGGCAGGAGCTGGAGGATTCGCTGCGCCGCCTGCGCACCGACTACATCGATTTGTACCAGATCCATTGGCCGGACCCGCTGGTGCCGATCGAGGACGCGGCCACGGAACTGTCGCGCATGTACCGCGACGGCAAGATCCGCGCGATCGGCGTCAGCAACTTCGATCCGGCGCAAATGGAAGCGTTCCGCGCTGCCGCGCCCCTGCATACGGTGCAGCCACCCTACAACCTGTTCGAGCGCGGCATCGACGCCGACGTGCTGCCCTACGCTGCTGGCAGCGGCCTCACCGTGCTGGCTTACGGTGCGCTGTGCCGCGGCTTGCTCAGCGGCCGCATCACTGCCGACACGCAGTTCGAGGGCGACGATCTGCGCCGCTCCGATCCCAAGTTCGCCGATGCACGGCTGCGCTCCCGCTATATCGGGGCGGTGCGCGCTCTCGACAAGCTGACGCGCGAGCGCTTCGGCCGCGACGTGCTGAGCCTCGCAGTGCGCTGGGTTCTGGATCGCGGTCCCACCGTGGCGCTATGGGGGGCGCGCCGTCCCGATCAGCTCGATGCGGTTGCCGGCGCGCTCGACTGGAGACTAGATGCGCAGGCTCTTCAGGATATCGACGCCATCCTGCGGCTGGAGCTGGATACGGCAGTGGGGCCGGAGTTCATGGCGCCGCAGCAGCGCGTAGCGGCCTGAGACTCGACGCGGGAACTAATTCCCGCCGCTTTCACACCAAGCCCCATGTAAGCGGAGACATGATATTGGCCAGCCGGACTCTCGCAACGCCGCCCAGCTTGTGGGCGCAATTGTTGCTCGCCGCCAGCGGATTCCTTGGACTATTCCTGGCGTTACCGTCCGGAGCGGCCGACCAGGCCCAGCCGGAGACGCAGTTTCATCACGCCCCGGCCGCGGCGGCGCAACTCGACAATCCATACGCGGGACAGGCAGCGGCTGCCGCGGTTGGCGGCGGGCTGTATGCCGCCAACTGCTCCGGTTGCCACGGCCGTAACGCGGAGGGCAGCGGCAACATCCCTGCGCTGGCACACAGTCGCGTGCAACAGACCACGGATGGCGAATTGTTCTGGTTCATCACCCGGGGATCGCTCAGCGGCGCCATGCCCTCTTGGGCCGGATTGCCGGAGCAACAGCGCTGGCAGATCGTCACCTACCTGAAGACGCTGACCGATGCCCCAGCCACGGCGGCGCCCGTAGCGGCTTCCGGCACAGTCGCCGCGATCACCGCGCCGCCGCCGCCGGTGCCATTCACCGATTTCCGCTACGAGTCGCCCGGGACAGTGCGCAAGATCAGCGTCGGCGATCTTCCGGCGCCATACGCCACCAACTCGGCCGGCAATGCACCGAGCATCGTGGCGCGCCCGGCGGATGCCTGGCCCAGGGCTCCCGAAGGCTTCAAGGTGAACCTTTACGCCGAAGGCCTCGACACGCCCCGCGTGATCCACACCGCGCCCAACGGCGATGTCTTCGTCGCCGAGAGCGGCGCCGGACGCATTCGCGTGTTTCGCGGCATGACGGCACAAGGCAAGCCCGAGGGCTCGGAGATTTTCGCCGGTGCGCTCAACCGGCCTTATGGCATTGCCTTCTACCCAGCGGGGCCGGATCCGCAATGGATCTACGCCGGCGCCACCGACGCGGTGCTGCGCTTTCCCTATCGCAACGGCGACCTCCAGGCACGCGGCCCGGCCGAGCACATCGCCGATCTGCCGCACGGCAGCGGCCACTGGACGCGCGATCTGGTGTTCTCGGCCGACGGCAAGACCCTCTACGCCGCGGTTGGCTCCGGCTCCAACGTTGACGACCCCGACACCCACTCCACCGAGAAGCACCGCGCCAACATCCTCGCTTTCGATCCGGACGGCGGACACATGCACGTCTACGCCTCGGGCATCCGCAATCCCTCGGGACTTGCCATCGATCCCGCCGACGGCCAGCTCTGGTGCACCGTGAACGAGCGCGACGGCCTTGGTGACAACCTGGTGCCGGACTACATCACCTCGGTCCGCACCGGCGGCTTCTACGGCTGGCCCTGGTGGTACCTCGGCGCCCATCAGGACCCGCGCCACGCCGGCAAGCATTCCGAGCTGAAGGACCAGGCGATCGTGCCCGATGTGCTGCTGCAGCCGCACAACGCCTCGCTGCAGATGACCTTCTACCAGGGCGGGCGTTTTCCGCAGGAATACAGCGGCGACATCTTTGCCTCCGAGCACGGCTCCTGGAACAAATCCGTACGCGCCGGCTATGAAGTGATCCGCGTGCCGCTGCACCACAGCGGCAAGGCCAGTGGCGAGTACCAGGATTTTCTCACCGGCTTCGTACTGCCGGACGGCGAGGTGTGGGGACGGCCGGTGGGCATCACCACCGCGCCCGACGGCTCCCTGCTGGTGACGGACGACGGCTCGAACTCGATCTGGCGTGTCGACTACGTCGGCGGCGGCGCGCGTCATTGAACAAGTCTCATCGCACAAGGAGCACACCATGGACATAGGCTTTATCGGGCTCGGCAGCATGGGCCGGGCGATGGCGGAAAACATCTTGAAGGCCGGGCACCGCGTGCGCGTCTGGAATCGGTCGCTGGAACGAGCGCAGCCGCTCGTGGCGCTCGGTGCCCAATTGGTCGATACGCCGGCTGCCGCGTTTCGGGGCGATGCCGTGCTGTCCATGCTGGCCGACGACGATGCAGTGCGCGAAGTATTCCATCCAGGCCTGCTCACACAGGCGCCACGCGGCCTGGTGCATGTCAACCTGGCCACAATCTCGGTGGGCTTGGCCGAAGCCCTTGCGCTCGAGCACACAGCTCACGGCATTGATTACGTGGCCGCGCCGGTGATGGGCCGTCCGGATGTCGCTGCGGCGGGCAAGCTCACCGTGATTGCCGCCGGCCCCGCCACCGCGATCGATCGGGTACAACCGGTTCTCGACGCGGTTGGCCAGAAGACCTGGCGCCTCGGTCCGCTCCCTCAGCACGCGAATGTCGCAAAGCTCGCCGCGAATTTCATGCTGGCGTCGGCTATCGAAACGCTGGGGGAAGCGGCGGCGCTTCTTGCAGGCCATGGCGTGAGGATGATGGACTTCCTCGAAGTGATTACGAGCAGCGCCTTTCCTGGACCAGTTTACTCAGGCTACGGCAAACTCATTGCGCAGGAGACTTACGAGCCGGCCTTATTCAAGGCGCGGCTCGGCCTAAAGGACGTCCGCCTTGCCTTGGCCGCCGCTGACACCTGTTCCACGCCGATGCCCGTGGCGAGCGTAGTGCGCGACAGTTTGCTGGATGCAATCGCGCATGGCGAAGGCGAGAGCGATTTCGCCGTCCTGGGTCGTGCAGCCGCCCGGCGCGCTGGACGGTAGAACCCGGCTATTGAGATGTTCGCTGGCGTATGAAGCGCCACGCAGATCACCGATATCCGACTATCCGGAGCGAAGGCCTTACTCGGTCCGCCTAAGCGCTCACTCACGACGACGTCAGCTTTGGGCGAATCAAGACACTGCAGCGTCGAAGCTTGAAAATAGCGGATACGCCAGAATCTCATCGACCGCATGCGTGCCAACAAAAACCCAGAGTCGCCATTTTCTTGCGGCCCTTCACGAACAAGCCGCTATCCGGCTAAGCATCCTTCTTTCGGACTCTCTGTGCAGCGTATCCTGCTCTCGCGCCGAGAGCGGTCACGGACAATCGCATGCCGCCTATGATCGGTGAGCTTGCGCCAGGCGCGAGCCTCTTCCAAGGTCAGCAAGCAACCGAAGCAGTATCCCGTTCGACCTTCAAAGCGGCAAAGCTCGATGCAGGGCGATTCGACGGCCACGGCTCAAGCCGCCGACTTCGTTACTTCGACAGTGACATGCGACAGTGACGTGAACCGACTGAGCTGGGCACGATAAAAGGCCGGATCGCGGGGCTGTCCCGTGACGACCGATACCACCGCGCCCAGATGCCCTGGCCCCAGGCGCCACAGATGCAGATCGACCAGACGATCCCCATCGCTCTCGATGGTTTTGCGCACCTTGTCGGCCATGGCCGGGTCCGGGCTCATGTCGAGCAGGATGCCGCCTGTGTCGCGCAGCAGGCCATAGGACCAGTTGGCGATTACCAGAGCGCCGACGATGCCAGCCAACGGGTCCATCCAGAGCCAGCCGAAGCTGCGCGCCAGTACAAGGCCGGTGATGGCCAGCACCGACACCACGGCGTCTGCGATGACGTGGACATAAGCTGAGCGGATACTGTTGTCGCGTAGTGCCGCGCTGGCCGGGCCTTCGTGCTCATGGTGCTCGTGGGCATGCTCCTCGAACACCGCCTCGTGCTCGCCATCGGCGAGCCGGACCAGTGCCTTGAACGCATGCGGCTCCGGAATCTCCTGCACTGACTCCCAATAGTCACCGTGATTCTCGAAGGTGAACGACTGACGCTGCCCGTCCGGCCTGACGGTCTCCAGGCCCAGGATGCGCTGGTTATTGGCAACGCCGGGCTCGTTGAAGCTGAGGCGGAACCGGGGCGGCACACCGTCCTCGAATACCGAAAGGTCGGCAAAGCCTGTTGCCGTGGTCAGCCGCTGCGTTTCTTCCTCATGATCATGCTCGGCGTGACCATGGCCATGACCGTGCCCATGGCTGTGGCCATGATGCTCACCGCCGCTCAGTAGCCAGGCACTGACGATGTTGACCAGCAAGCCTACTACTGCGATGGGTATCGCTTCCTTGAAGTGGATGGGAACCGGCGACAGAAAGCGCGAAACGGCTTCGTAGCCTATGAGCAAGGCAATCATCGCCAGCACGATGGCGCTGCTGAAACCGGCCAGGTCCCCCAGCTTGCCGGTGCCGAAGACGAAGCGGCTATCGCTGGCGTGGCGTCGCGCGTAGGTATAGGCCAGGGCAGCGATGAGCATCGCGCCGGCATGCGTCGACATGTGCAAGCCGTCGGCGACCAAGGCCAGCGATCCGTACAGGCTGCCGCCGACGATCTCCACGATCATCATCACGCCACACAGGACAATCACGCCCCAGGTCTTGCGCTCGTTCTTTTCATGGCCTGTGCCGAGGAATACGTGACTGTGGCCCAGCAGGGCGCCGGCATCGGGATGGTCTTTCATGGTGAATCTCTTATTTAAAGTAGCTGTGAACGACATCCAGCAGCTGTTCGCTGGCTTCGATATCGTCGGCATTGCCGGAAAAGTGCGTCCTGACATGTTCTTCCAGGACTTCGGCCAGCAGGCCATTGATCGCGCCGCGGCAACTGGTGATCCGCTGCATCACATCGCCGCAGCCGACCTCCGCTTCGAGTGCGCGCTCGATGGCTTCCACCTGCCCACGAATACGGCGCACCCGGTTCAGCAGCTTGGTTTTGTCGCGGATGGTATGGCCCATGCAAGGCTCCTTGGTGAACAAGCGCCTATAGTATACCCCCCTATCCTATATAGCGCTACGTCCCCTGCTTCCCGGCTCCGGTCACGCCAGGTCGGTGCGCTCGCGGCCAGGCGACCGGGCCTGAAGGCGCGCGAGTTCGCCGCCCAGAAATTCCGCCAGTGCGCCGGGCCCCGACTGCGCGCTGCCCGCCACGCCGGCGGCGCGCTCCGCCTCGAAGTTGTAGTTCGTATTGGTATTGACGTCATAGGCCAGTGCGCGGCCGTCCATGGCGGTGATGAATTCGATCCCTGCCACCTCGACTCGGGCTTGAGACAGGAAACGCTCAAGCCCCGATCGCAGCTTCGGCTCTATGGCATTCACGATGCGGAACCGCGGCTGTTCGGCTGGAACCGAGCAAACATCAGCCGGACAGAGCTCGAACCCCTGGGACGAATCGATTTCCACCGCGTAAAGAAATTTCCCGCCGACGAACTCGGCGCGGGTCACAAATGCCCTGGGCGCCTGAACATATTCCTGTAGCAGATGCAGCCCGTCGGTCGGCTCGGCATAGCGAGGGCTTTCAACATAGGCGGCCAGCGCCGCCGGATCGCGGAACAGCTCCACCCCGAGACCCTTGCCGCCACGGTTCGGCTTGAGGATAAACGGATCGCCTGCAAAATTCGCAGCCGCCGCCTGGACCAGATGCGCGCGCCCAGCGACAAGCACCGTGCGCGGCGTCTGAATCCCCGCGGCCTCCAGGGCCGCATATTGCCGAGCCTTGCTGATCTCGAGGTCCAGCGCGCCAGGGCCATTCACCACGCGCCGCCCGTGACGGGTCAGCCAGGCGAGCAAAGCCGCCGTCAGCTCGGCGGAGAATCGATGATCGCGCGTATGCGACGATGCGCTCATCCGGTTGTAGAACACGCCGTGAGGCGGCGGCACCGACAGGTCGAATGCGCCGGCGTGCAGGAACCACTCCGACCAGGGAAGACCCCGTTGATCGAATGCCTGCGCCAGAGGCGGCAGCCAGGCCGGGTTCTCATGTAATACATAAATGCGCGTCACCGGCACTCCCTCACATCATTTGGCTTGTAGATACGGCAGTGTCCCATCGATTTGCGCGTCTTGTTTCATGCGCCCTTCAAGGCCCGGGCTCAGGATTGTTCGGCCGAAGAGGCAACGGACAGCGCTTGCGGCTTGTGCAGGATCGAGCCGGCTTGTGCGGCATCGAGCTCCTTTTCGCTTTTGGCGATCACCAGCGTCACGACGGCGTTGCCGATGACGTTGATCACGGTGCGGGCGTCGGACATGAAGCGGTCGATGCCGATCAGAAGCGCCAGGCCGGCAAGCGGGATCGTGCCGGTCGCGGATAGAGTGCTTGCCAAGGTGAACAGGGCGGTGCTGGCCACTCCGGCAACCCCCTTGGAGGTGAGCATCAGCATGGCCAGCAAGCCCAGTTCCTGAAGCAAGCTCAATGAGGTCCCCGTCGCCTGAGCCATGAACAAGGCCGCCATGCCGAGATAGAGGCAGGTGCCGTCCAGATTGAAGGAATACCCGGCCGGCAGGACGATGCCGACGGTCATGCGCGAGCAGCCGACGCGCTCCAGCTTCTCGGTCAGTCCCGGCAGGGTCGGCTCGGAGGACGAGGTGCTCAAGGCAATCATCAATTCCTCGCGGATCAGCCGGAGGATGCGCCACAAGCTGAAGCCATTGAGGCGGGCAATGGTTCCCAGCACGCCGAACACAAAGACGGTGCCGGTGAAAAGGAACAGGAGCATGAAGCGGCCGAGGGACAGCAGCACGCCCGGGCCTTCGCTGGCCACGGTGAAGGCGATGGCCCCGAACGCCCCGATAGGCGCCAGCCGCGTGACCAGCGCCACCATGCCGAAGATCACCGCGGAGAAGTCCTGTACCAGGCCCAACAGCTTCTTGCCGCGATCGCCCAGGCGCGACAGGGCCCAGCCGAACAACAGGGCCAGCAACAGCACCTGCAGCACTTCTCCTTCGGCAAACGCCCCGACGAAAGTGCCCGGGATGATGTGCAGCACAAAATCGGGAATATTGGCCGGCGGACCGGCGCTGGTGAAGTGGTTCAGGGCCGCGGGATCGAGCCGGGCTGGAGACGCCCCCCGGCCCGGCTCGAACAGATGCATCACCAGCGCGCCGATCAGCAGGGCGATGGTGGTGACGGCCTCGAAATAGATCAGCGCCTTCAGGCCCGTGCGCCCGACCTTCTTCAGATCTCCGGCGCCGGCCACGCCCATCACCACCGTGGTGAACACGATCGGCGCCACCAGCATGCGGATCAGCTTGACGAAGCCATCGCTCAGAGGCTTCAACTGCTGGGCCAGTTGCGGCACACAAACGCCCAGCACCGCGCCGAGCAGAATCGCGGCCAGCACCTGGACGTAAAGCAGCCGGAAATATTGCAAGAACCGCGACATTCGGTCGCCTGCCTTTCAGGGCGTCAAGCCATGCCGCGTCGTGGAGCCATGCTAGCCGGCTCCAGCAACGTCATACTGGCTCGAAAGATATTTGCGAATGTCGGCCTCGCTGTTGATGAACCTTTTGCCCTCATATGAGCCAACCGACAAGGAAGATTCCCTGATAGGGCGATCACTTGCCAACACCAGCACCGGGATGGACTGATTGTCCCGCCCGATCAACTCCACCACTGAATTCCGCGGCTTCTGAAAATCGATGTAATGCACATCCACTTTCTGCCGAAGCTCCGGAAAGAATCCCAGAAGCCCTTCGACGGAAACCGAGTCGCCACAATAAAAAGGGCCCTTGTCCTCGTTGTAAAACCCCGGACGCAGGAGGAATAGCTGATCCTTCATTTGTTTTCTCCTTGAACAATATGATCAATGAATATCGAGCACCTTCAACAGCCAGAAGCGATGCTCAAGCATGGGCTCAGCAACACATCAAACGGGACTGAAGGTGCGCCGCAGTCTCTTGATCCCGATCACGGCACCGGTAACGCTGAGCAACAATCCCGCCGCGAGCAGCGCCAGCATCAAGGCTTGCCGGATACCCGGCATTGCCGACAGCCCCGGCACATCAAAGGTGTGAAGCGCGTAGAACAACCATCGATAGATGCGGCGGCTGCGATCCATCACCTGGATGATCTGTCCCGAGGTCGCGTCGACATGAACCCAGGTCGGCGGGCTGTCTCCGAGCACCACCCGCCGGCTTGCCTCCGGCAGCGGCTCGGTAATGAGCCGCCCATAGGAATCATCTGCCGGAATGCCGGAGATCTGCCTGACCGGAGCCTGCGGCCAGGCGGATTGGATCGCCTGGCTCAATACCGTATCCGGAAATGCTGCAAACTCGCTGCCTTCATCACCATCCTGCACCGGCCTGATGAACGAAGCACCGCTTTCAGACCGCCGCCCGATCAGGTACGAGTGCCCGTTCAAGGCAACGATCTCCGCTTCGACCACGGGCGCCAGCGATGCCACCTGGGCAATCGACACCTGACCGGCCGCAGCTTCAAGTGGCATGCCGCGGTACCGGCTCACCTGATCCGGGCTTGCAACGCCACTGGAAAACAAGCGCCCGTGGTCCATCGACAACCAGCCACTGAAGATCCAGGTCAATAGGAAGATGCCGACGGAAAGACCGGTGATGTGGTGCCAACGGAACCATCGCCGGAACGGCGAAATGGACGGATTCCGCTGGTTTTGCAGGGACTTCCCGGACCGCTGGATGCCCAGGTAGAAACCGGCAAGGGCCATCGCGATTCCAACCAGCGATAGCCACCAGACGACATTGTCCCAAGTGGCCCAGCTTTTCCTCAGGAACGTCGGATAGATCCAATGCACCACTGCGCCGAAATAGTTCCAGATCCGTTCATTCCGATAGGTGCGCTGGACTACGTCGCCTGACCGGGCGGAGACATAGAGAACGCTGCCTCGCCGATCTCCAACCAGCACCCGGAAAAGCGGCCGGTACGGGTCAAATCGTTGATGAACGATCCATTGGTCATAGTCGAGCGGCCCTTCAACCGCCTGAACCGGCTGCCCGGCGAACCGTTCGGCGATGCGCCCGGCGTCTCCCGAAGTGATTCCAGTCAGGCGCTTGCCATCACCGGCTTTGACGGCCACCACCCCACCGCTCATCGGATGCACCACGTAGACCGGCCCATCCGGCATCTCGATCAGGCGAACCCGGTCGATTTCGGCAACCGCTGCGGCGGCAACTGCCGCCGCAGGGGTGACCGTCACCTTCGAAACATCCAGCGCCGCCAGATGCGTGAGCCGCTGATTTTCGGCAAGCGACGGAAACGGCACATACATCAGGATCGCGCCGCTGGCGAACCAGAGGGCGAACATCAGGCACAAGCAGATCCCCAGCCAGCGATGCGCCAGCACCAACAGCAGCGTCATCCGGGCCAGGGTTGGCTTCATGCTAGAAATGGGCCGTCAGCCCGGCCTCGAAGTAGCGCGGCCGTCCGAGCACAACTTCGGTGGGATAGTTCACATCGGCCCACTGCGCATAGGCCTTGTCGAACAGGTTGTCGATCCTGCCGGTGAGCTCGATATTCCTGGTGATGTGGTAGATGCCGTAGATGTTGACCGTGGTGTAGTTGTCGAGCCTCAGGGTGTTGCCGTAGTCCCCGGCGCGGCTGCTCACGTACCGGATACCCAGGCCCGTATCGAGCGGCAATGCGAAGATGCTGGAATATTGCGTCCAGAAATTGGCGGTGAGCGACGGAACGTCGGGCGGCTTGTTGCCGCTGGCATCGGTGCCGGAATTCGGATCGATGAACTGGCCAAAGCGCGAATAAGTGACCGCGGCATTGGCGCTCATGCTCCAGTGATGCGTCAGCCTGAAGTCCGACGAGAATTCGACGCCGCGCGAGTGCTGGCTCCCCGCATCGGCAACGGAATTCTGGCCGGTGGATACCAGGATGTTCGCCCGGTGGATGTCGTACAGGGACAAGGTCAGGTCGGCGCGCCCATCCCAAAGCACCGCCTTCGAGCCGACCTCGACCTGCTTGGAGGTGGTCAGGCTCTGCAACTGCGAGGCGCTGGCGAGAAAAATGTTCGAGCCCGGGGGATCGGTAGCCGTGGTCCACAGGCCGTAGAAGGTGATGGTGGGGCGTATCGCGTAAACCAGGCCGGCGCGGTAGCTGAAGGGCAGGAAGATCTTGGTGAAGCTCGACGAATTCTCGCTGCCGTCGGTGTTGAGGAACTGCCGATCCACCCGCAGCCATTCCTTGCGCGCGCCGGTGACGAGCTTCAGCTGCGAGGTGAGGTCCAGCGCATCCTCGAACAGAGCGGCAATATTCTGTATGTAGGTCGGGCTTTCCTTTTGCGGATATTCGCCCGGGAAGCTGCCGAAGCTGCCCTGTGCCGGATTGAATGGATCGACATAGTCGGCGTATTGGGCGTCCGGAAATCCGCGCGCCCGGTGGAAGTTCAGGGCGAGCATATCAAGGCCTGCCGTAGTCCTGTTTTTCAATCCGAAGATTTCATAGTCGAAATTGGCATCCAGCAGATCGCCGTAGTCATGCTGCTCGTGAAAGACGTAAAAGCGGTCGCGGCCGATCTGGTTGGCTGGGATCGGATTGCCGGCCGCGTCGGTTGCCCCGGAGCTCGGGCCGAGAAAGGTGTAGGTCTCCGCGTTCTGCCACTTGCGCGAGGCGTAGAACATATAGGCCTCATTGGAGACGGTGATCTTGTCCGTAGGCTGCCAGGTCAGGATGGCGGTGGGCCACATGTAGGTGCCGTAATGCTTCGAATCGGCTACGTTGTAGTTCTCCCGGAGCATGCGCTGATCCAGTGTCAGGCCCTGCGTCGAGGTGACGATGCCGTTGGCCTGCTGTGTGGCGAACGAGGTCGGCACCAGCGGCGTCCCGTAGTACGACTCCAGGTCGTCGTGCATATAGTCCATGATCACCTTCAGGCTCAGGTCATCACGGATATGCCAGATCGCCGTCGCTGTGGCGTTGAGCACGTTGGGGTTGTCGTTCTTGATGAACCCGTCCGAAGCGGTGCGGCTGACATCCAGGCGGACCGCGGCATCGCTGCCGATGCGCGCATTGCCGCCGACGCCGAAGTTCACGGTGCCGAAGCTGCCGCCCGAAACCATGGAGTTGAACGTCGCGGGCCCAAACGTAGGGTCCTTGGTAATCACGTTGACAATGCCACCGACGGCGCCCTGGCCATACAGCACGGACGCCGGCCCCTTGAGCACCTCGACGTCTTGCAGATTGAAGCTGTTCTGCGGACGGCTGATCATATTGGCCGGGCCCAGATACGCGCCGTTGCGCAACACGGTGACCTGGTCGCCGGTGAACCCGCGCATCGAAAACCCCGTCGGATCGCCGGGCGAGCCTCCGGAAGTCACACCCGGCAGGCTGTCCACCGCGTCTTCAACCTGCGTATAGCCCCGGGTTGCCATGGTCTGCGCGCCGATCGTTTCAATGGTCGCCGGCGTCTCCAGCGGGGTCAGCCCCAGGCGGCTGGCGCTGACCGTTTCCTGGGTTAGCTTGTCCGGGCGCTTTCCGGTGACGTTCACCTGGTCCAGTTCCTGGCTGGCGCCGGACATGGTCAGGGCCGCGGATGATCTCTTGTTAGCGCTTTTTTTTGTCTCCGGGGGCGGAGATTGGGCATCGCTTGATGTCGCGACAGGCGATGCCGGCGTGTCCGATGCGGCAGGGGAAACAGGTAGTGAGTCACCCGTTTGAGCCCAAACGGCCGAGGTGCTTGCTGCTGTCAGTGCCAATAAAGCGATGAGGCTGTTCCCAATGCGCATGTCTGTCTCCCAAATCGAAATTCACCTTCGCCGACGGGGCTGAATTCAGGCGCGTCGTTAATTGGTGCCTGTCGTGCGAAGCGAAATATCATTGCTGCCGATTGGTCCAGAACGTGCATTGCAAGCTGCCGTAGCAGTAATGCCTTGCGCAAAAACCTCGCCATCGGCGACGCTGCCCCTCCTACCGAGTACAGCTCGACAATGCTGCAATGCCGCAATAGTTGAAAGAGGCGCGATTGCCTATTAGCGTAAAGATCATGCCAAAGTCATCTTCAGCACCTGTGAAGCCCAAGAACCGACTTGTCGTCGCCGTGGTTTACGACGGCTTCGGAACATTCGAGTTCGGAGTGGTGACCGAGGTCTTCGGACTGCCACGCCCGGAGCTGGGGCCCAGCTGGTATCGATTCGCCGTCTGCGCCGCCGAGCCGGGCGCGCTGCGCGCGACGGGCGGCGTGACCATGCTGGCGGACCACGGCCTCGAGATCCTGAAGGAGGCAGGAACCATCATCATTCCGGGCTGGCGCGGCGCAGCAGAACCGGTTCCCGCGCCACTATTAAAAGCACTACGCAGCGCCAGTGCGCGTGGCGCACGCCTGGTATCCATCTGCACCGGCGCTTTCGTGCTGGCCGCAGCGGGAGTCCTGGCGGGAAAACGCGCCACCACGCACTGGCGCCAGACTGACGCATTGGCCGCGGCATATCCAGACATAAAGATAGAGCCAGATGTTCTTTACGTGGACGAAGGCAACGTATTGACCTCGGCTGGCAGCGCCGCGGGAATCGACCTGTGCCTGCATATCGTGCGCCGCGACTTCGGGCCCGAGACCGCGAACCATGTCGCGCGCCGCCTAGTGGTGCCCCCACACAGGGATGGTGGACAGGCGCAATTCATCGAACGGCCGGTCCCGATTGAGCGCGAAGGCGTGAGATTGGGGCCGTTGCTGGACTATATGCGCTCACATCTTCACGAAAACTTGTCGATCGAGCACGTCGCGGCCAAGGCGAGGATGGGGAGTCGCACGTTTCAGCGAAGATTCGTCGCAGCAACTGGAGCGACGCCCGGCGAATGGCTGCTCTCGGAACGCTTGCAACGCGCCCGGGAGTTGCTGGAAAGCACATCGCATCCGATCGAAGATGTGGCAACCACCTGTGGCTTTGGCTCCGTCGCCACCTTGCGACACCACTTTCGAAGCCGCTTGAATGTCAGTCCGGCTGCCTACAGGGCGAGATTTCGAGGGTAGTGACCGGTAGACCTCACTGAACGTATCTCAGCGGTAGTTCCGTGGTGTATTTGATTCGCTCCATGGAGAAGCTGGAACTGACATCCGCCAATTCCGCGGTCTGGATCAGTCGCTTGTAGACACCATCGTAGGCGGCGATGTCCGGCACCACCACGCGCAGCAAGTAGTCGGTATCACCGGCCATGCGATGGGCTTCGAGCACTTCAGGGATGGCCGAAATGGCGGTGTGAAATCGCTTCAGCCAGGCCACGTTGTGCTCTGCGGCGCGGATGGAAACGAATACCGTCACGCCGACATTCAGCTTGCCCGGATTCAGCAATGCAACCCTGCTTTCGATGAAACCGGCATCTTCAAGCTTTTGTATGCGTCGCCAGCACGGCGTTGAGCTCAGGCCGACCCGCGCGGCGACTTCGGCCAGCGCGACCGTACAGTCGGACTGCAGGATATTCAGGATGGCTTTATCAAATTTATCCATAAGTTAGTTACATTATTCTATTTATTGCACAAATTATAGAATAATCTTCCAAAAAGCAATTGACCTGGCTGGAAAATAGCAATCCAGTTCTGCGTCCTGGCCTGCATAATTTCCGCATGCCATACGCCGATGAAACAAGCACACACCGTCACGCCGACACCGCTCTGATCCACGCCGGACGCACTCCTGGAATGTTCGGCGGCTTCGTCAATACCCCGGTGTATCGGGGCTCCACCATCCTTGCGGAAAGCTTCGATGAGTGGGAACGCAGCAAGCGCGACAATGGTGGCTACGGGGACTACGGCCGATTCGGCAATCCGACAACGAACGCGTTGGAAGCGGCAATCGCCGAACTGGAAGGCGGTTACCGCGCCCAGGTATTTCCGTCCGGTCTTTCTGCATGCACTCACACCCTGACGGCATTTTTACAGGCCGGCGACCATCTGCTGATCAGCGATAGCGTTTATGGGCCCACCAGAGCGTTTGCCGACTCGGTGCTCAAACGATTCGGCGTCGACGTTGAATATTTCGACCCGATCATCGGCCCCGGAATCCGGGGGCAGTTGAGAGCCAATACGCGGGTGGTCTTCATCGAATCGCCCGGCTCTCACAGCATGGACATGCTCGACGTTCCGGCGATCACTGATGCGGCACATGCCTGCGGCGCCGCGGTGGTTCTGGATAATTCGTGGGCATCACCCCTGTATTTCAAGCCATTGAAGTTGGGCGCGGATGTATCGATACAGGCGGCGACGAAATACCTGGTAGGCCACTCCGACGCGCTGCTCGGTATTGCGACAGCGACCGAGCGCGCCTGGCCCCGGCTTGCAGGCTCAGCTCATGCATTTGGAGAGACTGCTGGTCCGGACGACGTCTATCTCGCCTTGCGCGGTTTGCGCACACTGGGAGTACGTCTCAGGCAGCACTGGCAAACCGGAATCATGCTGGCGGAGAGTTTGCTCAATCACGCAGCGGTCGAAGCCGTGCTGCACCCGGCACTTCCGGGTCATCGGGGATACGACATCTGGAAGCGTGATTTTGAGGGCGCCAGCGGCCTGTTTTCCATTGTGCTCAAGCCCATAGAACCGGAGGCTTTAGCCAGGATCTTTCGGCACCTTCAGCTTTTCGGACTCGGGCTATCCTGGGGTGGCTACGAAAGTCTGGCATTGCCCGTTGGTCGGCCGCGCCGAACGGCAAGCGAATGGCCCTACAAAGGACCATTGGTTCGCATCCATGCCGGGCTTGAAGACCCCCAGGACTTGATGCAGGACCTGCACACGGCGCTTCACCATGCTCTCAGGAAATAGATTTCAAAAGTAGGGGCTACCACTTATTGGCCAGGTTTCTAGCGGTTGAACCACCCTAAAGCTGACACTCGCCAGCTTCCGCTTTGGGCCGAGCCAGGACGCTGCAGCGTCCAAGCTTGAAGATAGCGGACACGCCAGCATTTCATCGACCGCATGCGTGCCAACAAAACCCATGGCACACACGGAGGTTTTGTCGCGAACTGTTCCCTATGCGCCGTGGGCTTCGGAACCGCTTCCCACTCCACCGGCACCGGGACTCCTTGATCAAGCACCACAGTTCCAGATTGCGGGAACCGCTCTGGACCACTGCATGCGCGTGGGGCGACGCCTGCAATCCCGGATTTTTGTATCACCAGCTTCTGCTCGGATTCTGCCCCTTTCCGGACGTTCGCGACGGCACCCTCAGGCAAGCGTGCGAACCTTGGGCTCACGCGAGTAGTAACGCCGGCCAGCGGCTTCAACGAAAAGCCGGCCTAAGCCAGTGATGCCCTCGCCCGTTTCGACGCCCGCCCTTTCGAGCAGCGGTAAGGCCGCCTTGCTGGCGCCGATCGCCTTCAGGTGCCCGAAAGCATCCATGACGAATTGCACGGCCGCAGCTTCCTTCAGCAGCGCCTGACAACCTTTTTCCGACAGCACGATCGCCACGGCGTCGAAAATCTGCGAAGGAGAGCCTGCCAGCTGCCCGTCTGCCTTCATCATGGTGCCGTCGGCCAGGGTGGTGCCGCCGACCTTCGGGGCAACAATCATCGATCTGCCGCCGGCTAACTTGACCGCTTTTACAAGCTTCTGGATTTCACCACGGTCAGAACCGTCGGCGATCAGGATGCCGATGGTGCGGCCCTCGATCGTCGCCTTCATGTTCTTCTGGATGGAGAGGGCATCGCTGGGCGGCATGTCGATCGGCGCACGCGCCGCCTTGGCTTTGGCCGGCACCTTGATACCGAGCCCCGCCGCCACGCGCGTCGCCAGTTCTTCATCGACATTGCGCAGGTTGGCCACCACTCTGCCCGGCACTGCTTCCAGCGCCACCTTGGACAGCTCGAAGGTAAACGAAGAGGCGATGTGCGCCCGCTCGTTGTCGGTCTGTGATTTCCAGAACAGGCGCGCCTGGCTGTAATGGTCGGCGAACAGCTCGGCGCGCACACGCAGCTTGTCGCCCTGCTCCTCTCTCTCCGCACGGCCACGCACGGTCGAAAAGCCCGTCATGGGGCATTCGCGTGGCCCTCCGTCCTCGCCATGCGCGGCCAGGCTGTTCGGCTCATAGTTGGCGCGGCCAGCGGGCACGTTCATCTGCATCTGCCCGTCGCGCTGGAAATTCATCATCGGGCATTTCGGCGCATTGATCGGCAACTGGTGGAAATTGGCCGTGCCCAGCCGCGATTTCTGCGTATCGAGATAGGAGAACAGCCGCCCCTGCAACAGCGGGTCATTGGAGAAATCCACGCCCGGCACGATATTGGCCGGACAAAACGCCACCTGCTCGGTCTCGGCGAAGAAGTTGTCCGGATTGCGGTCAAGCACCATCCGCCCTACCAACTTCACCGGCACGTCTTCCTCGGGGATCAGCTTGGTTGCGTCGAGCACGTCATAGGGCTGCGCATCCGCGAATTCCTGATCGAACATCTGCAGACCCAGCTCCCATTCCGGATAGACGCCGCTGGCGATCGACTCGTGCAGATCGCGACGGTGGTAATCGTTATCGGCGGCCTGGAGCTTGAGCGCCTCGTCCCATAGCGTCGACTGCATGCCGAGCTTCGGCTTCCAGTGGAATTTGCAGAAGGTGACCTTGCCTCCGGCATTGACCAGCTTGAAGGTATGGATGCCGAAACCTTCGATGGTGCGCAGGGAGCGCGGGATGGCGCGGTCGGACATGGCCCACATCAGCATATGCGTGGTCTCGGGCATCAGCGAAGCCCAGTCCCAGAAGGTGTCGTGGGCGCTGCCCGCCTGCGGATAGGCTCGGTCCGACTCCATCTTCACCGCATGCACCAAGTCCGGAAACTTGATGGCATCCTGGATGAAGAACACCGGGATATTGTTGCCGACCAGATCCCAGTTGCCTTCCTGGGTATAGAACTTGACCGCGAAGCCGCGCACATCGCGTGGCGTATCCACCGAGCCCGCGCCGCCGGCAACCGTCGAGAAGCGCGCGAACACCGGCGTCTTCTCCCCGGCCCGCTGGAACAGGTCCGCCTTGGTCACATTGGCGAGACTCTTGTACAGCTCAAAATACCCATGCGCGGCCGAGCCGCGGGC